>JADMIO011107704.1_pt1 | contig 82234 bp, 83 predicted proteins | sample 8958161 | NCBI WGS metagenome assembly JADMIO01 (sample SAMN16585339, study PRJNA669376) | soil metagenome | isolation source: Crop rotation soil | place: USA: Cullars Rotation, Alabama | collected 2011
GCCGCGACTTCAAGTCACGTGAATTCCAAGCTTCGGATCCCACTGTGCTGGAAAGGGCGATAGCGACCGGGGTCGCCGTAAACTCGGCGGGGCAACTCCGAGCGCATCAGGAGTGCGATCTGCAGGCCCTTCTCCTGGGCTTTGAAGGCCACCAGGTCTATGACGTCTTCGGCCGCCGCCCGCAGGTCGAAGTCGAGCCTCTCCAGTTCGACCTTGTCGGCTTCCAGCTTGGAAAAGTCCAGGATGTCGTTGAGAATCGCCAGCAGCGCCTCGCCCGAGGAGCGGATGGTGCGAGCGTATTCGCTCTGTTCTTCTGAGAGGGGGGTGTCCAGCAGCAGGCCGGTCATGCCGATGACACCGTTCATGGGGGTGCGGATCTCGTGGCTCATGGTGGCCAGGAACGAACTCTTGGCCCGATTGGCCTCTTCGGCCCGCAGCATGTTGGCCTCGGCGGCGGCCCGCGTCTGCTCAAGCTGACGGGTCTGCTCGCGCAGTTGAAAATTGTCCATCAGGGCCGCGCGAAACCAGCGGCTTTGCTTGCGAGCCTGTCCGAAGATGGCCAAACCATAGATGGCTATGACTCCGGCCACTCCGACCATGTCCGAGTGGCTCAGGCAGGCGGGCAGACAGGGGCCCAACAGGGACAGGAAAAAGGGTCCTAGCAGCTTGCGATCGGGAGCCAGCGAAGTGGAGCCGCCGGCTCCGATGCCGCAGGTCAGCAGCAAGAGGTACATGCTGAGAAAATCCCGGCCGAAAAGCCAGATGCAGTGGGCTGCCAGGCCCGACCACACCAGCGCACTGATCAGCACCGAGACCACGAAGCGCCGTTTCCAGCTGCGCCGCCCCTCGTCGCGGGCCCCGGGAAAGCGCCGGCACAGATAGATGCGCCACAGAGAGAGCGCGGTGAGGGCCACCAGCGTAAAGAGAAAATGCTCCGGCATGAACTCGTCGGCTTCGGTGGTAAGGGCGGTGACGATCACCAGGGCGGGGTAGATGGCCACGGCAGCGGGGGCTCGCAGGGCCAGTTCCCGATCTGTCTCTCCCTCCAGCTGTTCCTCAACCGTCAGTTCGGACATACTTTAGTTTACGATAGGGACGGCTTTTATCCCGCGCCCGAGAAGAATTCCCGGATAGACCTCAAACTTCCAATTATGCGAAAATTTCTTTTGACTTTGAGCCTGGCGGCGGCGGCCTCGGCTTCTACAGTTTGGAGAGTCGTCCCGGGTAGCTCGGTCGGCCCCATTCAGCTGGGCCAGTCCTACTTGCAAGCCAACCAGGTCCTGACCCCTGCCCAGGCCCGGGGTACCGCCACCGCGGCCTATCTGGACTATGCCGAGGGCGTGGGGCTGGAATGTCAGAATCAGCGCATTACCCAGATTGTACTGCATCGAACCAGCTTCTCCGGCAAGGTCGGTCCCGTGGTGATTCAATTGCCCGGCAATCTCGCCATTGGTTGCAGCGTGGCCCAGATGCAGTCCGCCCTGGGGCCGGCTACCACCTCTCGCGCGCTGCCCGTGGCCAAGGGGTATCCCGCCCAGATTTACTACGCTTACACGAAGTTAGGTCTGGGTGCTCGCAGCGAGGGCGGAAAGATAGTTGAATTTGCTGTATGGTGACGGCTACTTGAGATGGTAGTATAGGGGGATGCGACGCGGGCGGGGAATTGCTTTGATTAGCTCGCTCTTCTTTGTCCTGATCATCGCCATGATCGTCCGGGGCATTCTAGCCCTCAATCCCGCCAATTTGCGTCTGGCCGACAGCGCCTACGACGATCTGTTGGCTCGGCGCGCGGCCGAGGCCGGCGAGGCTTACGCCCGGGCCCGGCTCAACGAGGACACCGCCTGGAAGGCCGGCGGCAACGCCGTGATCGTGAATACCCCGGAGCTTCAGGTGATCGAGGACAACGGCAACGTGCTGGGGCTGATTCACGACGCCAAAGGGGTGGCCTCGGCTTTTCGCCTGCGTTTTAACTATCAGGACGGGGCGGGGGGCGGCGACGGGCTGCCTGACCCGGCCCCCAACCACAAAGTGGACAACATTTACTGCTCGGTCAACAATTTGATGGGCAAGAGCGCTCTGACCGTGCCGCTGGCCGACCCCGGGACCTGGATCGTGACCAATCCCGCCGCTTCCAACATCACCACCGCGCCGGCCAGCGCCTGCCTGCAGATCGAAGGGCGGGTGGGGCCCGCCGTTGAGGCCATGCGCAATGCCGATGACCCGCTGCCGCCAGGGCGCGTTCACAAACGCTACATCCGCATCGGGTTGGTGCGGGGACAACCCCTGCCGTTGGCGGACGCGCCCATCATGGCGGGGGGCGGCATCGACGCCACCAGCCCGGGCGGCATGAACGTCAGCGTGGTGGGGGCGCCCATTCTGCCCAAGCTGCGTTCCAAAAAGGGCATCAAAGTGGCCGACGGCGCGCCCACTCAACTCTCCTGCCCGGGTGTTTTGGGGCGCGATCCGGCCATCGGCGTCACCGCCAATCTGGTGGGCACGCCCAAATACGTCAACGAGCAGGTGGGCGACAATCGCGATTTCTTGAACCTGAAGTGGACCGACCTGCCCACCATCACCGACCCGCTGGCCGTCAAGTTGATGGCCGGCACCTACGTATTCTGGCCGGACGGAACCTGTCACTACTACGACTTGAGTTTTCCGGGCTACAAGACGGCCGTCAGCGTGACCAATACTTCCTACACCATCCCGGCCACCACCCTGACCTTTTTGGCGCCGACCAATCCGGGGACCCTGCTCAGTCCCAACTTCCAAGAGGCGCGTACCGACGGTAACAGCGCGGGAATCACGCTGACCTCACCGGTCCTCACCACCGTCACCAACGCCTCCTCTTTCTACGTCAGCAACAGCCTGCGCGTGACCAATGTCAACGTCACCGCCGACTTGCAGGTGGTGCCCTCGGGCACGGGCCTCAAAGGCATCTGTTTCACCGACCTGGACGGCCGGCCGCTTTATCCCAGCGACACTCGCTACTCCCTGCCCTCCACCAATCCCGACGGCCTGGTGATGACCGCCACCGACACCACTTCCTACCAGAATGTGGTGGGGATGACCATCAACGGCACCACCATGAGTTGCGATGGGGACATCGAATTTCTGGTGAACCTGGATGCCCAGGACTCCACCGTGATGAGCGCCGGCAACATCGTCATCTGCTCGCCCTACGTTTCGGTGCGTCAGACTTCGGCCACCACCGGGCTGGTGACGACGGCCGTCGGCTCTTCGCGCAAGTTGAGCTTTTACGCTCAAAAGGACCTGCTCTTCTCCAGCTATCAGAAAGCCTCCGCCGGCTCGTTCTTCAACGACATGAACCTCGAGGGGATGCTCTACGCCTGCGGTAACATCACCTGTTACCAGGACGACCCTTTCGCGGCCGTCACTCGGATGGGCAAAATGACCTTGCGCGGAGCCATGATCGGTTATGGGGCCGACCCGCTGACGGGCAAGCCGGGCAGCGCCGGCAGCGGAGCGGTACAGATCTGGACCAATTTCGCCGACATGATTTTGGACGTCAAGAAATTGGGCGGTTCGGATCTGTTTGACGACTCTACCCCGCAGGCCAACCTGGTTCGTTATTTCTACGGCGTAATTCCGTGAGGACACGGGGTCTGACGGTGCTGGAAGTGCTTTTTGCCACCGGCATTCTGGCCATGGCGTTGTTCGCTCTGATGGCTGTGGCCAGCCTGAGCGTGCACACCGATCGCAAGAGTTTCGACGAAATGGTGGCCACCCGACTGGCCGATCGCGAATTGAACCGGGCCATCTTCGACGCTCTGACGGGGGCCAATACCTCGATCTTTGACGGGGATTATCCCTACCCCACCAGCGCGGCCGTCACCAACACCACCTACGTGGGCGATAAACTCTACACTTACGCCATTTACGCCTCCACCGTCAGTTGCGTCAATGGCACTACGTTGGGCTCGGGGTCGACGTCCCAGAATCTGGTGAAGAAGGTGGACATTGTGGTGTGGTGGTGGAACGACCAGGCCACCCGCCAGGGTTACGGCCGGTTGGAGTCGAGTATGAGCCGATTGGTAGGTCAGGGTGATACGCCGTAAGGAAGCCTTCTCCATCGTTGAATTGCTGGTGGCCATGGGCATCCTGTCGGTGATGCTGACGATGGCCATGCTGATGTTGCGCAGCGCCGGTGAGACCAGCCGCAAGGTCACCGGCAACGAAGCCTGCAGCCTGCAGATGAAAAAGGCCGAGCGCATGTTGGAAATGGACTTGATTCAGGGGAAATACAGTTGCTCCAACATGACCACCGTGCCGGCCAGCCTGAACCCGGCCGCCGCCGACGGTGACGCCCTCTGGTTTCTCTCGGCGGTGGACCCGCCGTCGGGGCAGGTGGTCGACAGCAGCGGCACCCCCACCTGGCAGCGCAACATTCTCTACTACCTGGTGGTGCCGCAAGGCGACGGTTGCGCCGGCGGAGTGGGTCCGGCCGGGCTCGACGACCGCTGTCCTCACAAGGTTTTGATTCGTAAGGTGGTGGACCGGCCCGGCAACCCGGAGCCTTTCATCAGTGACATGAGCGCCTGGCTGACCCGGCCCAACGGCCTGGACATCAGCGCCATGCGGGGCGAGACCGACGTGGAGTCGGTTTCCATTGTGGCCCGCGATCTGCTGACTTTCTTCGTGCAGAACCAGACCGACGTGGCCTGTGAGATCCGGGTGAACTTTCAAGCCTGCAATTACCTGGACGCGGCTCGCTATGTGGCGGTCGGGGGCGCCCCCTTGAGTTCCGACCGACATACCATGAGCATCTCGATGTCGGTTTTCCCTAAGAATTGAGTGTGTTTTGAAGGAACCTGAAAAAGAAGAGAAGCCCAAGGGCGCGCCCAAAGTCTACACGGTGCCCACCGGGCCGGCCCCCAAGCGCAGCGACAGCGCCTGGAAAGCTTCGGTCATGGCCAATGCCATGGCGACTCCGGCCAAACCGCAGCCGACCTCTAAACCGCCCGCGGCCAGTCCCAAAGCCAAACCCAAAGGCCCGCCGCGGGTCAGAGTCAGTTCGGTGGACGTGGCCAATTTGCTGCGCCGCTTTTTGGCTTTGCTCGAGGCCGGCGTGCCGCTGGTCAGCGCCCTGGGTTTTCTGAGCGATTCCGAGGAGAATGCGGGTTTGCGCCAGGTTCTCGAAAAACTGACCCGCGACGTCAGCAGCGGGCATCGCTTCAGCGACGCCATGCGGGCTCCCATTTTGCGCTCGGTCTTCAGTTCGGTGGTGATCAACCTGATCATGATGGGCGAGCAGACCGGCAATCTGGCCATGGCGGTCTCGCGGGCGGCCGACTTGATGGACGCCCAGATCCGCATTCAGCGGGCCCTGGTCACCGCGTTGACCTATCCCAGCGCGCTGCTGATCGCCGTGGTTATGGCCGCCATGCTCTTCGTTTCGATTTTGGGCGCCGACGGCGGGCTGTTTTCGATGCTGGGGGACGATCTGCCGCTGCCTACCCGGATCATGGTTGCCACCGCCAAGGTTTTGCGCCAACCCTGGCTGATCGGACTGGGGTTGGCTCTGGTGGTGGGCCTGCTGTGGGGGCTGGGCCGTTTGATTCAGAGCAACGCCACCCTGCGCTTGCGGCTGCACTGGGCCATCCTGCAGGTGCCCGGCCTGGGTACGCTGGTGCGCAAGACCATCGCCTCACGGATGCTCTACGTGATGTCCAACTGCATCATCGTCGGTCTGCCCATGGTAGGGGCCCTCAAATTGATGCGTAACGCCTGCACCAACGAATCGGTGCTGCAGGGTTTTGACTACGCCTATCAGGAGTTCGTCGAGGGCGTCCCCCTCAGCGAATCGCTGGAGAAGACCCGGATTTTCCCCATGGTGGTGCCGTCGATGATGAGCGTCGCCGAAGAGACAGGTACCCTCGATCAGATTCTGGAAAAGCTGGCGGCCATGCTGGAAGACGACGTAATGACGGCCATTCAGACGGCCATGCTGCTGTTTGAGCCGATTCTGCTGATGTTCGCCGGCTGCCTGGCCGGGTTTCTGGCGATTGCCACCTTGCTGCCGATTATCAACCTGGCCCAGAAGTTCTAGAACTTCTGCAGATTGGCGATGTACTGGTCAGCAACCCGGGCCGCCTGGGGGTTGTAGTCGTAGCGGTCGACGTGAAGCCCCCAGGACCCGGCCAGAGGGGCGGCCAGGGAGTTGAGGTCGTTGCGGTTGCCCAACTCTTCGCGCATTTCGTCGGAGTATTGGATCTTGTCTTGGGCGGGTTTGGGCTCGGGAGTTTGCTCCTCCTCCCCCAGACCCAGAGTCTTCTTGAGAAGCATTCCCGGTAGTTGTAGTAAGCCGCCGATCAGATTGAGCATTTGGACCTCCCGGTGAGTGGTCCAGTCAGTGTATGGGGTGTCGTAAGGAAGCTTTTAGGAAAACCGCCGGTCGAGATCGTAGATTGTGTTAAAATCTACGCCTTATAGTTCTTCCCGTTTGTTCCAATCGAGTTTTCTGATTCTGAATTCTTCGCGGGCGCACCGGGTGGTGGCGAACCAGGCTTGGTCCTCTTTGTTCCATTCGCCTTGCCAGAAGGTTTTGGTTGTCTGAAAGGTCTCTCCACTACCCCAAACCTCGTTGGCCACGTGAAACTGGAAGCGCCGGTCCACCTCGGCCAAAAAATTTTCCGCCTCGGCCGGTTGCAAATAACCTTCCCCCTGGTAGTCACCGCAACAGTCGTGGCCACGTAATACGTAGTGATAGCTTGAATCGAGGGTAAGGCTTTCCTGGGTGAAGCAGTTGCCCATTTCGAAAAGAAAAATCTGGTCCGGCACCGGCTTGATCAAGGCGGCGCAGACCAGACAAAGAGCCAACCAGACCAGATTCCTACTACGCATACTGTGGCTCAATTCGCCCCTAACGTTAAATGTCCGGCGGACCGCCGGTGAACGGATCGGGAAAGGTAAGATTTGTCGGCGGAAAGTCGGTTTGGAAAAATTCACTATAGTGAAAAAATAAATCTAGTTTGCACACTGTATGCAAATTGGTCGTCAGAGCGTACGGAGCCCTGAGTAGCTTTAGGGCATGGATACAAGCAAGAGACAATATAGTCGTAGAAGGGGATACCTGGTCCCGGCCGCCATGGCCGTCATCGCCGTTCTGGTGGTTTTGATGATCGCCCTGCTCTACCGGGGCAACGTCAGCACCACCGTGCAAAACCAGTCGGCCGCCGAATGTCAGGCCGATCAGGCCGTCAACAACGGCCTGGCCCGCACGGCCGGCAGCCTCTCGGGTCAGACCATTCCCGGCACCGATGCCCTGACTCTGGGCAAGTCGTTTGACTTCAATTCGGGTCAGTCGGCACTGGAGTCGCTGGACCGCCACCAGGTTTACGTTAACGTCGAAGGTCAGGCGCAGCCCTGGCAGCCGTTGGGCACGGAAGGGCTCTATACCGGCAACTCCCAGGCTCAGGTGGGCGCCTATCAGCAGTCGATGCTGACCGAGAATCTGAACGGGCGCAACCACAGCACCGCCCCCTGGGTCACCATGACCAGCATGAAACCGGCCTCGGGCCGGCGCGAGTTCTCCAGCGCCTTCGCCAATCGTCGCTATGAAGCGGCCTTGCACGAGGGCTTTCCCTACGCGGCCTACGCCCCTCAGGGCAAGGTGGAATTGAAGCAGGTGCGGGCCTGGAGCAACCCCACCATTAAGGAGATGAAAACCAAGGCCGGCGAGAAGGCCCAGGACCAGTCCTCGGGCCTGATCTGCTACGTCGGCGCCAAGAAGGCCGTGACCGTCGAAGACTTCAAGCACGGCCGGGTCTACCTGCCCGCCGACGGCGTCCTGGACGTCCACGGCGGCGCGGTGGCGCTGCCCGGACTGCCGCTGCCCAGCGGCAGCAGCACCTCCTACGAGAACCTGGTGCAGGCCGACATCGACAGCGCCTTCACTACCTTGAAAGACGCCGGCATCGACAAGACCGGCCTGATTTTCGGTCGGTTGGACCTCTCCAGCTTCATCGCCCTCTTCAAAGGGGCCGAATTCCCCAACATCTTCTCGCTGGAGAGCAGCCTGAGCTTCTTCTTCCCCACCATTCCCCAGTTCAAGAACAAGTCGGCATGGGTGGAACTGAGCTTTCACGTGCCGCTGGCCCCCGACCAGAACCTCGAGAACATCGTCACCTCGTTGCAGAACGCTCCCAGCCTGGATTCGACGCTGACGGCCCTCAACAGCGCCAACCAGCAGATGATTCTGCTCAAGCAAAAGAAACAGGCCAAGGAGACCGAGCGCGCCAAATATGACAGCAAAAGCTCGGAATACAAGAGCCTGAGCGCTGAGATCGACGAACTCAACACCAAGATCGCCGATAAGCAAAAAGAGATCGATGGCTACGTCAAGGCCATCAAGAACCAGAGCGACGGCGCCAAGGACGCTTTCAACCAGGGCGTGGCCGACGGCACCATCTCGGCCCTGCGCGCCCTGCCCGAAACCACCGCCGACGAGAAGGCCGCCAAATCCAAGGGTCTGACCGCCAAATGGTGGACCGGCTTCTCCTACATCGGCCTCTTCGTCGACCGCTACGCCGACTTCGCCGAAATCGCCGTCAAACTGATCGGCGCCATCTTCGACGGCGACAGTTTTGACCCCGACGTGCTGCTCAAGTTCTTCTGCAAGGAAGTTCGCCTGGTGCACCTGCAGGGCGGCAAGCCCGACCCCGAGCCCAGCAAGATGTTCATGAAGACGGTCACGGGCGACTTCAAATCCTTCAACATCGACAAAACCTGGACCGTGCCCCGCGGCCGCACCTTCCGCATCCGCTGCGGGATGGCCATCAAGGGCGACCTGTGGGTGCAGCGCGGCGCCTGCATGATTGTCGACGGCGACCTGTTGATGTTCCCCAAAGACGGCGTCAGCCCGTTCCTGCCCAAAGGCCGTATCTACCTCGAAGAAGGCGCCAGCCTGCTGGTCGGCGGCAATATCGAAGGCGCCGGCGACAGCAGCTTCGGCTCGCTGGTGGTCGGCTCTCCGGTCGGTCGCGAGCATCCCATCAACTGCGCTGTCATCTGCCAGGGCAAGGTCAACCTGCCCTACGGCACCCGCTCGGGCATCGCCCTCGACGACCTGGCCCGCGGCCTGGAAGAAGAGTTCAAGTTCACCGGAGTCTCGGAGCCGCTGGAAACGGTCTTCACCGACATCCTGCCCAACGTCTCCAAGATCCTCGGGCCCTTCTCCACCCGCTGCTGCTACTTCGCCCGCTGGGCCACCACCATCATCATCCCCACCGAGTTCCCCGTGCCCATCCCGGCGCCCATCCCCGACAAGCAGCACGAGAACAAACTGTGCACCGTCTTCCGGGCGCTGACGATGGTCTACACGGTGCACCTCAACGCCACCCTGGGCGAGAACCTGATGACCAGCACCAGTTGGTGGCTGATCGGCAAAGAGCGAGTGCCGATGGTTCCCAAGCTCGACCCTTACGCTCTAAAGAACGACCTGGAAGCGGTCGTCAACACCATCAAATCCTGTCTTCCAACCTGACCGACGTCGAGAAAGCTCTGAAAACCCTGGGTGAGGACCTGCTGGTCCACCTGGTGCAGGACGTGGTCCGCGATATGGTGATCAACCTCATCGCCGACCAGATGATCCAGGGCTTCATCGACGGGCTCAGCCCGGTGGCCGGCTTTGTCTACAGCGCCACCGCCGCCGAAAAGGTCGACGAAGCGGTGACCAAAATCGTCGACGACACCTACGGCAATCTGGTCTCCGGCCTGACCACCAAGCTCAACCTCTCGAGCAACGGCTCGATCGACAACCTCTACAACTACCTGGAAACCCAACTGACCAGCGCCAGCGCCGATACGCTGCTGCCGGAAAGCTCGGGAGTGCTGGTCTACGGCAAGCAGTCGGTCGAGTGCGGCGGCCTGATATCCTCGGGTTGGTTCGTCTCGCAAGGCAACATCACGATGACCAGCCTCTACACCGTCGGCTCGCTGCTCAGCACCCAGGGCGACATCACCGCCAAGAACGTGCTCTACAACCCCTACTTCACCAAAGCCTCGCTCTATCTGCCCGAAAAACTGCTGCCCGGCGGCCCCGGCATCGACGACCTCGACGACTTCTGGGCCAACGCCGTCAACTTCAAATACGGCAAGACCCTGCACGACAGCCGCGGCAGCGGTCCCAAAGCCCTGGCGATTGGCCGCAAAAGCTGCTTCACCAGCGCGGCGGGATGGAGTTCCAAATGAAAAAGCAACGCGGATTCAGTATGATGGACGGGATTCTGTCCAGCTTCCTCGTCGCGGTGGCCCTGGTGGCTCTCTACGGCGCCTTCGGCGGCTCCTACCGGCACTCGGTGATGACCCGCAACCAGATCGCCGCCGCCTTCCTGGTCAACAGCTTCTTCGAAGAGGTGGAAGCGCACCCTTACGGTTCGCCGGCCCCGGCCTCCTGGCCGGTGGCCAGTGTGGGCAAAGTGACCCTGGTCGACCCACCGGCCGGCTGGCAGGGGGCCGGATTTCCCTCGACTCAGACCCTGCCGGTCTACGTCGAGGGTCGCGTTCAGGCCAGCAATTATCACCGCCAGTTGACGCTGGCCAACGGCAGCTTCCTGGGCGCGGCTCAGGGCAACTGGGATGAGATCACTTTGACCATTACCTGGGAAGAGTCCGGTTCGAAAGTCAATGTTACGGGCCTGAAGCGGCTGACCGCCAAGCGCCTGGTTTGGAGAGAAAACGGTGTCAAGTAAACGCGGCGTAACTCTGATGGAACTCTTGATCTACTGCGGACTGTCGGTGCTGGTCCTGGTGGCGATCTTCAACTTCTTCTGGTACGGCCGGCGCAGCTATGAGGCCGGCGCCCAGTCGTTCCTGGCCGGCACCGAGGCCGACGCGGCCATTCGCTACCTTAAGACCGACTTGTCGGCCACCAGCCTGGGCACGGTGCGGGTTTATCCCAACGCCAACTATGCCGGCGAAGCGGCTGGCCTGAGCCTGATGTCGGCCCACACCGGCGACGGAATGTTTCAGGTCAATGAATACGGGGCTCCCCTGTGGTGCAAGCACGTATTCTACACGGTCGACAAAGGCATGCTGGTGCGCTGGGAAGACGAATACAAGCCCAAGGACCTGCTGCCCGTGGCCATCCCCTTCCTGCCGTCCACCCAGACCGACAAGTCCTCGCGGCGGGTGCTGCTGCGGGGAATTGCCCCGGCCGGCTTCGTCCACAAAGCCATGAAGAACCCGCTGGGCGCGCAGGGCGGCTTTCAGGTGGCTTTTGTGCGGTCTGACTTGGCCGGCGAGATCCCGTCGGAACGCCCGGGCGAGAGCCTGACGGCGTGGAACCCGGCGCAGGTCACCGAAGGCACCGCCGGCAGCCTCAAGTTTGGCGGGAACACCCGACTGGTCGAGGTCAGCCTCACCTTCCTGCTGCCGGACTCGACGACGGGCAAGGAATCGGCCGTGCATTTGCCCTTCCGGGTCACGCCGCGGAACTAGGGGGTCTTAGGGGGCGCCCGCCCGGCTTCGGCCGGGCTTTTTGTCTTTGGACCCAAGATTCCGGCAATCTTGCGAGGTTCGTACGCGGGCTGTACGACGGGCGGAGTAGCCTCTAGCCATGAACAAGAGCAATGAAGTAATGCGAGACGTCCCCATCACCCGCGCCGACCTGGCCCGCGTTCTGCGGCCCGGCACCCGTTGTGACTTCGTCTGCACCCCCATCGAGCAACTGGTCTGGGGGGCGGCGGTGGTGCTGCCATCGGGGGAGTTTCGCCGCTTCCTCTTCGCTCACGGCGCCACCGTCTGGGTCAGCGACGGCAGCGGCTGTATGGTGGAGCGCCACCAACTGGTGGGGTCGCTGTATCGGGCCGAGGTCTGGGCGGGAGCGCTGGAAACCCTGCGCTGGAGCGTGGCCAGTTGTATGGCTTTGGTGACCTGGTTGCCCACCGTCTTCCGCCCGGGCACGGTGAGGCCGGCCTACTGCGTGGCCGCCGACCCCAGCCTGTTGCAAAAAGCTTAGAACTATTTCTGGCGGGCCAGCCAATCGGCTTGTTTGGTCAACCAGTCTTTGTTGCTCACCTGGGGGGCGACCTGCCGGGTGGCCTCGAGGAGGGCCTGGCGGTCGGCGGAGTTCAGGCCTTTGACCATTTCGCCCTTGGAGTGGGTGTTTGCTTCCAGGTAGTCGGTAACCACGCCACCGGCGGCCGCCCATTCGCCTTTGTCCGCGTAATCCTTGGCATATTCTCCGGCGATGTGGCCCATCATCTTCTCTTCGCTGGTGCCGAAGGCGGCCGTTTTGTCCAGCGCGCTACCGCGCTCCAAACCCTCGTATTTGGTGCTGTCGTAGCCGTTCCAAACGGTGGCCATGACCATGTTGCCATCGGTCTCTTCTTTGAGGGGGCGCTCCATCTTGCCGATGGAAGCCCGCTGGGAGTGCTGCCCTTCGTGGGCCAGCACGGCGGCCATGCCTTCCGGTGAGTTGGCCAGTTTGGAACTGACGGTGATGACAGAGCCAGTGCCCTTTCCGTCGCGGGTGGCTTTGGGGTCAATGAAGTCGGTGCGACCCAGTCCGCCAACCTTATCCGGGTCACCCACGCCGATCAGGCCGGCCGCATATTGCTTCTCCAGGTGAGGGATCACTTTCTTGCCCGATTCGCTGTCGGACCAGTCGGTGGCTTTCAAATTATCAATGCTGATGCCGACTTTGACCTGATTGCTCTCGATTTTGCCGGCCCGCATGTCGGCCAGCAGGGCCTGGTATTCCTCGGGGTGGTGGGCGCGCAGGTCTTGCAGCGCGTCCAGGCGTTGCTGGCCGGTCATCGTCGCCATGTCGGTGGCCATCTTCTTGTAGTCGTGGCTCTTGACGTCGCTCAGGACGGTGGCGTTGAGTTTGGGCCCCAGCGTCTTGTCGGCCTTGGCCTGGGCAAATTTGGCGGCCGAGCCCGGCTTGGCTGGAGCGGCTTTGGGCTGGGTGGCCTGGACCGGGGCGGCGGTTTTGGTGGTGACTTCCATAATTGGATGTTAGAGCAAGTTAATAAATCCGGCCTTACCGGGCCATCGGCCAGGTTAACAATTTGTGTCCAAAAATAAATATTCCGGTCGCGAACTTTTCGCTTGCACCCCCCGTCTATAGTCCATTCTCGGCAGTGCCCCACGGGACTGCTGATGAAGGAGGGATCATGGGGTGTCTTTAGCCTTGACCATGGCGGGGAGCCAGCTGGCGCCACCGCCGGCCAAAAGTGCCGATAGCCTGAGCGAACTGGCCGTCCGCCTGCAAGCAGGGGAGGAGGGAGCGCTGGAGGCCTTGATCGCGCGCACCCAGGCGGCCTGCTCGCGGCTGGCCTTCTCCATCCTGCGCGACCCGGAACTCAGTCGCGACGCCTTGCAGGAGGCCTATTTCGTGGTCTATCAGCGCATCGGCCAGTTGCGCGACCCGGCCGCCGTAAAAAGCTGGCTGTTTCGCATCGTGACACACTGCTGTCACGATCTGCAGCGCCGCCGCTCCAAAGAGGTGCTGGCGGAGCCGGCCCAGGTGGCCAAAGGGCCCGACCTGGCCGAAGCGGTGGGGCGGCAGGACAAAATCCGCTCCACCTTCGCCCGTCTGCCCGAAATCGACCGCACGGCCCTGGCCCTGCGCGAAGTCTGCTCGATGAGCTACGAGGAGATGAGCCAGGTGCTGGGGATTCCGCTGGGCACGGTGCGCTCGCGCCTGGCCAAAGCCCGCCAACGTTTCATCGATAGCTACAAAGGGGTGCACCATGCTGACTGAAGATGAATTTTCCCAGATGCTCGACGAGGATGACCGGGCCTTGCTGACCGAGTTGGGCGAAACCTTGCGCCGGGAACCGGAACTGGAGTTGCCTGTCGACTTCGCTCGCCAGACCGCCCGGTCGGTGGAGCAGCGCTTTCAAACCCTCTCCCCCATGCGGCGGCGCCTGCTGAGCCTGGAGTCGCGACTGGCGGCCACCGCCTTCGGAGCGCGGGCCCTGCCCTGGAGCGCCGCCTTGCTGGCCGGCCTGATGGCGGCCGGAGCCTGGTCGCTGACGGCCCTGCTGGTGTTGGGGGTGGTGCTGGCGGCTTTGAGCCTCGGCTGGAAACTGGCCCGTTACGGTTTGCCCGGCCCTCGGGGACCCAGTTCCGTGCCGATCTTGACTCAAGTTTTGAGTTTCTCCTATTACCTGGTGCCGCTGTGGGCGGCCGCCTCCACCGGAATTTTCTGCGGGGGGATCGTGTGGATGTTGGGGACCTGCAGTCTCACCTTCAGCCGTTCCAGTTCCAACCCGCTCTACTTGAGTTGGGCTGCCGGTTTGGGCGTCTTCCTGTTCCTCCTCAGTACCCTGGCGCCCGCCTGGAGGGCTCTGCACCGGCATTCGCTGGGCCGGCCGCTGTGGCTGCTTGGCACCCAACTGCTGTACGCCGCCTGGTTGGCGGTTTTGCTGCACGCGCTGGTGCTGCTGAGCCCCGAGTCGTGGACCGACCTGACGGTTATGGAGGTAGCCCTGCCGCCGGCGCTGCTGGTCAGCCTGGCGCTCTCCTTCCTGGCCCCGCGGGAGGTTCCGTCGGGCGCGCTGGGCGCTGCCCTGCGCAAGACCGGCCTCAGTCTGCTGCTGGGAGGACTGCCGATCTTGGGTCTGCTGGCCGGTTTTTACCAACTCAATCTGACTCGGAAGATCGAAAGGCCGGGCACCCTGGCCGAAGTGAAAGCCCAGACCCGGGCCTGGGTCGAGGAACAGCGCGCCATTCCGCCCCACCAGAACGGCTGGACCGAATTCAAGCCCTACCTGCTCAGATCGGGGAAAACCAGCCCGGTGACCCAGCATCTCAACGCCGGCAGCAAGATTTTCGACCACCTGCGCGGCGATGCTCACTTCACCGAAGCCCAGCTCCAGGAGGCTCGGCGCGACTTTTTGATGGAACTGCCGCGCCTGGAATCGGCTCTGGCCAAACCGCGATTCTCTTCGGTTTCGACCCAGGGGCTCAGTTTTGAGGCCCGGGTCCCCAACTTCATCGCCTGTCGGGCCGTCAGTCGGGGTCTGGCCGGTCTGGCGGAAGAAGCCTTGAACGCTCACCAGACTGCGGATTGTCTGCACTACACCTTGCTCAACCTGCGCTGGTCCAACAGCTATCGCCAGGGGACCTTGATTTATATGATGATCGGCATCGCACAGTTGAGAATCGCCACCGATCCCATCGAGCGCTGGTTGCTGGAAGGGCATCCCGACCTGGCTCAATTGCAGCGCCTGCAACAGGCATTGCGTGACCTGCAACTGGGTCCGCACGACTTCGAACGGACCATGGCTCGCGAGACGGTCTGCGCTGACGAAGCTTTCGAGAAATTGTTGAGGGGCGAGAATCTGCCTTTTGATCCGGAACAGCAACAGGGCCTGCTTCTCAAAATCACGCCCCGCAGCTACTGGGAAAGCGAGCGCAAGGCCTACCTCAATCTCCAACTGGCCGGTTTGGATGACTGGCGCGAGTTGGGGAAGCCCGACGATTCCGACCCTATCGAGCGTCTACCTTTCAGCTACATCGCTCGCGAATTTGCCCCCAACACCCGGCGCGCCCAGGTTCAGTTTATGCTGATGCTGAGCCGGCTGCAGGCCTTGGAAACGATGACGGCGCTAGAAATTTATCGGCGCCGCCAGGGCGCCTATCCTGACGAACTGCGCCAACTGCAACTCGACCCGATGCCGGTCGACGCCATGCACCCCAACCTCTGGGACCGCAAACCCACCTTCACCTACCGCAAAACTGCTCAAGGCTACCAGTTGATCTCCGAGTCGCCCCTCTACCCGCTGATCAACTACAAACCTCGCCAGGTCTACGGTTACGACGGCAAATACGAATTGGAGGCCGAAAAACACTAGCGTAAATCGAGGGTGGCCGTGATGGGCAGGTGGTCGGAGGCCGAGGTCTCGACCACCTGTCCGTCTTTCGGGGCCAGCGCCGGGCTGGCGAAGATGTAGTCGATTCGCCAACCGAAATAGGTCGGACCGGTGGTCACTGGCCGCAGGACGGTGCTCAGTCGGGTGGGCGGATCCATGGTGGGCAGCGAGTTGAAATCGCCGGCCACCACCAACGGTCCGGGAATGGCTTTCATCAACTTGAGCAAAGCATCGGTTTGCTCGCTGCGAATGGCGCTGGTGTGGGCCAGATACTTCAGGTATTGACCCCGGCTGGTGGACAAACTGCGACCGCCCAGGGCGGTGCTGAAGTGGACGTCGATGAGGGTCACTCCCTCGAGTTCGGCCAGCAGACAGGGTCTACCCCGACCCAGGTGAGCCTCCCTTCGGCCAGTCAGCGGCCGGCGGCTGAGAATCACCAATTCGCCGCGGCTCCCACCTCGGGCCAAAGACCATTGAGGAAAGGCCGCTCGCAATTGCCGGGCGGGGTCGTCGGCGCCGGAGTAGTAGATGTCAGCCTGGCTGGCGTTCAGCACGTTGACAACTTTGGTCATCCCGATGCGGCCGCCGTAGATATTCCAGGACAGCAGCTTTAGGAGCAACCAGAGCCAGGCCCGCTTCACTGGTGGCGCGACAACTCCACCAGATTACCGTGGAAACCATAGCTGCCCCAGTGGCGGGTGTTCATCCAGGGGCAGAGCCAGAGTTTCCCGCCGATTTTTCGCCAGTTCTGGCAGAAGACGTAATCTTCCGACAGATAACGCTGGGTTTCCGGGTCGATGGCCGTGTCGAAGAAGGCGTGAACGGCGTGACCATCTTCGTCGGCCTGAAACTGCTGGTCCGGGTAAGCCCGGGCGAAGGTGGCGAAAACCTCGCGTTTGATCAAAATGAAGCCGGTGCCCAGCGCCAACACCTCCAAAGGCTCATCCAGCTTGATCTGCTGGGTATCGGGAGAGGTGTGAAATACGAAATTGCCGGCCACTCTCTCGAGTTCTTCTCCCGTAATTTCAGGATTCTTGAGCACGGCGCGCTTCACGCTTTCCCAATTGATGGTCTTTTTGACGTAGGGCGCGCCGATGACGTCGCGATCCAGCGCCAGCAGCGTCAGCACGTCGTTGGGATCGAACTCAAGGTCGGAGTCCACGAACAGGAGATGGGTGTAGTTGCTCTGCAAGAATTTGTCTACCAGCAGATTGCGCGCCCGGGTGATCAGCGACTCGTTGAAGATAAACGAGAAACGCATCTCCACCTGCAGACGGGTCATCAGCGCCTGCAAAGCCAGGCACGATTTCATGTAAGCGCCGTGATTCTGGCCTCCGTATTGGGGAGTGGCCACGCACAGGCGGGTCGAGCGCAGGTCTTCCAGAGGAATATTCAATTCCATCAGGGCGTTTTCCAGGGCAACTGGCCGGCGTGGCGCTTGAGCATTGTCTGATTTCCCTTCAGGAAGAACTCGGCGGTGACCGACAGTTCCGTGTTTCCGGCCTGATAACCTACGGTGTGGCGAAGCGTGCCGCCATAGCGCGGAAAGTGTTTCCTCAAGGCGGCGGCCAGTTTGCGGTCTACTTCGGGCTGGCCCGGTTCGCGGAATTTGCCGAACCAGAGCGGGGCCACGCTCAGGGCCACGGCGCGCGAGAGAAAGTAGCAGTTGACGTCGACGAAGTAGTCCTCGGGACTCAAGACCGAAGGCCACAGGCCCAGGCTCTCGCAGTTGTCCTCGCAGACAAAGCCGTTTTCGTCATGGATCTTGCGCAGCGAGAAGGCCCAATCCAGCTCTTTGGAAAACACCAGGTTCACCAGGCTGGACACGTGGTCGCTTTCCAGAAAATTGTCGTCGTCCAGGTGAATCAGCCACTCCCCCTGGCACAGAAAGGCCCCGGCGCCGTAGATGCGGTAGCCGTTGTAGCGATCGATTCCGGTGGGGTAGGGGAGGAGCAACACATCCTGGCCTCCGTCCAGGGCGGCCCGGGCCGCGGCCTCGCGTTCGGGGCCGTCGATGACCACCAGGTGTTGGAGCGGGCCCGCGTAGTCTTGGGCCGCCACCGAAGCCACATTGCGCGCCAAAAGGGGATTGCCGGTGGTGGCGGTTATGATGGAAACGTGGGGGAGCGCGGGACTATCCGCCGGGCTTGGGAGCGAGCATGTACTCGTCGAGCGAGCTCTGGATCAACTTGTAGAGTTCGGGCTCTTCCTTTTGTAGCTTGTCGCGGGACTCAGGAGAGGTGAGGTAGGCCGAGACGCCGTCGGCGAAGAGTTCTTCCTTGCGGTTGGAGGTTGCGATGTAGTCTTGATTGACGGTCCAGTCGATCTTCTGGTCGGGAGCGGTCTTGGGTATAATCACCGCGGTGTTGTCTTCGGTTTGCCTTACCTGAACGTCGCCCACCTTTTGTTCCCACTCTTTGGGCTTGCTGAGCAGGTCTTTGACGCCGAAGGTACCGGAACTCAGGGCCAGGGAGCCGATGAGGGCTCCGGCGATGCCTCCCGTCAGGACGGCGCCCACTCCCGCGGCGGCGGCCACTCCCAGTTTGATCAGTCCGTTGCGAAACCGGTTGGTCTTGTGTTGCACCACCATCAAATCGTCCTGGGTGCCGGGCTGGTGGATGAAGACCGTGTTCTTGTACATCGCGGTGGAGAGATTCTTGCCCACCAGCTTGTCCTCGCCCGGCTCAAGGTTCTTATTGACCTCGCTGCGAGCGGTGCCGGAGAAGTCCACCACCGCTTTGGCCTGGAAATTTTGATACAGCTGGTTGAGTTCGGGGCTGCTCTCGCTGAGTTTGTTCTTCGACTTGTCGAAAAATGCCGCCGACAGGTGTTCTTTGAGGGTTTTGGCGCCGGGAACTTTACCGTAGTCGACGGCGTGGCCGATCTCGTGGGTGAGCACGGCCCGGCCCCGTTCGGTCTGGAAAGACTCCTTGTCCAGGGCGATCTCTCGGCTCAGCGAGCGAAAGCAGCCGCCGTCCTTCTTGCCGTCGGACATCTTGTTGTCGACGGTGGAGAAGGTGACGCCGTCGTCCATCAGGCGCTGGAGAAGCGGCGCCGGCAGATTGGAGAGCTCTTTGAGCAGTTTCTCGCGGCAACTGGGGTCGACTTTGTCCATCACCACTTTCTCGGCTAACTGTTGGGAAGCGCTCGTGCTCGAAGAGGGCGGCGCGGAATTCAGGCCGGCGGGTTGAAAACCGATGGACGGATTGATCACCAGGGTAGCTTACAACGCCAAACCGGCATGTTGCAATTTTGTTGCCAAGTCTTTACAGAAATTTTTCGCGGCAGCGGCTGACGAACTGGCTCGGGTCCGAACCGGGCAGAGTCTGGTAGAAGGTGTGCACGCCGTCGGCGCTGACTCCGGACAGGGCAAAGCCGCCCTCCTCCATCTTCTCGAGGGTCAACAGGGCGGGGTTGGGAGTGACCAGCAGGGCGGCAAAGGCTTCTCCCGCGTAGAGCGGACGGGGGAGGCGAAGCAGGCAAGCCCGTCCGGCTCCCCAATCGACCCATTCGGGGCGCAGGCCGTCGGGCGGGGTCTTCTCCCCCAACTGGCGATTGCCGTCCAGCCAGACCCCGCGAAGGGCCTCTTCGTCGACCTGCGCGAAAAATCGTTGAGGATCGGGATAGAAGAGCTGGGGCAGGACCTGCTGCACAAAAAAGTGGGGAAAGCGCCGATGTTCCATTGAAGGACCTTCGCGAAGCCGTCCCCGAAATCCATCCGGATGCGTATGAAGCTGGCCCTGGTGACCTCTCCCTCGGTTTCCCTGGCGCTTTTCGTGTTGGCTCGCACCGTTCGCTGGCGCCTGGGTTGGGCCAGCGGGGGCACCGGGCGCCTGGCCGAGATGGCCAAGTTGAGCACCTGGGTGGCCGTGGTTCTGGCTCTGTTCGCGGTGGTCACGGCCTTGCGCCCTGGCCGTTATCGGGCTTTTGCACGCTTCTCGCTGGTGTACAACGCGTTTCTGGTGGGCTTGATGCTGGTCGTGTCCGAGATTTTCCTGCCCCTGCCCAGTCCGCCGACCAACGCCCAGAAGCTGTTGATCGAGCAATTGCGGCGCCGCAACGAGGAACTGACGACTCCCTACCACGGCAGCCTGATGGTGCCGGGGCCGGCCAACAACCTGGGCTGGCGCGACCGCACTCATGCCTTTGCCAAAGCGGGGCGGCGGATACTCTTCATCGGCGACTCCATGCTGGAGGTGCGCTCTCGGCGGCGACTGGCCTTACGCGTGGAGGATCGCTTTCCGGTCGAGGTGGTCAATCTCTCCATCGAGGGTTCGGACCCGCTCGACTACCGTTTTCGCCTCAATGAATATGCTTTTGACTACCAACCCGACCATATCTTCGTCTTTCTCTACGGTCCCAACGATTTTGTCCTCAAGCCCCCGCTTGAGCCTTATCGACCCTGGCCCGTGCGGGTGACTCCCCAAACCGTGCAATCGGCTCAGAGCGTGGGCTTGCCGGAGGCCGTGGTCGAGAGCCTGCGCGGACTGGCGGGCCGGATCTACCTCGACCGCAAGTCTTTTCTAACGGCGGTCGGCGGCCAACTTTCGCTGGAACAACAGCATCTGCTTTACACTGTGGCGGTGGCCTACTCGGACGCCGAAACTCGGCGCTTTCTTCAATCCACTCGCAGCCGATTGGAGAACCTGGCCACCCGGTTGGTCGAGTGGGGCACCACCGCCAGCGGGCCCTTCTTTCCCGACCCGCAGTGGTGGAGTTCGCCAGGCTTCGAGCGCAAGCAGGCTGAGGTCTATCGGCTGCCCCAAGACCAGAGGTTGCACGCTTTGGCCCAACTTTACGCGGCCTCCATGCGCACTCCGCCCGAGCCGGTGGAGCGATTGTTGGTGGAGCAACCTGCCCAATTCAAAAGCTGGCTGACCCAGGAACCCGATAAGCTCTGGTTTCTGGCCCTTCCCCTGAATCGGCTGGCGGGGATGTTCGAGCCGCCCGGGCCGGACAGCCTGGAAGCGCAAAGAGTCGACGCCTACGAGGGCCTGCTGCGGGAAATGGCGGCCACGGCCGAAGCGCGCGGGTGCAAGCTGACCTATGTGTTTATCCCCACCCCCGGTCTGGCCGATCAGGAATTCGTCGACTTCTGGGGGGAGATTCTGCCCACCGAAGGGTCGGCGGCCACCTACAGCGCGGTGCTGAACCGCATGAAGGGCCAGGTTTCCTTGATCGACCTGGGTTCGCCGCCGGGCCGCTTCCGCGGCGGCTACTGGCCGATGGACGGCCACTGGACGGATTCCGCCAACGACACCGCCGCCGATATTCTGGTCGAGTTTCTCCGCTCGGGTCCCTGAATTTTACAGTCCGTTCATCCCCCTGTCGCCCGGGATGGCCTAGGTTAGTTGCATGATCACTCCCTTGCCTTTGGCCCCCAGGAGCATCGCCGACGCGAACGGGCAACCCCGCATCGGCGCATACCAGGGCGCCGTCTCCGAGGTCGACCTGAGTCTGCTGAAGGGCGACTACCAGCCGCGCTGCCTGGATCGCTTCATTCGCGACAAGGAGTTCACTTATACCGCCGTTTCCGGCGTCAGCGACGAGGGGCGGCGCGTCAAAGTGGTCATGGCCATCGCCGACCTGGGCTACGCCAGCACCGGCTTCGTCACCGTCTTTGACATCGATCAGAAGAAGGTGCTGGCCGACCAGAGCTTCTTCGGGGGCGCCAGCATCTCGCCCCAACCGATGGAAGGTCTGCAGGCCTCCTTCAACGGCTGGGGCCACCACGCGCGGCTCAGCCTGTCTCATCCTCGCGGCGCCCAATCTTACTCTCAGCACATCGACGTGGCCGCCAAGGGCGACCAGCCCGCCATCGCCTTTGACGGGGTCTTCGGAAAGGGCGGTCCGCCGCCGGCCACCGTCATCGCGCCCATGATCCGCGACGGCGAGGACCGTCCCACGGCCACGGAAATTTCGGTCAAATCGCAGGCTCTGCCCGGGTCGGGAACTTTGAACGTGGGTGGGGAGACCTTCCGCCTGGGCAATTTGCTGGCCGCCATCGACTACAGTTCCGGCACCATGAACCGGGTGACCGAGTGGCGCTGGGGTTCGGCCACTGGGCAACTGAACGACGGCCGCAACTTCGGGCTGAACCTGGGGGAGGGTTTTAACGACTCGGATCCGCGGGCCAACGCCAACATGTTGTGGGTCACGGGCCCGGACGGCAAGTCGGAAATCCACTCGCTGCCCCGTCTCAAGTTCGACTTCGACCCGGCCCAACCCATGAATCCCTGGCGCGTAACCGCCGCCGAGGAGGGCAATTTCGAGGTGGATCTAAGCTTTGAGCCGATCGGGCTGCACTCTTCCCACATGAATCTGGGCATTATCAAGAGCGACTTCGACCAGCCTTCCGGCCTTTGGAGGGGCAAACTGGTCAACAAGGACACCGGCGAAATCTTTGAGTTTCAGGGAGCCGACGGCGAGGCCGAAGACCAGCACGTCAAGTGGTGATCTGGCCTTCGCCCTGGACCCAATCTTTGAAGTAGCGGTTGAATGCATCCGGCTGCAGGCGGTGGGCGGCGTGGTCGAGGATGCCGTGATAGACCGGTTTCAGGCCGTGACGGCTGAGCAGTTCGTTGGTGAAGTTCATGAACAGGGAGTTGTTGACGTTGCGGAAGGGCCGCACGTTGGCCCCATATTGGTAAAACTCCGCCACGTTCTTGATCACTTCCTCTTTGGAAGCGTTCTTGGGCAGGCTGGCCAGCTTATCCAGACGGTCCTGCATCTGGGTGAAATACTCGTCGAAATGGCCGGGACTGGGGTAGAAGTGGCGCTGGCCGCCGTGCATGGGCATATTTTGCGGGCAGCCGTCGGGGGAGATGCCGGCCAGTTTCACGGCCGGCGCCGGGCCGTCGAGTGAATTGCGGTAGGGGTCGCCGTACTTCTGGGCCAGACCCTGAACCAGGTTGCTTTCGGCATCGCGCACTCCGCCGATCACGCCTTCGTGGAATTCGCCGCCTGGCAACTGGTCAGGTCCCATAACTCCGCCGTGCCGTCCGGCGTAGTAGCGATTGTCGCCGCTGCTGCCCTCGACCGCCAGTTTGTGGGCCTCGAGCAGGCAGGCTTTCAGTTCGGCCGGGCTGCCCTTGCCCTGGTCCAGGTATTCTTGAATGCGCACCCGGGCTTCGGCGTTGTTCTGCCAGTAAGCGTTGGGCTTGTCGGGCACGATCTGGCCGTATTTGCTCAGCTGCTTTTGGGGATCGACGATCAACTCGCGGAAGTCGATGACCTTCTCCAACGAAGCTTTGGAATTGAGGTCGAGAGCCGGATTCAAGCTCGAGACCTGGAAGTCGGTGCCGCCCAGGCGGATTTGAGCTTTGGGGTCGAGCATGATCCACTCGTTGGGAGCCACTTTTTGCCCGTTAACGTGGCTACCGTTGGTCGACTGAAGGTCTTTCATGGCCAGTTGGCCGTCTTTGAGTTGAAACATGGCGTGGTGCCCGCTCACCCGCGGGTCGCCCACGATGAGGGCGTTGTCCTGGGCCCGCCCCAGGCTGTACTGGCCCTCCTGGTTGAGGGTGAATTGCTGGCCCAGGCTGTTCTTGAGCACGAAGCCGGCGATACCGCCCACCCCGGCCTGGGCGGCCTGCATCCCGGAAGCCAGGCCCTGTTGGGCGGCATTGCGGGCGGGCGGGGGGCTGGGGGCGCCCGGCGGCCCGTCAAGCTTCAGCTTCATGTCGCCGAGTTCCAGGGTGGCCCCGGGTCGGACTGCGTGCCACTGTTGGGGTTTCAGCTTTTCGCCGTTCAAATAGGTGCCGTTGGTGGAGCCGGTATCGCAAACCAGCACCTGGCCGTCGCGATATTGCACCAGAGCGTGTTGGCGGCTGACTTCGGTGTCGTTCAACTGGAGGTCGGAGCCGGGCTGGCGCCCGATGGTGGCGTTGCGGCCGGTGGGGATCTCGAATTTTAGCTCGCCGGCCACCAGCCGATAACCGCTGGGCAGGCTGCCGACCTGGTCGGACACCACTTTCTCGGCGGGCGCGGCCTGTTGGGGAGCGCCCGTAGGCCGGGGCGAGCCCACCTGTCCGACCCCGAATAAATTGGCCCCCGGAAAACCCGAAATCTGCATTCCTTAAGGCTATTCTCGCTCTTGCCCGGAACTCTTCTGCCCGAGCCTGTTAGAAAGAGCTAACTTATGGCAGTGTTGACGCGGGTGGGCAGAATCTTGTCTGAGACGCCGTGTTGTTCGAACAACGGGAAGAGAGCGGCCACGCCGCTCTTGGCCTTGAGCTCCACCTCTTCCTTGTAGAGCGGGTAGATTGAGAGGAAAGCGATGTTTCTCTGCTGCACCTTGAGGTTTTGAAAGGCTTTGGGAGCGGTGATCGAGGGCAGCACCAGGAAACCGGCGTAGTCGCAGTTCAGGCCCGGGTTGGGCAGGACGTGGCCGGAGAGCAGGACCTTGCCTTCCCGGTGGGGGTATTCGGCCAGTTCCTGGAGCAGCTTCATGGCCCATTCCGGCTCGGCGGCGGGGTCGAGGGTAACCATCAGTTCGCTCCAGTGTTGCTCGTGAACGCCCGCTTTCATGGGCTTGGCGCTCATTCCCAGAGTCACCACCCGCTTGTAGGGGCTGTCGGTGCCGGGCTCGACCACTAAGAGGCGCATCTCGCCGGCCGAAACCGAGGAGGCGGGGGTGCCCAGGTGGGCGGTCACGTGGGCCACCACCGGGTCGTTGCTGTAGGCCACGCTCTCCCACTCGAGCTTGCCTTCTTTGAGGGCGGTGGCCTGCTCCACCAGCGTCCGGTTCTTGCCGCGGGCGCCCAGCGTCACCAGCTTCTGCATCCAGTTGGCGATGCCCAGAAAGTCGGTGTCGGGCATACGCAAAGTGGTCTTCAAGAGTTTGTCGGCCTCTTCAAACTTGCCTTCGATCAGCAGCATCGCCTCCACCCGGTGCAGGGAGTGGATGGCAGGCGTCTGGGTGCCCAGTTCGCTGCGCAGCGAGGTCAGAAGTTCCAGGGCTTTGAGGCCTTCCCCCTGCAGCATGTGGAGCTTGGCCTGGATCAGCCGCAATTCGCAGGAGGCGCCGATGGTCAAGTGGGGGCATTTGAGCGCTTCTTTGATGCCCTTGATGGCCCCGGGGATGTCGTTGGCGCGTCGCAGAACCCGGACCTGCATCTCAAAGGCGTCCTCGGTGCCCGGCCCGCCCAGTTGGCCGGCTTTGGCGAACCATTCGGCGGCTTCGGGCAGGCGCTTCATCTCCACCAGGTAAGTGGCCCGTTCGTAGGTCACCGGTCCCGATTTGGGGTTGACTTCGAGGGCCTTGTCGCAGATCTGAATCAACTCCTCGTAGGCGCCGGTGGCGCGCAACGATTGCAACCGCTCCAGCATCTGCTGATCCTTCTGATTGGTCTTCTTGGCTAAGAATCCGAACACGCGCACACCCCCGAGAGGTTTTCGCCCCTTTTTGCCAAGCATCGCCGGCTTCCTGTGCGGTCCTCCCCGAGACATTCAGAAGAACTTCAGAAAAAACACCCGCTGCCTTCAGCTTATCGGGGCATACTCAGAGCATGAAGACTTTACTTAAACCCCTGATCGGCCTGACTCTGATCGCCCTGATGTCTTTGGGAGCCAGCGCCGAGCGTCGCCACCATCGCAACAATCAGGAATCGACGGCCGGTTATTATAACGGCGTCTGGTATCCCAGCAATCCCAATTTGAGTTACAACAACGAATCCAGCGCCGGCTATTACAACGGCGTGTGGTATCCCAGCAATCCGAACTTGAACGCCCAGTCCAGCGCCGGTTACTACGACGGCGTTTGGTATCCCAGCAATCCGAACTTGAACGGCCAGTCCAGCGCCGGTTACTACAACGGCGTTTGGTATCCCAGCAATCCCAACTTGAATGGCCAGTCCAGCGCGGGCTGGTATAACGGCGTCTGGTATCCCAGCAACCCCAACTTGTAAAGCCACGAGGGCTGGCAAGCAACGGCCACGAACTCGGCCGGTAGCATGCACCCAACCGCGCCCTCCCCGATCACCGATAGCCGGCTGGCCGCCCTTTGTTCCGAACAGGTGCAATTGGCCTTCATCGATTACCAGAAGCGCTTTCGGGAAATCAGCCAGCGCGCGCGCCAGCGATTTCTCGAGCGCGACTGGGCGGGGAGCTACGCCGACGCGGCCCAGCGTCTGCACATCTACAATTTCGAACTCACCCATCTGACGGCCCGGATTCAAGAGTTGATGGGCGCGCGTTTTCAGGAGCGCAAGGTGTGGATGGCCACCAAAGCCGTCTACTCCTCGTTTATCGCCCAGAATTCGGAATGGGAAATCGCCGAGAGCTTCTTCAATTCCGTCACCCGGCGGGTCTTCGATACCGAGGGCGTGGACCAGGCCATCGAGTTTGTCGACACCGACTTCGACGCCCCTCCCACCGCTTCGACCGGCGACCAATTGCGCTACCACCACGGTCCGTCGCTGCCCGAATTGCTGAGGGCAGCCCTGACCGATTGCGACGCCGGCGGCTTTGAGGCTTCTCATTGGGAGAATCTGGAGCTCCAGGTTGCCCAGGCCAGCCAGCGCATCGAGGCCGCCCTGGTCGATCACGACGGGGGCGAATTCACGCTGGAGATGATCTCCACCGTTTTCTTTCGGGGGCGGGGCGCCTACTTCGTGGGGCGGGTGCGGCGCGGGGTCGATCTGCCTCTGGCCCTGTGTCTGCAGGAGAATGAGCGAGGCCTGCGCCTGGACGCGGTTCTGGTGGACGAACTCGAATTGTCCATCCTGTTCTCCTATACCCGGGCCTATTTTCGCGTGGCGGTGGAGTGTCCTTACGTGCTGGTGCGCCAATTGCGCGCCCTGATGCCGCGTAAGCCCCTGGGAGACCTCTACAACGCCATCGGTTATCACCGCCACGGCAAGACCGAACTGTATCGCGACTTCGTGGCTCACCTGCGCGGGTCTAGCGACCGTTTCGTGTCAGCCGAAGGGGCCCGCGGCATGGTGATGATCGTCTTCACTCTGCCCAGCTACGACCTGGTTTTCAAGCTGATCAAAGACCGCTTTGACTATCCCAAGGAAGCCAGCCGCAGCGACGTTAAGCAGCGCTACCGGCTGGTGTTCGAGCATGATCGCGCCGGGCGCTTGGTGGAAGCCCACGAATTCGAGCATCTGCGTATCCCCCGCGATCGCTTCGACGACGTTCTGCTGGAGGCGCTGCTGCGAGTGACGGCCGAGACCGTGCGCCTGGAGGGCGAAGACGTGCTGATCGCTCACGCCTACATCGAGCGCCGGGTGCGTCCGCTAAATCTGTTCTTGAACGAAGCCGAAGAGTCGCGGGTGGTGGCCGCCGCCCTCGACTACGGGCAGGCCATCAAGGATCTGGCGGCTTCCAATATCTTCGCCGGCGACATCTTTACCAAGAATTTCGGGGTCACCCGCACCGGGCGGGTGGTTTTTTACGACTACGATGAGCTCTGCTTCTTGACCGACTGCAACTTCCGCAACATGCCGGTGGCCATGACCGACGAGCAGGAAGTGGCCGCCGAACCCTGGTTCTCGGTGCGCGAAAACGACATCTTTCCCGAGGAATTCCCGAAATTCTTCGGCATTCCCAAGGTAGCCAAGGCGGCTTTCGACGCCAAGCATGGAGACCTGTTCCATCCGGATTCCTGGCGAGAAATTCAGAAGAAGCTGCAGTCTGGGGAGGTTCTCGAAGCTTTGCCCTACGATTCCTCGCGCCGTTTGCCCGCCTAGCGTTTCTTCTTCTTTGACGCGGTATTCAGAGCCACGGCGGCCCGGATGAGTTCCTTCAAGGCTGCCTCATCGATGGCCTCGTCCTGGTGGATATCGATGGCCCGCCGGACGTTGCCTTCCAGGCTGGAGTTGAAGAGGCCGGCCGGGTCCGCCAGTGAGGCGCCTTTGGCAAAGGTCAGCTTCACGATGCTTTTGTAAGTCTCCCCCGTGCAGAGGATGCCGGCGTGCGACCACACCGGCACTCCTCTCCACTTCCACTCCTCCACCACTTCGGGATCGGCCTGGTGGATGATTTTGCGCACGCGAGCCAGGGTTTCGCCGCGCCAGTCGTTGAGCTCTTTGATTCTGGCGTCGATCAATTGGGTGGCCTCGTTCATCGCTCCGAAACCTTGTAATTCGGGGCTTCTAGCTGGTCGGGGTCGGGGATTTTCCAGGCCCGCTCGTCCATGGGATTGAAGGGGAGGGAGACGTGCTCGTGCACCACCTTCCATTTGCCTTGAAGCCTGCGCATTCCCACCGAAACGCGCATCCAGCTCTGGCCGCAGGGGTGGTTTTCGGCCACGAAGTGATGCAGGCCGAAGACCAGGGCCAGGTCTCCTGACACCTCGACGGTCAGGTCGCGGTGTTCGGAGCGGAAGCTGGCGGGAAAGTGGGGCAGGCAAGCCTTCCAGGTTTTGGCGATCGCCTCGCGTCCCACGGCTTTGTATGGGGGGACGGCGTCGAACAGCACCGCCTCCTCGGCGTAGTCGGCCATCATCAGGTCGACGTTTTTTGCCTCCAGTGCCCGCGACCAGCGGGTGATGAGGGCGCGGATCTCTTCTTCCATCGTTTCGTCTCCTTTGATGGGGACGAGTTCGACAGGCGGTTGACATAACTCCTATTTAACCTGTAGGATAATTAAACGATTGGTTAACTACGAATGAAAGACCATCTCAGCCTCATCTTCTCCGCTTTGGCGGACCCCACTCGGCGGGCCCTGCTGGCGCGTTTGTCCCAGGGGGAGGCCAGCGTTTCGGAGCTGGCTGAGCCGTTTCTGGGTTCGATGAGTCTGCCGGCCCTGACCAAGCACCTCAAAGTGCTGGAGAAGGCGGGTTTGGTCACCAAATCCAGAAGCGCCCAGTGGCGCCCCTGCAAGCTCAACGGCCAGGGCCTGCAGGAGGCGGCCGAGTGGATGGAGCCCTACCGGGTTTACTTCGAGGAGAGCTTCGATCGATTGGAAGCCTATCTAAAAACCGTTCAGCAAGGAGACCTTCCCCATGAGTGAATTGCATTTAACCCGCGTCTATCGCGCTCCCCGAACGCTGGTCTGGCAGGCCTGGACCGAGCCGGACCGAGTGGCCCAGTGGTGGGGCCCGCGCGGCTTCACCCTGACCCATCACAGCAAGGACCTGCGGGTGGGCGGAAGTTGGGTTTACACCATGCACGGTCCGGACGGGGTGGACTATCCCAATACCACTCGCTATTTGGAGGTGGTCGAAGGCCAGAAGCTGGTCTACGACCACGGCAGTGACGGCCAGAGCAAGCCGCTCTTTCGGGTTACCGTCACTTTTTCGGATGTGCCGGAGGGAACCCGTATGGATATGACGATGGCCTTTGAGAGCGCCGAGGCGGCCAGGGCCAGCGAGGTCTTTATTCGCAAAGCGGGGGGCTACTCTACCTGGGATCGCCTGGCCGAGTATCTCGAGGAGACTCGGGGAGTGTCGGTTTTTGTCATCCAGCGAGCCTTTGAGGCGCCGCGCGAATTGTTGTTTCGACTGTGGACGCAGCCGGAGCATCTGGCCCAATGGCTGCCTCCCGCCGGGTCGAGCATGGAGTATCTGGAAGCCGACATTCGGCCCGGCGGCCAGGCCTTCTTTCGCATGGGAGAACTCTACGCTCGGGTTGAGTATCACGAAATCGAGGCACCGCTTTTGCTGACTTACACTCAGAGGTTTTGCGACTCGAAGAAGGGGCCGGGCAAGCACCCGATGTTGCCGGTTTTTCCCGAGAAGCTGCACCACACGGTGGTTTTCTCGGCGGAAGGGCCCGAACGCACGCGGGTTAGCCTGACTTGCCGTCCCGACGGGGAGGTCAGCGCCGAGGAGTTGGCCGCCTTCGTGAACCTGCGAGCCGGGATGACGGCCGGCTGGACGGGTAGCTTTGATAAGTTGGAAAGTCATCCGGCGCTGGCGCAGGATATATCCGGCGTATAGGCCGGATGCTCACAAGTCATCAACATGTCGCTCCTGGCGGGGCGCTATACTCCCCCTATGTGCAAACTGGACCGGATCCCCCAGGCCGACCCTTCGGTTCGCGCGCCTGCTGGTTGGACGCCCGCCAATATTCAGGGCGTGCCTTCGGCTCGGCGTCCGGGCATGCTGGCGGCCTCCCTGGATGCCTTTCGAGGGAAGGCGGAACGCGAGGACGGACAGCCCCTGACTCCGGTGCAGATCGATCAGTTGACTCCCAGCCTGGCGCGCAGCTTCGGCCTGCCCGAGGCCGAGGTGCGCGCCCACCTGAGCGAAGTCGAGCTTTTTCTGGGTGGGCCGGCCGCTAACACTCCCTGGAATGCCGTCACCATCGGTCACGACATCTACGTGCGTAGCCAGGACGAGCTCAAGGCCATCGAGGGCTGGAACTACCGGCGCTGGCTGGCTCACGAGTGCGGTCACGTGATGCAGTATGCCCAGACTCCGGCCAGCCTCGAAGAGACTTCGCGGGTGCGCCGCTACCTGGGGGCTTACGTTGGACACCTGGTGGTGGGCGCCAACTGCCTGGCCCCCGGGGCCCTGGTCACCGGCCTCATCTGCTGGCTGCACCAGAACTATAATCCTTTCAATCACAACAAGACCCATATCGGCCTGCAGGACGCCATTCACGACACCCACGTCATGGAGGCGCAGGCGGAACGCGCGGCCCAGGCTTTCCTCTAGAGCCGCGGATGGACTCCACTTTCCCTTCCGTTCCCAATGTACGTCTGGACCGACCCCTGGGCAGCGGCGCCTACGGCTTCGTCTGGCAAGGACAGCATCTGACGCTGGATGTTGAGGTTGCCGTCAAGGTGCTTTCTCAGGCCGCCATCGAGGCTCTGGACGAGGCAAAGCTCATGGCTCGGCTGGATCATCCCAACCTGCTTCGCATCTATGACGCCGGCCAGTTGCCGGAAGGCATCTACCTGGTGACCGAACTGATGGACGCCGGCAGTCTGGAGGGATGCCACCGGCTGGAGGCTGACGAACTGTTGCGGGTGACCCGGCAGTTGCTTTCGGGGCTGCAAGCTCTGCACGAGGCCAACCTTTTGCACCGCGACATCAAGCCGGCTAACTGCCTGCGGCGGTCGGTCGACGGTCGGGTGAAACTGGGCGATCTGGGACTGGCCGTCGAGCAGCGCACCCGCACCGGCACCTTTCGTGAAATCGTGGGCACGGTGCCATTTATGGCTCCCGAATTGCTGGCCGACCCGCCCGCTTTCTCGGAACGTTCGGACCTGTACGCGCTGGGGATGACGCTGGCCTGCCTGACGTTGGAGGCCGAGCCATTTCCCGGGGGAGTCACTTTGCAGGTGCTGCTGAGGTGGGTGATGCAGCATACCGTGCCGGATTTCCGCCAGCTGCGGCCCGATCTGCCGGATAGCTTCCTGCGACTGCTGGACCGGCTGCTCCACACCGACCCATCCGAACGCCCGGCCAGCGCCGGCGAGGCCCTGGCTTTTCTAGAAAGCGACGCGCCGCGATTGCCCGCCTCGGCGAGGAATCAGCGGGTGGGGCCCTGGGTGGTGGGCGACCTGATTCGCAAGCGCCGCTTCTCGGAGGTTTACGCCACCTTTCATTACAAGACCGGAGTCAACGGGCAACTGGCCTGGCAGACGGACAACGGCAAGGCCGCTTCCCCCGAGGTGCGCGACGCCGCCATGGAGCGCGCCGCCGCCTTGAACCACCCACGCATCGCCCGATTGCTCGATTGGGGAGAACATGATGGACGCCCCTACATTGTCACCCGGTCCACGGGACGCTGTGTCACCGAACTGGTCGAGGCCGCCGGCCCCTTCGACGAGGTGGCCGCGCTGGGGATGGCGGCCAGCCTGGCCGAGACGCTGAGCTGGGTGCACGAGCGAGGGTTGGTTTTCGGGCTGATCGGTCCGGGCAGTGTTTCCATCACCGCCGACGGCCACGACGTCGGGTTTTTCCAGGCCATGCTGGCGGTGCCCGAAGGCACCGTTTTCGACGCCCGTGAACTGGTGGCCCGCCCTCTGCCCAAGGTGTCGGCGCGTTTGCGGGAGGCGGGTCGCTACACCTTCCAGGTCGATGTCTGGGGGTTGGCCCGGACATTGGCCTACCTGCTGACGGGAGCCACCCACGGCTGGGAGGCCCGCAGCGACGGCATCACGGCGCCGACCCGCCGACTGGTGCGGCGGACGCTGGAGGACCCGGGCGATGCGACTGGTTTTCGCGCTCGGCTTACGGAGATTCGGGCGGGTTTGGAGGGCTGAGGTCAGTCGGGCCTTTGGGAGAGTATTCACTTCGGAGCGGTATTTGTCAAGCATTTTGAACCCACTTGTTGAATTTAATTAGACTCGTACTGATGGAAATTCAAGCTAAGACGCCACCCGAAGCGTGGGTGCGCCCGCAATAACAGGCGGGGTTTGATTTTGCGCTTACCCCGATGGTCGATGGTTTCGCTCCCGCTCGGCTTCACAGAGGGGGTCTCCCTCCGCCCACCACCGCTCTCGCAGCGACCAGCGCAGCAGACGGCTGCCCGGCCGTCCAGGCACGCGCCAGAGGCGCTCTAACGGCCTGGACCGCCGAACATCCGCCCGCTGAGGTGGATGCAGCGAGAGCGACGGCGAGCGGAGGGAATGGAAAACGATGCCATTCATACAGGCTCAAGAACCCCGTCGAAAGGTGGGTTGATCCAGACGGCGGTGGGAAGCCTGTAAGCCTTTGGTGCGCCGTTCCGGAACCGGTCGGGGTGGATTTTGTAGACAAGCTGCATGAAGTCGTGGCGAGCTGCAAGAATGCCCTCCGCCTGGCCGTAATGGACACTTGCCGGCGTGAGCCAGCAGATGCCGGAGTGATAGTTTTCGTCGTTGTACCAGGGAAAGAAGCCACGGCAGAACGCCAGGGCATCCTCCTGGGAACCGAAGCGGTCCGGGTAGTCAGGTCGATACTTCATCGTCTTGAACTGGCTTTCGGAGTAGGGGTTGTCATTGCTGACACCAGGCCGGCTATGGCTTTGTCTAACGTCCAGCCTCTCCAGAAGGCCAGTGACGCCCAACGACGTCATAGCAGCGCCTCGATCCGCGTGGACCGTCAACTGGCCAGCTTCAACGCCGTGCTTTACGTAGCAGGCGGCCAGCAGCTCTTGCGCCAGGTCGTCGGACTCATGGGTGGCCAGAGTCCATCCGACAACGTAGCGGCTGTAAACGTCCAGCACGACGTAAAGGTGATAGCAAAGCCCTTTAACTGGGCCGCGCAGCTTGGTAATGTCCCAAGTCCACAGCTGCTTGGGGCCCGTAGCCAGTAGTTCCGGGCGTTTATAAACGGGATGCCGGCGCTGATTGCGGCGTTCCATGACCTCCTGTTCCGACGCTAGAATGCGATACATCGTGCGGATAGAGCAGATGTAGGCACCTCGATCCAGCAAAGTGAAGTAAATCTGAGGCGGCGCCTTATCCACGAACTCGAGCGAGTGCGCCAACTCGAGAAAATGCGCCCTGGCCGCGGGATCCAGGCTTAGGCGGTGGCGGCCTAAAATCCGTGGCTTTGCCAAGGGCACGGTTGGTTTCAGGCGGCGCCGCAACGTGGCTCTCGGATACCCCACTGCATTGCATGCGCCCCTGACGCCGACTGTTGGGCTCAGCGATGCTATCGCATCTAACATGATGCGCTCGAATTGCTTTGGAGCTTGTCTTCGCAAAGTAGCAAGACTTTTTTTTGCACCTCGAGGATGAGGTTCGCCTTGCGCAAACGTTCTTGGGTTTTGTCGAGCTCTTTGCGCAGCGCCGCCACCTCCCGCGCAGCTTGATCGGGAGCCGCCTTCTTTCGTCCTCGAGGCTTAGCAGCCGAGCCGCTGAGGGCCCCAGTCTCGCGCAACCGCCTCCAATCCGAAAGGTATGACCAATACAGGCCGTTCTTGCGCAGATAGGCGCCTATTTCACCATCGGCTAGGCGGTCAGTCTCCTCCAAAACGCGCAATTTGAAGCGCGTGGTGAATTGGCGCCGTTTAGCCTTTTTCGGCGATGCCGGGACTTCGGGATCTGGGTGCACGAATTGGCCGGGGCCAGACCCCGCGGGGCTTCCATTGATGTGCATTGCAGTCTGCCTTCTGCCCGGTGGCGGAGGAATCTCGAAGTCCATTCGTCACGCCCAACACTTTCACTGTCACTACTGTAATTTCTGGGGGTGACTGGCTTCACTCGATTCTGGCACATAGGGGAGACGCTCGGATTTTTTGTAGTTACAAAGTGACAAAGTTGAACCACATCCACTTGGGGGGCGATTGGGAAGACGACGGCGAAACCAGACGGGCCGATGGAATTCCTCAAGAAGCTATTCCGAGCGAAGACCCCACCGCCTTCTCTGGCCCAGATCTCTTACGTCATGGCCTATCGCATTTTGCCGCAGTATGCTTTCGACTCCCGTCACGACCTGGGGATGTGGGCGATCACTCAGGCCTGTGGGCCTTTCTTTTACCTGATGACCATGGGTCTTGCCTTCGGAAAGCGTCCCGAGGAGTGCGACGTTGAGGTGGGACCCCGGTTTCAGTGGCACACGGGCCAGCTCGAGGACGGGCGGACTTATTTTCTGATGGAGTATCCGTTGACTCCGGAGCACACCGAGGTGCTGAGCGAGGAAGAGTTCTTGCGCGTTGCCAAAACTCGCGAAAAATGCGCCCTTCCGCCCTTCTTCTCGGCCATGGTGGGGAGGGTCGAAGGGGAGGAATTCCGGGATGTCCGCTATTTCGTGCTGGGCAAGTCGCCGGAGCCGGGCCGAACCACTCTGCGCGAGGTGACTTCCGAGGCCAATATGAATCGGGGGATGGGTCCGGAGCCTCGGTTGGAGAAGTTTCTGGAAGCCATTCGCTAGGCGATCTGGCGCAGCCAGTGCTGATCTCGTGCTCCACCTCGGGGGCGAGCATGGCCAGGAATGCCGGCATAGCCTGGGCGTTGAAATAGGCGGTTTGCTACTTGGGGAAAGGAGGCCTGCCTTCGTCTGGGAAAGCGAAAGTATGGCGCGATCGTTTCGTTTTGGAATTATGACCAGCGGGGTGAATTTGCCTCAGGATTGGGCCGGTTTTGCTCGCCGCGTTGAGGAGTTGGGGTATTCCAGCCTGACGCTGCCAGACCACCTCGATCACCAGCTGGCTCCCGTGCCGGCGCTGGCCGCGGCGGCCATGGTCACCCGCCGCTTGCAATTGGGGGCCATGGTCTGGTGCAACGACTTTCGGCATCCGGCCATGCTGGCCAAGGAGCTGGCCACGCTGGACGTGCTGTCGCAGGGGCGGTTGCAGTTGGGGTTGGGGGCAGGATGGCTGAAGTCGGAATACGACCGGGCCGGTTTGGTTTATGACCCTCCGGGAGTTCGCATCGAACGCATGGCCGAGGGGTTGGAGGTGATTCGCGGCCTGTTTTCCGAGGGTCCGTATTCTTATGAGGGGAAGCACTACCGCATCCGGGAGCTGGACGGTTTGCCCAAGCCGGTGCAGGCTCGCGTGCCGATCTTTATCGGTGGCGGCGGCCGACGTATGTTGACACTGGCAGGCCGTGAGGCCGACATTGTCGGGCTAAATCTGGATCTGCGCTCGGGGGAGATGGGGCGCGAGGCTATCGCCAACGCCGCGGCAGCCGCTTCGGACGAGAAGATCGGCTGGGTGCGCGAGGCGGCCGGTCCTCGCTGGGATTCGCTGGAACTAAGCACCATGGTGTTTGCCACCGAGATCACCGACGACGCGTCCTCCGCCTGGGAGCGGTTGTCGGAAAAGATGCAGCAGCCGGTGGAGACGCTGGTCGACAGTCCCCATGTGCTGGTGGGGACAGTGGACGAGATCGTGGCGACGCTGGTGCGGCGGCGAGAGCGTTGGGGATTGAGCTACATCGTGGTGCGCGCCCAGCAGGTCGAGGAGTTCGCGGCGGTGGTGGAGCGCCTTCGTGACTGATCTTGTTAGTCGTCAAGCATGATCCCCGAGCCGCCCATTTCGCTGGGGAAGTCTTTGTGCTTGGGCAGCCCGTCGGGCATGCGCAACACCGTCTGCCCGTAATTGACGTGAAGCTGCGGTTCAACGGGAAAATCACAGATGATGGCGGCATACACGTCGGTGAGGCCGAACCCCGGATGCTCGGTCAAGACGTGACCGCCGCACGTCTTGCACCACTTGCGATAGCTGCGCTCGGTTTTGTTGTAAGTTCCCAGGTGTTCCTGTCCTTGGGTGATCCGGACGGCTTCCGGTTTCCAGAGGGTGAACGCATTGACCGGGCCCGCCGACCAGTGACGGCAAGAATCGCAGTGGCAGTATCCCATTGCCACGGGTGAGCCGGTGACGGTTAATCGTATGGCGCCGCAAAAGCAGCTTCCTGTGTATTCGCTCATAGGCTCCTCTTCTCAGTTCGTGGGGTGAATGCCTTGGGTCAGACTGTGAAGGTGGCGGTGTCCCCAGACAGAAGGGCACAGGCGTGAAATACTTCTATGTCTCTGCCGTTATTGGAGTCTTGATCGGGGCCGGCCTGGTCCAGGCTCAGGAAGCGCCGGCCAGCGTTCCCCTCCGGGTGGGAAAAAAACGGGCTCTCATGCTGCCGGTCAAGGTCGGCGACAATGTCGACGCGGAGTTCTTGCTGGACACGGGGTTGGGATATAACCTCATCAGCCCGCAACTGGCCAAAAAACTGGGGCTGGAGCCGAATTCGAACTTCAAGGTTCACCCGGTTACCGGTGGGGAGCTGGATCTGGCCCAGGCCAGGCTCACTTCGCTGGCGGTAGGGAATCAGAAAGATTCCGACGTGGAGGTGGTGGTGGGGGAGCCGCGGCTCATTGTGGGCACGGACGGCGAGAGTAAGGTCGATGGGATTTTGTCGCTGGCTTTTTTCCGGAATCACCCGTTTACGCTGGATTACGCTCACCAGACGATGGTGCTGGAGAATTCGGAATCTTTGAACAAGCGGAAGGCCGAGGGGACGAAGGTCGAGTGTCGGATGTCGGATGAGAATGTGGTGGCTTCGGTGCCGTTGACGCTGACGCCCAAGGCTCCCGATCCGCCCAACCCGGGGGGGATCGCGGGCTTTTTGTCCGGGCTGGGGGGAGGCTCTCCCGATCCGCCCAAGGCCTGGGTGCAGGTGGATACCAGTTGCGAGAGCTTGCTGCTGGATTCGAAGTTGATGTTCACTCTCAATGTCGACGCCACCGGGGCCAACATTACCGAGACCGAACCCACCGACCCCACGGGGGCGCGCTATCGCAGCTGGGCCAGTCAGATGGGGAAGGTGGAGATCACCGAGACTCCCACCGTGACCCAGGAGAAGTCGCCGGTGGTGTTTCGCAAGTTGCAGGCCGAAGGCGTGCTGGGGCAGGCTTTTTTGCGGCACTACACGGTCACGTTTGACCTGCCCAATTCCGAGCTGATCTTCGCCAACGCCCCCGGTCAGTAGGAGTAGGCTTTATTGCGTCGCCGCGGTAACCACGCCGTATTCGGCCGTGGTTGTTTGGCTGGCGGCGGTCTGACCGTCCTTTATCAGTTCCACGCCTAGCGTTCCACCGGCTTGTTTCTTCTGAAAGGAGACGCTGACGAGCGTTCCTTGTTCGGAGTAAGAGGTGGGGGCGTGGCCGTCCACGCTGCGCTGCTCGGATTTGCCGTCGCGGACGACCATAATGGCGCCGGAAAAGGGCGCGTCGCCGGTGACTTTTATTTGGAACTGGCTGGACGGGGAGATGGCGGCGCAGCCGGCCAGGCTGAGCAGACAGAGAGTGGCAAGGAATCGTCGCATGAGAGGGGCCTCACTTTTCTGTAGGTTAGGGTTGGGCGCGGGGGAAGCCGTTGGCGTCCAGGGTGGTTTTCATAGGCCCAGTATAGTGGCGGGCGCGTCAGATTCTGTCGCTGTCCATTCGGGCCAGCATTTCCTGGAGGCGGGATTTCATACGCTGGCGCAGGTCGAGAGGCTCGATGACCTCACAGTGGCTCAATCCCAGCGCCCAGTGGAGGAACGACTCGGTGTCGCGAACCTGGAGCGCAAACACTTCCCCCTCCAGGGTTTGAGTGGGATGGACAGGGTTCTCGGCCAACCAGCGGGCGATTTTGGCGTCGACGCGGCAGACGACGTGAACGGGCTCGGCAACGACGAGGTCCCATTTGTGAAAGTGGGGGTCCGTCCCCCGCTGGGAGGCGGGTAGTTCGAAGGTTTCATTCGTCAGTTCACACTCTTGCATGCGCTCGGCGCGAAAATTGCGGCAGCCCTGGCTGGTGGGGTCCCAGGCCCGCAAATACCAGCGGTCTTGAAAGAAGAGCTGCCAGGGCTCCACCGTGCGCCAGCGGGGCTCGGGGTCGTTGAAGCCCTGGTAGAGCAGGCGCAGGCGGCGGCTTTCCAGCAGTGCGGTGCTGATGACCTTCATCAGGGCGGCCGGTAGCTGCCAGGCGGCCCGGGCCGAGACCCGGGCCGGCAGGTCGTTGCGGGCCTTGCGCTCCTGGCCATTGGCCACGGCGTAGTGGAGCTTGTTCCAGCCCTGTCGGGCCAGCTTTCCCACCTCGGAAGGGCCGGCCAGCAATGTGGCCAGAGTGACCGCCAGGGTCTCCTCGAAATCGAGTTGACTGCCGGCCAGGCGCAGGTTTTCCAGCTTGTAGCGCGGCACGCTCTCCTCGCCTTCGGTGCTGTGCAGGGCCAGGCCGCATTCACGCAATTTGGCGAGGTCGCGCTGCACCTGGCGACGGCTGGCCGAGTCGTGTCCTCCCAGTTCGCGTACGGACAGGCCAGCCGAGCCGATCAGGCGGGCGGTGAGGCCGAGCAGGCGCTGGAATTGCTTTTCGCGGTCTTCCCCCATCGACTCAGTATAGACGCGACCGCGACAGAATTTGTCGCATGGTGGTGTTCATACTCGTCGGAAATTCATGGCCCCGGTGACGACACCTGTAGGGGAAACCCTACTTAAAGGCGTCGCGCAGGAATTGTTCGGCCGGGGCTTCTTTGTCGATGGTCACCTGGTTTCGGCTGCTCATTTGCACGGTTTTGCCGTTGGCCAGCTTCAGAATGGTGCCGCTGCCCCGGAAGATCTGCTCTTTCTCGATGGCCTCCGCTTTGACGCCGTCCGCCGAGACGGAATAGAACTGGTAGAAGGTTTCGCCGGCTTTCCGGGGCTCGCTGGAATTGTGGCTGGTGATGAAGTAGGCGTCGCCGTTGGGCATGCGGCCGGCCAGTTCAGGTTTCTGGTCGGGGCGTTGGGCCAGTTGGGTGAGCTGGGCAGCCTGGTCGGAATTCAGGCCCAGGGCCTGGGTGACTTTATCCGGCAGGTAGGCGGGCGGGGCGTCGGGTTTGAGGAAGCCTTCGGTGGCTCTGAGGTATTGGGCGGCGCCGTCGCCCAGGTCTTTGAGGCTGGCCTGGTCGAGCATGGCATACTGGCCGTTGGCCACCATGGCGTCGACGGGCTTTTGGGCGAATTTCTCGGCGGCGATGGCGCTCCAGCCGTAGCGGTATTCGGCCTGCATTTCGGGCGAGGCGTTCTGGTAGGCCTGGGCCTTGGCGGGATCTTTGCTGAAGTCGGAAACGACCAGGGTCAGCAGGTTTTTGTAAGAGTCCTGGGCCTCGGGGGGCAGTTTGGCCAGGGCTCCGTTGAAGCGGTCCCAGCTTTCGTTGCGAATTTTTTCGAAGTCCGCTTTGGAGGCGAGGGGGCTTTCCAGGCGGCGCGCAGTGTTTTCGGAGGCGAGGCGGGCTTGTTTGGCGGAGTCGGACTCCTCCAAGACCGGGCCGGCGAAGGCCTCGGCCAGCAGCGTTCCCCCCTGGGCGGAGCTGACGCCGAAGGATTCGACTTGAAAGGTGGGTTCTTTGGTAAGGGTGGGCGGGACAGCGGGAGCTTCGGCCCAGGTCGGAGTGGGGGGCGGTGGTGGGAGGGTGCTGAGGGTGACCTGGTCGGAATCGGCGGCCGGCTGGCTGGGGCCGGGCGCGGCCGGCTGGACGCGGGCCGGCGGAGTGTAGGGTAGGGGCTTGTAGACCATGGGGGGTAATTGGAAAGTGCTGCCGATGCTCATAACGGATGCTCCCTCAGACGACTGCCGGACTCATTATTTATCTTGTGGTCCCAGATAAATATAGCGAATCTATCTGTCCGGAGTTTTTCCGCGAAAATTCATTCCGGTGTGATATGGAGCCGGCGTCTAAGGATTGTCTAAGCAGGGGGCGAAGGAGCCGGGCATGCTAAGACTCTATGAATTTCCCCCCACGCGCTCGATTCGGGTGCGCTGGGTGCTGCAAGAACTGGGCGTCGAATTCGAAAGCGTAACCGTCAATCCGATGAAGGGCGAACACCAGGCTCCGGAGTTTCTGGCCGTCAACCCGGCTGGCAAACTGCCGGCTCTGGTCGACGGGGACGAGGTGATGACCGAATCGGTGGCCATCGCGCTCTATCTGGCCGAGAAGTATCCGGCCGGCAAATTGTTGCCCGAGAGTGTGGCGGAGCGCGGGCAGGTCTATCGCTGGTTGCTGTTCGCCGCCACCGAGTTGGAGCAACCGTTGTGGCGCATGGCTCGCAATACGGTGCTTTATCCCGAGGACAAGCGACAACCCTCGGACATCGAACTGGCGCGGAGCGAATTCAAGGCCATGGCGACCGTGCTGGAAAAGCACATGCAGGGTCGAGAGTTCGTGGTCGGCGACCGGCTCTCGGTGGCGGACCTGGTGCTGGGTTACACGCTGGACTGGGCCCAGATGGTCAAGCTTTTGGGCGACTTTCCCCAGCTGTGCGCTTACCTTGAGCGGCTCTACGCCCGGGACAAGGCCCCGATGCGCATTGCCGAGGCTTTTGCCAGCCTGGGTTAGAGGTCGAACCAGTCGCGAATCTGCCGGCCGACGTCGTGGAGATTGTCGCGGCCTTCTTCGGCGTTGCGGACGATGTTGTCCCCGGTGCTGTTGTCATTTCGGTGGTCGCGGGCGGTGTCGCGGCGGTCACGGGCGAATTCGCGGTCGCGCTGGCGTCTCATGGCCTGATAGTGGGCGTTCTCGCGCTGTTTGGCGGCGCGCTCCTGGGCCGCTTCACGGTTGCGCTGGGCCTGGGTTTGGGGAGTGGCCCACCCGGCGGAGAACAGCAGGGCGCCCATCAGACAAACTTTCAATGTTTTCATAACTCACCTCCAGAGCCATTGTAGCGGCCGGGCCGGCCCAAAGGGACTGACGGGCATCCTGCCTGGGCGGGATATCAATCCTTAAGGCAAACTCGGAAGCCCTGGTTGGGGTTGCCGGCGTCCTCGGGGGGACGGGAGTTGCGGAAGCTCACGGTGACGGCTTCGGCGCAGTCGGCCCAGGAGCCGCCGCGTACCACGTACTGGTCGGCTTTTTGGGGGGCGTGCTGGCCGCGGTAGGCCAGGGCGTCGTAACGGGTGGAGGTCCATTCCCAGACGCCTCCGCACATGGCGTAGAGGCCGTAGCCGTTGGGGGGGAAGCGCCGACTGGGGCGGATCGAGAATTGCTCGAAGCGGTGGAAGTCGCAGAGTTCGGCGGTGGGGGGTTGGCTGCCCCAGGAGTAGGGCTGGCCGATCAGGCCGCCGCGAGCGGCTTTCTCCCACTCTATCTCGGTGGGCAACCTGGTTCCTGAGTGCTGACAGAAACTGTCAGCCTCGATGTGGCTGATGGCGATGGCCGGTTTGGCGCTCCAGGCGTGGGGCAGGGGAGGGCGGCCGGTGCGGTAGGGCCAGCCCTCCTGGCCGGTGGCTTCGTAGAAGTGGGTGTGCCAGTCGCCGGCGGTATCGGTGTGATCCTCGCAGTATTGGAGGCGAATTCCGTTGAGCAGGGAGTGGTGAAGGTCGGGCCGGGGCGGGCTGGCGTGGGGCGGCGGGGAGTGTCCCAGCACCCGGCAGAATTGGGCCCAGTCGACGGGGGTTTCGGCTATCCAAAAGGCGTCGGTGCGCTGCAGGTGGACCGGTCTTTCGTCGGGATCGCCGGATTTCGAGCCCATCAAGAAATAGCCGGCGGGCACGTAGCGATAGGTGATTTCGTCGTGGCGGCGGGCCAGGGCGTCGAGGATTTCCTGGCGTTGGCTGGCGATATCCTGGTCGTGGGGGCGAAGGGCGTAGGCGCGGTCGAGGGCGGTGGCGGCGGCGTGCTGGTCGAGGTGTTGGGCTCGGGCCACCAACTGGTTTGGGTCGTTGAGGCGGTACAGTTCCATTTCCCATTCCATGGCTACACCTCCCAATTGAGGGCGGGAGCGGGGCCGCCGCGTTCGAGAAACTCTTGTTGCCAGGGGTCGGCGGCGTGGACCGAGCCGGCCAGGGATTGGGCGCGAGCCCGGCAGCCGCCCTGGAATTGCTCGTCGTTGGCCGCGCGTAAGCTTTGAAAACTCTGGCTCTGGTGCCAGATCTCGGCGAAGGAGCGCTGGCGCAGGTTGCCGCCGTCGAACCGGGAGCCGAGGTAGCTGCAGGGGTTGACCGTGCCGCCCAGGCTGACCGAGCAGATCAGATTGGCCGCTCCGCAGCCGCTTCCGCTGTAGCTGCGGGCGGCGTTCTGGCCGCGGCTGAGCGGCGAGTAGCTGAGGGTTTCGACGGCCTTTTGATACTGGGCGAAGGTGGGCATCAGTTCGGGGTGACGGGCGGCCGTGCCCACCGGATAAAGGGGGCGAAAGACGGCTCCGGCCGCTCCGACTTCCTGGGCCAGTTGCACGCATTCCTCGACCTCGTGGGCGTTGTGCGAGGTGATGGTGAAGGCCAGCGAAAAGCGGGCGTGACGGCGCAGCAGTTCCAACTTGTGGCGCACTCGTTGCCAGGTTCCCAGGCCGCGCACGGGGTCGTTGCTGGAGGGGGTGGCGCCTTCCAGGCTGACGTTGAGCCAGACCAGTTTGCGACTCCCCAGTTGGCGGGCCATCTCTTCGGTCAGCAGCAGGGCGTTGGTGGTCAGGCTGGGGTGCAGGCCGCGGGCGGCGGCGGCGTCGAGAATGTCCAGAAGATCGCGTCGCAGCAGCGGTTCCCCCCCGGTCAGGCCCAGGCGAAAGCAGCCCATGGCGGCCATTTCCGCGAAAAGGCGGTCGAGTTCGGCCAGGGTCAAGGGGTCCTCTGCTCGCGGCAGAGTGCCGGCGAAACAGTGCTTGCAGGTCAGGTTGCAGGCGCCGGTGACCTCGAGGTGCACGGTCAGGGGGCCGGAGAGGTGGTCGGCGGGTGGCTGAAAATTCAGGATTTCTCCGTCGAAGCGACCGTTGAGGTCCCAGAAGCCTTCCTGCTGGAAGTGCTGGAGAAAGTCGCTCAGCGACTCGTCTTGCAGCCGTTGATGGGCGGCCTGGCGGAAGAGGTCGCTGCATTGGTGATCGAAAGGGAGATAGCGCGAACTGCGCCGGTCGAAGACCAGGCTGCCGAAATGCTGGGGGATGAGCACCAGCGGTTTCACGGGGTCAACTCGAAAGCTTTTTGCACGGTCAAAGGGCCGGGGCCGGGTCGGCCCAGAGGGAGCGCTCCCAGTTTGGCGGCGGACTTGTAGTCCCAGCTCTTGTGGGCTTCGGGGGGGAGGTTGAATTCTTCCAGCGCCTGGTCGCTTGCCAGCCAACTGCCGTCGGGCTGGCTCGAGAAGAGCACCTCCTGGTGGGGAGCCTGATGCCGTTGGACAGCCAACATGAAGGCAGCCGATCCTTCCAGCTCGAGAGTTAGCAGGTGGGGGCCCACGGGCACGCTGAAAACGCTCGAGTGGACCGGCTGGCCGTCGAGGAAGAGGCGGGCCTGGCCGGGGGTATAGAGGGTGAAGAGCAGGTAGGCTTCCTGGGCGGGGTTCAGCCAGCGCAACACGACTCCGGCGCAGCCGGCCGGCACTTCGCAGGAGCCATGTTGTTCGAGAATGAGTCCCGGCGAGCGCTTGGCGAAACGGTGCAGGGTGTTGAGTTCCAGTTCGTCCATACTCTCAGGCTAATTGTTGGATTTTGAAAACATATTACTAAATTCCAACAATTTCTGAGTGGGTAGGTCTTCTCGAACGGCCCGTCTAATTACTCGGAAGCAAAGAAGGGCAGGCAGCAATGGCAATCATCAGCGGCGGCAATATGGAGATCCCGGTCTCCCACAGTAAATCGAAGCCCGGCGGGAGCGATGGAGGAGCCACCATCAACACCCAGGATAGCAGCAGCGTGGGTCAGGACCCCGGTCTGCAGAAGCAATTGGGCGACGCCGCTAAGCTGCGCGCGGCGGCCGTGTTGCAGAAAATGGGCGAGGGCACCGAAAGCCCGGCTCAGTTCCACATGCTCTAGAGAATTAGTTTCCTTGAAAAAAGGCGGGCTACGGTCCGCCTTTTTTCATGATGTCGCGTACGGCCTCAAACGGAAAGGTTGCCAGCCAGGCCTCTTCGTCGCGGCTGCCAAAACTGGCCAGCAGGCGGTCTCCTCGCCGGGTCAGGCCGGCGCAAAACTCGATGCCGAGTAGACTGAAACAGAAGGGCAAGCTCAGCGAGCGAACCCGAAAGTCAGGGTCCATTGAGACGAAGCGGTGCAAATAGATCCGCGGTCGCTCGGGGAGCAGATGGCGGGCCAGATAGAGCCAGCCGTCTTCGAAAGCGATGGCCTGAGAGCTGCCGCGAAGTTCCTCTAGCTGGAACGGATGCCGGCAAAACTCGTCCAGGACATTTCCCTCGGGAAGGTACTTCAGGACGAGGGTGGGGACGGTGCTGTAGATGAAAAAAAGGTCGTCCTCCTGGACCACGGGCACCCAGTTTTTTTCGTGCCGGCCCGGGTTGGGCCCGGGAAGCACGCGGACCTCCGCGATGGAAAAATCCTGGTCCAACCGCAGCAGGGCGATCTGACAGAGATCGTCGGGATTTCGATCGCGGACCGTGGCGCTGCACCACCACTGGCCGCGCCAGCGAAACAAACGGCAATCCTCAAATCCTCGCACCGGTCCGGGAAACGCTCCGGCCTCGCCCCCCAGCATCGGCGCCGCCTGGGCAACGGTCCCGTCCTCTCCCAGGCGGCAAAAATAGTTGCGGGTGCGGATGGTCTGGTCGGCCTCTTCGTAAACGTAACGATGATCCACGATGCGGTAGTTGGCCGTGCGCAGGGTGCTGTAGAGAGCGTCACCGTGGAGCGCCACCGAGGGGTTGAAACCTGCCTGGGAGTAGCGCGTCAGAGGCACCTCCCCGAACAGTTCTGTCGCCGTTATCACGGGGAGGTCTTCTAGATTGCCCGTCCAAGTTCCACCTGTTCTGGAACACACTCCGCTTTTAGACGACAACGGTCGGCGCCTGCTGGCCTGGATGCTCGACCACCCCCAAGCTCCGCGGTGGAATCTGGATTGTGGCGACCAACTCGACGCCCGCGCCCTGGCCTGGGTGCGTTCGTTTCAGGCCGGTCTGCGCGCCCCTCGAAGCTGGCCGCCGGCCTGGTTGGAGGGTTTCCAGCAGCGAGTCCTGGCCCAGGTGCCTCATTACCGCGGCTACCTGCCTGGGGACATCCCCCTGCTGGAGAAAGAGGTGTTCCGGGAGGCGGTCTGGTCGTTGGTGCCCGACGACGAGCCGCTGGAAGATCTGCTGACCTACGGGACCTCAGGCACCTCGGGAACTCGGGTGCTTTTGCCGACCGCGCCGCGCGTAGCCGGGGCCACGCTGGCCCTGTTTCAGTATGGCCTGGAACTCCACGGCGTAGACCTGACGGGGGGTCCCGACCAGGTGGCCATGCTCCAGGTGAGCATGCAGGGTTTTACCAAGACTTACGCCTTGATCAGCACCTTTTTGGACCAGGCCGGATTTGTCAAAATCAACTTGAATCCAGACGAGTGGCGGAAGAGCCGCGACCGGGTTGCTTTTATCGACGCCTGCCGACCCCAGGTGATCACCGGCGATCCGCTGACCTTCGCGGAGTTGCGGCGGCTCCCGCTCAAGCATTCCCCCAAAGCGCTGATCTCTTCGGGAATGACCATGCTGGGCGGTTTGCGGCGTGAACTGGAGGCCCATTTCGGCTGCCCCGTGCTGGATATCTATTCGATGTCGGAGTGCCCTTTTATCGGGCTCAAGCGGGATGAGGAAAGCGGTTACCGGGTGGTCGCCCCGGACCTTTTCGTGGAGGCCCTGGAGCCCTCCGGCGAGATCGTTTTGACCGGCGGGAGAAATCCGTTTCTGCCGCTCTTGCGCTATCGGACCCACGATCACGCCCGGCTGCGCGTGGAGGACGGGACCGCTTTCTTACACGATCTGGACGGCCGGACTCCGGTGACCTTTCAAAAGAGGTCGGGGGAGCGCTTTAACAGCGTGGACGTAACCCACTCCCTCGAGGAAGTGCCGGTGCTTCAGTTCAGCCTGCACCAGTTTGCCGATGGGTCGCTGGCTTTTCGCTATCGGGGAAAGAAAGACACGGAGAAGCAGGTGCGCGCGGTTCTGGAGGACCTGTTCGGCGGGCAGCGCCTGGCTATCGAGGCCGCTCCCATGGGCGCGGCCGAGAAGTGGATTCAGTATACTTCAGACTAAGTGGGGCCCGTAGTAGTAGTGGCCCGGCTCGAGCACACCGCTTTGGCACAGCATCCGGCTCAATTTTCGGCTTTGTGGTAGAGCCGCCTCCCGGACCCATTGCACCGGGTCAAGCAGGCTCGACTCGTGCCAAAGCACCTGAAACCGGGCCAGTTGCCGCACCGGGTCCACTCCGTGACACTCGGGGCGCCGCAAGATCTGCCACATTTCCTCCAGGTTGGAATTGTAGGAGCGGTGGTCCTGGCGAAAATGAGTCCGATTGCTGCTCACCAGGCCGAAGGCGCCGGCGCCGACTCGCCGCGCGCAAAGGGGATAAGCGTGAAGCAGATCGCGCCGCAGACGGTCGAGGGGTCGCCCGCGCAGGTGCCGTTCCACGTCATCCACCGTCTCAAAACCTGAGGGAAGATCGAGCAAATCGCAGGGCTCCGCCACCACCAGTAGCTCCAGCGCCATGTACATCCGATCGGATAGACCGCAGCGCTCGCGCGGAAGCATTTCCCCCGCCTCGTGCAAAGCGCTGTAGGTCCGCCTGACCTCGGCCGCGTATTCGGGGTATTCGCTGAAGGCCAGGAAGTGCTCGAACAGATCGTGCTCGGCGGTCGAGTAATTTTGAAATTTTTCCAGGATATTGTAGCAGTCGCCGATCGGAAAAAAGCCCTGAGCGGCCAGCCGGGCGAAATCTCGAGCGCGAATCCGTTCTCGACAGGGGCGGGCCTCCGGCGGCGCTTCCTGCTCGATCGGAACGGGGACGAGCGAGCCATCGGGTAACCGAAAGATGCGCGCCGGATGCAAGACGTCTTGGGGAGAAACCCGGCCGGCGGCGATGTGCTCACGCATCCGCTGCTCGTAGTAAGCGACGAACTCGGTCACGGTGGGCACCCGAGGCGATCGCCAGTCAAAGCCGATGCGCTCGAGCAACGCGATGCGGGAATCCTGGCGATCGTAGAGCGCCAGGTTGCGCAAGGCCACCGGACGGAACTCCCGTTCAAATCCGTCCCACCGCATGGGAGGCGTAATTTCGAGTTGACCGCGGATGGCCTGGTCGAGGCGGTGGGTGACGGGGAAACGGGTGGGTTGGCTTCGCGCCCGGTTGAGAAATGCGATCAGGGCGTAGAGGCGCAGGTTCCGTTGCTGCACCGGAGTTTCTGGGTAGGGCAGAAACCAGTCGGGGAAGTCCGTCACCAGCTTCTCGCGGGGATAGGTTTCCACCCACTCATTCCCATCCAGGAAAGGATGGCCGCTCCGCTGGCCCCTCTCGATTAGGTTTGCCAGCAGGCGGGCCGAGGCGTCGTGCTCTTGGGCCCGCAGCGAGATCTCTTCCGCCAGCGCGGCAAATTCCTCATCCGGTAGGTGAGATCGGTAGAAATCGATCACGCGAAGATCCGGGTGTACCTCGGCAAAGAGGCCGGATTCCGGCGGCAGTTCGCCTTCCGCGAAGCCGTAAAAGCCGTAGACCCGCCGCACCACGGCCGCGCTGGCGGTTGCCGGCAATCGCTCCAGAGCCTTTTGCAGCATCGCCCGCAGCGGATCGGTGTGAGGGGTGACCCAGCCGGGCTCGATGTTCTCGTTGAGCTCATGAAGGCGTCGGGCCGCCGAAAACCCTTCCACCCGAGCCCGGTCCTGCGTGATCACCCAGAGATCGGAGGTGCGCTTGTTGTCGCCCAGTTCGGTGAGCAACTCGGCCAGGCGCACGTCCTCACGCTTGGGCAGCTTGGGGACGCCGCCCACTTTTTGCAGAGCCGCCGCCGTAACCACGATCTGGGGCGAGGCGAATCCGGCGATGGCTTCTCCCAACAAAATGGCGTAGAACGTCTCCCAGGCCGACCAGTAGATGTCGCGCGCGTGGGTGCGGTAGAGCTCGGGAGAGCCGCCGGGTTGGGGGATCCAGCGCATCGACAGGAAGAGCGAAGACAACCGGTTCTGAGAGAATTCGCGAAGGATCGTCTCCACGTAGTTCGGGGGCACCAGCGAATCGGCGTCGAGCATGGCCAGCACCGTTGCGCCGCGTCGAATGGCTTCCTGCGCGCCCAGATCGCGGATGTTGCCGATATTTCTTTCCAGGCCCTGGGTGTGGTCCAGCACGATCCACTGCAGCCCCCGCCTCCGGGCCTCGGCGAAAATCGAGCCGGGAGGCGGCTCCCGCAAGACTCGGACGGTCTCCAGGTTTTCTTGCCAGATGGGATTTCCGCTCTCCTCGGGCGCGTTGCTGATGACGCAGACCAGGGCGAAATCGGTCGCCGTCTGGTCCAGGAAACAGCGGATGACTCGGGCCAGATTGCCGTTGCTCAGCTCTTTGTAAAGCGGCAAAACTACGAAGAGTCGCGGCTCAGAGCATGGGGTTTCGGCTACCATCCCGTAAGATTCGAAGTCGGCGCTAAAGCCCTTCTCGAAGAGCTGCCGTGAGTCCCCAGGCGGCGGAGGCCAGCACCACCGGAACCACCTGCCATTGGCGGCGCGCCATTCCCCAGAACATCACGGCGAAGATGGCCAGGGCGGTGAGGTCTCCTCCCCCCAACACCTGCCAACCCAGCCAGACGGCCAGATTGAGGATCACTCCCACCACGGCCGCGGTGATGGCCGACAAGGCCGCGCTCAGGTGGGCGTTTTTTTCGAGGTAGGGCGCTCCCAGGAAGATCCAGAGAAAGCATGGGACGAAGGTGCACCAGGTGGTCATGGCCGCTCCCAGGGTGGCGCAGACCAGGGGGGAAAAGGGGGAGGGCTGGCTCCAGGCCCCCATGAAGCCCACGAACTGCAGCACCATGATCAACGGACCGGGGGTGGTCTCGGCCAGGCCCAGGCCGTCCAGCATCTGGCCAGCGGTCAACCAGTGGTGGGATTCGACCGCCTGTTGGGTGACGTAGGGGAGCACGGCGTAAGCTCCGCCGAACGTGATCATGGCGGCCTTGGAAAAGAAGAGTCCCTGCTGGAAAAGGACGTGCGAGGTGCCCAGACGGGCCGCCACCAGTCCCAGCGGCGCCCACCACAGCAGCAATCCCAACAGCAGCGTGCGGAGTTGCATTGGCTTTGGCTTTTGCGTTGCGGTACGTGTTGGGCGTTCTCCGGCCAGGCCTATCAGCGCCGCCGCGCCGATGATGGCGGGATAGGGCAGGTGAAAGGCAAAGATGCCCAGGAAAGCCAGGGCCGAGATAGCCACCGCGGTCCGGTTCTTGAGCACCTTGGAGCCGAGGCGGAGGAGGGCGGCGGCCACGATGGCCAGCACGGCGGGTTTGAGGCCGGCGAACACCGCCGCGAGCCAGATCACCTGACCGTGGACGGCGTAAATCCGGGCCAGGGCCCACAACAAGACGGCGGAGGGCAGCACAAAGAGGGTTCCGGCCACAATTCCGCCGGGGGTGCCGTGCAGCCGCCAGCCGATGTAGATGGCCAGTTGGGTGGCTTCGGGGCCGGGCAAAAGCATGCAATAGTTGAGAGCATTAAGAAAGTGGTCTTCCTCGATCCACTTTCGCTGTTCCACCAGTTCGCGGTGCATGATGGCGATCTGGCCGGTGGGGCCGCCGAAGCTGATGAAGCCCAGCTTGAGCCAGAAGAAGAAGGCCTCGCGAAAGGTTGGTGTCACGGGTTATCGTTTCGGGGTCGGGGGCTGGAGGACTGCCGGCGGCCGCGAGACGAACGAACTCCCGTTTTGGACGCCATTTGGACCGACCGCTACCGGGTTACCAGCTATCTGGTGGACTGTCATAAGCAGTTGAGTCTCAACGGGCTGCTGAATCTGATTCAGGAGGCGGCCTGGGAGCACGCCGATCGGTTGGGCTACGGCTACGGCGTCATGCTGAAACAGGGCTTGATGTGGGCGTTGATTCGCCAGAAGGCTCGCATCGAGTGGTGGCCGGGTTGGGGTGAGGAGGTCTCGGTGCGCACCTGGCTGCGTCCGCTGGAGGGCCTGATGGTGACGCGCGACTTCGAGTTTTCCGATTCGCGGGGGCGGTTTTGCCAGGGGACGACCCTTTATTTGATGCTCGACCACCAGCAGCGCCGGCCGGCTTTCGCGCCCATGGCCGCCTCGGCTTTCCACGCGGGGGAACGGGGGCCGGACGAGCCGGAGAAGATCGCCGCGCGGCCGGGGCTGCCGGTGTTGGCGCGCTTTCCTATTCGGACCAGCGACCTGGATATGCACGCTCACGTCAACAATACGCGCGTCGGGCAGTGGCTGTCGGACGCGCTGCCGATCCAGGGGCGCATCCGCAGCTATGAAGTGGATTTTCAGGCCGAGATGCACGCTCGCGAGACCATCGCGGTGGAGTCCGGTCCGCTCGGCGAGGGTCGCTGGCACTTTCAGGGACGGCGTGAGGAGGACGGCAAGGTGGTTTTTGCTGCCCGAGTTCAGGCGCTGAGTCTGTAGAGACGGAATCTGTCACTCAGCGAGCGGCTGGCGACGGGGACGGGCAGGCGCACCGGCAGGGCCTGGGGCAGGACGCGGATGTCGATCGGCAGGCGCGGGCCGAGCTTGCCGTCGATTCGCACCTGGGTGGGGTGCTTGGAGCCGAGACGCACGCTGCGGACCTTGGTGTAGTGGACTCCGCGCAGGTAGGCGGTGTGTTTTCCCAAGAAAATCAGGGGGAGGGCCAGCAAAAAGCCAAGTTTGGAGAGGGCGGGGATGACGCAGAGGTCGAGCCGGCCGTCGTCCATGACGGCGTGGGGGGCGACGGCGAAGCCGGCGCTGACGCGGGTGCTGTTGGCCACGGTGATGTGGTAGGCCTTGAAGGAGTGGCTGCGGCCGTCGATCTCGAGGTAGAAACGGCGCGGCTTGAAGACGGTAATGGCTTTGGCCACGGCCAGGGCGCCGTCGCACAAGCGGCGGAACAGCGAGGGGCTCTCGCGGGGGAAGGCGCGCCAGGCGGCCACGTCGACTCCCACGCCCACCGATTCGGTGAAGAGTTGGCGGCCGGCGCGGCCCAGGTCGACGCGGCGGGTGGCTCCTTCGTGGGCGGTTTGCAAGGCTTTCTTGAGGTCGAGGGGGAGGTTGAGGTAGCGGGCAAAGTTGTTGAACGTGCCCAGCGGGAGGATACCGAAGTGGGGTCTCTGGTCGAAGGGGCGCTCGAAGACGCCGGCCTGATCCAGGCCGTTGAGGACTTCGCGAACGCTGTCATCGCCGCCGGCCGCAATGATGAGAGGGCAGCCGGCTTCGGCTTCCTGGCGGGCCATGCGGGTGAGGTCGCCTTCTTGTTGGGAAATGCGCAACCGCGTGCCGTAAGTGGCGGCCAGGCGGGCCAGGGCTTTGGGGTCGTTGAGGCCGCGGGAGAGACCGGAGGCTGGATTCAGAAGAATGACGCCCGAGACAGCCCGGGTCGGCTTCGAGTGCTTCTGAGTCGCGGGGGCCACCACCATATTTCAATGGTAGCGGTCAGGGGGCGGGCTCTGAATGGATGGGCGTCCACGGGCCGTAGTATCGGAGTCCTACTTACTTCGGGAATTCGGTTTGCAGAGCGTTGGCCAGGATGGCTCGCTGCTGGGGGTGCAGGCTCTTGATTTTGTCGAGGTAGGCGTTGATGCGCGGCTGGGCTTCGCGAGGGATGGTGCCCTTACGGACTTCGTCTCTGATCTCGCCTTTGATGACGTCGAAGATGTTGACGATGACCACTTTGCCCGAGATGAAGGCGGGACGGTGCTTGACTTTGCCCAGGTAGGTGTCGGAGCTGCCGCTGACCTGGCTGGCCAGCCAGCGCCGGGCGCTGACGTCGAGGTCGACGTAGTCTTTCTGGACTTCCGGGGGCAGCGTTTCCAGTTGAGAGCGGACTTCGGGTTGGAGCTGGGCCATTCGCTGTTCGACGGTGCCCGGTGGAATGCGGCCGGTGACCAGGCTGCTGGCCACCAGGTGGCGGATGGCCGGGTTGTTGCTGGGCCGCAGTGGGGTGACCAGGACCTGGGCCTGGGCCACGGTGGGCAGGGCGCCCAGGACGCCGCTGGCGGCTCCGGCCGCCAGGCAGCCGGTCAGCAGGGCTTTGGACCAGATTTCTTGGCTGGTCCGGGTAGGTTGCTCGGCGTTGGTGGCTTCGGCTTGGGACAGGCTGACGCTGTCGGGGGAGGGGGGCTGTTGCTGTGTGGGGGCGACGGGGGAGAGGTTGCGGTAGGGCGTTTTGTGACCTGTTGGGCGGGGGGGCTGGTGTCTGCCAAGGGTGGCGGATTTCCCGGTACAGGTGGCGGACGGCAGGCGGCTGGCGTCCGCCAAGGGTGGCGGATTTCCCGGCACAGGTGGCGGACGGCTGGGCGGGTGCCTGGTGTCCGCCAAGGGTGGCGGATTTCCCGGTACAGGTGGCGGACGGATGGGCGGGGGCTGGCGTCCGCCAAGGGTGGCGGATTTCCCGGTACGGGTGGCGGACGGCTGGCGGGGGGCTGGCGTCCGCCAAGGGTGGCGGATTTCCCGGTACAGGTGGCGGACGGCTGGGCGCGGGGCTGGTGTCCGCCGGGGGTGGCGGACGGCTGGTGCTGGGGCTGGCGGTCACTACGGTCCTGAAGGTTCAGGGCGGTGGCGAAGACCCAGTAGAGGATGGCGCCGACCACGGGGCGGCCGGCCAGAGTGCGGCCGTCGAGTGCGCGGGCGACGGCCTCGGACAAAGCCGGTGACCATCACGCTGCCCGTGGACGGGCATTATTCGGCCGGGTGGCCGGAAACCTGCCACTGGGGATCGAAGCAGGCTTTTATGCTTTTACTGTTGCTTTTGCTATTGGCGCTGCCCGCGGCGGCCCAGGACCTGGCCCCACTGCTGACCGACCAGGACGCTTTTTGCGCTCGCGAGATCCATTCCGGCCGGCACTGGGAGGTGCATCCGGAATTGTGCGAGCGGCCCGAATTGCCGGCCTCTACTTTTAAGATTCCCAATACGCTGATCGCTCTGGAGAGCGGCGTTATCGAGAATCCGGGCACGGTCTTGAAGTGGGACGGGAAGAAGCGCGAGATCGAGAGCTGGAATCGTGATCATAGTCTGAAGTCGGCCTTTGAGAATTCGGTGGTGTGGTATTACCAGGAGGTGGCCCGCCGGGTGGGACTGGCCCGGATGCAGCAGTTTTTGGACGAGTTCGATTACGGAAATCGCAATCCGGGCGGGGGAGTGGATCATTTCTGGTTGGATGGGGAGCTGCGTATTTCGCCGTTGCAACAATTGGAATTTCTGGAGAAGGTATCGCAAAAGCAGTTGCCGCTCAAGGAACGCACCTATCAAATGGCTTTTCCCATGATGACGGTGGAGAGCAAAGAAGGCCAGACGATGTATGCCAAGACGGGCTGGGCCCGGCCACCGGGGGCCAACATCGGCTGGTACGTGGGCTGGGTGGACAGGCCGAACGAGACGCTGGTGTTTGCTTATAATTGCCGGCGAGGGGCGGTGGCGCCTCAGAACTTTGCCGAGGAGCGCATTCGGGTGACGCGGGCCTGCTTGCAGAGGTTGGGCTGGTAGGAGACTAAAGTTCATCCTCCAGGGCTGAGTGAAGCTCCCTGAGGAACTCGTCTACCTCGGCCTGGCTTTCGGCCCTGGTTTCGGCCGTGGGGCGGACTTTCGACGACTCTTCGAAATGGGCGTGGAAGCGTTCATTGCAGCCTTCGGCTTGCCAGTGTTTCAACAGAGTATGGGGATCGAAGGGCACCTCGTGGTGGAAGCGGTCCATGTCGTCCCATTCGCCGCGGTGAATCAGCATGGTGCAGGTGTAGCCGAGATTTTGGGCTCGGCTGAGGGCGACGACCAGGTCGGGCGCGCTGAGCCAGGTGTTGTCCCAAGGACGCCCTTCGCAGCCGTCTGGGGGCGGCTCGAGGGGGGTGAGACCGGCATAGACCTGTTCGGCCAGGAATTGGTTTTTCAGGCGGTACTTCTCAGCGCAGGCCAGTCTGTCGGCGACAAGTTCCCGATGTTTGTGCTCTTGCTCGGCAACGATGAGGGCGGCCGTTTCGGGGGTCTCGCCGACTTGAATCAGGAAGTCGAAGGCTAGCTGGCCAAAGCGCTCATCTCCCAGGTTTTCGCGGAGTTGGCCTCTTTCCCAAGGGTCTCGTTTTTCCGAGGCGGTTCGGGCCGGAGAGAATTCCGTGCCGCAGATGGGACAGGTCTGCAGGACGTCGGGATAGCGTCGCCGGAACAATCCCTGGCCGCGCGCCAGGCTTTTGCAGAAAGGGCAGTGGGGGAAGATGGTGTAGGTGTCTTCGGTGTGGCCGAGCGGCAGCAATTCCACGTGCAGGCGCAGGCCCTGGCAGTGAGCCAGGTCGAGGGCGTCCAGGAATCGGGATAGATCGCGGCGATGGGTATCGTAGGGATGCTCGGGGCCCTGGCTGTCCTCGGCCAGCATCTCGCCGAGCAAGATTCGCAGAACCGGAACCGCGGGCGCGGGTAGGGGAGAAACGGCCCACAGGGCCCGCCAGAGCGGACGAAAATCGGGGAAGTTGGCCTGGATATCCGGTCCCAACCCTTTTCGGGCGATGATGCTCCGCAACTGATCTTCGGTTTCTTGGGAGTCGGGGAGCTGATAGATATCGCCGTGACACCCGGCCAGGCCGTTGTCAAAGGTGTTGGCGGGGCAGGAGCCGCACAGGGTCCGCAGTCCCTCCAGGCCCCCTACGGCCGCGAAAACTTCGTCGGTGGCAAAACCGTCGGAGGGATACTTGGGAGACTTCTGCCGCGAGAGTGGGTGGGAGATGCAGGTTTGTGAGGTCACGTAGAAGGCGGAAACCAGGTACTGGGGCCGGTAGTGGACCCATTGGGCCTGGTGAAGTGCGTCGTCCCGGCTGGCGGGGTTTGCGCGCAGGGGGCAGGGTTGTTCCAGGGACCACAGGACGAGTTCTTGGGTGTCGGCCATTATTCGTCGCTTTGCAGTTGGGAACGCCGGTTCAATTCCTGGTAGATTTTGAGGTAGAGCGTGAGGAACAGGCAGCCGATTTCGACGTACAGGGCGCCCACCAAAACCAGGACCGCCGCAAAAGGAAGATGGAGATTCAGGGCCATTCCGAGGAGGGCCAGACCCCAGGCCAGGCCGCCGCAGGTGAAGTAGGCGATCAGGTAGATGATAAATACCTCCCCGTGATAGCCGCGCAGTAATTGGAAGGCTTTGCGCAGGCCGGCGCGCAGGCCGACGCCTTCGACGCAGCAGACGGCGGGGCAGAATTGAAACAGCCAGACGCAGAGCATAAAGAGCGCCATGTTCATCGTGACGAGAGCAGGCTCGGGGTTGGTGAGCAGGGCGGACTGGAGGGTGACCCATACCACAAACAGGCTGACCAGTTTGAAGATGGCGCGCCAGGCGGTGCCGGCCTCGGAGACCACTCGGCGCAGGGCCAAGAAGAAGAACTGGCTGAAGAGGAGCAGGGCCCAGAGCATAAGGGCCAGGGTCAGTGGATAGCTCAGGCCGTGGGCTTCTTCCCATTGGGTGAGGGCCAGGCCGGGGGCCCAGGTGGCCAGCAGGCAGGGCCAGGCCAGCCAACGGATCCGACGGTAGGTTTTCCAGCAATCGCCAGGGACGAGCGAGGTGCGGAAGGGAGGGAAGATGGTCAGGGGGGCTTCCGCGCCCAGGCCGCGGTCGGTTGTCTCCATGAACGGGAGTTCGGCGCCCGCGAAATTTGGACCTAGCCGATTTGATTGAGAAAACCGTAAAGTGGTAGGAAAACGGCGAAGATAATGACTCCCACGATGACGGCCACGCCCGCCAGCATCATGGGTTCTAGGGCCGACTTGAGGGCGTCCACCTGGGATTCCATCTCCAGGCCGTGAAACTCCGAGGCGCGGCCGAACATCTCGGGCAGGCGGCTCACTTCCTCGCCGGCGGCCGCCATGTGAGTCATGGTTCCCGAGTAGATTTCGGGATGCCGGATCATGTATTCCGAGGCATTGTCGCCGTCCATGATGGCCCGGGCCAATTGTTTGACGTCGCGCGCCAGGATGGGGCTCCCGCTGACCTGGCCGGCCATGATCAGGGTGGTGTGCAGGTTGCTGCCCGAGGAGAGCAAGGCCTCGACGGCGCAGCCGAAACGCGAGGCGCTGCCGTTCCAAAGGATGCTGCCCAGAATCGGCACGCGGCTGGCCAGGCCGTAGAGGAGGATCTGGCCGTTCTCATCCTGCCAGGTGCGCTTCAATTGAAACCAGAGGGCTCCGAGGGCACCGCCAGCGATCAGCCAGGCCAGGGGGTTGCGCACGGCGTGGGTGAAGGCGATTACCAGACGGGTGATCAGCGGCAACTCGACGTGCATCTCCTCAAAGATGTTCAGGAAAGCCGGCATGACGCCGTAGAAGAGTCCCATGGTCAGGGTCATGGTGAGAGTGATGATGAAGGCCGGATAGGTCAGGGCGGATCGGATTTTGTGCATGAGTTCGGAGTCGCGTTCCAACCAGCCGGCCAGGCGGTCCAGGCTGTCGTCGAGATCGCCGGCTTTTTCGCCGATCTGCACCATGACGATGAAGATTTTGGAGAACACTCCCGGAAAGCGGGCCAGGCTGTCGGAGAGCCGATAGCCGCTCTCGACGCGGTGCGTCACCTGTTCGATGACCAGCCCGAAGTCGGGGTATTCGGCCTGCAGGCAGAGCGTCGAGAGCGACTCGACCAGAGGCACTCCTGCCCGCAGCAACACCACGAACTGGCGGGTGAACAGGACCAGGGCCTTGGAGGGGACCGAGAGCTGTTGCAGGCGCTCCAGTTCCGAACGGCGTTCGCGGCCCAACAGGCGCCTCAGCCAGGCCGGCAAACGGTCGGTCCAGTGGGGCGGGCGCTCGACTTTACGGGCCACCCAGGTCCTGGTAGTTGACGATTTTGAAGTGATTGGGGTTGGGCAGACTGGGGTCGTCGCGCAGCAGCGGGGCGGCGTCCAGTTCGGCGTAGAGTCGACGCTGGGCCAGGGGCTTGTCGCTGGGCCCCAGCACTCCCGTGGAGACGATGCGCAGAATGCCGTAGGGGTTGGTGCCGGCCGGATCGGTCATCAGGCTGGAGTCGATGACGATGGTGAAGGTTCCCAACACGGTGGCTCCATCCATGTCAAAAAAGCTCTCGGTGTAGGTGTAGGTGGTTTGGGTCTGATCGCCGGGAGGGGGGAAGTCGGGGTCTTTGTTGAGCTTGGCCAGCGCGTCGGTCATGCCGCTCTCGGCGATGGCCAGGGCCTGGGCGGCCGGCCCCATCTGGACGGCGCCGCGGTACTGGGCCACTTTCTTCCCCATCATGCCCAGTCCCAGGACCAGCAGGATGACCAGCAGCAGCAGGCTCAGGATCAGCATGAAGCCGCGCTTCTTTTTCATTGCAGTATCCGCAGCACGCTGTGCAGCGTGAAGTTCTTGTCCTGACGTTCGACGGGAAAAGTGGCCTTCAATTCGACGACGCCGGGGCTGATCAGGGCCACCGAGAAAGACTTGAGTCCGTTGGCCACGGCCTGCATTTGAGGGCTGCCGGTGCGGGGAGTCTCTTCGCGCATCAGGGTTTCTCCCACCATCAGGTAACGCACCCGGATCTGAAAGGTGGGGTCGAGCGGATCCCAAGAGAGCGGAGCGGTGGCCGGGAAGCGGTTGGGATCGACCGGATCGATTCGCGAGAAGTCCAGCGTGCCCACGGGCGTGACCGTGTTGGGAGAGGTCACCTGCACGGCCGAGGTTAGCTCGTGGGCGGCCAGACTCAGACCGCTGTGCAGGCCCGACAGAGCCCGGTCCTTGCTGTTTACGAAGCGCATGACCCGGGTGTAGCCGGACACCAGCGAGGCGAAAACCGTCAAGACCATGGAGAGCAGCAGCATCGTCAGCAGCGTCTCGAGCAGGGTGAAACCGGCCTTTTTCACAGCAGAACGACCTCGCCGGAGGCTCCCCAACGCTCCTCCCCCCGGTAGACCGCGCGCACCGTCACGATCACCCGGCCTGGGGGCCCATAGTCGGGGCTGCCGCTGTTGAGGGTGACGGCGTGGGTCAGCGTGGCGGTTTTGCCCATCCGGTCCGAGGTGACGGTGGCGCAACTGGGGATGCTGCCGGGCTCGACGTACCAGTGGTAGATAAGGTCGGGAATGGGGCCGTTGGTGGAGTCAAAACCCTGGGCGGTGAGAGTGACCGTCTGATTGTGCAGGAGGGGTCCCAGCCCGCTGGCGGTGACGGTGATCGGGTTGGTGGCGCGCCACGTGAAGACCGGCTCGTCGATGAAGGATACCAGGCGGTAGGTGCGGGCCGGCGTATAGGGATGCCAGCTGACCGATACCCGCACCCGGCGACAGGAATTGACGAAGTTCTTTCTTTCGGCCACGGGAAACTGGCTGTCCAGGGATTCACAAGACGAGGCCAGCAGGGGGATGGGGTAGCCGCCGGTCTTGGAGACTTCGGTGAAGATGTGGAAATCCGGGTAGTCGGGGTCGCTGCGCTGCACCCCGTCGTAGGCCGCCAATCCTCCCCGGTAGTGGGTGATGTCCCGGGCCCAGGCGCGGATGTCGCCCATGGTTTTCTCAGCCAGCGAAGAGGCGATCACCACCTGTTCGACTTGGGTGGTGTAGCGCAGAACCGAGTGGAACAGGCCGATCATCACCAGCAAGCCGCCCACCAGCAGAAATGCCGAAATGATGGTTTCGGCCAGGGTCAGGCCGCGGCGGCGGGGGCGCAACTATTTGCTGCTCCAGCTGAAGACGGGAGTGTTGGGACCGGCCACGTCTTCCTGAGTGTAGTTGGTCACGCGCAGGCGATTGCCGCCGCCCTGGTTGATACGGTAGAGATCACCGTCGCCGGTGGCGTAGCTGGCGAAGCAAAGGTCTTGAGAGTTGGGGCTCCAGGCGATGGGCGCTGACATGCCGTTCCAGGTGTGCCAGAAGGTGACTGCCATGTCGGGGTCGCTGGTTACCACCTGTTGACCGCCGCCGCCGGCGTTCATCACGCAGAGATCGGAGGCCCAGGTGTTCCAGTCGGTGCGGGTGTAGGCGATTTTGTTCCCGTTGGGCGAGTAGGCCGGGGACTGGCAGTCCAAGGCTCCGGTCGTCAGCCGGTTCATGGTGGTGCCGTCGGCTTTGGCTTTGTAAATGGCCAACCCCGTGTTCATACTGGGGTCGGCGTAGAAGTCGCGGGTGTCCGTCCAGGCCAGTTCTTGACTGTCCGAAGTCCAGGTGGCCGGCCCCTCGGCGTCGGCCCAGAAAACGTTGGGGTCGGTGTTGCGCGACACCAGCAGGCTGCTGCTGACGGCCACATTGCCGCCCGAGTAGCTGAGTGAAGCCACGAACATCTGGCTGGCGAAGGTGCTGACGTAGTCGATCAGTTCGTAGGCCACTTTGGTTCCGTCCGGCGACCAGCTGGGGTTGATGGCGTCGCTGATGGTTTCGCCGGTCATGGCTGTCAGGCCGTTGCCATCGGTGCGACAGCAGTAGATGTTCTGGCAGCCGGTGCGATCCGAGGTCCAGGCCACCCGGGTGCTGTCGGGCGACCAGGTCAGCGGCCCGTAGTCCGAACTCCAATCGTTGGAGAGGTTGATCAGGCCGGTTCCGTCGGAATTCATTACAAAGATCTCTTCATCGCCGGTGCGGTCGGAAACGAAGGCGATCTTGCTGCCGTCGGGGGAGAGCACGGGGTCGGTGTCCCAGACGTACTCGAGGTCAGGTCCGTGCCGGAAACGCTGGGCCCGGGTGCCATCGGGGCGGACCGCGCAGATCTCCTGTTCGTTGCCGCGGATCGAGGAGTAGACGATGGTTCCGCCGGTGACGATTCCCACCTTGCCGGTACTGCCGAAGTTGCGCACGGTCACGTGGTTGACGTCGTCTTCCACCCGCACGCTGACGCTGTACTGGTCGGCCGGCGAGGGGTTGTAGGGAGGGGCCCACTGATTGGTCGAGACCCATTTGTTGCTGGCCGCGTCGTAATCCATCTCCAGGCGCCCGAGGCGCGAGAACTTGCCGCCGCTGGCATTCCAGGTGCAATAGAGAGGCCCGCCCTGATTGTCCACGGCGTAGGTCACCATGGTCAGGTAGCCGTCGGGACCGCAGGCCGCGTCCACTCCCGGGGGCAGACCGTCGGGATTGACGGGCGGCAAGGCGTCGATGGCGGCGATGACGGGCGAGGAGGTTTTCACGGTGAGGGCCGGGCAACTCGGTCCGGACGGGGTGCCCTGGCTTTCGACCAGCGCCACCGTGCCGGAACTTACGGCGGTGACGCCGCCGTCGATGGAAATGCCGCCCAGGGCGGCGATGGTGATGGTCTGGGGCGAAGCCACCTGCGAGGGGGTGAAGTAGCTGATGAGGGGGGCGGCCACTCCGGCCGGGGTGGAGGCGCCGCCGTAGCCGACGTCGTTGCAGACCAGCAGGTGGTAGGCGCCGTCAAACATCGGCATGCCGTTGGAACGGACCGAGCCGTCGGGCATGAAGACCAGCGTGTAGTCCTGGGGAACGGGCGCGCCCCAGGCGGAGAAGTCGAAGTTGTCCGAGGGAGAACCAAGCTGGGGGTTGGCCCCGGTCAGGCCCTGACTGGGGTCGTTGAGGGCGGCCGAGTCGAGGGGCCAGTAGCCGCAGAACACGCGGGCGTGGGGGAAATCGCCTCCGAATTCGCGTTTGCGAACGACTTTGGGGGCCACCGTTCCGCGCAGGGTATAGTAGGAGCGGGCCCAGGGTTGGGTGCCGTTGGCGCTGGGGATGGCCAGGGCCACGGGCACTCGGCCGGAGATGGCGGTCTGCTGGGCGGTCCGGAGTTCCTCCGCCAGCACCTCGGCCGCTCCCTGGGATTCGGCCTTGTAGCGCGGACCCCGGATGTTCAGCACCAGGGCGGCGGCGACCATAGCCATCAGGCTTATCGACACCAGGATCTCGGCAATGGTGACGCCTCGTCGCTGCTTCATTGCTTCTTGTTCTCCTTGAGTTTCTCCAGGTAGGAGGCGCGCCGGTCGAAGGCTTCGAGCCTTTTGCCGCTCATTTTGCTCTTCAAGTTGTCTAGACGTTTCTGGCGGGCCTCGGAGGCCACGTGTTTCTTCTGGTCTTCTTTTTTGCGGCGCCGGATGGGGGCGGCCGTTCCCGATTTGTTCTTCCAGGGCGCCACTTCTCGCGGCGGGGCCTGCGAGGGATCGAGGGGGTGGTTGCCGCCCGGGGCCCAGTTGCGCGGCCGGGTCGTGCCGGCCGCGGGAGCGCCAGCTGGGGCGGCGGGAGCTGATGCGGCCGGGGCGTAGGCGACCTGGGCGGCGGGGCGGGAGGGGGCTCGGGTGGGGGCGGTCGCGGCTGAGTTGCCGCCAGGGCCGGTGGCGGTGGTCTGTTGGTGGGTGGCGGCTGTCGTGGCTTGTGCCTGGGGCTGGCCGGATGGCTTGCCATGGCCGGTTTGAGAGGCACGGGGCCAGAAGAACCAGCCCGTGGCCAGAAGGATAATGAAGATGCCTCCCCCCACTACCCATCGAGAAGCCTGCATCTCAAAATTGTAACATTTTGGCAACATTTTGGCAACTTGACCATGCGGTCCAATGGCTTGTAACGCCACGGTTTGGGGCAAAAATGGATAATCTTGGGGGTATCCTAAAGTGGCTGGTGCCCGGCGAATTTTTCTCCCGCTCGGATTTCCAGCGGCAGCCGGTTTTGCCGGGAAGGCCTTGGGCAGGTGGCGTAGTTGGTGAAGACACACGGGGGGTTGTAGGCGCGGTTGAAATCGAGGACCACCCGGCCTTCGGAGTCGGGCGGGTCGACCGTCAGGAAACGGCCTCCGCCGTAAGTTTCGTGGCCGTTGGTCTGGTCGCCGAAGACGACGAAGAAGCCCTCTTCGCCTTCTTCGGCCTGGGCTTGCAGGCGATAGGTCTGGCCGGCGTGTTCAAAGCTGAGTTCGCCGGGGCTGCTGGCCACTTCGTCGAGGCCCTCGACGGCGCTGGGGCCGCGCACCGGGCGGAGGCCCTCGGGGTAGGGGAGGAAGCGGCCGTTCAGGCGCCAGGCGGGGTCGATGGGGAAGTAGTGCAGGCCCTGAAAGCCGGTTCGGGTGGGGCTCTGGCTGTCCTTGAGGCGCACTCCCAGGCGGCCGTCGCGGCGGATGAGGTACCAGCTGAGGGTTTCCCAGCGCATGATGGTGGCGCCCTCTTTTTCCTCGGGGTCGATGGTCAGTTGGTGGACGCCGGGGGGGCTCTCGTATTCGACTTTGCCTTCTTGATAGCGCAGGGTTCCCAACCGGGCCGGGCCCCGGGGGAAGACCAGGGCGTTGGAGGGGTCGCTGCCGACCGAGTTGTCGCCCGGTTGCAGCCAGAACAGGCCGACCAGGGTGAGCCAGCCGTCTTCCTTGCGGAGGTTTTGCTGGCGCTGCTGTTGCCACTGCTGAATACTTTGCTGGTAGGGGTCGGGAAGGGCTACTTCTCCCAGGCTGGCCAGATAGAGCCAGAGCATCCATTTCATGGGACTTGGGTTTCGCGTGGCGGCGGCGGGCAGCCTTTATTTGAGCAGGGGGAGCAGGTTGCTCAGGTCGTCGGTCCAGACGAATTTCTTGGGCACGTCGGCGAACTGGAGGAACCCCTGGCTTCCCAGGGCGGTCACCAGGGGGTTGTCGGGGCGGGTCACCACCGACCAGGTACTGGTCCATTCCCCCTGTTCTTCGGGGGGGACGATGTTGTTGAAAAGGATGGCCGTCTGGCCAGCGGCCTGGGCCTGGGCGGCCACCACCATGGGCAGGTTGAGGTAGCGATTGGAAACGTGGAGCGCCAGCACTCCCTCGGGCTTGAGCAGCGGCAGGTACATGGCGAAGGCTTCCTGGGTGAGCAGGTGGACGGGAATGGAGTCGCCGCTGAAAGCGTCGATGACCAGAAGGTCAAAGCCGGGCGTGGCCTGCTCCAGGCTGAGTCTGGCGTCTCCCAAAATCACTCGGTGTTGAGCCTGGCAGTGCTTCAGGAAGGTGAAAGTTTCGTCGGCCAGCTTTTCGATTTTGGGGTCGAGTTCATAGAAAGTGTAGTCGTCGCCGGGGCGCCCGTAGGTGGCCAGGGTTCCGGCGCCCAGTCCCACCACGCCGACTCTGATGGTGTCGTGGCGGCGCTGGAGTTCCCGAATCACCCGGCCGATTCCCGAGTTTTCGCCGTAATAGCCGGTGGGGCGGTCTTCTTGTTCGAGAAACTGGGCTCCGTGGTTGGTGGAGCCGTTGCAGAGGAGGCGCCAGGGGCGGGGGCGGAGCACCATGCAGACCCGGGTGGTGCCGTAGAAATTGCGCACTCCCACCAGTTGGTCGAAGAGGCGTTTGGCGACGTGTTCCCCCAGGTGGATTGCGTAGAAGACCAGGGCGGGGATGGCCAGGGCGTATACCAGGGTCCGCTGCTTCCCGGAACTGTAGAGAATGACGATGGGACAGAGCAAGAGACAGAGGGGCAACTCGTAATTGTCGCTGAACAGAACCGGCGCGCAGTAGGCGACGAAGAAGCTGCCGGCGGCTCCTCCCAAAGACATGGCCAGAAAGAAGTGGGAGAGAAAGGCCGGCGGGGGGCGGTGGCGCCACAACTCCCCATGACATACGGTGAAGACGATGGCCAGGCAGGCCCAGAGTCCGAGCACGGTGGTGCGAGCGCTGATCAGGGAGTAGTTGGGCTCGAGCAGGTTTTGGAAGCCCACCAGGGCCAGCAAAAACAGGGGGAAGAACACTTTGCGGTGGTAGAGCTTCCAACTGGAGGCGACCAGGACGTAGCTGGCCAGGTAGAGGGCCAGGGGGATGACCCACAGGAGCGGCACGGCCGCCACTTCGGAGCTGATGTGATGGGTGGCCGCCACCAACAAAACGGTGCTGCACATCGGCAGGCCGATCCAGAGGGGGTCAATTCGAGTGGTTTTTTGTTCGGTTTTCAGGAGTGGCGCGGATTTTTGGGACTGGGCCAGGTAGGCGAGAAGGGCCAGGCAAACCAGGTAGAGGGCGGACCAGCAAAGGCCCTGGGCATGGACTCCGAGTTGGGGTTCGAGCCACAGCGGGTAGCCCAGCAATCCCAGGAACGAGCCAAAGTTGGACCAGGCGAAGAGGGGGTAGGGATTGCGCTCGGGGTGCAGTCGGGAGTACCACGAGCCCAGCAGCGGGCTGGTGGAGGAGAGCACGAAGTAGGGCAGGCCTACCGAGGCGATGAGAGTCAGCAAGACCTGCAGCGACGGGTCCTGGCCGGCGGTCGGCTTCCAGGCCAGCGAGGGCAGGATGGGCAGGAAGGCCAGGCTGGCGGCCATGGCGGCCCAGTGCAGGTTGCGCTGGCGGGCTGCATGGGTACGGGTGACGCTGAAGTGGGCGTAGGTGTAGCCCAGCAGCAGCACCGCCTGGAAGAAGAACTGGCAGCAATTCCACACTCCGGCCGAGCCGCCGTACCAGGGCAGGATGGCTTTGGCGATCAGGGGCTGGACGCTGAAGAGAAGCAGGGCGGAAAGGAAGGTGCAGAGGCTGAAGAGTCGGGTCACGACTTGGGGGTGAAGCTGCCGGGCGCGGTGGATTCGCGTACGGGTGAGAATTTCGAGGGGGCGGCGAAGTCGAATTCGGGCACCAGTTTTTCCTCGGTGACCTGGTGGGTGTTGAGGTCGACTCGGAAATTCCCCACGTGCCAGAAGGCGAAGCGGTCTTCTTGCTTGGTAATGGCGACGTACTCGTAGCGAAGTTTTTCGACCGGTCGGTTGAGGGCGTGCTGGATCGAGAGGCTGTATTTGATCAGTTTGTCGTTGAATAGAGCCCGGTTGGACGGGAAGTACTTGAGGGTGGTGAAGACGCTGACGCTGGCGATCGACTCGGTGACGTGGAGAAAGCGGAGTTTAAGCCAGCTCCAGTGTTTCAGGCTGAAGGTGTCGTCGGTGCACAGGGGGCGCTCGGGGTTCTCTTCGTAGATGCGCACGTAGAAGTTGGTGACGTCGGGAGTGAAGACGCGCCACATGATGATGGGCACGAAGTTGGCGTAGGTGGCCAGCCACTTTTGGAAGGGCTGGGGCAGCGATTTGTTGCCGAACAGGTTGTAGTATTGGAGGAATTTGACGCAGGGCAGCAGGGCCAGAAAGAGCCAGATCAGGGGCTGGAAAAGGGCGGCTCCCCCTAAGTGGTAGGGGGCGATGGGGGGGGCGAAGCCGGGCAGGTAGATGATGGGGATCACGGCCATCAGGAAGGCCAGGCGGCCCAGCCGGATGAGGATTCCCACGTAAATAAAGGAGAGGCTGATGGCCACGGCGCCCAGGGCGCGGGTGGCGGGGAAGAGCATCATGAGGCCGGCGGCGAATTCGACGCCCGAGGCCAGGTGGTTCATGACCCGGAAGTACCAGCCGCGGGGGTGGCAGTAACGCAGGGTGAAGCGCCAGAAATAGCCCCAGAAGGGGTTGACGCAGCCGTATTCCATGCCGTCGTGGTGGAGGTAGCCGACCATGTATTTGTAGGTGCCGGCGCAGATCATGATGACGGCGAAGTCGATGCGCATGACGGTGAGGACCTGGTCGGCCAGGTGGGGGTCGATGTAGGCGGCCATCTGGAGTATCAGCAGATAGAAGGCGGTCCAGTGCGACATGAAGCCGGGGGCGCCGAAGCCGCGGCGGATGCTGCTCCAGCGGGTGTCGATGTAGAAGTGCCGGTAGAGGACGTAGAAGAAGAGGCTGGCGACCAGTCGGGTCTGGGTAAAGAGGGCCAGTCCGGCTATGAGCCAGGCGATTATGAGGCTGTGGGTCCAGCGGGGGTTTTCGCCGGCGAATCCGCGGTCCTCGATTTTGCCGAAGGCGACTGAGAACATGGGGAGATAGCAGACCAGGTCGAGCAGCCAGAGGGCGCCGAGAAGCTGGCAGAAGAGGTCGAAGGTCACCTGCGGCGGTTTCTAGCGGTCCGGAAACCGCCCTGCTAGAATCCCTAATCCGATGGCGCCCAGCGCCGAGCCGCCCACCAGGCCGGCCGCCGCATAGACCAATCCGTCGGCGCCGTGTCCGTTGCCGGCTGCTCCCAACAAAGTCAGGCCGGCCACGCCGCCCACCACGGCCCCGGTCAGCGCGGCCGTGCCGCGGTGCAGTAAAGAAGTCTTGCCTTCGGTGGAATGAGCCGAGCCGGCCGCCAGCGCGCCGGCGATCAATCCCGCTCCGGCTCCGCCCAAGAGGCCCAGGGCCGGGTAAATCAACCCGTCTCCGCCCATGCCGTTGCCCATCTGCCCGATCAGGAACATTCCCACCGTGCCCAGCGCCGTGGCTCCGGCCACCGCGCCGGTGGTGCGGTGAAACCAGGAGGTGTGCGGCTCGGACGGCGGTTCGGACGGCTGAAAGCCATCTCCGGGGGGAGTCGGAGGCGGCGCGGGGGTTTTCTGTAAAGTCCGCGGTGTGGAAGGCTGGAAGCTGGAAATCAACATACCCCAATACTAAAAAAGCCCCCTGAAAAGAACCTGACCGCCCGAGGGCGAAGGGGCCGCCCATGGAAGAACTCTCCCACCTCGATTTGATGTTCTGCGTCGACCTGACCGGCAGCATGCAGCCCTTCTTGCGTCAGGCCCAGTCTCACATGGTGAGCATCCTCGGTTCTCTCTCGTCGGTCAGCCAGGCCAGCCTGCGGGTCGGCGTCTGCGGCTATCGCGACTTCTCCGAACACGAACCCACCACCCAGGCCTTTCCCCTCACCAACGACCTCAAATCCACCCAGACCGTGCTGGAAAGCCTGCAAGCCTACTCCCCCGCCGACAACCAGGACGCCGCCGAAGCCGTCTTTTCGGGCCTCATCGAGTGCGTCGAGCAGGACTGGCGCGAATTCGCTTATCGCATCATCGTCCTGGTCGGCGACGCCCCGCCCCACGGCTGCGGGGCCATCGCCCAGCCTTATCCCGACCGCTGGCCCGAACTCGATCCCACCGGCTTCACCCCCGAGCAGATCGCGGCCAAAGTCGAAGGTTCCGGCATCACTCTCTTCGCCCTCAGCATGTCCCCCTCGGTCATCCCCACCCACGACGCCGTCATGATCGCAAAATTCGAGGAAATGTCCCGCAGCACCGGGGGACTGCACTTCGAAGCCCGCGAGGCCGGCGGCGCCATGAAGCTCTTTGAAGAAATCAGCCGACGGGTCTTCCGCCATTTGGAAATCGACCGCCGTCTGTTCGAGAAGTTCTTCCAGAATCCCAAGAACGGCGAGCCCGCTCCCACCCTGGCCCACATGGCCCAGGCCTTCGGCATGAGCCTGGAAGACGCTTCCAACTCCGTATCGCGCCTCAAGAAGCGCAAACTCCAGCAATGATCAAAATCCTACTCCTTTGCCTGCTCCTCAGCGTGGCCGCCCTGGGCGACTCGCCCAACACCCGCCAGCTGCCCGAGGACCAACCCCCCGGCCGCGCCAAAATTGAGGACTTCGCCTGGCTGGTGGGCCGCTGGCAGGGCCAGGGCTTCGGCGACCTCTCGGAGGAGCACTGGCAGCCGGCCCGGGCCGGCTCCATGCTGGGACTCTTCCGCCAGCACAAAGACGGTAAGCCCATGTTCTATGAGTTCATGCTGCTCACTCAACAGGCCGACACCGTCGAACTGCGCATCAAGCACTTCAACCCTGACGCCACCGGTTGGGAGGAAAAGGACGACTACCTCACCTTCCGCCTGATCGAGGTTAAACCGGGTCAGGCCCAGTTCAGCGGCCTCACTTTCCGCAAGGAAAACGACAACCTCACCGTCTACCTGGCCATGCACCACGACGATCAGACGCGCGAGGCCGTGTTTACCTTGAAAAAGGAATCACATGGGGTCGAAAATTGACGGTAGCGGCGGGGGGGTCAAGTCGCCCTTGAAGGTAGCCCACTCTATTTTGAATTGAACGAGGTCCTTTTGCAGGTCATGGGAACTCAATCGCTGCTTGGTGCCGGCGAACATGGCCATGAGCGCGGCGTAGCCGGCTATGACGGTGCCTCCCAGAGGCCAGGCCAGAGCCAGCAATCCGCCGCCGGCCACAAATACCAGAGCGGTTTTGCGCTCGCGGCTGCGACTATCCTGGATAAAGTCCGACATGGAGAGTTCGGTGGCGGCCACCAGGGGCCGGCTGGCTTCCAGCGCGTCGTTCAGCCTTTGCTCTCGGGCCTCAGCCTGCACGAGTTGGAATCCGCTCAAGTCGGTAGCCAATCCATCGGCCGTCAGGATGAGGCCCACCGAAACCGAGGTAGGCTGGAGCTTCATCGTGTCGCGTTGGATGATCACGCCATCTTTGGCCCACTGAACGGTGCAGGCCTGCCGCAGAGTGCTCCAGCTATAGCCGGCGCGATCCGGGACGTTGGCATAGTGGATGCTCAAGATACAGGCGGCGGAGGCGCCCCGCACCGGTTGGGGAGATTGCAGCAGGCGGGTAAGCAGAGGGTCGGTTTTGGCCACCACGGGAAGTCCCGCGAAGGTGCCGGGCGGAATCGGGAGAGTCGGGCCTTCGGTCTCGAGGAAGCCGATTTTCAGGGGATAGGATCCCATGCTGAAACCGTGCCCGGGACACCCCTGGAGACGGTCCAGGCGACGTCCGTCCAGGCTCAAGGGGATAGGGCAGATGAAGGCCGAACCGGACAATTCGCTGGAGATGGCCGCATTGATCTCGGCCGCGCCAGGTTTCGGGCGGGCCTCGAAAGCGGTGCGGTGCGAAACCGTCACGGACACGTTCTTCTGGGTGGGACAGGGTATCCGGCGGAAGTCGGCACCCGACCAGATCAGGCCTTCCGAGGCGCCGGTCACACTGATGCGAAACGGATGCATATCGTTGAGGGCTACACTCCAGAGACCGCGCTTGAGATGGTCCAGCGAACGCCTGGGACTTACCTGGGGGTCGTGGAACGAGTCCGCAAACTCGTCCAGTGTCCAGGTTTCCGAGGGGGTAAAGTAAAACTCCGTGTCGGTAGCGGTCTGGCGAATTACCAACTCGCTCGCGCCTCCGGCCACGGCGGCCTGCACCAGTTTCAGCACCCAGGCCGTGGGCCGCGGCAACTGGAAGGCGCCCAGCTTTTCCAGGGCCTTCTCCCGGGCCAGCGTGAAGACGCCCGAGGACTCGGTCTGACCCTCCCGGACCTGCTCCTGAAGAAACTGCTCAAGTTCCGACAACCGTGCCATCCACGCCCGTCTTGTCCATGAATCGGTGAAACCCTGGGTAGCGGTGGATGCCCTGGATGTCAGGGTCACGCGGCTGGAGACCAAAGTGGACAACCTGGAGGTCAAGTTCGACGAGGGCTTTAGGGACCTGAGGGAGGTCAGACCAGGTACCTGGGACCGGTGGGAGTTTGGGCGAGGTAGGCGGGGCGAGGTAGCCAGTCGCGGGTGTACATTCCTTGGGCGCCGGGAGCGCTGAAGCCGTGGTCGGGGCCGGGGTGATTTTCCCAGAGAAATTGGACGGGGGCGATGTGAGCGCGGCAGTGCCAGTCGGGCGGCCAGTCGGTGGGGCGGGGGAGGGGCCCGAAGCGAGTGCCGGGGAAGGCCTGGGCCTGGAGGCGATACCAGGCGGTGACAACCAGTTCGGGCAGGTGAGGGCCGTCGGCGAGTTTCTTGCTTTGGCCGGGTTTGGCCACCACGATTTCGCCCTGGCCGCAGCAACCGAAGAGGTAGACGGTGGAGCCGGCGGGGGCGAGCGCGGACAGTTTGGAGCCCTGGTAGTGGAGCGGCATGAGCTGGCGGCAGGCGGGGCAGCGGGGTCGCCGGGCGGCCGGCAGTCCGACCGGGTGTCCGCCGAATTTTTCCAGCTGGGGACGGGGTAAGGGCCCGGGGCTGAGATTGGGCACCCAAAAGATCGAACCAGCGGAGAGCGAAATGTCGGCTGAGGGGAGGTTTCGGGGCGGAGCGTCGTCCGGGCCGGGAGGGGGGGCGTGGGGGCGTCGGCGGGTTTCCAGAATCATCACCTCATGGGCGTGGATGGCCCGAAGGGTGCTGGTGGTGGTCCAACTACCGCGCCATTCTTCGAAGTGATCGTCGACCCAGCGCGGTTGCTCTCCCCGGGCCGGAGGCTCGCAGTCCTGGCCCAGGTTTCGCTGGTGCTCCTGGAGGCAGGCCTGTAACTCCTCTTCAGCGGCCAGACCTTTCTGGATACCGAAATGGTAGGTCCGGGCAGCCTGGTAGGGATCGCCCAACTGGCGGTGGGCCTGGGCCAGCGCTCGCCAGGATTCCAGGGCAAAGGGGTCGGCTTCGAGCGCTTTGCGCCACTCGGCCAGAGCCTCCGAGTGGCGTTGCATTCCCCACAAGACCTGGGCCAGAAGGTGGGCTTCCTCGAGCTGGCGGGCCAGAGGTTCGGCTTCGGACCAATCCTGAGTTTGCATGAAGTGGCCCAATTGATCTCGCCGGGCTTGGGCCAGGGCGGCCGCCAGTTCGGGGTCGTTGGGGGAAAGGGCCAGGGCCGACTGCCAGGCTTCCAGGCACTGGGCGTAAAGGCCGAGCCGTCCCAGGATTCTGCCCTTCAGCGAGAGCAGTTGGGGAGTGTCGGGACCGTCGGGGAGAGCGGTTCTGGCCTCCTGGAGACGATCGGTCAAGAGCAAGGTCTGGGCCCGCCACAGGCAGGCGCGAGGATCTAGCGGGCGCAGCGCCAGGGCCTTGTCCAGGGCCTCCAGGGCGGTTTCGGCGCGCCCGTTCTTGAGCCGGCAAATGCCCAGGTCGACCCAGCCGTCGGGCCGTTCGGGGGCCAGCTCCACGGCCCGCTCCATGAAGGGCAGGGCGAGGCCGAAGGCACCAAAGAGGCGGGCCAGGCAGAGGGCCCACTCGTGCCATTCCCAGGGTTCAGCCAGGAAGTCGGGCTGACATTTCGGGGCGGCCTGGACGACCTGGTCAAAACAGAGGCGGGCCTGAGGGAGATCGCCGGCCTGATAGAGTTGCTTTCCCTGAGCCCAGCTCGCGGGGTCGGCGGGTGTTGGGAGAGGTTGAGGCGATTGGACAGGGGGCTCTCCGCTGAGGTAGGCGGGGAAGTCGGCCAGGGGACCCAGGGAGCCTTCGCCGAGCGAGCCCGGCTGCTCGTGGTCGGCGAAGCGAACCTCGTCGGGATTGGCCCCGGCGGTGACCAGGAAAAAGCTGTTTCCCGTGAAGTCGCGGCCGATAGTGAGGTAGGACTTGCGCCAGCGGCGGCCGTAGTCACGGCGGTCCTCGAGGGTGGCCCGGATCACCCGGTCGGCGGTGGAGTAGAGTCTATCGTCGAAGGGTGGCTGGCTGACCAGGCGCCGGTAGGCAGCGGGCAATCGCACCTTCAGTTCGGACTCGATTCGAGTCAGGTCGGCATTCGTCATCACCTCAACACTCCTCGTCGGCCTCGCGGAGCTTCGCGAGAAACTCGCCGAAACTGGCAAATTTAAGTTCGAAATCAACATCGCTCTCGTGGTTGGAATAGTAAACAAAGCCGCGATCCGCGCCCTCTACTTTGAGCAAATACTCGTTGCCCAATCCGTCGTCCGCAACCGGCACGTAGTCGCGTTCGAAAGCCAGGTCCTTGCACATCGCCCGCAACTGCCTCAAGGTCTCGTCCGAGCTGTAAATATGGTCCACAAAACCGTGGGGCTCGGCTTCGGTGCCGTGCACTTCACGATGATAGGTCCGATAGTCCTCGGGAAGGCCCGTCTCGAGCAAGGTCTCGATTTCAAACAGCCACCGCTCGACCTCACCCGCTCCCTCGGTCAGGACCCGAATGGGAGCGGCCGTCCGCTTGCGCTGGTTGCCCGCCAATTCGTCCTTCCACTTCTTGACCATGGCGTGATCGCTGCCCGATTCGACGCCCATTCGCACCAGTTCGCGAGCCGCTTCCTGATGGCGTCCCTCGAGCGCGAGATCGACAGCCGTCCGTCCGAAGGCTCGGGCATCGCGATTGGCTCCATGCTGGGCGAGAAGCCTCAACACGGGGATGCGACCGTGGCCTGCGGCCTCAAGAAAGGGGGTGCGCTCCGTATCGGCGCGATTATCCAAGAAGGCTCCGCGTTCCAACAGCATCTCGACAATACCGGTAACTCCCCACACACAGGCCATCTGCAAGGGAGTCTGCCCATTGTTGGCCCGAACGTCCACCTGAGCGCCGCGCCCACACAGAAACTCGGCCATCGTAACGTGGTTGGCGTGAGCTTCTTGGGCCGGCTGGCTACCGATAGGTCCCACCTCCAGGGTGCCCATGGCCGCCATGAAGAGCGGCGTTCTGCCCAAATCGTCCCGTGCTTCCAGATCGGCACCGGCGTCCAGCAAAGCCTGAGCCATCTCAAGCTTGCCCTGGCGCGCCGCCAGGTGCAGTGGCGACCAGCCCTCAGGAGCCAGTCTTGCACCACGCTGCTTGGCGGCCAGCTCTTTAAGGCGGTTCAGGTCGCCTTCGCGGATGACGGGAAAGATCTCAGCCGTGGGCGGGGGCCCGCTATTGAGCCAGGCAAACATATAGCGGCAGGATTCTCCACCTCTAGCACGCCCCCCGCTACTGACTACGATTTAATACTCGCAATTGACCAGGACGGGAGCGAACGACTCACCCTGCTTACTCCCCAGAGTGGCCGCTGGGCCCCTTGATCCCGGCCACCAAGAACTGCATGATGCAACGATGGTCATCGACCAGCTCCAACCCACCCTCCCCTGGGGCCCTCGGGTCGTCCTTACGGCGCCCACCGGCACGGGCAAATCCACCCGAGTCCCCCTCTGGTTCGCCGAAGAGGGCAGGGTGCTGGTCATTCAGCCCCGCCGCGTCGCCTGCCGCAGCCTCTCCCGCTACCTGCGCCAACACACTCCCCATTCCGTCGGCTTCGCCGTCCGCTTCGAGCGGGAAAGCGAAGACGCGCGCATACTCTATGTCACCACCGGGGTGGCCCTGCGCCTGGCCGCCAACGGCCAGCTTGCGAACTTCTCCACCATCCTCCTCGACGAGTTTCACGAACGCACCCAGGAGCAAGATCTCCTTCTGGCGCTGCTGCCCCACAAAGCCGCCCACTCCCGCTGGATCCTCATGTCGGCCACCCTCGAGCGGGAAAAACTGACTCACTTCCAACCCCAGCACTGCCCCTCGCCCGGCTTCCCCGTCGCCGTCCACTACCTGGGAGGCCCCACCGTCCCCAGCCGCGAGAATCTCACCCGCCGTGTCCAGCAGGCTGTCCACAAAGCCCTCCTGGAATCCTCAGGAAACGTCCTCGTCTTCCTTCCCGGCGTGGGGGAAATTCAGGAGTGCCGCTCGGCCCTTCGCGGCTGCGGCGCCGAAGTGATCCCACTCCACGGCAGCCTCTCCGGCCAGGAGCAGGACCGCGCCTTCCAAACCGGTCCTCGCCGCGTCGTCCTGGCCACCAACGTGGCCGAAACCAGCGTCACACTCCCCGGCATCACCGCCGTCGTCGACAGCGGCCTGGTCCGGCAGAAGATCCACCGCAAAGGCTTCTCGGCCCTCTCCACCGAGGCCATCTCGCTGGCTTCGGCTGAACAGCGACGGGGCCGCGCCGGCCGCACCGAACCCGGCCTCTGTCTGCGTCTCTGGCAAAAAGACGGCAAGTTAGAAACCAGCACCGACCCGGAAATTCTCCGCCTCGACCTGACCGATCTTGTCACCCAGGCCGCCGCCTGCGGAACCGACGCCCTCTCCCTACAATTCCTCGATCCCCCACCCGAATTTGCCCTCCTGACCGCTCGCTCCCGACTCCAAAATTGGGGAGTGCTCAGCGACGCCGGCCAACTCGCCCTCCCCAGTCTTCTGCCCCTGCCCATCGAACTGGCCCGCCTCGCACCGCTGGCCCAGGGCGAGGTGCTGGAAGACTTTCTCGATCTCTGCGCCATCCTCCAAACCCGCGGCTCCCTCTTCGAAAACCAGCCCGATCTCGAACTCCGCCAAAAAGAGCTGCCCGGCTGCCGCCTCGCATCCGCCCTGCTGGCCCTGCGCAAAGGCCAGCCCCGCCGCCACGCCCTCAACGCCGAAATGCTCCAGCAGGCCCGCGAAATGTCCCAACAGCTCCGCTCCCGTTGCGCCCTCCCCCTCACCACTTTAGAGAACCCTCACCTCGACCGCCTGGCGCTCTTCCTGGCCCGCCACTGGAGCGAGCGCGTCTTCGTGCGCCGCCCCCACCGCGACGCCTTCGTCAACCATCCGGAGGCCATCGGAACCCTTCACGCCGTCCCCGCCTGGGAAGTCGCCCTCGATCACAACGAAGGCCTCCCCGAATCCATAAAAGCCATCATTCTGCTGGAAATCATGCCGCTCAGCGGCCGAGGCTTGCGGGTCGAACTCAAAGGCCGCTACGCCCTGCCCTGCACTCCCGCTCTCCTGCGCGAAGCCGGCCTGGGCCAGGAACAGCTCGACTCGGTGGCCTGGAGAGGGCGCCGGGTGGTGGGGATCGTGGCCCGTAGCTACGCCGGGCTCGAACTCAGCCGCGAAGAACAAGAACTGAACGGCCCCCTCTTGCGTGATGGGTTGTGTCAGCTACTGCTGCGCGGCACTCTCTGGCGCCCCGAGCTTGAGGAACTGGCCGAAAACCACCGCCTGCACCGCCTCAACTCCCTGCTGCAAGAACAGCCCGACCCCGGCCCCTTCGAAGCCGCCCTGGCTGGCCGAATCACCACCTTGGGAGTGGAAAACGGCGAGGATGTCGAGCTGATCGGCCCCGCCGACCTGGCCACCTGTACTTTTTTTGAGGAGGAGCGCGTGCGCCTCGCCCAACTTTTCCCTGCCCAAATCGCCCGCGGCGGAGCCGTCTATTCCGTCGACTACCAACCCGAACACCGCCTCATCACCCTCCACTGGCGCAGCGGCTCGCGCAACATCACCTTCCCCACCGCCCAACTCCCCCGCTGGAGCCATTGGCGAGTCCAACTCAACGAACGCGGCCGCCTTATCTCTCTGCGCTGATCGCTGGGGCAACCGCTTTTCGCCCTGCACCCGAAGGCAAATCCACGCCAATTCTGAAACGTTGGGCCCATGACTGACGAGAACAGGATCGATGAGTGGCTGGAATATGCTCGAGTGTTGGTGGAGCGAGGCCGCGTCGCTGAGGCCAAGCAGGCTCTGCAGAAGGTGGCGGACGCGGTTCCCGCTAACCTGAAGGTGCGGGCGCAACTGATTGAGTTGGCCCGCCAGATGGGCGACGCCACCACCTTAGTTTACCAGTACATGGACTGCGCCGAGCTGCACAGCATGAGCGGCAACATACTGGGGGCGTGGGAGCAGTATGAGCACATTCTGCGGCTGGAAGCGGCGGAAGTGCGCGACCTGGTGGCCGCGGTCAAACCGGAGATTTACCTGCGCTTTGGGGAATTCAGCCTGGCTCAAGGCCATCCCCAAAAGGCCTTGATGTACCTGCGCAAGTCCTATGAGTTGAAACCGGGAGTTTGGGAAACCAACCAGGCTCTGGGTCGAACCTATTTCGAGTTGGGACAGGACAAAGCTGCCATCCGGGAATTCCAGGAGGTACTGCGACTGTGCCAATCAATCGAGGGCTGGGCGGGCGCGGCCGAGGCCAACCGGTGGTTGGGTGAGATCTTCGTGCGCCAGGGGGCCCCCAGGTCCACCACGGTGGTCTGGTTTGAACGTGCGGCCGACCACTATTCGAAGCTGAATCAGTCCGAGGAGATGGCCAACATGCGCAAGCGTATTCTGGAGCTGCAGCCGGAACAGGCGGCGCCAGACCACGAGTGCTACCGGTTGCGCGCCCGCGGCGACTTTGCAGGGGCCCTGGCGGAGGTTGACCGGCTGCTCCAAGACCGGCCCGACGACGTGCAGGCCTTGCTTTTGCGGGGAGAATGCCTGCGGGTATTGGAGCGACATGAGGAGGCCCTGGAAAACGACAGGCGCCTTTCAAGGTAAGCGGGCCTCAGAGACGGACTACAACCCTGCTGGGCCAACCCGCGCTGGTCCAGGGCGACTTTCCCAGATCGACTCAGAGTCCGGGCTTTACTGGGGCGATTCCGGGCGCCTCTACTTCGTCGGTTCCCGCCAGCGGGGTCTGGGGCAGGACGTTTATCTGGAGGCTCAGAGTTACTAAAAGGTGCGCTTGGAGAAGAAGTCGGGGGCGGCGCTGTTGAGGGCGGGGCCCAGCACTCCGGGGGGAATGGCCAGGACCAGAAAGCGCGAAGGCAGGCTCTGGTGGTCCAGGCCATTGAGAGCGTTGTAGGCGGCCGCCCAGGCCTGGTTCCATTCTGCGTCCTGACCCGGCTGCTGCCGGCTCGAATCCAGCCACACCACCTCGTTGCCGCCCCGCCCGCGTGCGGCCGCGTAGGTGCGGGCAAAGGCCACCAGAGCCTGGGGGCTGTCGGGCGACACCCGTTGGACCGGTTCGCCCAGACTGCTCTCGAAAGTATCGAAAGCTTCTCTGGTTTGCTCGGTGGGCACGCGCACAAAGCCGTGGCCCCGGTCACTCCAGGCGACCGACTGAGCCGCCTCCGAAGCGGAAATCTGCATGCCCGGGAGTTCTGGGAGAGACGGGGGCCGACCTTCCGGCTTTGTCCAAAACGCCGCACCAACCCGCACTCGGTCGCCAACAAGTTGGGTAGTTGGAGGCGGGCGGTCAACTCCACCAGCCAGGGGCCTTTGACTTGCCAGGCCGAACGGTCGAGCGCGGACAGCATGCGGTCGTCGAAGACCTTGGCCTTCTGGCCAGGGTGGCGTAATTGACGAAGCCCGGGGTTTGCGGAATGCGACTGAGTATCTTGCCCGGATTGTCGGTGTTGGTGGCCAGGCCCACCTTCAAGCGGGCTGGCTCGACCCGGATGCGGTAGTCCACCTGTTCGAACTCCAGTGTATTCATGGATTGTGGGATTTCTTCTTCTTTTTGGCCAGGGTGAGCTTTTCGGTGAGGGTTTGGAGTTGAGTGCGGTATTTTTCGATGGCCTGGCGGGCGGTGTTGCATTGTTTGAGTTCGCTCTCGACCACGACGCGGTCGTCATCGATTTTGCGTATCTCTAGCTCCAAGAGCTGGCCGTAGTAGTAGAAGGCCGTGGTGGCCGCGAGGCACAGGGAGATGAGCGCGGTAGATACCAGGAAATCCAGGAAGGGATTGGTATTGGGTTCGTCGGGGACGTCGATTCCGATGGGGCGGCTCATTTGTGGGATTTCTTCTTCTTTTTGGCCAGTTTGGCCAGGGCGAGCTTTTCGGTGAGGGTTTGGAGTTGGGTGCGATATTTTTCAATGGCCGGGCGAGCCAGTTCCAGTTGTTTGAGTTCCGCTTCGACTTGCACGCGAGCATACTGGAGATTCTTGATTTGCTCTTCGAGCGTCTGACCGTAGAGTGCGAAGCTGGTCAGGACCACCAGGGAGCCGACCGTGAGGATCAGGGTGGCCACGAAGTCGGCTGCACCGTTGTAGCACCCCAGCGGGCGGGAGGGTTGTTCGCCGTAGGTGACCTTGATCTCGCTCAACGGCACAGGGCCAGGCGCAGGATTTTCTGGTCCTGGATCCAGATCTGCACCTGGAGGTCGTTGATGGGGAATGCGTGGCGCACCGGGCCGGTGACGTCGAACTTCTGGTTTTCGCGGTGGCTGGGGATGAGTTGGCGGAGGTGGGCCAGGTCGGCGGCCTGGCCGGGTTGCAGGGTTTCGCCGTTGCATTCCAGGGCGGGCACGTCGGTGATGGCCACCAGCAGGTTGGCGTCGAAGAAGAGGTGCTGGGGGCCGCCCTTCTTGAGGGTGAATTCGAAGGCTTTCCAGGGGTTCTTGGAGTTCTTGACAGGCTGCAAGGGGCCGAGCTGTTTTTGTACCTGGGCTTTGGGGGTTCCCAGGGCGAGGCCGCCGGCGCTGGCGTGGAATTCAGGGGCGTTGGGGGTTGGGGGAGTTGCCGAGGCACTGGGGGTGGGGTCGAAGGGGCGATAGGCCGGGTGAGTGCCCTGATTTTGGGAACCATCGCGCGGGGTTATTGCCGGACTGGGAGTAGGGTCGAAGGGACGGTAGTCCTTGTAGATTGTTGGGCTGGCGTCTGGGGTGGGCTCGGCTGGGGGCGTTGCGGGCTCCTGGCCGGACGAATAAGTGACCGAGGCTTCGCCGTGTTCGTTGACCACCTTGGTGGGAGTCTTGTGCACCATGGGGCGGACCTGGGGGCGGTTGGCGCGCTGCCAGTAGAGGTAGCCGCCGATGGCGGCGCACAGGCACAGCACCATGACGCAGCCGCAGGTGGCCAGGGTGACCAGGATGCACTCCCCCCGGGTTTTCCTCACAGTTACGATCCATTCGGTCGTTTAAAGCCAGCGCCTCCCAGGTTAGAACATGCCGTCGATTTGGGCGGCGTAGCGGTCCATGACCACGTTGCGCTTGACCTTGAAGGACGGCGTCAGTTCGTCGGCGGCCACCGTGAACTCGTGGTCGAGCAGGGCCACGGCCCGCACGACCTCGTGTTTGGCGCCGCCCGAACTGCGTTCGAGGGCTTCCTTGCGCAGGAGGTCCTGGACCTCGGGATAGCTGACCAGTTGTTTGGGGTCGTCGGCGGCCAGGCCCTGGTTTTTGGCCCAGGTCTTGAGGTTGTCGAACTTGGGAACGATCAGCGCGCCCACCATGTCCTTGTCCTTGGCGCCCACCACCACCGCCTCGGCGATGTAGGCGCTGCCCTTGAGGTTCTCCTCGATGGGTTCGGGGGTGACGTATTCGCCGCCGGGCAATTTGAACTGGCTCTTGATGCGGCCGGTGATGCTGTAATAGTCCTCGGTGTCGTGGCGGGCCAGGGTGCGGCCGGCCAGCGTTCCCAGCGTGCCCATCAAGGCCGCTCCCAGGGCCGGGTGGCCCACGGTTTGCCCCAGCAGGGCTCCCAGGCCGGCTCCCAGGCCGCCGCCCACCACGCCGGTCAGCACCGGGCTGCGGCGGGGCACGGCGATGACATTGCCCTTGTCGCCGGTGTGATACCAACCGTCGGCGGTGAAGCTCTCAGCCGTCTTGTCCGGCTTGTTCAGGTAGCCGCCCGACATGATGTTGGGGCCTCTCAGTTGCAATTCCCCGTTCTCGGGATCAAGGCGCACTTCCACGCCGGGGAGGGGCTGGCCCACCGTGCCCAGTTCGGCCAGTTCCGGATTGTTCATGATCGAGGCGCCGGCCGTCTCGGAGAGGCCGTAGCCCTGGGCGATCTTGAAGCCGGAAGAGCGGAAGAGGCCTTCCACCTCGGCTCCCAAAGGCGCCCCGCCGCTCATCATCAGGCGCAGTTCGCCGCCGGTGGCGGCGTCGACCGACTTGCGCACTTTGGAGAAGACCATCTTCTCTCCCAGGAAATGGCCGAAGCGGGTGCCCAACGAGGCCTCGCCGCGGCTCTCGTAGTACTTGCGCGAGTTGCCCACGGCCCAGTCGAAGACGGCCGACTTGGTCAGCTTCTTGGCGCCTTTGGTGGCGGCCGCGTCGGCCAGAGTTCCCAACAAGGTGGCGCCGGCGACGGCCAGACCCCACTGCAAGACTCCGCCGCCCAGGGCGGCTCCGGCCAGAGCTCCGCCGGCGCTGCCCAGGGCCACGCCGGCCGCTCCCGCGCCAAAGCCGGCCAGTTTGGGGGAGATCACCGGGCCGTCCTCGCGCCGGGTTTTCTTCTCGGCCTCTTCGTAGATTTTCTGGAAGAAGAGGGGCGTCACCGCCATCACCGTGGGCTTGAGAATCTTGAGGTCTTTCTTGAAGGCCATCAGGCTTTCGGGATAGGCGATCGAGCCGCCCTCGGCGGTGATCACGTAGTCGGCCACGCGGCCCATCACGTGGCCCTGGGGCAGCACCGAGGGGTAGCGGTCGTCGCGCCGCACGTTGCCCAGGGTGGCCTTGGGATCGTTGTTGGCCATTTTCAGCACGCCCTCGACGTCCGATAGCCAGTTGCCGTTGGAAAGCAAAACGCCCTTGGGGTCGCCGGTTGAACCCGAGGTGTAGACCATGCCGCCGATGTCCTGGGGACGGGTGTTGGCGATGCGAGTCTCGATTTCAGCCTTGTTCTGGGGCAACTGCTGCTCGCCGCGGGCCATGAAGTCGTTCCAGGAGACCAACCGCGGGTCGGTCTGACCGCTCAGGTCGACGTTGCCGGCCACGATGATGGTCTTGAGGTCGGGCAGGTCGGCGGTTTGCACCTGTTTGAGGCGGTCGGCGCTGTCGACCACCACCGCCTGGGCGCTGCTGTCCTTGAGAATGTAGGCGGCGTTGCGGTCGGACATCAGGTTGTAGAGCGGAGCGTGCACCAGGCCGGCATAGGCGATGGCGAAGTCGGTGATGCGCCATTCCGGGCGGTTGTCGGCAAAAGTGGCCACGCGCTCGCCCGGTTGCAGATTCAAACCGATCAGACCGGAGGCGAATTTCTCCACCTGCGCTTCGACCTGGCGGTAGCTCTGGTACTGATAGCTATCGCCCTGCTTGGCGCCCAGGTAGGGGCCGTCGGGATTCTTGGCCACCGACTGGCGAAAAAACTTGGCCAGATTGGGCACTTCAGCGCTTTCGCTCCACTGCTCCAGGGCAGGATTGGCCGGATAGTCATGATCACCGATTTTTTTGGGCGGCGTGTAGCTCTGGCCACGGCCCGGAAGGCGCTGAATTTGCATGGGGATCCCTCGTCATATATCTATGTGTCCACCAACCTAGTCGAGGGCTTTGAAAAAATCCTGAAATATTTTAGCTTGTGAGCGACGTAGTCAGCCTCGTCCTTGCCAGCGACCAGGTCCAACAGTTCACTGTCAAAATAGCAGCCCATGTCAAAATCGATGCGCTTGATCGCCTGGAGGTCCGGCAAGTCCTCCAGTTGGCCTCGCAGAGCCAGGAGGAAGGCGCACAGCATCAGGCGATCTCCGTCGTGCATCTGATCTTGACGGCGTTGGGCCATCTCGTCGCGCAGCAAAGCCCGCAGGACCGGCAGATCTTGGGGGTCTTGCGCTCGATAGATCGACTTGCAGACTTTGTCGAAGACTTTTTCGTCAGACAACTGGTCACGCTGCTCGGGGCTGACCTCGGGTTGGCGCCGGAGCGCGGCGATCAGACGGGCCGACATTCCAAAATGCTGCAGCCGCCCGCCGGCAGCACCCGCTCCAGGCTGAATCCGGCTGATTGCAGCAATTCCCGCCACTGGATCTGACTTCGCTCGAGCCCGCCGGTCACGGCCAGCATGTTGAGGTCGGCCATCAAGAGATTTTCCAACTCCCGGTCGGGAGCCACCACCTGGTCGGGCAGGACGATTTCGATCAGCAGCAGACGCCCCTCGGCATTCATGACGCGCCGGCAGTTGGCCAGCACGACTCTGGCCCGATCGTCGAGCATTCCGTGCAGCACGCTCTTCATGGTGTAGAGGTCGGCTCCCTCGGGCACAGCCTCCAGCAGATCCCCGACCAAAGCTTCCGCGCGTTCCCCCAGACCGGTGGCCTCAAAGCGCTGGCGGGCGTTTTCGGCGGCCGGTGGGCGGTCCACCAACCAACCCTTCAGCTGGGGGTGGGCCTGCAAAATGGCAGCCAGCAGCCCTCCCCCGCCGCCGCCCAGGTCGGCTACCCGGCGCGCGCCCGAGAAATCGTAAGCGGCGATCACGGCACTGTAGTCTTCGGGACCGGGCTCGCCAAAGGCGCCGTGAAAAATGGCCTCGGCCTCCGGCTCGCGGGCCCAGCGCGAAGGCACGCCTTCTTTTTCCCGGGCGGCTTCGGCTCCCGAGCGGTCGCCGGTCTGCACGCACTGGGGCAGGTAGCTCCAGGAGTCGGCCAGCAGGTCGGCCCAGAACAGGATGCTGGCTCGGGCCGGCCGCAAGCCCTGCCCCAGTTCGGTCAGTTCAAAGCGCATCGGCTCGATTTCTTTGACCACCCCGAAACTGGCCAGGGCGCGCAGCAATCGGCCCAGCGCGGTGGGATCGGAGTGAGTGGCGTCTCCCAATTGTTCGGCGCTGAGGGGACCGTCGGCCAGGGCTTCGGCCAGACCCAGGCGCACGGCCGCGCACAGGACTTTCCCCCGAAAGAACCCTTGAGCCATCTCCACCAGTTGCTGCCGCGGCGAGGACATGGCTGCCTTCTTCGCAAAGGCCGCGGCGATGACCTACGTCTCCTCACGCTGGCACGAACTCGGTTACACCGATGAGCAGGCGCGTGGCTACTACCATCCCGAGCGAGCCAGTGCCGAGACTCTCCAACTGTTGCAGTCGCGGGGCCTTTTGCAGCCTGATTCGCGGGGCCTCTGGCAGCGCCGGGTGCCCTTCTTACGCGAAGGCAGTCCGGTTTTCAGTTACCATTCCCCCTTTCAAAAGATTGAGCTCTTCCAGAACGACGGCAGCGCGGCCCTCTTTCTCAACGGCATCATCCAGTTGGAGGGACGCGAGACCCACCACCACAACGAAATGATGGTGGCGCTGCCGCTTTCGCTCATTCCCTCCCCCCAAGAAGTGCTGATTTTAGGCTTTCCAGCACATTGGGATCCTAAGCTTAGAATTCCACGTGGACAAGTTGTCGCG
>JADMIO010828180.1_pt1 | contig 82225 bp, 82 predicted proteins | sample 8958161 | NCBI WGS metagenome assembly JADMIO01 (sample SAMN16585339, study PRJNA669376) | soil metagenome | isolation source: Crop rotation soil | place: USA: Cullars Rotation, Alabama | collected 2011
GGCCGCGACTTCAAGTCACGTGAATTCCAAGCTTCGGATCCCACTGTGCTGGAAAGAAAACCCGGCCGCGGCCTACACAACGCCCTACACAAGCGTGCAGATCGGCGACAAAGACGTGCGCTGCCGTTGGCTGCCACGCACGCGCGTGGCTGCGTTCACAGGCCGGCGGAGTTTCGTGATCCACGAAGACGCCGACGGCGACCTCATCTACACCACATTCGATTTCCCGCACGCCGCCACCGATCCGATCGACCAGAGCGAAAACGGCCAATCGACGCGCTTCTCCGTGGAAGTGCGCGGCGGCCAGGAGAACGTGCAGCCGAGCGGCTCCGATTTCACGTTCGCGGGTCAGCAAGGCTACAGCTACGCCATCCACCTCGATCCGAACGGCACGGGCACGCTCAAAGTGCTGCGCAATGGTACGCAGGTGCAATCAGAGCCGATCACCGCGTATATCGTCGGCCAAGCTCAATCCAATTAGTTGAGGCGCCGCCGATGATCGTCTAAGCCACGCGAGACATCTCGCGAGGAAAACCATGGGTTTCGCCACTTACGAAAAATCTGGCCGCATCGCCACGGTGACGCTGAACAAGCCAGAAAGCCGCAACGCCATCGGTACGTTGGAAGATTGCGATGAACTGGCAGAGGCGCTGTGGCGCGCTAATGACGATGGCGACGTCAACGTCGTGATCCTCACCGGCGCCGGAAAATCCTTCTGCGCCGGCGGCGATCTGAAAGCCATCCGCGAACGCTCGGGCATCGGCCCCCGCGCAACGCCCGACGGCACGCGCGCCAACTATCGCCGCGGCGTGCACACGATTATCAACGCCTTGGCTGACATCGAAGTCGCGACGATCGCCGCGATCAACGGCCACGCCATCGGCTTGGGGCTCGATATCGGCGTGCTGTGCGACATGCGCATCGCCGGCGCCTCGGCGAAAATGGCTTCGAGCTTTGTGAAAGTCGGCATCATTCCGGGCGACGGCGGCGCGTGGATTTTGACCAACGCCATCGGCGCTACGCGTGCGGCGGAACTGGTGTTGACGGGTGATACTATCGACGCGGAAGAAGCCATGCGGATTGGTTTGGTCAGCCGCGTGGTCGCGGATGATCAGCTGTTGGCGGAAGCGAGGAAACTTGCAGACCGCGTTGCCGTCAACCCGCCGCGCACCGTGCGCTTGGCGAAGCGTCTCCTCCGGGAAGCACAGCACGGACGCTTGAGCGATGTGCTCGAGCTCTCCGCTGCCTTCCAGGCGCTGGCGCACGAGACGCGCGATCACAAGGAGGCGGTTGACGCTTTCACCGAGAAACGCGCGCCGAAGTTTACGGGCGAATGAGATGACCATTCGCGTCGGCATTGGCGGCTGGAGCTACGATCCCTGGGAGGAGACATTCTATCCCGAGAAGCTCGCGGCGGCGAAGCAGCTCGAATACGCCGCCAGCAAAGTGACGGCGATCGAAATCAACGCCACGTTCTATCGCACCCAGACCGCCGCTTCGTTCAAGAAATGGGCGGGATCGACGCCGGATAATTTCCAGTTCTCGGTGAAAGCGCCGCGCGCGGCGGTGCAGCGCAAAGACCTGCGGGAAGCGGCGCAATCGATCGAATGGTTCTTCAATAGCGGCGTTGGCGAGTTGGGCGCGAAGCTCGGCCCGATCTTCTGGCAAATGGCGCCGTACAAGAAGTTCGACGCAGCGGAAATGACTGCCTATTTCGACATGCTGCCGGAGAAACTCGGCAAGCAGAAGCTGCGGCACGCTTTGGAGGTTCGGCACGCGAGCTTCACCGACGAGGCGTTCCTTAAGCTTGCACGCGAGCGCAACATCGCGGTCGTCACCGTTGAATCCGAAAAGCACCCGCTGATCATGCAACCGACTGCCGATTTCTCGTACGCTCGGCTTGAGCTCACCCAGAGCAATGAACCGACGGGCTATCCGAAGGCCGATCTCAAACGCTGGCTGAAAACGGCGCGCGATTGGGAAAAATCGGGCGACGTCTATCTCTACTTCATTAGCGGCGCGAAGGAGCGCAATCCAGCAGCCGCAATGGCGATGCTCGATCTGCTGAAATAGTCAAACGACCTGGAAGCCAGCGGGAAACGGATCGGCGTCGTCGATCCAGATTTCGTTGCGGCCCGTCGCGTGCGCTAAACCTTCGACTGAAGGAATGATCGCGGGCTGACCGCCGATTTCCGTCTCCGCCTCAACACGGCCCACGAACCGCGAGAGAATGTAGCTCTCGTGCACAAACTCATCGCCGACCTTGAGCTTTCCTCTCGCGTGGAGTTGTGCCATGCGCGCCGACGTGCCGGTGCCACACGGACTGCGATCGATAGCTCTGTCGCCGTAAAACACGGCATTCCGTCCGTGTGCGCCCGCGCCTTTCGGCGCATCGGTCCACATGACGTGGCTGACGCCGCGAATCGTTGGATCGAGCGGATGCACCGGTTCGCACTGCGCACGCACGATCTCACGAACGATGGGCGACACCTGCAGAATCCGCGCGGCCCCCAGCGCGTCGAGACCCCGATAAGCGCCCTGCGGTTCGATGATGGCGTAGAAATTGCCGCCGTAAGCGATATCCAGTGTGAGCGGCCCGAAGCCCGGCACGTCGATGCGCACATTCTCCGTCGCGAGATAGCTCGGCACGTTGCGGATGCGCACGCTCTTTACGCGTGCACCCTCTTGCACATAGCTCAGCTCGATTTTGCCGGCGGGCACATCGGCAATGAATCGCCCAGGCGTGCGCGGTTTAATGAGATCGTTCTCGATGGCGAACGTCACGATCCCGATCGTGCCGTGGCCGCACATCGGCAAGCAGCCGCTGGTTTCGATGAAAAGAATGCCAACATCCGCATCATCGCCCGTCGGCGGATAGAGAAAGCCGCCGGACATCATGTCGTGCCCGCGCGGTTCGAAGCAGAGGCCCGTACGAATCCAATCGTAGCGCGCCAGAAAATCCTGCCGGCGTTCGCTCATGGTGGCGCCGCGCAGCTCGGGCGCGCCTTCGACGACAAGGCGAACGGGATTGCCCGCCGTGTGGCCGTCGATGCAGCGGAAGGTATGGCGTGTCACGCGTTGGCCTTGAGTTTTGGGCGCGTTGCGGCGGCGTTCTCGACAAGCGCCACGACCTCAGCGCGCCGCACGCCCGTCAGTGGATAGCGCGGCGGACGCACGCGCTCGCTGCCGCGGCCCATGATCTGTTCTGCAAGTTTGATGGACTGGACGAGATCGTGCTCGGCATCCAGGTGCAGGAGCGGCATGAACCAGCGATAGATCGCGAGCGCCGTCTTCATGTCACCGCGGATGATCGCCTCGTAAAGCGCCAGCGATTCCGCCGGAAACGCGTTGGTGAGACCTGACACCCAGCCTTTCGCCCCGAGAACAAGGCCCTCCAGTGCAACGTCGTCCAAACCAGCGAACAGAAGGTAGCGGTCGCCGATCGCATTGAAGAGATCGGTGAAACGGCGCGTATCCGGCGCGCTTTCCTTCAAGCAGACGATGTTCGGCCGATCCGCGAGCGCCTTCAACGCTTCGATGCCGACACTCACGCGATAAGCCGGCGGGTTGTTGTAGAGCATAATCGGCAGCGCGGTTGCTTCCGACACGGCGCGAAAATGCGCGATGAGCTCCGCCTCGCTCGGCACATACACCATCGCCGGCAGCACCATCAGCCCATCGGCGCCAAGCCTCTCCGCGTCGCGCGCGAAAGCGCAAGCGCGATTGGTGTCGAGCTCGGAAACGCCAACGATCACCGGCACACGCTTGTTCACAGCCTCCACGGCTGCCCGCAGCACGTCGCGCTTCTCGTCAGGCAGCAGCGAATTGTTCTCGCCGACCGTGCCCATCACCACGAGCCCATGCACACCGTCGCGCACCAGCGCGTCTTGCACGTTTTGCGTCGCGGCAAGGTCGAGCGACAGATCCGGTGCGAACTGCGTCGTCGCTGCGGGGAACACGCCGGACCACGAAACCTGCATCATTGCGCCTCGCTTGCAAACGCCGCCAAGCTAGACCATCCCCTCTCGCGATGAAATCGATTCTCGTGATCGGCGGCGGCCTTGTCGGTTCAGCGTCCGCGCTGCGGCTGCAAGCGGCGGGCGTGCAAACGACGCTGATCGATCCCGGCGACAAGCGCCGCGGCGCCTCGTTCGGCAACGCCGGACACATCGGCACGGAGCAAGTGGTGCCGTGGTCGACGTGGGACAATATCCGCGGCGCACCGGAACGTTTGTTCGGGCTCGGCGGGCCGCTCGATTTCCGCTGGAGCGACGTGGGTCTGTGGTTGCCGTGGTCGCTGCGCTTCATGAAGGCGGCAACGCGCGCCGAAAACGCGCGCGGCCAGGCGGCGCTGACTGACTTGCTGCGTGACGCAATGGGCGCCTGGCGACGGCTTGAGATGCTCGCGGACATGCCCGGCATGGTGAAGCCGCACGGACAGAACAATCTCTACATGACCATGCGCGCCGGCGAACGCGCGCATGCCTATTGGAGCAAGGCCCCGATCGGGGTCTGCCATATTCGCGACATGAGGGATGACGAACTCGCGCGCTATCATGGCGTGCTGCGCGACAAACCAGCCTGCGGTTTGCGCTTTGAGGGCACTGGCCAGGTTGCCGATCCACAGGGCGCGCGCGATGCAATGCTGCGCACGTTCGTGGCGCTTGGCGGCGAAATCGTCGCGGAGACTGCCGTCGGCGTTGACGCAAACGCTCGTGTCACTCTGGCGTCGGGCGCCCTACGCGACGCTGATGCCCTACTCATTGCGTGCGGCGCCTGGTCGAAGCGGCTGATGCAACAGCTCGGCGCGAGCGCGCCACTGATCGGCGAGCGCGGCTACTCGATGCAAACGACGCAACACGATTGGCCCAAGGACCTCCCGACGACCATCTTTGAAGAACGCTCTGTCGTGCTGTCAAATTTCAGCAGTGGTCTTCGCACCACAAGTTTCATTGAGTTCGGCAATCCCAGCGCACCGCCCGATTCTCGCAAGTGGACACGCTTGCACCAGCATCTGGACGAACTCGGCGTTCGTTTCGAGGCGCCGGATCGCTGGATGGGGCCGCGGCCGTCGCTGCCGGACTTCGTGCCGGCGATTGGTCGAATGAAGAATGCCACACGCATCCTTTACGCATTCGGGCACGCGCATCTGGGACTGACCGAATGCGCCATCACGAGCGAAGCGATCGAAGCGTTGGCGACGAATCGGCCGCCGCCGTTCGATCTGGCGCCCTTCGCAGTCGAGCGCTTCAACTAGCGCAGTGACGCGTTGATTTTTTCCAGCGCGCTCACGGAAGGCACCAAGTCGGCGTCGGTCAGTTTGTTGAGCGGCGTCGTCACGGTATTCATGGCGTCGTGCAGATCGCTGGCGTCAGGATCGACATAGAGGAGGCCCGTCACGATCTCCCCTTCCGACGCCTTGCGCGCAAGATAGCTCAGCGCCGCGTGGCGATCGGTGGCGTCGTAATCGTCTTCGATCTTGCGCAGACGCAGCACCGAGCCATCGTGCTGGGTAACTTCCTTCAACTCGCCCGCCTTGTATTCCGCTGTGATTGGCGCGCGCGGGCTGATCACATCCATGCGGTTCACGGCTTCGTTGTGAGCGCGGACATAATCGAAGCTCTTAGTGGAGCCAACGTGGTTGTTGAAGGCGACGCACGGGCTGATGACGTCGAGAATCGCCGTGCCTTTGTGCGACAGCGCGCCTTTGATCAGCGGCACCAACTGGGTTTTGTCGCCGGAGAACGAGCGGCCGACATAGGTGGCGCCGAGTTGCAGCGCCAGCATCACCAGATCGATCGGCGAGTCCTTGTTTTCCGCCCCCTTCTTGGCTTTTGAGCCCTTGTCGGACGTCGCGGAAAACTGGCCTTTGGTCAGCCCGTAGACCCCATTGTTCTCGACGATGTAGGTCATGTTGACGCCGCGCCGCACGGCGTGCGCGAATTGGCCGAGGCCGATGGAAGCGCTGTCGCCGTCGCCGCTGACGCCCAGATAAATCAGATCCTTCGCGGCGATGTTGGCGCCGGTGAGAACGGACGGCATGCGGCCGTGCACAGCGTTGAAGCCATGCGCTGGGCTGACGAAATAGTCCGGCGTTTTCGACGAGCAGCCAATGCCGGAGAACTTCGCCAAGCGATGCGGCGCTAGATCGATCTCGAAGCAAGCTTGAATAATCGAGGCGCTGATCGAGTCATGCCCGCAGCCGGCGCACAAGGTAGAGATGCGGCCTTCGTAGTCGCGGCGAGTGAAGCCGAGATTGTTCTTCTCGAGCGACGGGTGGTGCAGCGACGGCTTGGCGATATAGGTCATTTCGCTTTCTCCGCGACCGCCGTGGCGTGCGGGCCTTTTAGTTTTTCGGTGATATCGTTGGTGATGAAACGCGCGGTTATCGGCGTGCCGTCATAGTGCAGCACCGAGTGCAGCTTGCTCGGATCGATGCCGCCTTCGTTGACCAAGAGCGCCTTCAGCTGCGCATCGCGGTTCTGCTCAACCACAAACACCTGCTCGTGCTCGCGGATAAAGGCGAACACTTCGTCGCTGAACGGGAAGCCACGCACGCGCAACGCATCGAGATGGATGCCATGGCCTTCGAGCGCATGCAGCGCCTCTTCCATCGCCGGATCGGTCGATCCCATGTAGATTACGCCATCCGGCGTCACCTTCTGCGCATCACGGCGCATCGGCGCTGGGACGAACGACTTCATCGTCTCCCATTTGCGCAACAGGCGCTGCATGCCTTGCGTATAGTCGTCGCCTTTTTCGCTGTAGCGCGCGTCCTGGTCATGGCTTGAACCGCGCGTGAAGTAGCTGCCCTTGGTCGGGTGCGTGCCGGGATAGGTGCGATAGGGCACAGCGTCGCCGTCGACATCGCGATAGCGCCCGAATTTCACGCCCTGCTCCAGATGTTCGTACGTCAGGACCTTGCCGCGATTGAGCCGGCGCTTTTCGTCCCACTTGAAGGGCGCCGTCAGCCATTCCTGCATGCCGATATCGAGTTCGAGCATGACGAAGATCGTGGTTTGGAAGTGATCCGCCAAATCGAACGCCAGCGCGCCGAACTCGAACGCTTCCGTCGGGTTCGCCGGGAACAACATCGGATGCTTGGTGTCGCCGTGTGAGGCGTAGGCGGCGAGCATCAAGTCCGATTGCTGCGTGCGTGTGGGCATGCCGGTAGAGGGACCGCCGCGCTGCACGTCGAAAATCACCGCAGGAATTTCGGCGTAGTACGAGAAGCCGACGAACTCGTTCATCAGCGAAATGCCAGGCCCGCTTGTGCAGGTGAAGGCGCGTGAACCGGCCCAGCCGGCGCCCATCACCATGCCGATCGAAGCGATTTCGTCTTCCGCCTGGACAATCGCGTAGCGGTTCTTGCCCTCGCCATCCTTGCGCAGCGCGCCGCAATATTTCTGGAACGCCTCGGCGAGCGACGTCGACGGCGTGATCGGATACCAGGCGCAGAAGGTGGCGCCGCCATAGACAGCACCCAGCGCTGCAGCGTCGTTGCCTTCGACGAAGATGCGATCGCCGACTTTGTCGGCGCGCTTCACCTTCAGGCCAATCTTCGCGAGGTGCTTCTCGGCATAGCTGCGACCGAGCTCGAATGCTTTGAAGTTGGCGTCGATCAGCTTTTCCTTGCCTTTGAACTCGTCGATCAGCAGCTGCTTCACGACTTCGGTTTCAAAGCCCAACAGCTGCGCCAACACCCCTACGTAGCAGATGTTCTTGAACAACTGCCGTTGCCGCGGATCGGTGAACTCGGCGGCGATCAGCTCCGTGAGCGGCGCGCCGACCAAGGTGATGTCATCGCGAAATTTCGACGCCGGCAGCGGCTTGGAGGAATCGTAGAGCAGATAGCCGCCCGGCTCGATTTCCTTCACGTCGGCGTCCCAGGTCTGCGGGTTCATCGCCACCATGAGATCGATGCCGCCGCGGCGGCCGAGCCAACTGGCCTCGCTGACGCGCACTTCGTACCAGGTCGGCAGGCCCTGAATATTCGACGGGAAGATGTTGCGCGCGCCGACTGGCACGCCCATCCGCAAGATCACCTTGGCGAACAAGCCGTTGGCCGAGGCCGAGCCCGAGCCGTTCACGTTGGCGAATTTGACGACGAAATCGTTCGTTGCGGCCAGTGGCTTGGTCATGTCGCCTGCAGTTGAACCTGCCCATTGCTCGCGCGGGCGGAACAGCCCGCCGGGGCCGCCCTGAATAGCGGTTCGTGACCCGCAAATGAAGGGTCCCGGCGCCGCGAGCGCTCACAAATTTGGGTGCTTAGCCTTGGACGTACGCCGCAACTGGCGCGGCCGTCGCGGCGCCTGACGCCGGCGCTTGACCCGGCTGGCCGCTGAAAACGATTGCCGCGTTGTTGAAAGACCGGCGATAGCGCTGCAGCCTCTGAAAGCTGATGACGCGGAAGCCCATCACCGGCTCGACGACGACGAAGTCGCGGCGGTCGTGCCCGACCACCAGCAGATAATGATCCACCATGGCCATGCCGGTGAACTCGGAGATGTAGCCTAGACGCTGCTCGAAGAAGCCCGCGGCGAAACCGACTACGGGCGTGTTGGTCCCGGGCACGCTGCGGCTTTGCACATAGATCGACGGAATGCGCACCGGCACCAGGACCGGACGGCCGTTTTCCAACTCGCGAACAAGGGCAGCAGCGTCGAGACGCACGCCGCTCGCCAACAGGCCGTGCTCGCGGGCGTGGGTCATGAGTTCGGCGATGGTGTAGCCGCTGTTCGGATCGCCAGGCGGCGTCTGAGACCAAATCTGGCCGCTGGTGATCGTCCCTGGCCCCTCCCAGTAGTTGATCACACTGGCGAGCGTGCTTGCGCCGCAAGCCAAGGGCGAGGTCTGCCGGTCGTGAACGACCGGCAGCACCAGCGCCGACGAGGAGTGAAAGCTCCTGTCAAGAACCTCGAAACTGTTATTGGCGCTTCGCTGCGCGAAGGCGTTCACGTTTGAAGTCGGCGTGCTCGCGCAACCCGCGATGCAAAGCGCCAACAACAGCGGTTCGAGTCGTTGGCGCATTAATTGTCGGCGGCGACCGCGATAATCGCGATGACGACGACCGCGCCGATGATCCACCACGTGGTGCTCATTTGACCGGCCGAACGATTGGCTTCGTCGGCGCCGATCACTTGCACCTGATAGCCTTGCGCTTGGAGCTGCTGGATTTGAGCGCTGTCTTGAGAGCTCAACCCGTAGGATTGCAGTTCTTGGCCGGTGAACGCGCGCGGCGCGACGGTGCGGAATTGCGTCGCTTGCTCGGCGTTCGCCGCTGGCACGGCAACAGACGAGATCGCCAGCGCGATCGCGGTCGCCATGCGGATACCGCGAATGCCGCGGATGCCTTTACGGATGATCATGGTGTGCCTTCCCCTTCGTTCGATTCACGAACGATGAAGCAGACGCCTGTTCGGGCGGGATTGCTCGCCGGCGCCGTTATTGGCCGGCGCAATGTTGGAAGACACAGCGTCGGCGACGTGCCCGCCTTAAGCGCGCACAACACACGTCCCCCTGCCGCAAGCGAAAGCTAGGCTTGGGGGGCTAGTGCGGCAAGCGCAAACTAAACCCTGCTATTTCGCAGGTGCGAGGGCGCGCGGCGCCTTGCTGCCGCAACCGCTGGCGTGAGTGATATCGAGGTAGAATTGCTGCATGTCCCAAGCGCCCGTCGGGCAGCGCTCGGCGCAGAGGCCGCAATGCAGGCAGACGTCCTCGTCCTTGGCCATGATGCGGCCGGTGTTGAGCCCATCAGCGACGTAGATATCTTGCGTTAAGTTCATCGCCGGCGCGTTGAGACGCTCACGAAGTTCCGTCTCTTCGCCGTTCTGTGTGAACGTAATGCAATCCATGGGACAAATGTCGACGCAGGCATCGCATTCAATGCAGAGCGAAGCGGTGAACACCGTTTCGACGTCGCAGTTCAGACAGCGCTGCGCTTCCTTGTAGCCGAGCAGCGGATCGAAGCCCTTCTCGACTTCAATCTTCACGTTGCGGAGCGCGACTTCCGGTTCGACCTGCGGAACTTTGTAGCGCTGGTCGTTGGTGATGTCGTTGTCATAGGCCCACTCGTGGATGCCCATCTTCGTGGACATCATCGACACGCCCGGCGGCGGACGTTGCTTCACGTCATCGCCGTTCAGGAAGAGATCGATCGAGACTGCTGCATCATGGCCGTGCGCCACGGCCCAGATGATGTTCTTCGGGCCGAACGCAGCGTCGCCGCCGAAGAAAACGTTCGGGATATCCGACTGCATCGTCACCGGATCGACGACAGGCATGTCCCATTTGTCGAAAGTCATGCCGAGATCGCGTTCGATCCACGGGAACGCGTTTTCTTGGCCGACGGCCATCAGCACGTCATCGCACTCATAGTGCACGTCCGGCTCGCCGGTGGGTTCGAGCTTCTTCTTCCCATCCTTTTCCACCCACGCCATTTTCGTGAACAGCACCCCGGTGAGCTTGCCGTTCTGGTGGGTGAATTCTTTCGGGTTGAGGAAGTTGATGATCGGGATCCCTTCGTGCTGGGCGTCTTCCTTTTCCCAGGGCGAGGCTTTCATCTCACCGAAGCCGGAGCGGACGATCACCTTCACGTCCTCGCCGCCCAAGCGGCGCGAGGTGCGGCAGCAATCCATGGCGGTGTTGCCGCCGCCGAGTACGATCACGCGCTTGCCGATCGAATGGATGTGATCGAACGAGACGTTCGACAGCCAATCGATGCCGATGTGGATGTTGGCGCCGGCTTCCTTCTGACCCGGCAGATTCAGATCGCGCCCGCGCGGCGCGCCGGAGCCGACGAACACGGCATCCCAGCCTTCGGCGAGTAGCGCTTTCAGTGAATCGACGCGTGTGCCGAAATGCGTCACCGGCTCGTAACGCAGGATGTAACCGACCTCTTCGTCGATCACGCTCTCGGGCAAACGGAAGCGCGGGATTTGCGTGCGGATCATGCCGCCCGCTTTCGGGTCGCCGTCGAAGATATGCACCTCGTAGCCAAGCGGCAGCAGATCGCGCGCCACGGTAAGCGATGCTGGCCCAGCGCCGATGCAAGCGATGCGCTTTCCGTTCTTTTTGGACGCCGCTTTTGGCAGCAGGTCTTCGATGGATTCCTTGTTGTCGGCCGCGACGCGCTTCAACCGGCAGATCGCCACCGGCTCAGGTTTGGCTTGGCCCTCTTCGACACGGCCGCGCCGGCACGCCGGCTCGCACGGACGATCGCACGTGCGGCCGAGCACGCCCGGAAACACGTTCGACTTCCAATTGATCATGTACGCGTCGGTGTAGCGCTGCGCGGCGATGAGCCGGATGTATTCCGGGACCGGCGTGTGCGCCGGGCACGCCCACTGGCAGTCGACGACTTTGTGGAAGTAGTCCGGGTTCTTGATGTCGGTCGGCTTCAAGCGGCGCGCTCCGTTAGGGTCCGCGAACCTACTCCCGCCGGCTGGTGACGCAAGCGCCCATCTCTTTCCACCCATTCCCGGACGCGCGATAGCGCGATCCGGGACCCATTACCTCGAACAATGGGGATTTTCGCTGAAACGCCAGTGTTCGTGGGTCCCGGGTTCGATGCTGCGCATCGCCCCGGGAATGGGTGGCGAGACTAGCGCGTGACGATCGAAAATTTCAGAGCGTCGAGCCCTTCGATCTCCGCCGTCACTGCATCGCCCACAACCAGCGGCCCGACGCCGGAAGGCGTGCCGGTAAAGATCAGATCGCCCGGCCGCAGCGCCCACGAACGCGACAGCGTCGAGACAATCTCAGGCACGCTCCAAATCATCTCGCTGAGGTTGGCGTTCTGCTTGACGGCATCGTTGACCGAGAGGCTGATGCGCGCTGTCGTTTTTGACCAACCGCCTGCGGGCGTCAGCGCGCCGACGGGCGCGGAGTCATCGAAGGCCTTCGACGCATCCCAAGGCTGCCCAGCCTTCTTTGCCTCGTTCTGACGATCGCGACGCGTGAGATCGACGCCGACGCCGTAACCCCATACGCACTCAAGCGCGTGGTCGGCGGAAATGTCCTTGCCGCCCTTCCCGATCGCGACAACGAGCTCGACTTCGTGGTGCAGGTTCGAGGTGTTCTGCGCATACGCAATCGCTGCGCCGCTCTCGACAACTGCGTCAGCTGGCTTTGTGAAGAAGATTGGCGGCTCGCTCTTCGGATCATTGCCCATTTCCCGCACGTGGTCGGCGTAGTTGCGGCCCACGCAAAAGATGCGGCGAACCGGAAAGCGTGCGTCGCTTCCTGTGATGGCAACCGATGGCTGGGCGGGCGGATCAAAGGCAAAGCGCATGGCCGCATCAAGCACGGGTGCGGGCGCCGCGCAAACTCTCCTCGACGGCGAAACATGCGGCAAAACATGAGCGCAAACGCTTGCGCGACGCACGCGGGCGCGGGAACGTCCGCGCCTGCCGCGGCAGGGGCGGATTACGGCAATGGAATTGTGGGTCCTTCTTGCGCTGATCGTGATCGGCCTGCCGCCGATCGCTTTCGTTTGGGTCTGGCGCTTGAGCGCGCGCGTGCGCGAGCTGGAGGCGCGCATCGCCGCGCTGGAGAAGCGCACTGCGACAGCGCCGGCGCCGAGTGCGGCGCCCGAGGCGGCGCGGCCGGTTGAACCCGAAGCCTTGCTTCTCGACACACCGCTACCCGCCGACGAGGAGCCGTTGCTGCTGACCAATGTCGTGCCGCCCGATGAGCTTGTGCTGGACGCGCCGCTGCCCGCAGCGTCGAACGATCGGGAAGACACTCCGCCTGCGCAAGAACCGGCCATCGTTGTTCCTGCTGCGGCACGGCCGCTCCCGCGGCTCTCGCGTCGCGCCGTCGGCTTTGAACAATGGCTTTCGGAGAACGGCCTTGCCTGGCTCGGCGGCGGCGCGATCGCGCTTGGCGTCATCATGCTGGTTGCATTCGCAGCGAGCCAGAGCTGGTTCACTGCATCCGTGCGTCTTGGTTGCGCGCTAGCTGTCGGCGCGGCGTTGCTTGGTGCGAGCGAATGGGTGCGGCGGCGGGGCGACAATGCGCTGGTGGCCGCTTTGCTCGCCGGCGCCGGCGCCACCGCCTTCTACGCCGTCACCTGGGCGGCGCATGGGCTCTACCATTTCATCGACTGGCCGCTCGCCGCGGCGCTGCTGACGCTGTGCGCGCTGCTCCTGTTCGGTCTCTCACAGCTTCACGGCCAGCCGCTCGGCGTGCTGGCGACGATCGCAGCGCTGCTCGCACCTGCCTTCGCCAGTGCAAGCATCTGGCCGAGCCTGGCGCTGACTCTCTATGTCGGCGCGGTCGGCGTCGCCGGCTTCGCGGTGGCGTGGTGGCGGCGCTGGACGTGGGCGACCGTCACCACGGCCACGGGGTTTTATTTCTGGTTCGCCGCCTCGATTGCCGCCGACGATCTTTGGCGCGCCGTAACGCTGATCAGTTTCGCGACGCTCGGCGGCGCCGCCACCGCGCGCCGCGCGCCCTTGGAAAACGACGCTGATCCCACTTGGTCGCGCACGCGCGACATGATGCCGACGATCGCTGTCTGCGTTTCCAGCACGCTGCTCATGTGGACCTGGCCATGGATCGGGAGAGACCCCTCGGCCAGCATCGCCGGCCCTTCGATAGCCGCGCTCGGGCATGTCGCGCTGACGGCCCTCGCTGTGCGTGCACGCGCCGTCCACCCGACTGCGCTGCCGGTCGCGATCGCAGGATTGTGTTTGGGCTTCGCGCTTTACCTGATGGGAGGGCCAACGAATGGCGTGGCCGACCACACCTTCTTCATCTGGATCTTGCTGGCGCCGGTGATCGTCGCGCTGACGGCGCTGGGGGCGCGTCCGCATCATACGGGACGCCGGCGTGTGGCTGCTGCGGGCGCGATTGGCGCTGCGCTGCTTTTCGTGCTCGCCGCGTTCTCGCGCGAGGTTTGGGCGTCGCCATCAACGTGGGGACCGCTGTTCGTCGGCAGTGCGTTGCTGTTCGTGTCGGCATTAGTGGCGGCGCGTGAGGCGCCGGCGCCGGAAAACGACTGGGGCGTCGACTTGTGGGCGGGCGCATCTGCGGCACTGATGCTGATCGGCATCGAGTCCGCCTTCCCGGCGGCATGGCGCGTTGCAGCCGACGCCGGCGTGGCTTTGCTGTCGGGCATCATCGTTTGGAGGCGTAACTGGCGCGCGGCGCGCGCCGCCGCCGCCTTCGCCGCGGTCCTCGCCCTGGCGCGCGCGCTTTCGAACGATGTCTTCGGGGCGGCGGCCACGGGCCAGCTGCAGCTTTGGACGGCAATGCTCATTCTCGGAACGGCGGCGGCGCTGCTGTTCGCCGGCTCGCGCGCTGCCGCGCGCGATCGCAATTCCGGCGAGGCGCTGAGCACGGCGTCCCTGCTGACTGGGGTCGTCGCCGTTTTTCTGCTTTTGCGCTGGATGGCGCTCGGCCACGCCGGTGCGCCGCTCGATCGGTTCGGAGAAGATGCGCTGCGCACGGTGGCGCTGATGGCGGCAGGCCACGTCGTACTGCGTACGTCCGCAGCCAATACCGGCGCGATCGGCGCGTGGCGTGCGCATCTGCTGCTGGGCGCCGGCGCACTTTACGCGATCTATGCGCCAGCTTTGCTGACCAACCCGTGGTGGGGCGAATTTCCAGGGTCAATCAGCGGCCCGCCGCTGTTCAACGCGCAACTGCTCGCCCTCGCAGCGCCTGGGGCCTTGTTGCTCTGCGCCGCGGCGCGGCTCTACCGCGACAAGCGCGGCTACGCGCGCATTTATGGAGCGGCAGGCGGCGCGCTCTTGCTGGTTTGGGTGATAGTGGAAATCCGCCGCCTCTTCCATGCGAGCGCGATGGCGGAGGCGCCGCTCGGGCTGTTCGAAGCGGCATGCTACGGCGTGACGCTGATTGCCGCCGCGTTCGCAATAGCTGTCGTTGGGCGCATCCGCACTGCGCGCGATCCGGAACGCCCGTTTGCGCACGATCTCCTGCTCATTAGCGGCGGCGTAGCTTGGGGCGCGCTGCTCATTGCTGGGATGTTGATGTTGCTCGTCCGGCACCCGTGGTGGGGCGAGCAAGATGCAAAAGCCACCGACGCGCTGTCGACCGGCTTGGCCGTCTGCGCCCAAGCTGTTGCATGCGCGCTCTCTCTTGCGCTTGGACGCGCCCTCTCGCGCGGGCCCGGCGTCGATCGCACGCGTTTCGCCGCCGCGGCTGCTGCGGCGCTGTTTGCGTGGAGCTTTGGGCATGCGGCCATTCGTTGGCTCTATCACGGCGGAGCGATGGACGACGGCGTGGCCAATGCGGGGCTTGAGGGCTTCGTGCACGCGCTCTGGCCGCTCGCCTTCGTGCTCGCCGCATCGGCGGCCACCTCGCGCGCGCCCAATCGCGACACCATCCGCTCATATCTCCACGATTTGCAGGCGATTTGGTCGGTTGCAGCCTGGCCTGCGGTGATTTTTGCCTGCTTCGGGCTTTGGCTCGCCTTCGCGCCGTGGTGGGGCGTTCAGCCAGTGCAAGTTCAGGGCGTCGCTTCTGCAGCGACGGGCGTTGGCGCAGGCCTTCTTGGGGCCTGGTTGAGTTTCTCCGTTCTGCAGATTCCCAAAGTGCGTTGGCCGCAAATTCTGGCGCACGTTGCGCGCATCGCCATCGCCGGCCATCTGCTCTTCGCGCTGACGCTTATCGTGCGCTGGAGTTTTCATGCCAATGACATGAACGCCACGACGCCGGCGATCGAGCTTGAACTTTGGAGCTACTCAGCGCTGTTCGCGCTTTTTGGCGGCGGCATGATCGCGCTCGGCGCGACGCGAAATGATTCATGGTTCACCCGCATCGGCCTTGTCATCTTGCTCGCCGGCGCGGCCAAAGTGGTGATCATCGACACCGCCCAGCTCAATGGCGTGTTGCGCGCCGCGTCGTTTCTGGGCGTCGGCGTCGTCTCGATGGCTGTCGCCTGGGCGACACGGCGTATCGGCCGGAAACCCGCGTCGCTCGGGCCCGACACCAATGTCACCCCTGCAGCGCGCCGCGACCGCGGTCCACGCCGCTAGGCCGGCCGCACGCCCTCGCGCGCATACGCTTCCATCAACGGGCCATATTGATCGGCGGGCGGGAGACCCTCGAAGCTGTGCTTCGCACCGCTCACGGCGCCGGGCAATTTTTCCTGGATGTTGGACTCCACAAACGGCGTGAACCAGCTTGCGTCCTCCAGCATCGTCGGCCGGAAATTCACAAACTGTCCGCCGGCGATGTTGGTGGTGAAGAGCCAGTTCTTGCAGTGCGGACAGAAATGATGCGGCGACTCTGGGCGATGCAAACCGCCAAGCACAGGCTCGCCTGCAATCACCGCAAAGCCTGCCGCCGGCAGCATCAGCGTCAGCGAATACGCGCTGCTCGTGAGCTTCTGACAACCGGTGCAGTGACATGCCATCGCCATCACCGGCGCTTGCGTGATGCGCATCTTTACCTGCCCGCACATGCAGGCGGCTGACCATGGAAGTTTCCAGTCGCTCATGCGGGGCCCTTCTCGTCTGGCGCCGGGAAGTAGAGTTCGTTGCCGTCGGGATCGGCGACAACGAGGCAGCGATAGCCCCAATTGCCTTCACGCGAAGCAACGCCCTTTTCCGCCAATTGATCCGGCAGGGCCGCAAAAGCTTGGCTGCTCAACGATACGAAGAGCATGGCGCGACCGACCTTCTCCGGCCACTGGCATGAAAAGATGATTTCGCACCCTTCGCGCGCCACTTGAGCGACGAGCAGTTGCCCATCCTCGACGTGCCGCCAGCTTTCGGCGAACCCGAGTTTTCCGACATAGAAATCCAACGTCCGCGCAACGTCGGCGACGAACCAGACGGGGCGAGAATACCAAAGCTCCATCGCTAGAAGACCACTACGCTGCGAATGCTCTCGCCCTTGTGCATCAGATCGAACGCCTCGTTGATACGCTCAAGCGGCAGCTGCCTCGACCGTGCATCTTGCATCTACCAAATACCAATTGCGGTGTTGTTCTCGTCAGAAAACTTCAAGAGGCTAGAATAGACCCCAAATGCAAATTCAGCATTGCCTCTGAGACTGTTCTCCGGCTCGTTGTTGCGAACGAATTTGCCGTCTGCGGGATCGGTAGACCCACTCCCACGAGCATATATCAGTCCACGATCCATCCACGCGCATGGATCGACACTGTCGTTCCAGTAGTTCTTGCGGACGAACGCCATTGCCGCTCTTAGAAACGCCGTTGAACAGATCAATATCTCTTCGCGAAGTGGTGACTCGATTAGCCGAACACCGTCGAAATCGCCCGGCAAAATGAGCGACGATTCAAACGCGGCGATCGGTCCGATGAGGTAGCCCTTCTGCCCCGCCTCCGCGTACGCCACATCAGTCATGGCGTCAGCGGGCATCGTTCGAGGCATTGGCAGATCCGGCCGGAGCAAGTGCGCCGCGACGAGCATGAGCGCATCGCGCCCTTCCTGGTGCAGTTTCTTAGTGTGGTATTCGGCCACGGCATCGTTCCATGACATTCGGCCCGCACCCAGCTCGGCGTCCAGCACAGAACGCATCCATTCGAGATGCTCCTTTGCTTCTTCTCGATTCGGCCACGTCGGGGGTGAGTCAGAGAAACTTGTTCGATACTCGACTCTGTTTTCGCGCGCCCACTGTTGAATCTCGTTTTCCCAGTCGTTCGTATAGAATCGAACCAACGATCCCGAGTAGATGTGAACGCCCATGGGAGCGGCCCCTTAGTAAACCACGACGCTGCGAATGCTCTCGCCTTTGTGCATCAGATCGAACGCTTCGTTGATGCGTTCGAGCGGAAGCTTGTGCGTGATCATCGGATCGATCTCGATCTTCTTGTCCATGTACCAATCGACAATCTTCGGCACATCGGTGCGGCCGCGCGCGCCGCCGAAGGCGGTGCCTTTCCACACACGTCCCGTCACCAGCTGAAATGGGCGCGTGGCGATCTCTTTGCCCGCTTCGGCAACACCGATGATGATGCTCTCGCCCCAGCCACGATGGCACGCCTCGAGCGCTTGCCGCATCACTTGCGTGTTGCCGGTGCAATCGAACGTGTAGTCGGCGCCGCCGCCTGTGAGTTCAACCAGATGCGCGACCACGTCGCCCTTCACGTCGCTTGGATTGACGAAGTGAGTCATGCCGAACTTACGACCCCATTCTTCGCGCTTTGGATTGATGTCGACGCCGACGATCATACTAGCGCCGACGAGCTTCGCGCCCTGGATGACGTTTAGACCAATCCCGCCAAGCCCAAACACGATCACATTCGCGCCCGGTTCAACCTTCGCGGTATTCACCACCGCGCCAACGCCCGTCGTGACGCCGCAGCCGATGTAACACGCACTCTCGAACGGCGCGTCGGTGCGGATCTTCGCCAGCGCGATCTCAGGCAACACTGTGAAATTCGAGAACGTCGAGCAGCCCATGTAGTGCGCGACGGGTTTGCCTTGGTGCGAGAAGCGCGATGTGCCGTCCGGCATCAGGCCTTTGCCTTGGGTGGCGCGGATCGCGGTGCAGAGATTGGTTTTGCGCGAGAGGCAGCTTTTGCACTGGCGGCATTCCGGCGTGTAGAGCGGGATGACGTGATCACCGACGGCAACGCTCGTTACGCCGGCGCCAATTTCGCGCACGATGCCGGCGCCCTCGTGTCCTAAGATCGAGGGAAAGATGCCTTCGCTGTCGAGGCCATCGAGCGTGTAAGCGTCGGTGTGGCAGACGCCGGTGGCCTTGATCTCGACCAGCACTTCGCCGGCCTTGGGCCCTTCGAGATCCAGCTCGACGATTTCCAAGGGTTGCTTGGCGGCGAATGCGACGGCCGCTTTGGTTTTCATTGCGCGCTCCTCTGGCGCGCGCTTATAGCGCCAAAGCAGCGGCGTTTGAAAAGCGCCTAGGGCCGCTTGCGCGGCGGCGCCGCCTTGCGCGCGGTCTTGCCGCGCTTGGCGAGCGCGGGGGCGGCAGCCACTGCCGGCTCGGTTTCGCCCGGCATGCGGTAAGGCACGTTGGCGGCGAAATCGCGCGCCTCACGCTCGATCTGCGCGCGCTTGGCTGCATCAACGAGATGTCCGTAGCCGGCTATGATGTAGATCGCTTCGATCGGCACCATGGCGGCGATGGTCTTGCCGTAGCGATCGAAGCCAATCACAGCGCCATCGACCTGCGTCGTCTCAAGCGCATCGGCGAAATTGGCGCGCGCTTCCGAGGTGGATAAGACTTTCGCCTTGCTCCTCTTCGGTCGCCCCGCCGCTTTCTTTCGAAGCGCTTTGATACTCATGCGATAGCCCGCTCGCCTTCCTGGTTGGGGAGTCTGCCGAAAAGATCGGCGCTCCAATCGATGACTTCCTCGGACACGAACGTGTAGATCAGCATGTGCATCCCGAAGGTCTGCCCGATGAGCCGAGGCTGTAACGCGGCGCCTGCGGTTACCGGTAGGTCACCGACCGGACGTTGTGTCTCGAATAATGCGCTTGTTCTGCGCAGCGCCGCGTTGACACGGCGTAAATATTCGGCGGCGAAATCGGCCCATTTCTGGGCGAGGCTCAAAAGGCGATCGCCGCCAATTCTCATCTCCTGGACGCTACGAGCCAATAATGACCACAATGCGGAAGCATCCAGTCCTTCAATCGCATTCTTGTATATCTTGTACGATATGAACAGCTTTCGCGTGAACGATGTTTTACGCGGCTTGTGAAGGCGGGCCGCGCGCGCCTCCCCGCGCGGCGCCTCGCCCTTCTTGGCGTTAGCGCCGGGCGGCCTGTTGTCGCGGTTACGCCCTTTGTCGTCCGGCTGATCCAGCTTCGGCGGCTCGCTCACTGACACCCAATATTCGCGCTGTCCGAAATACTCGTTGTTCGAGCACTTCAGTTTGAACCAATGTCCAGATTCATAAAAACCCCGCCATGGATCGCAATCGACCGCCGATTTCTTCACGTCGCCGAAGACGATGATCATGTCCGGCGGCTCGTCCAAGAATTTCTCGATGCAATCAACGCGCGCGTGGCATTTGCCGGTGAAACTGAAGATTTGAGTGGAGGAGAACTCCGCAATGATCGACGCGACTTCTTCATCGACGATAATGACATACGGCTTCATTCAGCTAACCCCGTGCTGTTGTCGCCAAGATTGAATTTTGTATGCAGTCGAGCGCGGGCGCGACCCAACACGCAAACGCAGCACCGGTCAACCACGATACCATTCGTTCATGTCAGTCAAATGCATCTGCGTGCAGCATTTTGACAACGCGACATCGCTTCTTGTACGTCTTGTACGAATTAACTTGAATTGGCGCCGGGCGTGCCGTTTGTTCGAGCCAACCAGTGGAGCTGGGGAAACGGCTGATGATCTGGCCAGCGCCGTAGGGAGCAGTCGCCCTGCGGCGCGCCCTTCCGGGGCGGCCAGGCGTTAATCTAGCACCGGCTTCGCGGCCTTCGCTTTTTCTTTGAAATAATTTCGCCTGCCGCCGGAACAGATCGGCGGGGTCGCCCGTTCTCAGATCGGCGCCGACCTACTCCCCCCGCCCAGGCGCCACCGCAGCACGGGCCCGATCCCTTGGATCGGGCCCAACTGCTGTCATAAGCCCATGAAATGGCTGGCGAACTCGTCGCCCGCCCAAGCGTGGAGCATCCAGCCCGGCTCCTCGCTGGTTTTCGGAGCCACCGGCTGGCCCCGGTGCATGGCCAGGCCGTAGACCCAGGAACTTGAAGGGGCGGTCACCGCCATGGCGTGCGCCACTTGGCCAAAGCTGACCCGGTGATGGTGGCCGGCGACGATCCGCTGCACCTGCTTATGACGTGCGATCACAGATTCAAAAAGTTCCCGATCACGCAACCCGATCTCATCGAACAGCACGTCGTGGGTCAGGAACGGTGGGTGGTGCATGGCCACCAGAGTCGGCTTCTTGCGCGCGTGCTTCAGTGTGCGGTCCAGCCAACGCGCGTGCTCTTTGGTGAGCATGCCATGCGTTTCACCAGGCACGATCTGATCGATGGCGACAATACGAACCGGAAAATTGTCGACGACAAAGGAAAGCCGTCCGTGCTTCGGCAAATAATGGTGTGAGCGCAGCGCCGCCCGCAGATGATCGCGATCGTCGTGGTTCCCCGGCAAAACGTAGAGCGGCGCAGACGGGTTGTGGATCACGTCCGCAAACGCCGCGTATTCGTCGGCGCGGCCTTCGTTCACCAGATCGCCAGTAATCAGGATCGCGTCGGCCTGATATTCCTTGGCCTGCGCGATCGCACGCGCGAGCTGCTGCGCCGCCGCGCCGCCATCATCGGTGCGGATGTGCGTGTCGGAAATTTGCGCAAGAACGAAGCGTGCGCTCATCGCGCACCTTCCACGAGCCCTGTCAGCAAGGATGTCCCTCCCCCATGCACGCATGCGGGAAGGCTCGTGTTTTGTCTGTGCCCGCGGTCACACAAAAGCAGGCTTTGCGACGAGCGGCGCGTCAATTGAGAGCGCGCGCCACACGAAAGCCGACGCCCGCCATCCGCAAAGTCGGCGCGGCAAATTTGCGAGAGGCCGAACGCAGAATCGGCGCGCGATCGGCATAGCTGCCGCCCCTGAACACACGCTGCGTGCAGCGGTTCGGGTTGACCGCCGCGCCATCCACCGGCGCCAAGCGATAATTTGCGGCGTAGCAATCCTGCACCCACTCGCTCACGTTTCCGGCCATATCGAACAAACCAAATGCGTTCGCATCATGTGAGCCGACGGCGGTGGTTTGGCGCGAGCCATAGGTGGCTGCGTGCAGCGTCAGCCGTGCGCCTGTCGGGTAAAGAGTCGTCCCGCCGGCGCGCGCGGCATATTCCCACTCGGATTCCGACGCCAAGCGATAATGGTCGCCACCCGATTTGCTGTTCAGCCACGTCACATAAGCTTGCGCATCTTGCCATGAGATGTCGGTGACGGGGCGGTTGCCTCGGCCCCAGCCGCGGTCCGGCGGCGAATAGCCGTTGCAGCCGCCGTCGGCCAAACACGCATCCCATTGCTGAAAGGTGATTTCGGTTTTCCCCATCGCGAACGGCGAGATCGACACCTCCCGCACCGGCCCCTCGTTGGCGATGCGGCCAACTTCGGTCGCCGGCGAGCCCATGTGAAAGAGGCCGCCCGGCACCACCACCATGTCCGGGCAATGTTCGCAGTCTGAAAACACATCTCCGGGCGCGCGCGTCGCCGATATCGGCGCGGGCGCCGCTGTTTCGGTGACGCTCGCGGGCGTCGGCTCGACGTGAGCTGACGTCGCCGAAGCGGTTTGCGGCGCTGCCGGCGTGGCTGGCGGTTGTTGCGCAGCTTGCTGGGTTTGCTGGTAGCGCGCGTAGGCGCCTTGGCCAAAGCGATAGATCGTCGGGCTCACATAAACGAGGCCCGCCAGAACAACGGCGGCGACCGCCATAGAACCAACGCGGCGTGAGGTGCGCGCGAACTTCTGGCGCTTCGAGAGAATCTCGAACGTCTGCACACGCTGTTCGATGTTATCGAGCGGCTTCTGCCCGCGCGATTGGAACGCCGCCGACGGACTAGTGCGCGCCATTGAACGGAATTCGGCGGAAACAAGCGCCGTGCCCGGTTCAGCCAATTCCTGCAAACGCGCCGCGACGTTGACGCCGTGGCCGAGCAAATCGTCCGTCGCGGTGACGACAACGTCGCCTACATGCGCGCCGACGCGGATCGGCGGTTCGCCACGGCCGCGTTTGTCGAGAATATCCTGGATTGCCGCCAGCGCCGAACCGGCGGAGCCGAATTCCAGCATGAAGCCGTCGCCGGCGGTGTTGAACAGGCGCCCGCCATTGGCTTGCGCACAGCTTTGAATGCGGGCGCGCAGATTCTCGACCTTGCGCGCAGCGTTGCGCTGGTCCTTCTCGGACATGGTTGAGAAACCAACGATGTCGATGGCGACGATCGACGCTAGGCGGATCGCACGCTCTTCACCCAGTTCACTCACGGCTCATTTCCCCACACGCGCCCGACAGTCGACGATAAGCCGGCAGCCGGCACTTATCCACCATCGCTTCTGACCTGAAACAGCGCCCGAGCAGAAGCGCGAACGTGTTTCGGATGAAAGGCGTGGCGCGGCCGCCCCTCGTCCGCGCGGGTCACAACCGGCCTCCTGGGCCGACAGGGCGCGCACCCCTCTGCTCATCCGGTCATTTTTCCACTTGCAACTAACTGACTGGTCAGTTATAAACGGAAGATGCCTGCAAAGCCTTCACTCAAAAAGGGAAAACCCGCTGCTCGCTGGACCCGGCGCGCCGAAGAGCGTCCGGACGAGATTCTCAACGCCGCCCAGGCCGAATTTGACGAAAAGGGGTTCGAGGCCGCCCGCATGGAGGACATCGGCAAACGCGCCGGGATCTCGAAGGCGGCCGTCTATCTCTACTTCCCGAGCAAGCTCGCGCTGCTGAAAGCCCTGATCGAAGCCAAAGTCGGCCCACTTGCCAACCAGGCGGCAGCGTTGGCGACCGCCGGTGCGGCCAATCCGGCGATGGCGCTGCGGATGTTGGCGACCGTCGCCGCTACGCGCATGAGCGACCCGAAACTCATCGCGGTGCCGCGCTTGGTGATCGGCCTCTCCGGGCGCTTTCCCGAAATCGCCGAATACTATCGCACGCACGTCGTCGAGAAGGCGCGGGCCGCGCTTGAGGGGCTGATCGAAGCGGCGATGGCGCAAGGCAAGCTGCGCCGCGCAGACAAAGCCGCGGTGGTGCGCGCGTTCATCGGGCCGCTCTTCTTTGAGGCGATGTGGACGCACGTGCTGCGGGGTGAAACCGCTCTCACTGACCCGCAAAAGCTGATCGAACAGCAGTTCGACATCCTGCTCAACGGGCTGGAGCCACGCGCATGAAGCGCCTTCTGGTTCTCTCACTCGCACTCTTCGCCGCCGCGTGTTCGCAACGCCCGAGCGACGTCATGCAGGGCTATGGCGAGGCCGACTACGTGTACCTCTCGAGCCAAGACGCCGGCATCGTCGGCGAATTGTTTGTGCGCGAAGGCGACCACGTGGATGCGGGTGCGCCGGTGTTTCGCATGGACCCTGAGCGGCTCGGATACGCCGCGCAAGGCGCAAGCGCCCAACAAGCGGCGGCGGCCGACGCCATCCGCACCGCGCAAGCCCAAGCCGTGCTGGCGCAACGCAACTACACGCGCGGCGCCGAATTGTTTCAGCGCGGCTTTTACCCCCGTGCGCGGCTAGACTCCGATCGCGCCGCGCTCGACGCCGCCAATGCGCAGCTCGCGCAAGCGCGCCGGCAGGCCGGCGCTGCGGGGGCCGACACGGCCTTGGCGCGCGAGCGCGTGAACGACACAAGCACGCGCGCGCCGGCCGCCGGCAGCATCGAGCAAATCTTCCATCGCCCGGGCGAAGTCGTCGCCGCGGGACAGCCTATCGCCGCCTTGTTGCCGCCGGCGAACATGAAGGTGCGCTTCTTTGCGCCCGAAGCGATGCTGGCGCGACTGCCCGTCGGTGCGCGTGTGGCGATTTCCTGTGATGGCTGCGCCGCCAATCTCACCGCTCGCGTCAGCTTTGTCGCTCAGCAACCGCAATTCACGCCGCCGGTAATCTACTCGCTCGATCAGCGCGAGAAGCTGGTCTTCCTCATTGAAGCCCGCCCCGACAACGCGAGCGCCATTCGACCCGGCGTACCGGTCGACGTGCGGATCGCCGCACCATGAGCGAAGAACTAGTCATCGACGTGCACGGCCTGACCAAGAGTTACGGCGGCCGCACCGTTGTCGATCACTTCGATCTCAAAGTGCCGCGCGGTGCGATCTACGGATTCCTCGGCCCAAACGGCTCGGGCAAGACAACGACCATCCGCATGGTGTGCGGCCTCCTGAAGCCCGAAAGCGGCGACGGCGAGGTTCTCGGCTTTGATGTGCTGAACGACAGCCTCCGCATCAAGGAACGCGTCGGCTACATGACGCAGAAATTCTCGCTCTACGAAGATCTGTCGATCCGTGAGAATCTCGAATTTATCGCCCGTCTCTACGGCCTCGATAATCGCAAGGAACGTGTCGACAAGGCGCTTGAGGATTTGGGGCTGGTCGAGCGACAAACCCAAGTCGCTGGAAAGCTTTCCGGCGGATGGAAGCAGCGCTTGGCGCTGGCCGCATGCATGATCCACGAGCCGCAATTGCTGCTGCTCGATGAGCCCACCGCGGGCGTGGATCCCAAAGCACGGCGTGACTTTTGGGATCAAATCCGCCGCTACGCCGCGCAAGGCGTCACCACCCTCGTCTCTACCCACTACATGGATGAAGCCGTGCAGTGCGATTCCATCGCTTACATCGCCTACGGCAAGAAGCTCCTCGATGCGCCGACCGGCGAGATTCCGAAACAAGTCGGCCTGTTCTGTTGGCGCATCGCTGGGCGTCCGCTTCTGGAAGCGCAGAAAATGTTGGAAGGCGCCGAGGGCGTGGACATCGTCGCGCGCTTCGGCGCGGAGATCCATGCGTGCGGCAAGGACGCGGCGAAACTCGAAGCCGCAGTGCGGCGTGTGAAAGACGCGCAGCCGCATGTAGAGATCGAACAAATCGACGCCGGGTTCGAGGAGATTTTCATCTACCTTATGTCTGGCAGCATCGATAACTTCCAATGACGACCGCGCCGCGCTTCCCGCCGCTTGCCGCGCTGTTCGACCTCTCCTGGTCGCGCGTCTTCGCCGTGTTCCTCAAGGAACTGGTGCAGATGCGGCGCGACCGTCCGACGTTCGCAATCATGATCATGATGCCGATCATGCAGCTGGTGCTGTTCGGCTACGCCATCAACACTGATCCGCGACACCTGCCCGCCGTTATCGAGATGCGCGAAGACGGGCCGATGACGCGCGCTTTCCTCGCCAGTCTGCGCGCATCAACCTACGTCGACATCGTCGCCGTCGCGCATACGTCCGAGGAAGGCGATATGATGCTGCGCTCCGGGCGCGCCAGCTATCTCATTTCCATTCCCGAGGGTTTTGAACGCCGCTTGGTGCGCGGCGAGCGCCCGCAAATTCTGATTGCCGCGGATGCAAGCGATCCTGTCGCCGCCAGCGGAGCCATTGGCGGCATCGAAGCCATCGCGCAATCTGCGTTCGCGCCTGAATTCGTCGGGCCGCTCGCTTATCTCGCGCCGAGCCAGGCGCCGTACGAGATCGTCGTGCATCGGCGTTACAATCCCGCCGGCGTCACCTCGTTCAACATTGTGCCCGCCCTGCTGGGCGTCATTCTCACCATGACCATGGTGATGATCACCTCAATCGCCCTCACGCGAGAAACCGAGCGCGGCACCATGGAAAACCTGTTGGCCACGCCGGTGCGGCCGCTGGAAGTTATGATCGGCAAGACCACGCCCTATATCGGCGTCGGCGCCATCCAAGTCGCGATTGTGCTGATTGTGGCGACTCTGCTCTTCCAGATTCCGTTCAGCGGTTCGTTCCTGGCGTTCCTCATCGCCGTCACGCTCTTCATCTTCGCCAATCTGATGCTGGGCTATCTCATCAGCACCGTCGCGCGCACGCAGATGCAGGCGATGCAGATGACTTTCTTCATCTTCCTGCCGTCGATCCTGCTTTCTGGTTTCATGTTTCCGTTCCGCGCCATGCCGGTGTGGGCGCAAGCCATCGGCGAAGCGCTGCCGATAACGCACTTTCTGCGCATCGTCCGCGAGATCGTGCTCAAAGGCGCCGGCACGCCGGACATCGTTGGCGATCTTTGGCCGCTGACGATTATTCTGCTGGTGCTGGCGACGCTGGCGCTGGCGCGCTTCCGGCGAACGCTGGATTAGACCGCGATCGCGCGTTCGGTCACGCGCGACGACGCCACCGCTGCGAACAGCGCTTCCGCGACCGCCGCGTCTGCGCCTTGCCGCGCCATGAGCGTCACGCGTTCCATGACATCTACGAGTTCGGAAAACGCGCGTTCTTCGGACATCGCCGCGGTGACACCGTCGCACAATGTCAAGGAGCCGTCTTCGTCCGAAGCGATGAGTTGCTCATGCAGCTTTTCGCCGGGGCGCAGGCCGGTGAAGACGATGCTCACATCCTCGTCTGGCCGCAGTCCCTCCAGCCGGATGACTGCACGCGCCAGATCGACCACTGGCAGCGCCTCGCCCATCTCCAACACCAAAGTCGCGCCGCGTTGTTCGTGGTTCAGCGCCACCGCCGCAGCGCGCAGGAGCGAATCCGCGGCTTGAGGGATGGAAAGGAAATAGCGCGTCACGTCCGGATCGGTGACTGTGAGCGGGCCGCCAGCGCCGAGCTGTTCTTCAAACAACGGCGACACCGAGCCGGCTGAACCCAGCACATTGCCCAGGCGCACCGGAATAGCGCGGCGCGGTCCGCGTCGGTCGAGCGCCTGGCAATAGAGTTCGCCCAACCGCTTCGAAGCGCCCATCACACCCGAAGGCTCAGCGGCCTTGTCGGTAGAGACAAACACGAGTTCCGCGCCCACACCGTGCGCCGCCTCGGCGACATTGCGCAAACCGGCAACGTTGGTGAGCGCCCCCTCACTCGGGAACATCTCCACCATCGGCACTTGCTTCATGGCCGCGGTGTGGAAGACGAGATCCGGCTTTTCCGCCGCAAACCAGCGGCGCATCGAAGGCGCGTCGCGAATGTCCGCGAGCGCCATCGTCGCCGAGCGTAACTCGAGGCCGATGCGATAAAGATTGTGCTCGGAGCAATCGAGCAGCGTCAGCCGCGCCGGCGAAAGCGAAGCGATGCGGCGCGCCAGTTCGCTGCCGATCGAGCCGCCGCCGCCGGTGATGAGAATGCGCTTGCCTTCGACAATCGGGCGGATGTTGGCCCAATCGACCGCGCCGAGATGGCGGCCGATGCAATCATCCAAACTGAGCTTGCGGGTGCTGTCGCCCTCGACTACGCGCACCGTTACCTGCGCCTCAGCCGCGCGCGCCAATACCGTACGCGCTTCGGCGCCATCCCGCGGCGGTTCCGCCAGCAAGAGCACCGAGGCGTCGAGATCCGACAAATCGAGCATGCTGAGCGAGGACACCCGCGTCAGCACCAGCGGCGACACCTGCCCGGGCCCGACAACGGCCGCGCCGATCAGGTTGAACGCGGCGAACGCGTCAGCGGACGCCAAAGCGTCCGTGATCGCACGCGCTGTGCCCGCCAAAACCGCTTTCATAATCCCCGCCGCTTCTGGCCTCGTCCCTGAGTTTCTTTAGAAACCCAACGTTGCGGACGAGTCCATGCCTTTAGTGCCGCTGATATGCCTTCTGTTCTGTAAAAACGGCGCGAGGTGTGGAGTCCGTCGACGAGGTTTCGGACAAATAATTACGGATAGGCAAATTATGCCGGGAGCGCAGCGCGTCCGTTCGATGCCGAAACCTCAAGAGGCTTGTCGAGCGCCTCTGCGTCGATGCGAAAGTTCCCTCCGGCAGCTTTGACCAACGCGCAGCCTGCAGCGATGTCCCAGATCATAGAGCCGGACTCGCGATAAGCTTCAGCTCTGCCCGCGGCGACGTAGGCGAGCGCCGTCGCCGCCGACCCGATCATCCGCACCTTTCGCCAAGTACGCAGGCGCTCTTCGAACAGCTTCATGGAACTGTCACTGGCGCGCGCCGGCACCCCGGTTTGCAGGATGCCCGCCGCCGGATTGGCGATATCGGATACCCGCATGGGCGCACCGTTGAGCCAGGCGCCTTCGCCGACGATCCCGGTAAATCGCTCACCGAGCACGAAGCAATCGACGACGCCGAGGACTGGCGCGCCGTTGTCCAGGAGCGCAATCGACACTGCGCAGTGCGGATAGGAGCGAAGGTAGTTCACGCTGCCGTCCAGCGGATCGACAGCCCAGACGTAGCGATCGCCGCGCGCCATTGAGCGCGCCCAGCCAGCTTCTTCCGAGATGATGGGGAACGCCGACGCCTTTTCGAGCGCCGCCAAGATCAGCGCCTCGGCTTTCTTGTCGGCGCCGATCTTCACCTCGCGGCCCTCTTCGGCCTCGATCGTGCTCCACGCAGCGCGATTGGCTTTCAGCGCAGCGCCGGCTTCGATAGCGGCAGCTTCGGCGATCGCCAGCAAGTCTTTGAGATCGTTCACGCCCGACTGATACCCCGCCGCTTTCACTTGGAGAAGCCGCGCTTCCGCGCTTTAGTGCCGCCGGGGAGCTGACGCGATGGATGGCGGACAGTCCAAGACGCCATTGCCGGCGGCCAAGCCGCCGCAAGGCCTGAGCGCGTCCGCGCTGGAGCGGCGCCTGGGCTTGAAGCGTCGCGCACGTGAGGACGCCGCCCGCAACCTTCCCCGCCAAGACGCCGACGATCTCTCCGAAGCAGAGCGCACAGTGATCGACGCGGTTGCAACCGAACGCGCCAGAGTCGATGCCGCAAGAAACGAAGCGAAGGCGGAGGCCGAACGCCGCCTACGCACGCTCGCGCCCAGCCAGCAGGACTTCTCGGGCCCGGCGCTCGATGCGCGGCTGGCGCTGAAGCAAACCGCCGGCCGCATTTCGCACGATTGGACTGCTGCAGTTGCCAGAGACGCCGAAGCCCGCGCCGAGCTTGATGCGTTCAAGCAGGCCAACGGCTTGCGGCGCGGCGCCGTCTATCCGCGCTCGACGCTGCTCCAAGCCGGCCTATTGCTGTGCGCCGCCGTGTTCGAGTCGTTGTTCAGCGCCGCCCTGTTCGCAGAGGACGATGCGCGCGGTCTGCTGGGCGGCGCGATCACCGCGATCGGCCTTTCCGGAGCAAACGTCACACTGGGTTATCTCTCAGGCTTCCTCGGCCTGCGCTATCTCCAGCACACACGCTTCCTCACCAAATCGCTCGGCGCGCTCGCCTTCGCAGCGCTGACGGCGCTTTCGCTGATGCTCAACCTCTTCGCTGCGGATTGGCGCGATCAGCTCGCAGCGGCGGCGGGACGTCAGCTCGATCTCGGCGCCGACGCGAGTTTTCATTTCTGGTCGCTGCTGCAGCTCGACTCGCCACAAGCCATCATTCTGCTGATGCTGGGCACAGGCGTTTGGGTGTTCGCGGCGCTCAAAGGCTATTCCGGCTTTGACGACCCCTATCCCGATTTTGGCAAGATGGATCGAGCAGCGAAAGACGCGAGCGAAGCGCTCTCCGATTTCCGCGCCGACGCCCGCCTTGAACTCGAGACACCCATCAACACCGCGCGCGGAGCGCTCGCCGCGCGCATGGAGAAGATGCGCGCAGAGTTCGAAGCCATGAGCAAAGCTTTCGACACGGCCGCCATGAAAATGGAGACGCTGGACGCCAAGGCCCGCGGGCTCGACCAAGCGGCGGCGGATGCCGTGCATCTCTATCGCCAGGAAAACGCCGCCGCGCGGACGGCGCCCGCGCCCGCCTATTTCGGCGCGCCGCCGCCTGCCGCTGGTCCGGCGCTCGACGCGCTCGGCGGTTGCGCGGCGATGATCGATGATGCGCGCGCCAAACTGGCGGAGGCGCAACTGCAATCGACGCAAGCGCTCGAAGGCCTGCTGGCCGAACTCGACGAAACCACAGCCCGGCTCAACGCCGGCGCCAGCGCATGAGAAGCCGCCGCGGCGCCGGCGGACGCAATGCGCTCGGCATCGTGTTGATCGCCCTTGCGTTCGTGGTGTTAGGCGGGCTCGCCTCCGCTGCGTTCTTTCTGCGCGCACCCCCAACCGACCCGGAAACACTCTGCCGCACCGACGTTCCGCTCGCGTCGCACACGGTTGTCTTGGTGGATTCGACAGATCGTCTTGAGCCGCGGCATCGGCGTAAACTGCGCGCCGTGCTGGCGCAGGAGCGCGCGCGCCTTGGTCAGTACGATCGGCTCACCCTGATGCGGCTCAATGTGCGCCGGCCGCAGGAGCCGACGGTCCTGTTTTCCAAATGTCTGCCGCGACCGCCTGAGCAAACCAATCCGCTGTTTGAAAACGCGCGCATGATGCAAGCCGCGTGGGATCAGGAATTCGGTGCGGCGCTCGATGCGGCGCTGAGGAGCGCGAGTGCGAGCCGCGAAGCGAGCGCCTCGCCCATCATCGCCGGCTTACGCGCCATCGCCGCCGATCCCGATTTTGGAAGCGAAATTTCCCACCGGCGCCTCGTGCTTGTCTCCGATCTGCTCGAACACGATCCGCAAGGCTTCTCACTTTACGTTTCGGGGGCGAATTATGCGCGCTGGCACGCAAGCACGCCAACGCCGCCGCCTGATCTTTCGCATGTGGATTTGCGCGTCGTGCCGCTCGATCGCCCCGATCACGTCGCGCAACAAACCGCCGCGCTCAACGATTTTTGGCCAGCCTTCTTCGACGCCGCTGATGTCCAAAATGTTAGCTTCGATCCTGCGCCCTGAAGGCACATCTCGCGCGTTAGCCGACTCACTCTAGATTCCTCGCGACTAGTCGGCCGGAGGGGCGTGCGTGGGCTTGAATACTTTCCATTGGCAAGGCGCGAGCGGGCGTTGGTACGAATTCGAGATCGCGCGCGCACAACGCGCCTGGGATCCCGTCGGCGGCGTCTACATGTTCGTGAAGCCGCACGATCAGCCCGCGCTCGACTGGGGCGGCCCGACGCCGCTCTTCATCGCTTCGACCGATGATTTCTCGATTGCGCTCGCGCGTCACGACATGTGGGCGGCCGCTGAGCAGCAGGGCGCGCGCGAAATCCATTTGCTCATAGTGAAGGACCCCGCCTCGCGCAAAGACGTCGAGAAAGACATTCTCGACGCGCAGACGCCGATCTTGAACCGTACGCTGCGCCGCGTCGCTTAAGCGCGTCGCGCAGCGACAGCCGTTCCGGGAAAATCACAAAACACGCCATCGACGCCTAGCGCATGGAATTGGCGAAGCTCGCTCGTGAGATCGCCATGCGCGCGCATGTGGTCGGACGCGTTCGGATCGCCGAGACGCAGCTCCAGCGGCAGGAACAGATTTTCCGCGCGAAACGTCCACACGATCACTTGCAATCCGGCCGCGTGCGCACGCGCGATGAGATTTGTCGGCGGCAGTGAACGGTTCTGATCGTCGCGCGGGATGATCATCACTTTCTCGACGCCGATGCCCATCGCGTATTCTTTGACGGCGCGCAAACCATCGTCGGTGGTCATCTGCTCGTAGTTAAGCTCCGGATGATCTACCGGCCCGCTGCGCGGCGCCATCAGCTGCACGCATTGCCAGCGGATCGACGACATCGATGCGAGCTGAACCAGCGGGTCTTTTTCAAAGCACTCGACAATCGCAATATCCGCCGCGCGTTGCCCGCCCGCCGCTTGTATTGTTTGCACGAACGCCGGAATCGGATCGAGGCCGATGCTCTTCAGGTATTTGACGTGCTTCAGTTCCGGCACGATGCGCACGCCACGTTGCTGCACCAGGTCGAGCGCCTCAGCAAAGGTGAGGATCGGCTCGCGCCCGTCAAACGCCGCGCTCTCGGCGCGCAGCATCGGCAGACGCTCCCTGCAGCGCAGGGTCTTCAACTCCGCGAGGGTGAAATCTTCCGTCCACCAGCCCGTCGAGGTCACGCCATCGACCGTGCCCTCGCGGCGGCGATCGGCGAACTCGGCGCGCGTTCCGACATCGGTAGTGCTCGATATTTCATTCTCATGCCGGCAAATGAGCACGCCATCGCGCGTCATCACCAAATCCGGCTCGATCGCATCCGCGCCCTGCTCGATCGCGCGCGTGTAAGCGGAGATTGTGTGCTCCGGTCGTTCACCAGAACAACCGCGGTGGCCAATGACTATCGCCTGTTGCACGCGTTGTGTCGTTTCACTCATGCCCGCGCACCCCGCCAAAGCCGCCGCGCCCGCCAGAACATCGCGACGGTTCACCCCTTCATCATTTCTCGGGAAATGATGACTCGCATCACCTCATTGGTGCCTTCAAGAATGCGGTGAACGCGCAGATCGCGGACGATGCGCTCGACCTCGTAATCCGCCAGATAGCCGTAGCCGCCGTGCAATTGCAGCGCCTTATCGGCAACATTGAACGCCGTGTCCGTAACGAAGCGCTTGGCCATAGCGCAATACTTGGTCGCGTCAGGCGCCTTCTCATCCAGCTTGCGCGCGGCCGCGTGCAACAGCGAGCGGCAGGCGGCGAGTTCAGTTTCCATATCCGCCAACGCGAATTGCGTGTTCTGGAAATCGATGATGCGTTTGCCGAATTGCTTGCGCTCCTGCACGTACGCAAACGCGCGATCCAACGCGTCTTGTGCGCCGCCGAGCGCACATGCGGCGATGTTCAGCCGACCGCCGTCGAGGCCCTTCATCGCGTACTTGAAGCCCTCTCCTTCGGGGCCAATGCGGTTCTCGACCGGCACTTTGCAATTGTCGAAACTCACAATGGCTGTCGGTTGCGCGCGCCAGCCCATCTTGTCTTCCATTTTTCCGAACGAGAGCCCCTTGGTACCATTCTCCACCATCACGGTGGAAACGCCCTTCGGCCCATCCTCACCGGTGCGGCACATGACGACGTAAAGATCGGAGAAGCCCGCACCGGAGATGAACGCTTTCGAGCCGTTCATCACGTATTGCGAATTGCCATCCGGCTTCGCGGTTGTGCGCAGCGCCGCGGCGTCCGAACCAGAGCCCGGCTCGGTCAGACAATAGGAAGCAATCGTCTCCATCGTCGTCAGTTTCGGCAGCAGCTTCCGTCGTTGCTCTTCGTCGCCGAAGCTATCGATCATCCACGCGCACATATTGTGGATCGACAGAAACGCCGCCGTCGACACGCAGCCGCGTGACAACTCTTCAAAGATCAAAGCCGCATCGAGCCGCGACAGCGCCGAACCGCCGACGTCCTCGCGCACATAGATGCCGCCGAAGCCTAAGCCCGCCAGCTCCTGCAATGTGTCGCGATCGAGCCCCTCTTCCTCCCAACGCGCCGCATTCGGGCGAAGCTTTTCCCGCGCAAACGCGCGCGCGGTTTCCACAATCATCTGTTGGTCTTCGTTGAGCTGGGCAGCCATGCGTTCCCTCTTTGGCCCAGCTTATAGCCCGCCATCCAACGGAGACCAGCGTTCCAGCCGGGGAACAGCCATCACAGAACCGGGTTGAGCTGCCTCGCCGCAAACGTCCGCGGCGCTCACTCGGGAGATGGAAATGTTGAAATCATTCGCGGCCGCGGCAGTCTTCGCAGCGGCGCTCAGTCTTGCGGCTTGCGGCCAAGGCAGCGCCGAAAAAACCGGCGAGAATCTGGACTCTGCGATGGAGAACGCCACGCAAGGTCATGAAAATCTTGGCGATGGTCCGCTCGAAAAAGCCGGCGAAAACGTCGATCGCGCCACCGGCAGCGAGAACCATGACCCCGCCGACGCGTTGGGCGATGCAACGGACGGCGATTCGAACACCCATCCGTAAGAGCTAAGCGCCCCATCATTTCGCTGGTCAGGGGCGCTCAGGGCGGCGGCGCTGGCGCGAAACGAAACCGCGCCGGCGCCGCTTCATTTTGGGAACCCGTGTCGAAATCTTGGCGTTAACACCCTCGGCGGCGCTGCGCCGTCTATACTCAGGGACACTTCAGGAGACCCCCGATGTTGAAAACTGTGTTGGCCGCGGCCGCCGCTGCGTGCTTGTTGAGCGTCGCGGCCTGTGGCCAAAGCACGTCAACTGAAACCACCACTACCGACAGCACCATGTCGAGCACCGACACGTCGATGGCGCCGCCGCCAGCGGATACGACCACGCCGCCAGCCGACACCACGACTGCACCGGACACGACGTCTTCGTCGACGACAACCTCGACCACGACGACGCCGTAACGGCCGAACGATCGCAGCTTGCGATCTTTGCTCCCCTCGGGCCTAAAGCCCGAGGGGAGTTTCGTTTGCGCGCATTGTCCGTTCTTCCGCCGGCTTTGGTGCTGGTCGCAGCAATCGCGGCCGGGTCGGCGATGGACGCGACCATCAAGTTTCTCACCCACACCAATCACGTTCTGGTGGTGACGTTCGGGCGCTACTTGTTCGGCGCATTGTTCTCGCTCGTCATCTGGCTGCGATCGGGGCGGCCGACGATCACGGCCGAGATGTGGCGCGCGCACGGACTTCGCGGTGCGGCCATCGCCATTTGCGCTGTCACCTTCTTCTGGGCGCTTTCGGTGTTGCCGCTCGCGGAAGCAGTGACGCTCTCTTTCATCTATCCCCTGCTCGCGCCGTTCGTGGCGAGCGTGCTGTTGAAGGAGCGCGTGCGCACGCAAAGCGTCGTCTGCGCGGTGTTTGGCTTTGCCGGCGTGCTGGTGGCGCTGCAAGGCGCGCCAGCGGCGGCGCTCGCGCCTCAACACGATCTGGGCGTCGCCGCCGTTCTTGTTTCGGCGTTCTTCTTCTCCATCGCCATGGTCCTGCTGCGCGAGCGCGCGCAGAAGGATGGCGCGGCCATCGTCGGGGTGATGACTAGTGTCGTGCCTGGCGCGATCGTGGCGTTGCCAACCTTGGCTTTGGCGACGCCGCCGCGCCTGGAGGATTGGCCGCTCTTTCTGCTGATGGGCGCGTTAGCAGCGACGTTCATGTACGTCATGGCGCAAGCCTACGCGCGCGCCGAGGCGCAGCAGCTTGCGCCCATCCACTACACCGAGCTTTTATGGGCGAGCCTTTACGGCTTTCTCATTTTCCATGAGGCGCCCCGCGTGCAGATTTATATGGGCGCGGCGCTTATTATTACGGCGTGCCTCTATGCGGCGTGGGACGAACGCCGCCTTGCCGTCCGCCCCGGAGAAGCAATGTGAGCAGCCTTGCCGACACCATGCCCTTCGCCAAGTTGATGGGCGTCAACGTGATCGAGGCGACCCCTGCGCGCGTGGTCGCCGAACTCGTTGTGCGCGACGATCTCTGCACTGCGGGCGGCATCGTTCATGGCGGCGCGGCGATGGCGTTCGCGGATTCCGTCGGCGCCATCGGCGCTTTCCTCACACTGCCGGAAGGGGCAATCGGCACCACCACCATCGAAAGCAAGACCAACTTCCTCGCCGCCGCCAAAGCCGGCGTCACGATCCGCGCCGAGGCGACGCCCGCTCACCTCGGCAAGGCCACCAGCGTGTGGCAAACGCGGATCACGCGTGACGACGGCAAGCTCGTGGCCCTCGTCACCCAAACGCAAATGGCGCTCTTCCCGCGTTAGCAGGAATAGTCGACGCGATAGCCGCCGTCGGGCTGACGCAGCATGCGCGTCACCGTGCAATTCTGCGGCGCAGCCGTGATGGCCGCCACGTTGACGTCGGTGTTGGCGTTGGCGGCGCTCGACGGGCGCGCCCTTAGCACGAACGCATGGGGCGCGTCGGCGTGCGAAACGGCGAAGGCGATGTTGTTCTGGTCCAGCCGTTGCTGTGCGCCCGCGAGATCGTCGAACGGCGAATGCGTCGCGCAGGACGCAAGCAGAACCAGCGCCGCCAGCGCGCTCACCCGTCTCATCATTGCCTCCCCAGCTCTCAGGCCTGCGCTTGCGCCGCCCGCTTCGCCACGTCATCAGCGCGCCGGCCGCTAATCTCGACCATGTGGTCGAACTCAGCCTCGAACGTCGCCAAACCTTGCGTCAGTGAACGCAATTCTATGATGAAGCTCTGGCGCTCTGAATGCGGCAGATAGGCATCGACGCGATCCCAGCCCGGCCAGCCGTCGCGTGGTTCGAAACCGAGAATCTGACCGTTGTGCGAGGACACTGCCGAATTGATCTTCGGCGTGCCGGACGACGGCGTGTAGATCGCCAGCTTCTCAATCGGCTCCAGGATCACGCTTTCGCATTCCTCAAGCGCCTCGCTCATGCCCAGCCGGCCCGCCTGCTGGAACGAATGTTCGCTCGAATCGACGGAGTGATATGAGCCATCGATCAAGGTCACCGAAACATCGACCACCGGGAAGCCCTTCGGTCCCTTGTTCATGGCGTCCTTCACCCCGGCTTCGACTGCAGGGATCCATTGGCGCGGAATGGCGCCGCCGGTGATCTTGTCGACGAACTCGAAGCCTTGGCCGCGCGGCTGCGGCTTCACTTGAATGACGCAATCGCCGAATTGGCCGTGGCCGCCGGTTTGCTTCTTGTGACGCCCGCGCTTCTCGGCGCTCTTGCGGATGGTTTCCTGGTAAGGCGTCGAGGGCCGCGCCGTGGACACCTCCACGCCGAAGCGCGCCTTCAAACGGTCGATGACCGACCGCAAGTGCGGATCGCCCTGCCCTTGCAGCAGGATTTCGTGCGTGCCCTGATCGTGGACGATCGCCAGGCCCGCATCCTCCTCCGCCAATTTTTGCAGCGCGCCCGAGAGACGCACGTCGTCCTTGCGGTCCTTGGTGGCGATGGCGAGCTGATAGACAGGATAGCGCTTGAACGGCTTTAGCCGCGCGTCGAGCTTGCTTCCGCCGGACGCCAGCAAATCGCCGGCTGCGACCGGATCGAGCTTGCCGATGGCGACGACATCGCCTTCCGGCGCGCTCGAAATTTTCCTGGTCTGACCGCCATGCACCGAGAACAGCGCGCCTGGCCGTTGCGAGGAACCGTCACTCAAGCTGATCTGATCGCTGTCGCTGATGGCGGCGCCAAACACGCGCGAATAAGCAAGCTTGCCTGCCTGCCCAGCATGCGAGATTTTCATGACGTAGGCGCCGTTGCCGGAAAGCCCGAGCCGCGCTGCTGCGAACTTCGGTTCGGGCGTGTCGTGCCGCAACGCCTTCAAGAGCCGCCGCACGCCATTTCCCTGCGCCGTCGAACCGAAGAACACCGGCACGATCAGACCCTCACGCGTCTCACGCACGAGGTCGCCAAACACCGTGTCGCGGTCAGGCGTCTCATCGGAGAGCAGCTTCTCCATCAGCCCATCGTCGAAATCAGCGAGTTGTTCCAGCATATGGAAGCGCGCTTCAGTTTCGCGCTCGGACAGGTCTTTCGGAATGTCGACAATCTTCGAGGGCTGGCCGTGCTCATAGTGATAAGCGCGCTCGAGCGCCAGATCGACGAACCCGCCGACCTTTTCGCCTTCCCAGATCGGAATTTGGCGCGCCACCAACGTGGTGCGGCTCACCGGCTGCAGCGCTTCCAGCAGATCGCGCACACGGCCACGCGCCTGGTCGATCTTGTTGATGAAGAGCGCGCGCGGGATCTGAAGTTCCTCAAGCGCATGCAGGAAAGGTTGGAGGAGAACCGCTTTGTCCGGGTCGGGATCGGCGACCACGATCGCCAGATCGACCGCCGGCAGCGCAAAATCAGCGTCAGCGAGAAAATCCACCGCGCCCGGCGCGTCGATCAAGGCGTAGTGGTCGCCCATGAAATCGATCGCCGTGAATTGTGTTTCGGTGGATTGGCCTGCCGCGTTCGGGACTGCGCCCGAACCGCCCGAGGCGGCTGATGCCAGAGCTTGTGTCAACGCCGTCTTGCCCGCCCCGGTCGGACCGACGACGGCGATTGCCCTCACGATGTTAGCCGATTTAGTGCCAGGCATGGACGCACTCCCTTGGTTTCCCATGGTGGGCGCGGCGTCCAGCGGCGGGCGCCGCTTCATTGCGATGTCGGGCCTTCAAGGCCCAGACAACCACTCTTTCACGATGCGAAACAAAAGCAAGCCGTGTCGCGCCGTTGTCAGCGCTTCCAGGTTTCATTCACCTGGTAGATCGGCGCAACGGTCGGCCCCGCGCGTAACGGCGTAACCAGGCGTCGTCGCGACAGCCGCTTCACCGCGTTCTGCACCGACGACTTCGACAAGCCCGTCGCATGCGCGATGTCCGCGAGGCTTGCGCCAACGCTGCGCCTGCCCTGCGCATGCGTTTGCCGCCAGAGCCAGAGGAACACCACGAACGCGGAGGGCGACCTATCGTGGCTGATGAGATCGCGCATCAGCGTGTCGACGATGTAAGGGTCGAGCCCAAGCCGCTTTGCCATTCGCCACTATAGTAATAATCGAACCTCTTGCGCCAGCGCACGCGCGGACGGAGAAAAGCGCGCATGATCACCCACCTCAAATTCGCCGGCATCCCCTGCCGCGACCAAGACCGCGCTTTGAAGTTCTGGACCGAGCAAGTGGGCTTCGAAGTGCACACTGATCAACCGATGGGCCAGCAACGCTGGATCGAGCTGAAAATCCGCGGCCAAGCCACCGGCATCGTGCTCTTCACGCCCGAAGGCCACGCCGACCGCATCGGCACCTTCTTCAACGGCTCGTTCGCTTGCGACGACGTGCAGGCCACGTACCGTCAGATGAAGGAACGCGGCGTCGAGTTCGTGAAGGAACCCGAGAAGCAGCCCTGGGGCGAATTCGCAATTTTCCGCGACCCCGATGGCAACCAGTTCGTGATGGGCTCGCGATGAGACGCCAATTACAGAAAAGCTGCGACGTCGGATTGTAGCGCCCGCTACCAATGCTAAGCAGACCCCCGACTTTGGGGGTTTGAATGCGCTACGACCATGAATTCGGTGCGGAGGTCACGCGCGAGCCCGGCGCGCTTGCATCAGGCGCAAAAGTATCCGGCCTCTTTGACGCACAATTGCCTGGTAGCGACGCCCCCGCGACCGGCCCCGGCCCCGGCGGTCCACTCGCGGTTCCCGAACCGACGGACGTCATCCCCGGCGACAGCACAACGACGTACACACTCGCCATCGGCGGATCGGAAACCGGCGTCATCAACACTGTCGGTGACGACGATTGGTTTCGCGTCGATCTCGTAGCCGGCCAAAGCTACGTCTTCACCATGACCGGCGCGATGGACGCGTATCTTGAGCTCCGTTCACCGAACGGCCTTCTTGTTGCTATTGACGATGACGGGTCGCCAGTCATCGGTTCGCTCGACTCCCAACTTCGCTACACCGCGCAGACGTCCGGGGCGTTCTATCTGAATGCGCGCGCCTATGAAGGCTCCGGCGTTTCCAACACCGGCGCTTACACAGTGACCGCGAATCTCGGCCCGCCGCAAAATCCGCTCGACACCATCGATCTCGGCTATACCGCGCCGAACCACATCGATGTCTACTTCGCGACCAGCGGGCAAACTTTTCAGGGCGACCATGCCGTCCGCAGTTGGACCCAAGCTGAAATCAACGCTGCAATGGCGGCGCTTGCAACATACTCCGCAGTCACGCCGCTAACTTTTTCACGCACAACCAGTTCGTCAAGCGCCGAGTTTGTGCTGACGCTAGCCAACCTCGACGCTGGTGAGCTTGGCCATTTCCAAACGGTGAATGGCATTGGCTACGGCGCATTCACGCCGAACGACAGTTCTTGGACAGCGGCCGGCCTTTCGCCCGGCGGGGCTGCATTCACAACCCTGATCCACGAGTTCGGTCACGGCTTGGGACTCGCGCACCCGCACGACAACGGCGGCGTGTCGGAGGTGATGGAGGGCGTCACCAGTCCTTTCAATTCGTTTGGGACGTGGGGCTTAGACCAACAAGTCTTCACCGTAATGAGCTATAATCGCGGGTGGCCGACCGGAGGCGCGTTTGCCGCCGGCACGGATTCCGCAGGCAACGCGGCAACGCCAGGCCCGCTGGACATTGGTCTGCTCCAAGAAAAGTACGGCGGCATCGCACATAATGCGGGCGACACCATCTACACCCTGGGTGCAAGCGCCGCCTACCAAGCCATTTGGGACACCGGCGGCGTCGACTCCATCGTCTATGCCGGCTCCGGCCACATAAGCATCGATCTTCGGGACGCGACCTTGCTCAACGCGGACGGCGGCGGTGGGCACGTCTCCTCCGTTTTTGGATCATTCGGCGGTTTCACGATCGCTCATGGCGTCGTCATCGAAAACGCGACGGGGGGCAGCGGCAACGACAGTCTTTTCGGCAATGCAGCTGACAACGTTCTCAATGGCGGAGAAGGACTAGATGCGCTGTACGGCGGTCCAGGGGCCGACACACTCATCGGAGGTGGCGGACAGTATGATATCGCGGGATACAGCACCGCGACGTCGGGAGTCGTGGCGGACTTGGCACTTGGCGGCTCGGCCGGCGACGCCGCCGGCGATGTCTATGTCAACATTTTAAATCTGCTCGGATCGTCGTTCGACGACGTGTTGCGCGGTGACGGCAACAATAACGAAATCAGCGGCGGTGACGGCAACGACGTGCTGGACGGTCGTGGCGGCGGCTTTGACCAACTTCATGGTGGCAATGGCGACGACACATATATCCTCGACGAGTTTGCCGTAGTCGATGAAAGCGGCAGCAAAGGCCTGGATACGGTCCTGGTCGCCTTCTCCGGGTATCATCTCACGTCCAAAGTTGAGATCGGCATCGTCGAAGGCAATGCGGGTCTCGCTCTATACGGGAGCATGGATGACAACACGCTGTACGGAGGGGTTGGGGACGACACTCTGTCCGGATGGGTTGGCAACGACGCCCTGGTTGGCGGAAATGGCAACGATTTGTTGGATGGTGAAGTCGGCGCCGACACGCTTTCCGGGGGCGTCGGCAACGACACCTACGTTGTCGACGACGTTGCGGACGTTATCTTTGAAAACCCTGGTGAGGGCGCCGATCTTGTCCAGTCATCAATCAGCTGGAACTTAGGCGCGAACTTCGAGAACTTAGCGCTCACCGGGTCGGGAACGAGCACCGCCGTTGGCAACGAACTCGACAACGACCTGACAGGAAACGACGCCGCCAACACACTATATGGGCGCGCCGGCGCGGACATGGTCGATGGCGCGGGTGGCGCGGACACTGTGTATGGCGACGATGGAAATGACACGCTCGTCGGCGGCGACGGCGTCGACTTACTCGACGGCGGCAACGACAACGACCATCTGAGTGGGGGAACAGAGGCAGATGCGCTGTACGGCCGCGCCGGTCTCGACACGCTCGATGGCGGCGCGGGCGCCGACACGATGTATGGCGGCGCCGGTGACGATACATACCTCGTCGACAATGCGAGCGACGTTACACTCGAGAGCAGCGGCGCCGGCAATGACACGGTACTGGCGTCAATCACCTATGCGCTGAACGCCTACATCGAAAACCTGACGCTGAGCGGAAGCGACGCCCTCAACGGAACCGGCAACATCCTCGCCAACATTCTAGTTGGTAACGACGCCGCGAACACCTTGTCGGGCGGAGCCGGGTTCGACACACTGAACGGCAACGGCGGCGCCGACATTTTGAACGGCGGGAACGGCAACGACACCCTTTCGGGCGGTGACGGCAACGATCAGCTCGACGGCGGCAACGATCTCGATGTGCTGTCGGGAGGTGACGGCGCCGACACCCTGTTCGGCCGCTCGGCGAGCGACACGCTGAATGGCGATGCAGGCGCAGATACGCTCTATGGCGGCGACGGCGATGACGCGATGAACGGCGGCGACGACAACGATCTCCTGGATGGCCTCAACCACAACGACACCCTGTCGGGCGGCAATGGCGACGACACGCTCTACGGTCGCCAGAACGACGACGCGCTGAACGGTGATGCAGGCCAAGACACCCTTTACGGCGGCGACGGCAACGATACGCTCAACGGCGGCAGCGAGGCGGATACGCTAGATGGCGGCAATGGCATCGATGCACTGGACGCCGGCGCGGGAGCCGACGCCCTTTTCGGCCGGCAAGGCAACGACACGCTGAATGGCGGCGCCGATGCGGACACACTCACCGGCGGAGACGGTGACGACACTTTCGCGTTCCAAGCGGGCGAAGCAAATGGCGATGCGGTCGTGGATTTCCACGGCAATGGCGCAGCCCCGGGCGATACGTTGACCTTCTCAGGCTATGGATTGGCCGGAGATGGCGCGAGCTTTATTCAGGTGGACGCCACGCATTGGCAGATCAGCAGCGCCGACGATGCGGTGCACGAAATCATCACGTTCACCAACGGCGCATCAATCGATCCGAGCGACTGGACGTTTATCTAACGCTTCAATGCTCTGGCAGCGGGATGAATTCCTTGTCGTCGCCGGGGATCGCGCCAAAACGGCCGGCGCGCCAGTCTTCCTTGGCTTGCTCGATGCGTTCTTTGCGCGATGACACGAAATTCCACCAGACGTGGCGAGGCCCGAGCGCCGCGCCGCCAAGCAGCATGAAGCGCGCCGGCGTCCGCGCGGTGATGGTCACACGATCGCCCGGACGAAACACCAGCAAACGTCCACGCTCGAACGTCTCGCCGGCGATCGCGATCTCCCCGCTCACAAGATAAAGCCCACGCTCTTCGTGATCCGCATCAAGCGGGAGCGAAGCGCCCGCATCTAGCTGCGCGTCCGCGTAGAAAATCTCGGAATACGCTTGCACGGGCGATGTCTTGCCGAACAGCTTTCCGGCGATCACGCGTATGCGCTTGCCTTCGCCTTCGATGAACGGGAGTTCGTCATTGGCGTGATGCTTGAAGAACGGCTCACTCTCTTCGTGGCTTTCCGGCAGCGCCACCCAGGACTGAATGCCCGCCATCGGAAAACCAGTGGCGCGCAATTCGGGCGCCGTGCGCTCCGAGTGCGCGATGCCGCGCCCGGCATTCATCCAGTTCACGTCGCCCGGCTTGATCGCCTGCGCCGACCCGAGTGTATCACGGTGATAAATCTCGCCTTCAAACAGGTACGTGACGGTCGCCAAATTGATGTGCGGATGCGGGCGAACGTCCATGCCCTTGCCCGCTTCGAACTGCACCGGCCCGAATTCGTCCCAAAACACGAATGGGCCGATCATGCGCTTCTCAATGGCAGGCAGAGCACGGCGCACCATGAAGTTATCGCCGAGATCGCGCGGCTTCGGCGTAATCGTTTCAATGACCGGACCGCCCTCAGGCAGTTCGTTCGGAGTCTTCTCGTCGCCAGGTCGTATGCTCATGTTGGCAGTGTAGCGCGGCGGTCGCGCGTGAGCCAGCTTGCGATCGTCACGCACAGGATCGACCAAGCCGCGCCCAAACACCAGCCCGCGAGCACATCCGTCGGCCAGTGGACGCCGAGATAGACGCGGCTGACGCCGATCAGCAACGCGAGAAAAATCGCGGTCACATGGATGTAACTCTTTAGGCGCCGCTTCTCTTGCGCATGCGCCAGCAACGCACCGATGGTGAGATAGGACGCTGCCGAGAGCGTGGCGTGCCCGCTCGGAAAGCTTGCGCCGAGGGTTTCAACCGAGTGCGCCACCAGATCTGGGCGCGGGCGCGCATATCCCAGCTTCAAACTCTCGCTCAAGATCGTCGCACCGACGACCGCAACAAGCAGCACCGCTGCATCTGCGTATTTCTTGCCGATAATCAGAAAGCCGCTCGCAAAGAGCGACAGCAATGTCAGTACAGTGAACCCGCCCAGAGCGCTGACATCGCGCGCCGCCCATTCGAGCCAAGCTGGGCCGATCGGATCGTGCGCGTCGCCGGTGCGCATCGCGAGCAACACCGCCATGTCGAACCCGCGCGTCTCGCCCTCGCCCATCTCGTCGGCGATGTGCAAGAAACCCCAAAGCGCCAGCGCGACAAGCAGCAGCGCGGTGAGCAGGGTCGTTTCGCGCTTAACAAACGCCAGCAACTGTTGAAATGAAATCGCGCGCACGGACGTAGAACTAGCGCGTTACCGCACTAGTTCCACCGGCCCTAAGCCGCCTTCTTGTCCGCGGCGCCGTTGAACAGGAAATCATTCCCGTCGAAGGTCACGCGCACGCGGTCGCCATCCTTGATCGCGCCTTCGAGGATTTGCCGCGCCAGCGGATCTTGAATGTCCTTCTGGATCACGCGCTTCAGCGGCCGCGCGCCCCAAGCCGGATCGTAGCCGCGCTTAGCCAGCTCCGACGTGGCGCGGGCATCCAACTCCATCGCGATATTTCGCGCGGCCAGCAGCTTATCCAGCCGCTTCAGCTGAATATCGACGATGGCGCCCATCTGCGCCTTCTCAAGCCGCTTGAAGAGAATGATCTCGTCAACACGGTTCAAGAATTCCGGACGGAAGCGCAAGCGCAACTCCGCCATCACAGAATCGCGCACGTCCTCGACATCGGCGCCGTCCGGCAGATCAGCCATAAATTGCGCGCCGGCGTTCGAGGTCATTATGAGAATAGTGTTCTTGAAGTCGACCGTGCGGCCTTGGCCGTCTGTGAGACGCCCATCATCCAGCACCTGCAGCAGGACGTTGAACACGTCCGGGTGCGCTTTCTCGATCTCGTCGAACAGGATCACTTGGTACGGTCGCCGCCGCACCGCTTCGGTAAGCGCACCGCCCTCTTCATAGCCGACATAACCCGGAGGCGCGCCGATCAGGCGCGCGACCGAATGCTTCTCCATGTATTCAGACATGTCGATGCGCGTCAGCGCGTGCTCGTCGTCAAACAGGAATTCGGCCAACGCTTTCGTGAGCTCGGTTTTGCCCACGCCCGTGGGTCCCAAGAACATGAACGAGCCGATCGGCCGGTTCGGATCCTGCAAACCCGCGCGCGCACGCCGCACCGCATCCGACACGGCACGCAACGCCGGCTCTTGGCCGATCACGCGGCCGCGCAGCGAGTCTTCCATCGCCAGCAGCTTCGCCTTCTCGCCTTCCAGCATTTTCTCGACCGGCACGCCGGTCCAGCGCGAGACGACGCCCGCGATCGCTTCGGCATCGACGACTTCTTTCACCAAGCCGTCGCCGCCCGCCTTCTCGGCATCAGCGATCTGCTTCTCCAGCTGCGGAATGCGCCCGTATTTCAGCTCCGACGCGCGCGCGAGATCGCCGCGGCGCACCGCGTTCTCGTACTCTGTCTGAAGCTTTTCGAGTTCTTCCTTGGACTTGGACGTCACCTGCAGCTTTTGCTTTTCAGCCGACCACGTCGCGGTCAGCTCAGCCGAACGGGTTTCCAGTTGGCCGATCTCCGTCTCAAGCTTCGACACGCGATCCTGAGAGCCGGCATCCTTTTCTTTCTTCAGCGCCTCCAGCTCGATCTTCAGCTGCAACATGCGCCGATCGATCTCGTCCAGCTCTTCAGGCTTGGAATCCACCTGCATACGCAAACGCGACGCGGCTTCGTCCATCAAATCGATGGCCTTATCCGGCAGGAAGCGGTCGGTGATGTAGCGGTGCGATAGCTGCGCTGCCGCCACGATCGCCGCGTCGGAGATACGCACGCCATGGTGCTGCTCGTAACGATCCTTCAGCCCGCGCAGAATGGAGATCGTATCCTCAACCGTCGGCTCATCCACAAACACGGGCTGGAAACGCCGCGCCAGCGCCGCGTCCTTCTCCACATGCTTGCGATACTCATCGAGCGTGGTCGCACCGACGCAATGCAGCTCACCCCGCGCCAGCGCCGGCTTCAGCAAGTTCGACGCATCCATCGCGCCGTCGGCTTTGCCCGCGCCAACAAGCGTGTGCATCTCGTCGATGAAAAGAATGATGCCGCCCTCGGCCGCCATCACCTCGTTCAGCACGGCCTTCAGCCGCTCTTCGAACTCGCCACGAAACTTAGCGCCCGCGATCAACGCACCGAGATCCAGCGCCAAGAGCTTCTTGTGCTTCAAACTCTCCGGCACATCGCCGTTGACGATGCGCAGCGCCAAGCCTTCGGCGATCGCCGTCTTGCCGACTCCCGGCTCACCAATCAGGACCGGATTGTTCTTGGTGCGGCGGCTCAGCACCTGGATCGTGCGGCGGATTTCTTCATCGCGCCCGATCACCGGATCGAGTTTGCCCTTGCGCGCATCCTCAGTGAGATCGCGCGCGTACTTCTTCAGTGCGTCGTACTGATCCTCGGCGGAGGATGATTGCGCAGTGCGGCCTTTGCGCAGCTCGGCAATCGCCGCTTCCAACTTCTGCGGCGTCAGCCCAGCCTTCTTCAGAATATCCGCCGCGGGCCCCGGTGTGATCGCCAGGCCGAACAGCAGCCGCTCGGCCGTCACGTACGAGTCACCAGCCTTCGTCGCCGCCTGCTCCGCCGCATCCAGCGCACGCGTGAACGAGTTCGACGCGTACATGCGGTCATTGCCGCCCTGCACTTTCGGCAGTGTTTGCACTGCGCGATCAGCCTCGTCCGCCGCCGCGCGCGCGTTCGCGCCGGCGCTGGTCAGCAGGCCGGCGGCCAGGCCTTCGCGGTCATCCAGCAGCGCCTTCAGCAGGTGCTGCGTCTCAAGCTGTTGGTTCTGTTCGCGAAGCGCGATGGTTTGAGCGGCCTGCACGAATCCACGCGCGCGCTCGGTGAGCTTTTCCATATCCATGAAAGACCCTCGTAAGGCGTCCCACGGCGGCCCCCATTCTTGGCGAACCGTCGCAGCATGTCCGTTGACCCTTCACCTAGTGTGGCCTTGCAGACGCGCAAGCCCTTAGCCCAAAGTGCCGCGACTTTCTTCGCGGAGTTAACGTCTATGCGGGCCTTGGTTTTCGTATTCGCCATGCTGGCGGCTGGGTGCACACAACCTGCGCCGCCGCCACCGCCCGGCACGGTGCAAGAGAACGTCGCGCGGCTGCTCACGCCGGAGACGCGCACTATCCTGACGGGCGCGAACGCGATGACCCTCGCGCACCAATGCAGCCGCCCTTCGCCCGGCCCTGTCTCGGCACAATGGACGCCGACGGCAGCTGACATCGCCAGTCTTGAACCCACGCTCGCCAGCGTGATCGCGGCGCATTTGCAAGCCGCCGGCTCGCAGGCTTCGCCGGGAGACTATTATCGCCAATATGCGGGCTTCGTGATCCATGGCCGGCGCGTGATCTACATCAACGGCGTCGCCTCAAGCGCCATCGAGTCAGCGCCAAACCCGGATCATCCGTTCGATTGGCGCACGCAAGCCGTCAGCATCTGCGACGGCGGTTCGATCACTTTTGGCGTCAGCTACGACGTAGAAACGCGCTTCTTCACCGAATTCGCGTTCAACGGCGCCGTCGGCTAGTGCGCCATCAACACTGGCACCGCCGCCGCGCGCAGTAACTCGCGTGTTGCGCCGCCGAACACCAATTCACGCAGCCGCGAGTGCGCGTACCCCCCCATCACCACCAGGTCGGCGTTGAGGCGCGCCGCTTCCTCAAGGATCGCCAGCGAAGCTGAGCGCCCGCCGCTATCCACATTGCGTACGTCGGTCGGCAGGCCACGCCGCTGCAAGTGCGCGGCGATATTCGCGCCGGGTTGATCGCCGTGGCCGAACATTTTTGGCTTCGCGTCGACCGTAAGCACCGTGACGGCCTCGGCGGATTCCAAAATATCGTCGGCTTCCGACAGCGCTCGCGTCGCCTCGCGGCTCGCATCCCACGCCACCACAACGCGCTTGCCGATTGTGCCGCCCTTCCAGTCCGGCGGCGCGATCATCGCGGGACGCCCCGAGTGAAACAGCACGCCTTCGATGATCTCTTCGCGCAAATCCGCGCCCGGCCCGTCGATTGGCCGCGTCAGCACGGCAACGTCCGCATAGCGTGCATGCACCGCCGCCACCCGGCCAAGATCGCGCGACAAAGCCTCCGCCGTCCGCAACTCATACGGCACGCCGGACTGCTTCAGCCGCGCTTCCACTTTCTTGCGTTCAATCTCAGCATCATTGCGAGCCCGCCCCAGCAACTCTGCCCAAACGCCGGCGACCACAGTCGGCTCATACGCCAGCGGCTCATCCGGCAACGGCGTCAGGAACGCGGCCGCCAAATGGCACTTGTCGCACTGCTTGGCTAAAGCCTCGCCCAGCGCCAAAGCTGCCTCATCGGCCTCGGCTTCGGACACGATGACAAGAACGTCTTTCCAGCTCATGGGCGCCTCTCGTTCCGAAACCTATAGGCCGCGCGCACGGACCGCGCCATATATCCCGCAACTCCATTCAAGGAACACCGACGATGAGCCCAGCGTTCCGCTCCGACGCGTATATCAACGGCGAATGGCGCGCCGCGGCGCAGCGCTTCGCGGTTTACAATCCTGCTAACCAAGAGGTCATCGCCCACGTCCCGAACCTGGGCGCGGCGGAGACCACGGAAGCCATCGCCGCCGCACACGCGGCATTCCCTGGCTGGGCCGCCAAAGCTGCCAAAGAACGCGCGCAGATCATGCGCGCTTGGTTCGATGCGATGATGACCGACATCGACCGTCTCGCCGCGCTCATCTCGCTGGAGGGCGGCAAGCCCGTCGGCGAAGCCAAGGGCGAAGCCGCTTATGGCGCCGCGTTCATCGAATGGTTCAGCGAAGAAGCAAAGCGCGCCTACGGGCGCACCATTCCCACCACCACCGCCACGCGCCGCTACGTGACCATCAAACAGCCCATCGGCGTCTGCGCCGCGATCACGCCGTGGAATTTTCCGATGGCGATGATCACGCGCAAGGCCGGCCCCGCGCTTGCCGCTGGAAACACAATCGTCGTGAAGCCGCCGCATCAAACGCCGCTGACCGCGCTAGCGCTCGCTGAGCTGGCGGAGAAAGCCGGCATCCCGAAAGGCGTATTCAACGTCGTCACCACCGAAGACGCAGCCGCCGTCGGCAAAGTGATGTGCGAAAGCGAACTGGTGCGGAAGTTCTCCTTCACCGGCTCGACCGCGGTCGGCAAGAAGCTCGGCGCTGCGTGCATCGCGGCCAACGTGAAACGCGTCTCACTCGAACTCGGTGGCAACGCGCCGCTTCTGGTGTTCGCCGACGCCGATCTCGATCTCGCGGTAAAAGGCACGATCGCTTCCAAATTCCGTAACGCCGGCCAAACCTGCGTCTGCGCCAACCGCATTCTGGTAGAAGACGCCGTCTACGACGCGTTCTCCAAAAAACTCACCGCCGCCGTCGCCGAACTCAAAGTCGGCCCGGGCGATGAAGCTGGCGTGCAGATCGGCCCTCTGATCGACCAGCACGCAATAGAGAAAGTCGAGAAGATGGTCGCCGAGGCGCTCGCTTCCGGCGCGAGCGCACTGACTGGCGGCAAGAAGCATGCCGCCGGCGCACAATTCTACACGCCGACCGTGCTCGCCAACGTCACCAAGGATATGCGCGTCAACACCGAAGAAATCTTCGGCCCCGTCGCGCCGCTCATTCGCTTCAAGACCGAAGACGAAGCCGTCGCCCTCGCCAACGCCACACCGTTCGGCCTCGCCGCCTACTTCTTCACCAAGGACGTCAACCGCGCCTGGCGCGTCGCCGAACGCATCGAGAGCGGCATGGTCTCGATCAATGACGGCATCTTCTCCAACGAGGTCATCCCCTTCGGCGGCGTCAAAGAAAGCGGCCTCGGCCGCGAAGGCGGCGTGGAAGGGTTGGAGGAATACCTGGAGACGAAGTTCGTGAACTTCGGCGGCTTCGCCTGACCGAATTCGGCTTCGTCTACGTCCTCGGCTCCGTCAGCAACGGCGCAGCGCGCACGTATGTCGGCTGGTGCGTTGATCTGGAGCAGCGCCTCGCCGCGCACAATGCCGGCCGCGGCGCGCGCTCCACGCGCGGGCGCGTTTGGGTCATCCTCTACGCCGAGCGCCACCCCACCCGCCGCGAGGCTATGAGCCGCGAAGTGTACCTGAAACGCGACCGCCCCTTCCGCGCCGCGCTGGCCAAGCTACTCTAGGCGCAACTCTATCCACCCATTCCCGGGGCTTGGCGCAGCCAAGAGCCCGGGACCCATGAACACGGACCTGTTCAAGAATGGCTCAGCCGACGACGCTTGGTTCTGATTGGCCTGTGTTCATGGGTCCCGGACTTGTCGCTGCGCGCCAATCCGGGAATGGGTGTTGCAGATTGGCGCTCCAATGATCCAGCAGGTGCTCACCGATCTCTGGAATAACGCGAAGGACCTCGCGCTCCCTGCGCTCGGCTTCGCGGCGCTGGCGCTCATCGTCCGCGGCGTCGCTTCACTCCGCACCGCACGCGCTGCCACCAGCGAAGTGCGCACCAACATGCTGCTCTTCGTGTTCGACATCATCGCCGTCTCGCCGCTGCTAGCGCTAAGCGTCGCCGCGCTCGGCGCAGCGATCCAGCAGCACGGCTTCATCCTCATCCCGCCAGCCACGTGGCACACACTGCCCGTCTGGCTCGTCGGCTTCATCGCCGTCTTCGCGGGCGACTTCATCGCCTATTGGCGCCATCGCCTCGAACACACCGCGCCGCTCTGGCCCGCACACGCCATCCATCACAGCGACACCGCCATGACCTGGACCACCGGCCTGCGCTTTCACCCCATCAATCGCTTCAGCACGGCGCTGATCGACACCGGCCTGCTCGCGCTCCTCGGCTTGCCGCCTTGGGCGCTCGCCACGAACAATCTCATTCGCCACTATTACGGGTTCTTCGTGCACGTCGATCTGCCGTGGACCTTCGGTCCGCTCGGCCGCGTCTTCGTCTCGCCCGCCATGCACCGCTGGCATCACATCCGCGACACCGACGGCGCCGGCGTAAACTTCGCGACGATGTTCTCGGTGTTCGACCAAGCCTTCCGCACCTACTACGTCCCCGGCCCCTGCACCGTGCCGCTCGGCGTGCGCGATGAGATCGGCAAGGGAGCGATAGCGATGTTGGTGTGGCCGTTCAAAGTGATCTTCCGCACGCTCAAGCCCTCCTCCCTCGGGAGGAGGGGCGAACGACTGGACGCGTTGCCGGACGCGTAAGCGCTTGACGGTTCGCCCCCTCCCCCTTGCCCCCGCCCCCGGGGGCGGGGGATGATTGCGGGGATGACCGCGCCGCAATCACTCCCCGCCTGGCTTTACACCGACCCGCGCTTCTTCGAGCTCGAGCGCGAAAAAATCTTTCGCCAAGCCTGGCACATCATGGGCCACGTCAACGACGCGCCCAATGCCGGTGACTATCTCACGCTCGACATCCTCGGCGATCGCGTCGTCACCGTGCGGGGCGAAGACGGGCAACTCCGCAGCTTTCACAACGTCTGCCGTCATCGCGCCGGCAAGATCGCTGCCGAAGCGCGCGGCTCATGCGGCCACCGCCTCGTCTGCCCGTATCACGCCTGGAGCTACAAACTCGATGGCAGCTTCGCCGGCGCGCCGAAATGGCAAGGCTTCGAAAATCTCGATGCCAGCACGTTGGGCCTGAAGCCCGTCGATCAGGAAATCGCCCACGGCTTCATTTTCATCCGCTTCGCGCCAGGCTTGCCGAACGTCGCTGAGATGATGGCGCCCTACGCCGATGAACTCGCCTCGTTCGACTTAGAGAAACTCGTCCCCAACGGCCGCGTCACGCTGCGGCCGCGCCCGGTGAACTGGAAAAACGTCGGCGACAATTATTCCGACGGCATGCACATCCCCGTCGCGCACCCCGGCCTCTCGCGGCTGCTCGCCGGCAGTTACAAAATCGAGGCCAAACCCTGGATCGACAAAATGTGGGGCACGGTAAGCGAGACGCCGTCAAACCATTGGCCCGAACGCCAATACCAGCAGCTGCTTTCAACGTTCGATCACATCCCCGCCGAACGTCGCCGCCTTTGGACCTATTACAAACTCTGGCCCAACGTCGCCTTCGATGTATACCCCGACCAAGTCGACTTCATGCAGTTCATCCCGGTCAGCGCCACGCAAACCATGATCCGCGAAATCGCCTACGTACATCCCGACAACAGCCGCGAGATGAAAGCTGCGCGCTATTTGAACTGGCGCATCAACCGCCAAGTCAACGCCGAGGACACCACTTTGATCGAAGGCGTGCAGCAAGGCATGGAAAGCTCAAGCTACACCACCGGCCCGCTCTCACCATCTGAAGTGTGCTTGATCTCGTTCGGAAACAGGATGCGCGCGCTCATTCCAGAAGCCAACTTGGAGCGGGCGCCGGCTTAGCTGGCCGCGAACGCCTTCAACGCTCGCAACCAGTACTGCGTGACCGTAACAGCCGTCAGCACTGCCGCGATCCATAGGACGAGCGCGCCCCACCGCGCGGCGTCCGTGAACAATTCATCCGCGCCGATCAGCAGCGAGAGCCCGAGAAACGCGGCAACGATCTTCGGCTTCTCCAGCCAGTTCTCGCGCGCACCGAGCTTGCCAGGCAGCGCTTCATGCAGGGACGAGAACACCAGGTCGCGCACCACCAGGACACAGCCCGGGATGACATCAAATCCCGCAAGCCCGCCGCCAGCGATCAAACCAACCACCGCCGCGAAGGTCAGCAGGCGATCGCCGATCAGATCGATCATCGCGCCGAACGCGCTCGTCTCGCCCCGCGCCCGCGCCACCTTGCCGTCGACCATGTCGAGCAGCCCCGCGCCCAAGAAAAGCGCCAGCGCAATGAGCTGATGCTCGCCCGCGCCGAACGCCAGGATGGCGAAGAGCGGCAATGTCAGCAGCGTACGGAAAATGGTGATGCTGTTGGAAATCATGGCCGCAGCTTAGCCGCGGGCGCCTGTACAGCCAAAATTCTCAGAAAGCCGGGCGCTTAGCGCTCAGATCGGCGCGAATTCGGTCGGCAACAGCGCCGCGAGCGGGTCTTCCTCACGCGCCAATTCGAACGACGAACAGCAGCGCGCACAATAGGCGACGTCGCCGACGATGGTGCGGAATGTGGAGGCGCGGCGTTGCAGCGGCGTTTGGCACGTCGGACAAGGCTCGCCGATTTTTTTCTCGAGCATTGACGTTTCTCCGAGCCTTCATCCTACTGCATTAATGCTGAACAGAACCTTTACCGACGTTCCTCAGCACTTACTCAACGACACAGATGCGGGTGAGGTCCACCGCGGACGCGCGCCCACAGTTTTGTGATCGATACGCGCACGTTCATGGCGAATTGTGACCACCCGCGACGCAAAACGTGCGCTGCTTCGCGCAACATCGCATCCGCCGAACGCACTAGCCGCTGCGCTTTGCCTTCTTTGCCGGCTTTTTCGCCACACTCTTGGGCTTCGGCGCGTTCGCACGTGCGTGTGCGGCCTTGAGTGCGGAGAGAAGCGTGTCCTTGTCGACACGCTTCAGGTCACAGCGTGTCGCGCCCTTCTCGCCCCAGCCGCCAGGCACCGGTGAAAATGCGGCCGGTTCTTGCTCGCAATAAAAATCGCGCAGCGCCGGATCGAACATCAGGTTGAGATCGACGCCGCTATTCGCCAGCGTCGCGAAAATCCTTCGCGGTGTGCGAAAGGCGGTGCGATCGAAATGCGGCGCCGCACTCGTGTTTTCCAACGACAGCGCCAGCTTGCGCGCTTGGGCTGGCGAAACGGCCATCAGCTCAAGATCCGAAATGCGAGAGCCAACACCGCCGCCGCAACAATCGCCAGGCCGACGAGATCGCTCAAGGCGAGTCGCCATGCTGCGGGTGCGTTGGGATTCTTGGCGATCCGCAGCTCGCGCGCGGCCATGAACAGCGGAAACGTCACGCTGATGGCGATCAAGAACCCCAGCACGACATAGAGCCAAACGAAACGAACACCCAGGCGCCGCGCCTCGATCACCATGAAGGCGGCCGCCGCCAGCAGGAAGAAGCCGATGTCGACCGTGATTGAGCGGCTCGCGGCGTTCACCCGCGTTTGCTCAACGAACACCGTGTACGGATCGAGCGGTCCCATGCCCGGCGTCATCAGCTGCAGATTCTGGCTCCAGGTCGCATAAAGCGCCGCCAGCGCCACCAGCACGTAGAAGCCGACAAGCATCTTCTGCTGCGCACTCATGGCGTGTTTCCAAAGATCGCCAACGGCGCGCCCATGTCTGGCTGGCGCTGATCCAGCAAGCCCAAACTTTCCAGCAGCGTCGCCGCAACTTGGCTCGAGGTCGCGCAGTGCGCCAAGTCATACGCGTTCGTGGCCACGATCCCCGGCCCGCGCGCGGCGATAAACACCTGATCCGAGCCTTCCTTGCGCAAGCCCGGCACGACAATCCCACGCCACAAGCCGCTGCCGTGCCCGCGCCAGCCGCCGTGTTCACTCGGACCGCGTCCATGATCGGCGGTGACGATCATGGTTGTGTGCCCGGCCGTGCGCGGGTCTGCCTGGATTGCATCCCAAAGCTGATGGATGAAGGCGTCGGCGTCGTGCGCCGCGTCGAGATACGCTTCGTACTTGCCCTCGTGCGCGCGGTTATCGGTGTCGCCAAGCGCCAGCCACGTGATGCGCGGCAGATTGCCGAAGATCTCGCGCGCCCGCGCCATCACTTGCGGATCGTGCGGCGCGCGCACGTCGGGCGGTACAAACACCGGCATATGGCTGCGCGGCGCGTTGACGATATCGCGCACCACGTCCCATTCCGCATAGACACGCACTTGATCCGCAAATTCCGGCCGCTGGATCAGACGCTCCAAGACCGTCACTTCCGGGTTCGGCCCCGCATGGTTGCGGCGGATGTGCGGATTGGGATGGCCTTCCAAAATTTCCGCGTAGCCCGGATACGAAAACCAGTAATCGTTGGTCACCCGCGCACACGAGCCGTGGTCGCGATCGCCGATCAGCACGCCGCTCTGCGCAAAGCTGCGCATGAACGGCGTCAGCGCCTCGGCGCGAACCGGCACGTCCACGTAACGGGCCCGGTACGCGGGATCGCGGACCAATGTCGGATCGGCGCCGCGAAACAATTCCTGCCAGCGATACCCGTCGATCGTCACCAGCACGACGTAAGGCTGCGCCGTCTGCGCAAACGCCGGCGCGGCGAGGCCGAACAATCCCACCACGCATGCCATCAAGGCCATCAGAATTTTCGACATGTCCCCTCCGCGGGGACGAGCTTAGCCCAACCAGGCCGGGCGCTTGAAGGGCTTGCCGAGATCCTTCGCCACAGCTTCGTGCGTGATCGCGCCTTCATAGACGTTGAGGCCGTTCGCCAAGTGCGGATCGTCGATCAGCGCTTGCTTGTAGCCCTTGTTCGCCAGCGCCAGCGTGAACGGCAGCGTCGCATTGTTGAGCGCAAACGCGCTCGTGCGCGAAACCGCGCCCGGCATGTTGGCGACGCAATAGTGGATGATGCCGTCCACCGTGAACACCGGGTCCGAGTGCGTCGTCGCCTTCGAGGTTTCGAAGCAGCCGCCTTGGTCGATGGAAATATCCACCAGCACCGCACCCGGGCGCATGGTCTTCAGCATGTCCCGCGTGATCAGCTTCGGCGCGGCAGCGCCGGCGACCAACACGGCGCCGACAACCACGTCCGCTTCCTTGATCGCTTCCGCGACAGCGGCCTTGGTCGAGTACACAGTTTCCAAACGGCCATTGAATTCGCGATCGAGTTCTTCCAGCCGTGCCGGGTTCTTATCGAACACCGTCACGCGCGCGCGCATACCAACAGCGATCTGCGCCGCGTTGTAGCCAGAAACGCCAGCACCCAGGATCACCACGTGCGCCGGCTGCACGCCCGGCACGCCGCCAAGCAACACGCCGCGGCCGCCCTGCGCCTTCTCAAGGAAATGCGCGCCGACTTGGATCGACATGCGGCCGGCGACTTCCGACATCGGCTTCAGCAACGGCAAACGCCCATCGCGATCCGTCACCGTTTCATACGCGATGCAGGTTGCGCCCGACTTCATCAGGCCTTCCGCCTGCGCCGGATCCGGCGCCAAGTGCAGATAGGTGAACAGAGTATGCTGCGGCTTCAGACGCGCGATCTCGACCGCTTGCGGCTCCTTCACCTTCACGATCATCTCGGCTTCGTTGAACACGGCGTCCGCGTTCGGCAGAATTTTCGCGCCAATCTTTTTGTAGACGTCGTCCGAAGCGCCGATGCCTTCGCCGGCCTTCGTCTCCATGATCACTTCATGGCCCGCGTGCACGAGTTCGGCGGCGCTCTCCGGCGTCAGGCCGACGCGATATTCGTGGACTTTGATTTCCTTCGGGCAACCGACGCGCATGGACTTCCTCCGAGATTTTGTGCTTTGACGCTCAAATATCGCAAAGAACCTGCACAATCTTGGATATTTCCCTGGATTTGCGCTCAAACACGCGCAATCATCAGCGCTACGATGCCCCAGCCGCAAAATTCTCCCGTTCAGCTCGACGAATTCGACCACAAAATCCTGATCGAGCTCGAACGCGACGGCGTCGCCACCGCCGCGGCGCTCGCCGAAAAAGTCGGCCTCTCCCCCTCCGCGTGCCACCGCCGCGTCAAAGCCATGGAAGCCGCCGGCGTGATCGAAGGCTACGCGGCCATTCTGTCGGAGAAAGCGCTCGGCCGCAGCGCCACCATCTTCGTCGCCGTCACGCTCGACAACCAGAAGAGCGAGACCATGGCCGCGTTCGAGCGCGCCGTCGCCAAGTGCCGCGAAGTGCAGGACTGCCACCTGATGACCGGCGAAAGCGACTACATCCTCCGCATCGTCATCGCCGACGACGACAGCTACGAACGCGTCCACCGCGAAACGCTGTCAAAGCTGCCGGGTGTGCGGCGGCTGGTGAGCAACTTCACCATCCGCACCGTGTTTCGCCGCGCAGCGAGCGTGGCGCACTGAAGCGGAAGTGGACGCCGGCGCCCTCGGGGATGAGTAAGGGAATTAGCGCCGGCGTCCTCCCGTCACGCGTGACGCGCGGGAACTTGGCACATGTTGTGATTGTTTGAGCCGGCCGCGACCGTGCCCCGGCGCGTCGGCGCCTTGAGGCATGCGCACGAGCTGCCGACATCATGATGCGTGCGGCACGAGATCGCTTCACCGCTCCTGCTCGAAGACGATGAACTCGTGCTCGATGACGAACTGGCGTGAGATGACGATGACGATGACGTGGTCGAAGTCGCTGCCGGCGTCGCATGCGCGGTTGCGGCAGGCGTTGCAGCGTGCGTTGTCGATGCGGCCGGCGCGTGCGTCGTGCTCGCGGTGGCCGGCGGTGTTGTTGAAGCACCTGCGGATGGCGGTGCGGCGAACGCAGCGGCGCTAAGCGCAACGAGCGCCGCGCCGGCCGCCACGATGAGACGAACAGACATGAAAACCTCCCTGCGGCCGAACGCGTGAACGCGTTCGCCTGCGGAGGTTTCTGCCCGGTTCACCTCCCGAGCCGATGACCACAAACTTACAAATTTTCCAGTTAGCGAAACGCCGCCGGCACGGAGCCGACGGCGCTGCTAACAATTTGTGGATTACCTAGCTCGGGCGGGCGCAGACGTTCTGGCCCGACGAATTGGCGGTCGATGTTCCCGCATGGCTCGGATCGGAAGCGCACGCGCACGGCGTGCCAGCCGCATGCGTCGTGCGGCAGCCTTGCGGCTCAGCGGTGCTGCTGGAGCTCGACGATGTCGAGGGCGTCGATGACGTGGATGGCGTCATCGCCGAGCCTGTCGAAGGCGCCATCGTCGTCGATGGCGGTGTCGCCGCAGTGGACGGCGTGTCCGGTGTTTGCGTTGTGGTGGTCGGCGGCGGCGCGGATGGCGTAGTCTGCGCCATGGCGATCGGCGCCGCGATCAGGAAAGCGGCAGCCGTCAAAATCAAAGCTCTATTCATGAAGTCCCTCCGAGTCCCCAAGCCGGAAGGGCAACGCACGTGGCCGCGCGCGGTTCGCGATTCACAATCTCAAAACTTCGCAACGTTCGCGGGCGGTCTGCTGCGCCGTGTCACGTGCGCGGCGCAGCAAACGAAAGTTGGTCGCCTCAACCAACAACGCACATATTGTGACCGTTCTGCTCTTGTGACGTACCCATGGTCGTCGGCGCACTGAGGCACGAGCAGCTCTCACCTGCCGCGTGGCGCGTGCGGCAGCTGCCCGGTGTGGTCGTCGTGCTGGTGGACGTCGTCGTAGTTTGCGAGCCGCCTGCCGGCATCGGCGTCGTTTCCGTTGTCGTCGATGATGAGGTCGTGCTCGGTGGTGTAGTCGTGGCGGACGGTGTCGTCGTTGTGCTCGTTGTGGTGGTTGTTGAGGTCGCCGCAGGCGGCGTAGTTTGCGCCATCGCGATGGGCGCTGCGATCGCCAGGCCCAGAGCAAGCGCGCCAGCGGTGAAGAGTGCTTTCATGACGTTTCCTCCAGGGCCGCGAGCCGGCCCGGGGACGTAACCCCCTACGCGGGCGGTTGGTTGCTCCCGAACCACCTCCACCACGACGCTTTCCTCGCGCGACCGCTTGAAGAACCGCACGTTCCCGCCGACAAAGGACGGAAATCAGCGAGGAATTTCATGTCTGATCCGGTTGTTATCCCGGTTCCCCCAGAATGGGCGGAGAAGGCTTTTGTCGATGACGTGCGCTATCGCGCCATGCACGCGGCGGCGCTCGCCGATCCGGAAGCGTTCTGGGGCGTGCACGGCCAACGCCTCGATTGGATCAAGCCCTACACCAAGGTGAAGGACACGAGCTTCAACGAGGCCGACTTCCACATCCGCTGGTACGAAGACGGCGTTCTCAACGTCTCCGCCAATTGCATCGACCGCCACCTGGAAAAGCGCGGCGACGCCGTCGCCATTGTCTGGGAAGGCGACGACCCGCACCAATCGCGCTCCATTTCCTATCGCGAGCTGCACGACGAAGTCTGCCGCTTCGCCAACGTGTTGAAGGCACGCGGCGTCAAGAAGGGCGATCGCGTCACCATCTACATGCCGATGATTCCGGAAACGGCGTACGCGATGCTCGCCTGCACGCGCATCGGCGCCATCCATTCCGTTATCTTCGGCGGGTTTAGCCCGGAGAGCATCGCCAATCGCATCAATGATTGCGGCTCGACCGTCGTCATCACTGCCGACGAAGGCGTGCGCGGCGGCAAGATTATTCCGCTTAAAGCCAACGTCGATGAAGCGCTCTTGCACGCGCACATCGACACCAACGTTCAAACCGTGATCGTCGTCACCCGCACCGGCGCCGGCGTGCCGATGCAGGACGGCCGCGATTTTGTTTACGAGGACGAAGCGGCGAAAGTCCCAGCCACGTGTGAGCCCGAGCCCATGAACGCGGAAGATCCGATGTTTATCCTCTACACATCGGGCTCCACCGGAAAACCCAAAGGCGTGCTGCACACGACTGGCGGCTATCTCGTCTATGCGTCGATGACGCACCAATACATTTTCGACTATCGCGATGGCGACATCTATTGGTGCACCGCTGACGTGGGCTGGGTCACCGGCCACAGCTACATCGTCTACGGCCCGCTCGCGAACGGCGCGACCACGCTGATGTTCGAAGGTGTGCCGAACTACCCAAGCGTCTCGCGCTTCTGGGAGGTGGTCGACAAGCACAAGGTCAACATTTTCTACACCGCGCCCACCGCCATTCGCGCCTTGATGCGCGACGGCGAAGCGCCGGTGAAGAAGACCTCGCGCGCGTCGCTGAAACTGATCGGCACGGTCGGCGAGCCGATCAATCCCGAAGCCTGGCTTTGGTATTATCGAACGGTCGGTGACTCCCGCTGCCCCGTCGTCGACACCTGGTGGCAAACCGAAACCGGCGCGGCGCTCATCACCAACCTTCCCGGCGCCACGGCGATGAAGCCCGGCAGCGCCACGCGTCCCTTCTTCGGTATCAAGCCCGCGCTCGTCGACGATCAAGGCAAGTTCCTCGAAGGCCCCGCAAGCGGCAATCTTGTGCTGCTGGATTCCTGGCCTGGCCAGATGCGCACCGTCTACGGCGATCACGATCGCTTTTTCCAAACATACTTCACCACCTACCCCGGCATGTACTTCACCGGCGACGGCTGCCGCCGCGATGAAGACGGCTATTACTGGATCACCGGCCGCGTCGATGACGTGTTGAACGTCAGCGGCCACCGCATCGGCACCGCCGAAATTGAAAGCGCGCTCGTCGCCGATACCAAAGTCGCCGAAGCCGCCGTCGTCGGCTATCCGCACGACATCAAAGGCCAAGGCATCTATTGCTTCGTCACGCTGAAGCAGGACATCGCGCCCAGCGACGATCTGAAACGCGAGCTCGTGCAAATGGTCCGCACCGAGATTGGGCCGACGGCAACGCCCGACATCATCCAATGGGCGCCCGGCCTACCAAAAACCCGCAGCGGCAAAATCATGCGGCGGATTCTGCGCAAGATTGCCGAGAACGATCTCAGCAATCTCGGCGATACCAGCACGCTCGCAGATCCGAGCGTGGTCGATGATCTCGTGAGAAATCGGGCTGGCGCATGAAGCGAACCGCACCTATCACCGCATTCGTCGCGGCGTTTGCCACCTCTGCGGCATCCGCGCAATCACTGGCGCACGAAGACAACATGCCGCGATTCTGCGAACGACAGTCGCACGGCGTACAACGATACTATCCGGCTCGTGCCTTTGACAATGAGCAGGAAGGCGCCGTCACTCTCGACTGCGTGCTGAATGGCGGCGAAATCTCTTCATGCGCAGTCACCAACGAAACAAACCCGGGCTGGGATTTCGGAGCCGCCGCCTTACGCATCGCGTGCCGATTCCATGTGCAAGTCGATGCTGATGGGCGGCCACATCTGTCGGCGGCGCCACGCGACACCAGCATTACGACCGACGCCAACAATCAAACCCATGCTCGATCCACAGTGAACTTCCGCCTCGCGCCAGCGGCGCCTCCGTCGTCACCTCCGCCCGCACCGTGAGCGAAACACCAAGCTGGATCGGCCCGCGCCCGAGCGCGACGCAGATCGCTGCGCTCATGTTCTGCGGCGTCACCGGCTTGCTTATCCCCGGCCTGCAGCCGCTGCTGCTCGGCGCGCTAACTGACGAACATCGTCTCGCGACCACCGACATTGGCCTCGTCGCTACCGCCGAACTTCTCTGCATGGGGCTCACCGCGGGTCTCGCCGGCAGCTTCCTGAAAGCACAGCGCCTCAAACTCATCGCCATCGCCGCGCTCATCGCACTCGCCGCCATCGACGCCGTCACAGAAACAGCGCCCAGCACGCAAATGCTCGTGCTCCGCGCCGCCGCCGGCGTGCCGAGCGGCCTGCTGGTCTGGCTCGCCATCTCACTCATCGCCCGCGCGCCGACGCCGGAGCGCTGGGCCGGCGCCTACGTCACCACGCAAACGCTCTATCAATTGCTCGTCGCCACCGCGCTTTCCGCATTCGTGATGCACACGTACGGCGCGGCAGGCGGATTTCTCACCCTCGCCGCGCTCTGCGCGTTCAATATCATCCCCGCGCTCTGGCTCCCTGCTCAACTCGAACCCTTGCCGCAAGCGGCAAACGCCGGCTTGCCGAACTTGCGCGGCTCACTGGCGCTCAGCGTCTCGTTCTTCTTCCTCGCCGCAACGAGCGGCGTCTGGGTCTATCTCGAACAGCTTTCACAGCAGGCGCATCATTCCGCCGCGGTCATCGGCCAAGCCGTCTCCATTTCGCTCGCCGCTCAAGTTGCTGGCGGCCTCACCGCAACGCTGCTGGCCGGCCGCATCCCGTGGCTGTTCGCATTGATCGGCAGCGCCATCATCGATCTCGCTGTGTTCGCGACTTTCGCGACACTTCCGGCGCCGCCGCTCTTCATCGCCGCTGCCGCGATCATGGGTTTCATCTGGCTTTTCGCCACGCCCTTCCTCGTACCCATGACCATCGACGCCGATCCGACGCGCCGCGCCGCACTTCTCATCGGCGGCGCGCAACTTGTCGGCGGCAGCTTAGGCCCGCTCTTCGCTTCGTTCCTCGTGACCAACACGGATGCGCACGGCGCGCTCGTTTTCAGCATCGGCAGCGTAGCACTCGCGCTTGCGATCATCCTCGGTCTGCATGTGGCGCACAATCATCGCCGCCAAAGCTAAACGAGAATCCGCATTGCAAAGCGCGCGCGCCTCTTGTATGCACCCGCTCCCATTTTAGCGCCAACAAGAGGAGGCGTCATTGCAATGCAAACACCGCCTTCGGGCGCACTTCCGCGATATTTGACGCGAATCCCGCGCACGCGCGCGGCTGCCTAACATTTCCAATCAGCTAAGCCGCGCAAGCGGTGAGTGATGAACCATGTCCGCCAATCTTCAACTCGTTCCACGGAACGAGAACGCCGCCGCGCGCCTGCGCGAGGCTGCGATCGAAAAGCACTTGTCCCGTTTCCGCGCGCCGCTGCAGCCGCGCGTGCGCGCGCTCGCGCGCGTGCATCCATGGGTCGCCGATCTCGTGGTGAGCTTCCCCGCGCTCGCGGTGGCGCTCGCTGTGCCACGCCGCGGCATCGATCACACCGCCGGCCTGCAACTTGCTGTCGACGGCGCGCCTCTGGCGACCATCGCGGCGCGCTTGCGCGTGCCGCTCTGGCTCCGCGCGCTCCCGCCCTATGCGTTCGACAAGGCATTGCCGCTTCTGCCCGACGACGCCGAATTCCGCCGCCGTATCGCCAACCACTTCCCGAAGAACTGGCGCGACGGTCCGCGTTGGCTCGACTCAATCGCGCTCGCTTACGACGCTGCTGACAGCGACATCGCGCTTTGGTTCGCGCGCGAGCTGCCGCCTCAGCCCAAGCGCCCCCGCTACCGCCGGCACTACAATCCGTTCAGGGAGTATCGTTTGCTCGCTCTCTTCGCATGGCTTTCGCGCCGCCCAAACGCGAAGCTCGCGTGGAACGCCGACATGAACTGGGCCAACGCACTCACCGCAGCGCGTTCGTGGAGCGATGCGCTATCGATATCGCTTCACCTTGGTTGCGACGCGATCGACACCTGGTTCGCGCCTGGTTGCGTCGATGGTTACGATTTCGTCGCGCTGGTGACGGGCGAGGAGATCGAAGCCGAATCCGCCGCCATGAACCATTGCGTGCGCACGTACGGCTTCGACATCGCCGAGAACCGTTTTCGGGTTTTCAGTGTCCGCAAGAACGGCGAACGCATCGCCACGCTCTCGGTGCACCCAGTGAACGGCACGCCTGTACTGAACGAGATCGCAGGTCCGAAAAATGCGAACGTCCCTGCCGAGGTTTGGGTTGCTGCGCACCGCTGGATGGCGTCGCAGGACGTGTGCGCGCTCCATCCCGCGCGCTTCGCCTACCGGCGCGCCGAGCTTGACCAGGAAAAGTGGCGCGCGACCTGGCGCGACTATTGGCTCGCCAAGCGGCGCATCCCCGCTTGGCTGCCGCTCAAAGGTTCGGAAAGCGTGATCTACGCCCTGTGAATGCCACGCGGGCCGTTGATCTCCCGCATCCCCTGCGGCTAGCGTGCAGTCGCTGCCGCAGGGGAATTTCATGCATCGCACGCTCGCCGCCTTCGCTCTTCTCGCTCTCGCTGCCTGCACGCCGCCGGCGGGCCACAGCACAACTGCGGCGCCGTCTGCGCCCACCGCGGAATCCACGGTGCAAGCGATCTACGCCGACGCGCAGCACAAAATGGGCAGCACCGAACAAACAACGATCCCGATGACCGACGATCTCAAATCGCTGGTCGATCGCGCCGAAGCGGCCGCGCAGTCGCGCAACGAACCGTTCATTGAAGGCGATCTGGCGCTCAATTGCCAAGACTGTGGCACGCTGACCAATCTCGTGATCGGCCCGCAAACTGGCGCCGAACAAGAACCGGCGCGAACCGGCCACACCTGGGTGCAAGCGACGTTCAAGCTCAATGGCGATGAGGATCGCCGCGTGTTGTGGGACACCGTGCAAACCGCACAAGGCTGGCGCGTCGACAACATCGTCAGCGAAGGCTTCGACCTCCGCCACGAAGCACAAGCCTATCTAGCCAACCCCGCGCCGCCGGCTGGTGACGAGGCGCCGTAGCGGATGTCCGTTGTTGGCTCAATTGAGACGTTCACGATTGATCCTATAGAGCCGATCACATGGTTCCAAAGACACAAACCGCGAAAGGACGACTGGAGTTTTGGAAGACCGCGCAAGGCGTGCTCTTCGTTGCCTTCATTGTCACTGGATTGATGCGCTTCCCCTATCAAGGAATCGCGGTACTCGTGATGTGGACGGCTTTTTTCGTCGCCTTTCTGATCTACATGAACACACGATGCTTTTCGTGCCATCGACACATCGTTCCGAACACCGGCAAAGCGCTTAGGATTCCAGATCGCTGTCCTCACTGTGACGTTGATCTAAGCGCACCGCCGAACGGATGACCGCCCCCGGCGAAAAAGGCGACGCTCTCTTAAGCGATCAGCTCCGCATACTTCTTCAAATCAATATTTCCGCCGCTCACCACGCAAACAATCGGCCCGTCGCCCGCCTGCCCCGGCAGCGCCGCCGCCAACGGCAACGCACCCGCGCCTTCGCTTATGACGCGCGCTTTCTCCGCCATCATCCGCATCGCCGCTCTCACCTGATCCAACGTCACCGTGATCGAGCTATCCATCACGGGCCGCATGCGCTCCCACATGCGCGGAATGACGCTCCGGCCGCCCGCGCCATCGACGAACGACGCTTGCCACTCGTCGAAGACGCGCGGCTCGCCCGCTTTCAGTGATGCCGCCATCGGCGCCGCCGTCTCCGGCTCCGCGCCAATCACGCGCACACCCGGCGCCTTCGCTTTGATCGCGCTGCCAACGCCTGCAATCAGCCCGCCGCCCCCGATCGAGCAGATCACCGCTTTCACATCCGGCGCGTCTTCCAGAATCTCCAAGCCCATCGAACCGTGACCGGTGATGAAGTCCTGATCGTCGAACGGATGCACCAGCGTGCCGTCCATGCCCGGAAACGCGTGCTCTTCGAGCGCCGTCCAGCAGCGATCGAACGGCGTCAGCACCAATTCGGCGCCGAGCGCGCGCATGCGATCGATCTTCGTCTGCGGCGCCGTATCGATCACCACGATCTTGCACGGCACACCCGCCGCGCGCGCCGCATACGCAACACCCTGCCCGGCATTGCCGGCGCTGATCGTCCAAACGCCCCGCGCCCGCGCTTCCGGCGAGAGCTTCGCTACCGCGTTCGCCGCGCCGCGAATCTTGTACGCATTGGTCGGCTGCAGGTTCTCGAGCTTCAGCCGCACGTCCGGTCCGCCAACGCCCAGATCCAGCTTCACCAACGGCGTTCGCAACACCACGCCCGCGATGCGCTTGCGCGCTTCCTCGATCTCAGCGAGCGTAACGGGGCGGACAGGGGGAAGCGTGATCATGCGCCTCTGTACGCTCCCCCAATCCTTCCGTCATCCTGGCCGACCGAAGGGAGGCCGGGACCCAGGGATCGTAGAGCGCTGCTGTGGCCCCTGGGTCCCGGTCGCGCTTCGCGCGCCCAGGATGACGGCGGCTGGCACTCTCGTGTAAGCAAGAGCAACATGCGTTTCATCGATCGCGACGAAGTCGCCCGCCGCCTCACTTACGAGCGCTGCATCCCCGCCGTGCGCGCGGCGATGATCGCCTTCTCCAATGGCGAGACCAAACAACTGCTGCGTCAGATCATCCCGCTCGACGATGGCCGCCTGTTCGGAGCCATGACCGGCGCCATGGGCGGCCGCGACGTGTTCGGCGCCAAGCTCATCAGCGTCTTTCCGGAGAACTTCGCCAAGGGCGTGCAATCGCATCAGGGCATCGTCGTGCTGTTCGATCCCGAAAGCGGCGCGCCGGTTTGCATTGCGCACGCCGGCGAGATCACCGCCATCCGCACCGGCTGCGCCAGCGCCGTCGCTACCGACGTGCTCGCGCGCGCCGACGCCGGCCGCCTCGCCATCCTCGGCTACGGCGAACAAGCCTTCACGCACGCGCGCGCCATCTCACGCGTGCGTAAACTGAGCGCCATCACCCTCTGGGGCCGCGACGCGGAGAAAGCGAAAGCCACCGCCGCCAAGCTCGAAGCCGAACTCAGCATCCCGACAACGGCCGCGCCGTCCGCGCGCGTCTGCGTGGTCGACGCCGACATCATCTGCACCGTCAGCAGCGCCAAAGAACCAATCCTCGAAGGCCAATGGGTGCGCCCCGGCGCGCACGTGAACATCGTCGGCTCAAGCTATGCCGGGCCAACGGAAGTCGATCACGATCTCGTCGTCAAATCCCGCTTCATCGCCGACAGCCGCGAAGGCGTGATCGCGCAAGGCGCCGAATTCCTGCGCGCCAAGCAAGCTGGCCTCATCGGCGACGATCACGTCGTCGGCGAAATCGGCCAAGTACTCGCCGGCAAACTTGAAGGCCGCCAATCGCGCGAGCAGATCACCGCCTACAAATCGCTCGGCCACATCGTGCAGGATTTGGCGAGCGCGTGGTTGCTGTACGCGGACGACGAATGAAGGAGCGCGGGTCTTCAGAGCCGGACTGGCGTAGCTGGGCAGACGATGCGGGTCTGAAGACCCGCGCTCCTTTGTTTAAGCGCTCGCTGCGTCCAATTGAGCTACATCGCGTGCGCTCAACGTTACCTTGAGCGCGCCCATAAGCTCCTTGATTTGCGCCACGCTCGTCGCTGACGCGATCGGCGCCGCCATCGCCGGCTTCGCCATCAGCCAGGCGAGCGCGACTTGCGCGGGCGTCGCCTTGTGCCGCGCGCCAATCGCATCGAGCACAACCAACACAGCAGGCCCTTTGCCTTCCATATATTTGTCCATCCGCCCGCCGCGGATCGATTTCGATTTGTCCTCGGCCGTGCGGTACTTGCCCGAGAGATAGCCATTCGCCAGCCCGTAGTACGGAATGAGCGAGACGTTCTCGCGCGCACACAGCGGCTGCAGATCCGCTTCGATCTCGCGGTTCATCAGATTGTATTCCGGCTGCAGCGACGCAAAGCGCGGCAGGCCCTGCTCCTTCGAGGCGCGCAGCGCATCCTCAAGCCGTCCAGCTTTGAAGTTCGACGCGCCAATCGCGCGCACCTTGCCGGCCTTCTGCAATTCGCCGAGCGCGCCCAGATATTCTTCCGCCGGCGTCGCTTCGTCGTCGCGGTGCAACTGATAGAGGTCGATCACATCGACACCCAAACGCGAGAGCGAGTCATCGCACGCAGCTAAAATGTTCTCGCGCTTTAAGCCCAAGCGCTTCGGCCACATGCCGACTTTCGTGGCGATCACCACCCTGTCGCGCTTGCCGCTCTGCTTCAGCCACTTGCCGATGACTTTTTCGCTTTCGCCGCCCTCATGTCCCGGGACCCAAGCCGAATACACATCCGCCGTGTCGATGGCGTTGCCGCCCGCGTCCACGAACGCGTCGAGGATCGCGAACGACGTCGCCTCATCCACGTTCCAGCCGAGCACATTAGTGCCGAGCATCAACGGTGTGATGGCGATGCCCGATTTCCCAAGTTCACGTTGTTGCATCGCCATTCTCCGCTTCGAGTCCGCCCTACATATAAAGTCGCAGGCGACGGCGGCAATGAACGCCGCTAAACTCGCGCCATGCGCATCCTCAACGCTGTCGCTGCGTTAAGCGGCCTGACCGCTCTCATTCTTTTCGTCGTCTCCTCGCATCACATGCAGGATGCGACGCCGGAGCAGGTAGAGAACCTGCGCTTGGCGGCGACGGTGCAGTTCGTCTCCGCCGCGACCGGCGTGTCCATCGCCGGCCGCGGCGGCAAGCTTTACATGATCGCCGGGGCGCTGATCCTCGGCGGCGCATTGGCTTTCACCGCCGCCGTCGCAACGCACAATCTCGCGCACATGACCGCGCTTCTCATGCTGGCGCCGGTCGGCGGCGTCGCCATGATGTTGGGCTGGATCGTGCTGGCCTTCGCCGCGATCACCAAACGCCGGGAATGAAGCGCTTCACGCGCTGTGCGTAGTCGGCATAGCCCGTAAATGAATCGCGCAACAGCCGCTCCTCGATGCTGGTGCGCATCAAGGTGCCGACGATGTAGAGCGGCACGCCAACGACCAGATTGATCGCGTGCCCCGTCGCCAGCGCCGTCGCCACCATCATGAAAAAGATCGCCACGTAGATCGGATGGCGCACCAGAGCGAAGGGGCCGGTTTGCACGACTTCGCCGTCGCTTCGCGTGCGCGCCACCAAGCTCCAATTCCGCCCCATGGTCGCGCGCGCCCAGTAGAACAGCGCCGTGCCGGAAAGCGCGAGCCCCGCTTCGAGCGCGCCTTCAATCCAGGTGATCGGCGTTTCCGGCCAGATGAGCTGCATCGGCCCGAACCAGACCGCACCGATCGCAAGGCCCTGTACGATGATGCCGAAGATCGACGTGCTGTCGCGGCTGCGCTGCGGTTCGGGGCCGCTCGGCTGCCCCGCGCGGGCGCCCCACAAACTGAAGAACGCCAGCACCACGCCGCCGAGGCCAAGCAAATTTCCATCCGGATAGTGCGGCAGGTTCATGCTGGCTTACCTCCCCACGTGTCGCGTTCTGATCAGGCGCCGCCGGCGGATGGCGGCTCATCAACACCGAGCTTTCGCTTCAGCGCGTCCACATCGCGCTGCAATTGCCCGATGCGATCCAGCAGCGTCCACAGGCCGACGCCCAGCGCCACCACCAGAACAATCAGCGTGTAGTCCGCGGGCGAGCCCATGCGCGTTCGGTCTCCTCGTCGCGCATCCATGCGCCAGAGCACGCGCCGCTGCAACTGGGCGAAGCGGCTATTCCGCCGCGCGCTGCGCGATCCGCGCGAGCCCTTCGAGCGCCTTCACGTATTGCGCGAACGCTTTCCGGCCAGCACGCGTGAGCGAAAGCCACGTTCGTTGCCGCCCGCCGGACGCTGCTTTGCGCGCCGCCACATAGCCCGCGTCCTGCAATTGCGTCAGATGTTTGGAGAGCACCGAATCGCTCACCTCCGCCGCGTCGCGCAGCACCGCGAACTCCGCATCATTCACACCGGCCAGAAACGCGACGATCTGCAGCCGCGCCGGCGCATGGATCACCGGGTCAAGCTCACGGACGCTCACGCGCCTTGCTCCAATTCGCGGCGATAGATGCGTTCCCACAGTTTGCTCAACAGCAGGATCGGTACAAACACCGCGGCTGCGAGCGCAAAGCACGCCCAGCTCATGTGACGATCGACATTGAGATAAAGCGACAGCAACAGCGCGCTGATGCTGATGCACAGCGACAGGATGGTCACCCAGGGTGTCTTCTTGCCCTGCCAGCCGCTGATCCACACGCCGCGCTTGGCACGGTCGGCGGAAACAATCACCGCGATAAGACAGGTGCAGGCGCCAATGAAAATGGTCGAGAGCGGCGAGGGAAAGCCCTGCGACGCCACCATGCCGCTCACCACCGCAGCATAAGCCGCGTGCCGGCTCCAAGGCCAATGCGCTTGCGCCGCCAATTTGGCGTTGGCGGCGTGCAGCGCTGCGCGGGCTTCGTCCTCGTTCATGGTTTCAGCAGCCATCAGGGGCGCTCCTTCACTTTCCATCGCGGAAAGTATCATCACTTTCCAGGTCGTCAAGTGATAATTTTCCGCTGTGGAAAGTCAGGACCCGGCGGTTTCGCCAACCGCGTGCTTGCCTTCCCTCGCCGCGCTGTAAATCTAGGACCCATGGATCAAATGAATGCCTTCATGACCAACGTGCTGGCGCTGACGCCGCTACAAGCGGCGCTGCGCGGCGGCCTCACTTTGCTCGTCCTCATTGGCGCCGCGCTCATCATCTGGGGCGTGCGGCTCATTCTGAAGACGCTGAGCGAGCGCTTCATCTCCGAGGCCGACAAGAAGCGCGGCACGCACAAGGAGATCGGCCGCTGGAGCATGCGCATTGCCTGGCTCGCCGTGCTCGCCGCCAGCATTGCGCTGATCCTGCGCGTGTGGGGACTTGGTCTTGGGCTTTTCACCCAAGGCCCAATCGCCGATGCCGGCCTCGTCGTCATCCGCATCGCCATCATCCTGGCGCTGGCCTTCGCAGTGATCGAGTTTTCAGAGCTTGCGGTCGTTGGCCTTTTCAACCGCGTCTCACATCGCGCCGGCAATACTCGCCGCGCCGTTCAGCTGCGCACGCTGGCGCCGGTGCTCGCCGGCGTCATCAATACTGCCGTCGTCATCATCGCCGCGATGATGGCGCTATCGCAGATCGGCATCGAGATCGGTCCGCTTCTCGCTGGCGCCGGCATTGTCGGCCTTGCCATCGGCTTTGGCGCGCAGACGATCGTCAAAGACTTCCTCACCGGCATCTTTCTCATCCTGGAAGATGCGCTCTCCGTCGGCGACAATGTGAAAATCGGCGACTTCTCCGGCACGGTCGAAGCCATGTCGCTGCGCACCATCAAGCTGCGCGACTACGACGGCACGCTGCATGTCTTTCCATATAGCGAAGCGCAAGTGATTCATAACGCCAACCGCGGCTTCGCTTATGCTGCGTTCGATATCCCGCTCGCCTTCTGGTCGGACGTCGAGAAGGCGCTCGACATCATACGCAGCGTCGCCGATTCCGTGGTGAAAGATCCTGACTTCGACAGCGCCGTGCTTGCGCCCGCTGAAATCGCCGGCGTCGACGCGCTCAGCGACAACGCCATCATGCTGAAGGGCCGCATCAAGACGCAATCGGGCGCGCAATGGCGCGTGCGCCGCGAATTCTATCGCCGCCTCAAGCCCGCGTTCGACGAAGCGGGACTTCTCTTCGGCCAACGCCAAGTCCCGATCCCGCCCTTCGACGAGATCAAGGATCGCTCGACCATCTAAGTGTGCGTCGGCGGCACTTGCCCGTTCGGCGTCAAATGGTCGATCGCTTGCGGAAAGAACTGCGCCAATTGTTGCGCGAGCTGCTGCGGGTTCATGCCCGCGCGCTGAGCGATCTCTTCAATCGTGCCCGAGCCAAACACCTGATGAATCTGCTCCGCCGTGATCGGCGCGTTCGGCCCGGTCGATACCCACGAGCGCACCGTGTCGCCCAAGCCGTGCTGCTGCATCTGGTTGATCACGCCCTGCACGCCACCGTGTTGATCAATGACGCGCTGCGCCGCCACTGCCAACCCGGCGCCAATTGCACCGCCAACCAAGCTATCGAGCATACCCATGATCGGTCTCCGCCTCATCCCGCGCGCATGACTTAAGGCCGACTGCGCCTTCCCGCTAGCGGCGTTCGGCGGTAAATGGCGCCAACACGGCGCTTCAGGCGTTCACACGCTGGAGAATGAGATGACCCACACCGAACGCACGCGCGCCGCCGCCCGCATCGTCGGGCCCTATCTCGTGGTCATGGGCGGCGTGCTCGCGGTGCGCGCGCCGCAGATGGCGCTGATGCTGCCGGCGTATATGCAAGACGGCCCGCTGGTGCTTACCGCCGGCGCTTTCACATTGCTCGCGGGACTGACGCTGCTTTCGTTCCATCACCATTTCAGCTCATTCGCCGCCGCCGTCATCACCGTGATCGGCATCGTCGCCGCGCTCAAAGGCGCGTGGTTGATGATCGCCCCGGAAATGGGCGCGCCGCTGACTGCCGCGCTCGTGCGCGCGTCGCCACTGCTCATCATCGTGGCGCTGCTGATGATGCTCGCCGGCGCATGGCTTGCCGTCGTCGGCTGGCTCGGACGTGACCGCGCGGCTTGAAGCGGCGTCGCGCGAAGCGTAGATCAGCCGCATTCCCGGGGGGCCGCGCCAGATTCAAGTGAATCGCCGTGGCTGAGATTGGACGTTGTGTCCTGACCCGTCGAACCTGAACCGGTTAGCACCGGCGGAGGGAGGAGCGCACATGAACAAGCCCGAACCGCAATCCGTTTTCACGCCGACCGTCACCACGGGCCCGTTGGTAGGTTCGCGCAAAGTGTACGCGAGCGGCTGCGCGCATCCCGATTTGCGCGTGCCGTTCCGCGAAGTGGCCGTGCATCCGACCGCCAACGAACCGCCGGTCACGATCTACGATCCGAGCGGCCCCTACACCGATCCCGACGCGCACATCGACATCGACTCCGGCCTCGCCCGCACGCGCGCCGAGTGGGTGAAGGCGCGCGGCGATGTCGAAGAGATCGAAGGCCGCGCCGTGAAAGCCGAAGACAACGGCAACGTCTCCGCCGAAAAACTCACGCCGCCCTTCCCCAAGCAGCCGCGCATCCTCCGCGCCAAAGCCGGCAAGGCCGTCACGCAACTCGAATACGCCCGCGCCGGCATCATCACGCCGGAGATGGAATACGTCGCCATCCGCGAGAACATGCGCCGTGAAGCGGGCAGCGCGTTCATCCGCGACGGCGAAGATTTCGGCGCCAGCATTCCCGACTTCGTCACACCGGAATTCGTCCGCAGCGAAATCGCCCGCGGCCGCGCAATTATACCTGCCAACATAAATCACGCCGAACTTGAGCCGATGATCATCGGCCGCAACTTCCTCGTGAAGATCAACGCCAACATCGGCAACTCCGCCGTCACCTCCTCTATGGCGGAAGAAGTCGACAAAATGGTCTGGGCCATCCGTCACGGCGCCGACACGGTGATGGACCTCTCCACCGGGCGCAACATCCACAACATCCGCGACTGGATCATCCGCAACGCGCCGATCCCGATCGGCACCGTGCCGATCTATCAAGCGCTCGAAAAAGTCGGCGGCGTCGCCGAAGACCTCACCTGGGAAGTCTATCGCGACACGCTGATCGAGCAGGCCGAACAAGGCGTCGACTATTTCACTGTGCACGCCGGCGTGCGCCTCGCGTTCATCCATCTCACCGCCAAGCGCGTCACCGGCATCGTCTCGCGCGGCGGCTCGATCATGGCCAAGTGGTGCCTCAGCCACCACAAAGAGAGCTTCCTCTACACGCATTTCGAAGAGATCTGCGAAATCATGCGCGCCTACGACGTGAGCTTCTCACTCGGCGACGGCCTGCGCCCCGGCTCCATCGCCGACGCCAACGACGCCGCACAATTTGCCGAACTCGAAACCCTCGGCGAACTCACCAAGATCGCCTGGAAGCACGGCGTGCAGACCATGATCGAAGGTCCCGGCCACGTCGCCATGCACAAGATCAAAGCCAACATGGACAAGCAGCTCGAAGCCTGCGGCGAGGCGCCCTTCTACACGCTCGGCCCGCTGACCACCGACATCGCGCCCGGCTACGACCACATCACCTCAGCCATTGGCGCTGCGATGATCGGCTGGTTCGGCACCGCGATGCTCTGCTACGTCACGCCGAAAGAGCACCTCGGCCTCCCCGACCGTGACGACGTCAAAACCGGCGTCATCACCTACAAGCTCGCCGCCCACGCCGCCGACCTCGCCAAGGGCCACCCGTATTCACGCACGCGCGACGATGCGCTCTCCCGCGCGCGCTTCGAATTCCGCTGGGAAGACCAATTCAACTTAGGCCTCGACCCCGACACCGCCCGCGCCTTCCACGACGAAACCCTGCCCAAAGACGCACACAAAACCGCGCACTTCTGCTCCATGTGCGGCCCCAAGTTCTGCTCGATGAAAATCACCCAAGACGTCCGCGACTACGCCGCGAAGAAAGAAGAAGCGGAGCGCGGCATGGCCGACATGAGCGCGAAATTCCGAGAAGGCGGCGGAGAGATCGACGTTAAACTCTGAGCCGCCATGCGCGTCCTCTTCGTACACAGCAATTTCCCGGGCCAATTCCTGCGCCTCGCGCAAGCGCTGAAGGCGCGCGGCGACGATGTGCGCGCGCTGGCGGCTGACGGCGGCCGCCCCGAAACAGACATTCCCATCACCCGCTTCACGCCGCCGCCCGTCAACACCAACGCCAATCCCGTCACCGCGCGCTTCGACACCGACATCGGCCGCGCCGCCGCCGCGCAGCACGCAGCCCAAGCGCTCGCCGCGCAAGGCTACGCGCCCGACCTCATCATCGGCCATCCCGTTTTCGGCGAGATGACGTTCCTCCACCTCGTCTGGCCGCACGCGCGCGTCATCGCCTACGCCGAAAACTTCATCGACAATCGAAGCTCCACGCTCGACTTCGACCCCATGTTTCCGCCCATCGAAGACTGGCAACGCCAGCGCACCGATGTGCGCCACGCGGGCGCCGCGCTCACATGGATGCGCGCCGACGCCCTCGTCTCGCCCACCGAATTTCAGCGCAACACGTTTCCGAAACCGCTGCGCAATCGCATCACCCTCATCCCCGACGGCGTCGACACCGACGAGGTGCGCCCGCGCGACGCCCTCACCATCAGCACAGCCGCGGGCGAGATCATCGCCAAACCCGGCGACGAGGTGATCACCTACGTCAACCGCTACCTCGAGCCGCTGCGCGGCGTGCACACCTTCCTGCGCGCGCTACAAGCGACGCTGCAGGCCCGCCCCAACGCCCGCGTGCTCGTGGTTGGCGCGCCGCACACCCGCACCTACGGCCGTTCGCCGCCGCCCGGCAAAACCTGGCCGCAAATCTTCATCGACGAAGCCGAAGGCAAGCTCGATCTCGCGCGCATTCACTTTCTCGGCCGCATCGACCGGCCCTCGTACCTCAGCGTGCTCGCCGTCTCCACGGTGCATGTCTATCTGACATACCCCTACGTGCTCTCGTGGTCCGCGTTAGAGGCGATGAGCGCGGGCTGCTTGCTGATCGGATCGAAGACAGCGCCCGTCGAAGAATTCGTCGAACACGGACGCAATGGCCTGCTCGTGGATTTTTTCGACCACGCCGCGCTCGCGCAAACCATGACCGAAGCGCTCGCCAACCCAAGCGCCTACGCCCCCCTCCGTACCCAAGCCCGCGCCGACGCCATCGCGCGCTATGATCTGAACACCATCGCTTTGCCGCGCTGGCTAGCGCTGATAGACTCGCTGACGTGAGCGCGAGGTTCCGCGATGGCGGCGGGGAAATCTACAAGAGCGCCGACCAGTTCGGAGGTCAGGGTGAGTAAGGAATTTGAGATTGCGCGTTTGCTCGTCGTTGCCGCGGCTCGCCGAGACGAATGCGATCGGGGCCTTGGCTTCGCGTGGAGTTCTCGCATCTATCCGTTCTTCCACGAATATCGAAGCACCGAGGCATTTGCGGAGGAGTTCATCGTCTCTCGTGAGCAAGTGAAGGCCATCATCGAGCACATAGACAAACAATGGCTCGCGAAAGAGTCCTTCACCTTCTACGAGCTCGAACAGAAATTCGGCGATAGGTGGAGTGGCAATGGCAAAATCGATCGTGGCAAACTGATCGACGTCTGCCGGTATGCGTTTCTCTCCCGGCGTTTCGACCAAAGTCTTTGGCAAGCGCTCACAGTCGAGGGTTCGGGGCCTGTGGAGTCGCAAGGCCTAGCTGATGAGTTTGATCCGATAGACGACCTTCGCGTCGAGTTTTGAGCCAGCGGCGCAAGCTACTCGCTCGCGACGGAGCGTGCTACTCCGGAGGTATTTCCAAGAGGTCGCAGAAGACCAGCCGCACCCATGCGTGCACCCGTACGACTTCGTTCTTGTCAGTTGGCGTGTGGGTCGAAAGGCTGCTTCGATTGTACACTGAGCGCGTTATGCCGCCGAGGATGTCCTCGACTCCCTGGACGGCATTCTCTGGTGCCGCCATCGCGCCGTGAGGGATTTCGCGCTTCTTTAGGATGAAGCGCACCTTCTGCTTCATCGTGGGGCGATGAGCATCCTTTTCGAGTCTAAAACCAGGGTCTTTCGTGACCTCTGGGTCTGGGGCCAGCACGTCCAGCGCTTCTCGTAATGCCTCGCGAAGATCGGTGGCAGGGCCGCGCCACGATTCGCGCCTCTCGGCGCTCAGGTCAGCCAAGGCTTGCGAATATGCGCCTGCGGCGGTCGGGCAAATCTCCCGCAGCGTCTCGATGATCAGGCGATCGGTTTCCGTGCGCCTCCCTGCGGATTTCGCGGCCGCCGACGTCATGGCCGCTCCCTCCAGCCGCACGAGCAACTGCTTTGCCTTTGATAACCGGTCGATCACCTTTGCGCGGCGCGGCTTTCCTCGCGCCGCCGAGTGAAGTTCCTTGAATATCTCGTCGGCAGCGATCGCGTCTTCCGACGATCCAAGCTCGGCCCGCGCAACGAAGTACGCCGCGCACAATGACCGAATCTTCTCGCAGTCCGACGCGGACTGTATCTGTTCACCCGGACCGCCCCGGACGGCCCGTCGGATTTGATCAGTCTCCTCCAATAGTGCTTCGACGGACGAAGTCATCAACTCCGGCCCTTAGGAAGCTGATGCGCAACGAGGTTATGTCCGACGCGCGTCAGTTTGTACTCGCCCCGTCCCGCGCTTTCAAAATAGCCGGCCGCTCGACAGTCGATCAGAAGTTGCTCCAACTTAGTCGGCAGTTGGAATCTCGCCTGTTTAAAGTACTTCTCGACGTCTGCGACAGTCACCGCGTCTTTGCGCTCGTCCTCTTCAGCAATCTCAGCGAGGTAATAGGCGACGATACACGCCATTTGGCGCGCCGAGGTCGGGTTCTTAGTCTCCTTAAAGGTCTTGATGTCCATTCCGGTATGCTCGGTTTCACGAGGGCGCGCGGGCGCGGACATTGCTGGAGTTGTCGCCGGCTCCTCCTGGACGCGACGGGGCGGCGGGGACTCAGACGGGGCAGAGATCTTCAGGTGCGCGTAAACCGCTTTGAGAATCGTCTGTTGATCGGCTGCTTCAAAAGCTCCAAGTGCAACAATAACTTGGTCAATTGCCTGACCAAGTGTCGGCTTGCTCGCTTCGGTCTTTGGCGCTTCATCGGCCATGGTCGCTCTCCTGCACGTTCGGCAATACCGTTGGTAGATGTGGGTCTTTTGACACACTTGCTAGATGCGCCGACTCCAAATTCAACCAAGTCCCGGTGTTTATCGGGTCCTTGCCACGCTTGGACGCGAAAAACGGTTCGGATCGGCGGATAACCCCCGCCCAATTCGACCGACCCCACACCGCGCGTAAACTCACGCGCCAATGTCGTCGCCCGCTCCCATCCGTCATGCACCGCCGCTGCTCTGGGCGGCGGCGCGCGTTTTGATCGGGACGATCTTCGCGCTCTTCGGCGATCCGTCTCACATCGCCTGGCAGCACACGCACCGCAAAGCTGAGCGCACGCTGCTGCTCAAATGGCTGCGCGCGGGCGAGGCGCTGATGCGCCATCTCTTGCTGATCGAAGCGTCGCACAGCGCGCGTCCCAACACGCGGCCGCTCCTCTACGCAACGCGGCCGAAGCGCGTGCGCCGGCTGATGACGTTCACGCCCGACAAGCCGGAGGATTGGCGCGTCAGTTTCCGGTGTCTATCGGGGATCGGGTCTCGGGGTTCGGTTGTCGGAAGACCAAACCGATCCCCGACTCCCGACAACCGAACCCCGATTCTGGATCGCCGCGACCGTTGGCATCAAGCGCGCTGGCCAAAGCAGACATTCCATTCCGCCTGGCCGCTCGCCGAGCGCGCCGAGGCCATGCTGCGCGCCTTCAACAACCCCGAGCCCTACGCGCGCCGTCTCGCGCGCCGCCTCCACGCCACGCCGCATCGCAGCGTCGAACTGGTGCGCGATCAGTGGCGCTTCGAACACCTGATCGCCGAACCCGCCTTCATCGCCGTGCGCCAATCAACGACCACCGCCCGAAGGCGGCTCGAGAGCGGCTAGGCGCGCGCAAACTTTTGCGACACAACACACCATGCGCCACATCCTGATCACGCTCGCTCTGACGCTCGCCGCCTGCTCGCCGGCGCCGGCGCCGTCTGCGCCTGCCGCTCAACCACCCGCCGCGCCGCCCAGCGCCGCCAATGCCGACGCGCACACCGTTCAGCAAACGCCCATCGCCGGCCAATGGGCCGCGCACGCCGATGAAGGCACGTTCGCCGCCCGCTTCACTGGCGCCGATGGCGGCGAACTTCTCTCCATCGTCTGCACCGCGCCCACCGGAAACATCACCATCACGCTGCATCACTCCAACGCCACAAGTCTCCGCCTCATCAGCGCGACCCGCACGCTCCAGCTCGCGGCGCAAAACGGCGTCACCCGCAGCGCCGGCTACGCGCCCGAACGCGACGCGCTCATCGCCACGCTCGGCACGCCGGGCGACCATCTCGCCATCGAAGCCGGCGGCGCGACCACGGTTTTTCCCTGGGACGACGCCATCGCTGCGACGCTCCACGCCTGCCGCTAAAACGCCCCAAGCTTGAAACGATCGCGCAACATCCCCGCAACGAAAGCCGTTCATTGCCCACTCGCATGAAAACCGCGCTGCTTGCTCTCGCGATTTCCCTCGCCGCTTGCGCGAGCGCACCTGCACAAACGGAATCGCCGCTCATCATTCCGCTCACGCCGTTGCGCGAGCGCCTGCGCACCGTCGAAGTCAGCGCCAATGGCGCGGCGGGCACGTTCCTTTTCGATAGCGCCGGCGGCGTCACGATGGTTTCACCCGATTTCGCACGCCGCGCCGGTTGTACGCCTTCCGGCCGTGGTGTCGGCTTTCGCATGAACGGCGATCGCTTGGACACGCCGCTTTGCCGTGGTCTCAACCTCGACATCGGAGACCGTCATTGGACACCGCGCCAAATTGGCGTGCTCGATCTCACGCCTTATCTCGCGCCCGGCCAGACTGCGCCCGACGGCAATCTCGGACTGGACGCCTTCGAGGGCCGCGTGGTGACTCTGGATGTCGCGCACAACGCGTTAATCGTCGAAACGCCAACAAGTTTGGCCGCGCGTATCGACGGCGCCGTTGAAGTGCCGATGCGGCTCTCGCGTGAAAGCCAAGGCGCGTCATTGTCGGCGAATATCGGCGTGCCGATTGCTGGCGGCCTTGCTTGGTTCGAGCTGGATTCGGGCAACGGCGGCACCGTGCTCGTTTCCAAACATCTTGCGGCCGCCTTCCACCTCGACGCCAACGCGCAAGGCCCACAAGCGCTCAGTCTCGACATTGCGCCGGGAATCCACTTGTCCACAGATCGTGCGTTCACGCCCGATCTAATCCTGGACGGCAATCTCGGCATGCCATTTCTCTCCCGCTTCGTCGTCACGTTGGATCTAACTAACGAACGTGCCTGGTTGAGGCCGGTAGGCTGATTGCCTTGGAAAGACCTCATCCGTGCAACGATTGCGCAACACTGGAGACAAGGAGCCCCGCTAAACCAACGTCATCGGAGGACGACCGATGAAAACGCAATTCTTGATCACCTGGCTTTTGACGATAGGTCCGGCCTTCGCCGTCTTCCCCTTCGTCATCCGCTGATCGTTTCGCCCGCGCTGGCATGACGCGGGGTTCATGGTTTCGCTTCGGCGCAAACGCGCTTAAGCAGCGGGAACATGAACATCGTCGAGCGGATCAGGCGCGAAATTCGGTTTTTGACCGGCCTTTTCCGCACGCTCTGGGCGGTGCGGGAGATCGATCCGGACAGCGACGTTCTGGTCTGCGACGATTTCGAAAACGCGGTCGATCAATTCGCCGATCACACCGCGCTGATCTTCGAAGAAGAGCGCCTTACTTATCGCGCGCTCGATGCATTGGCCAATCGCTTCGCAGCCTGGGGAGACGAACAAAAACTCCAGCACAACGATACGGTCGCACTCCTGCTTCCAAATCGTCCCGAATACGTCCCCGCCTGGATGGGCCTCGCCAAAATCGGCGTCGCTTCAGCGCTCATCAACAACAACCTAACCGGCGCCGCTCTCGCTCATTGCATCTCCATCTCCAACGCCAACCACGTCATCACCGATACGGAAGGTTTGACTGCCCTCGATACAATTCGCGCCGGCCTCGCCAGACCAGTGACGATCTGGGTGATCGATGCAGCCAGCGACCTCGGCGAAGGCCGCCAAGCGCTCGATCTCAAAACACCCAAACTGCCGCCCGAACGTCCGCCGCGCGAACGCCGCGCTGGTTTGAAATCCCGCGACGTCGCGCTCTACATTTTCACCAGCGGCACCACCGGCATGCCGAAGGCAGCGCGCATCACCCATGTGCGAGCACAGCTCTATATGCGCGCCTTCGCAGGCGCGACGGCGGCGACAGCGGAAGACAAAGTCTACTGCCCGCTGCCGCTCTATCACTCGACTGGCGGACTTTGCGGCGTGGGTGCGGCGCTGTTGAAGGGCGGCACCTTGGTGTTGCGGCGCAAGTTTTCGGTGACGCATTTCTGGGACGACGTCGTCGACCATGGCTGCACGATCGTTGTCTATATCGGCGAACTCTGCCGTTATCTGGTGAACCAGCCGCCGCATCCGAAGGAGCGGCGGCATTTCCTCAAGCTCGCGTTCGGCAACGGTCTGCGGCCCGAAGTGTGGAGCGAATTTCAGGAGCGCTTCGCTATTCCGCGCATTCTGGAATTCTACGGCTCGACCGAAGGCAACGTCTCGATGTTCAATTTCGACGGCCAAGTCGGCGCCATCGGCCGCGTGCCAGGCTATCTCAAGCGCAATTTCGCCGTGCGGCTGGTGAAGTTCGACGTCGAAGCGGAAATGCCGGTGCGCGGGCCGGACGGCCTTTGCCAGGTGTGCGACTTCAACGAAGTCGGTGAAGCAGTCGGCATTATCAAGCAAGATGCGCGTCACGAGTTCAGCGGTTACGCGGACAAAGCCGCCTCCGAGCGCAAGATCTTACGCGATGTCATCACCCCCGGGGATAGCTGGTTTCGCACCGGCGATCTGATGCGCCAAGACGAGGATGGCTATTTTTATTTCGTCGATCGCATTGGCGACACCTTCAGGTGGAAAGGCGAAAACGTCTCCACCACCGAAGTCGCGCAAGCACTCGCGCGTTATCCTGGCGTGCAGGAAGTGAATGTGTATGGCGTAAAGCTCGATCGCATCGATGGACGCGCGGGGATGGCGGCGATCACGCCAGGCGAAGGCTTCGATCTTGAAGGCTTGCGCCCCTTCATCGCGCGCGAGCTACCAATGTACGCAATGCCACTCTTCCTGCGCATTCAGCCGGCGATCGAAACCACAGGCACGTTCAAATATCGCAAGGTCGATCTGGTCAATGACGGCTTCGACCCCTCGAAAGTCGAGCACCCGCTGTACTTCGACAATCCCGAAGCCCATCGTTTCGTGCGCATCACGCCCGAACTCTACAAGCAAATTCAAGGTGGCGCGTTTAGACTCTGATCACTCAAAGATCGCCGCGATGCCGCCGCCGATCTGTTCAAGCCGTCCTTTGCGGCCGTACGCCGCTTCCAACGTTGTGGACGTAAGTGCGGCGGCTGGCGCCCCTTCGGCAACGACACCGCCCTTGCGCATCAACACGACGCGTTGGGCGACACGAGCGGCCAAGGCCACATCATGCGTGGAGAAAAGAACAGCTCCGCCTCTCGCAGCGTGTGCGCGCAGAATGTCGGCAACACCGAGTGCTTGCGCAGGATCGAGGCCCGCGGTCGGCTCATCCAAAATCAGCAAAGGCGCGTGCTGCGCGAGGGCGCGAGCTAAATGCGCGCGCGATTTTTCACCGCCGGAGATTTCATCCATGCGTCGCGCGCGCAACGCCGTCATCGAACACGCTTCCAACGCTTCATCGACAGCGCGCTGGTCAACTTCACCCAAACGATCGGGCGACGCGCCGTGCGCATAGCGGCCGAGTGCGACGAGACTCTCCACGCTGATCGGCCAGATCGATTGCGGCCGTTGCGGAAGATAGGCTGCGCGCAACGCGCGATCCCGCGGCGACAGCGCGCGCGGATCGGCGCCGTTGAGTTCGGTCCGGCCGGACGCCAGCGGCACAAGGCCGAGCGCCGCACGCATCATGGTCGTTTTCCCCGCGCCATTGGGGCCGAGCAGCGCGATAATCTCGCCGCCGCTCATGCTCAGCGAAACGCCTCGCACGGTTTCGCGACCGCCGAGCATGACGCGCACGCCATCGAGAGAGAGAAGCGCGCTCAAGCGTCGCCTCCTCGTGAAGCCAAGCGGGCGGCGATTAGCGCGAAGATCGGGCCGCCGATAAGCGCCGCGGCGACGCCGAGTTTGAGTTCCGTATCTGTCGGCAACAAGCGGACGGCGATGTCAGCGCACACAGCGATGGCGCCGCCGGCGAGAGCGCTCGGCAAGAGCAAGCGCGCGGGATCATGGCCCGCCAATGCGCGCACGAGATGCGGCGCCGCGATGCCGATGAAGCCAATGACGCCCGCAACGGCGGTTGCGGGAAAG
>JADMIO011305993.1_pt1 | contig 82180 bp, 64 predicted proteins | sample 8958161 | NCBI WGS metagenome assembly JADMIO01 (sample SAMN16585339, study PRJNA669376) | soil metagenome | isolation source: Crop rotation soil | place: USA: Cullars Rotation, Alabama | collected 2011
GCCGCGACTTCAAGTCACGTGAATTCCAAGCTTCGGATCCCACTGTGCTGGAAAGTGGCTTTGCTATTGCCATCATCATAAAGCAGTAAGGTATGTTGCGGGGTCAACTCAGGTGCATGCTGCCCGTAATTCCATTCAAACGGGCTTCCTACCGGGTTAAGGAGAAATTGTTGGAAATTCGTTCCCCAATTCTCGTGAGGTCCGAGAATCCACTTTAGACCACCGCTAGCTCGGGAAATTTTGAAGACGGCGTTTTGATCACGCAGGGAAATGATAATCGAGTTATCCCTCGGATCTTCGATAATCGCGTTCACATGTTCGTTATCGACGCCGAAAGAGGTGGAGAGTTGGTAGGTTAAGTACGTCACTCGAGTGGGATCCATTAAATCCAAGGGCGACCATACATTGAGCAAAGTCGAGTCGATTGCGGAGATTTCCACGATGGGATTGTCATCCACCGCGACTGTTCCCCGCGGAGCATTGGGATTCGTGGAACTCGTCGGGAAATTAGTTACCGTGCGACGAGCATCGCTGATATAGAGGATGGTATCGTGATCGGTGTAAAGACCTTCGTGAATATTGACTGGGTATTGCGTGGGCGGATGCCACGTCCTTACAGTTTCGCCGAGCAGGTTGATTTCGAGAAAATCATTCGGTGGCTTTTGTTCCTCGATAAATAGATTGCCATTTTTTAGGCGGCGGACATCCACGTCTCCATTCCCCGGAGCCAAACAATACCAGACTACATCCCCGTTGGCGTCAACGATGGTGACATAGTGAGAGGTGGTGGCCACGCGTTGGATGATAAATAAGGTGTATCCAGGCTCCATTCTGTCGGGCTGGCTTTTGAAAATCGTGCGCGTGGCGAAGCCCGCGGGCAATGGAGGGGAGACGAAGGTCAACAGTTCATCGGCTGTGTACGAATTTCGGTTTTTGTCATAGATTGTGATCAAGAGCTGGTTTGTACGATTTGCTTTGAAACCGAACAAGGTCAGCGAATGATTTGTGGTAAAATCATAAAAATCTTTCTGCCAGTTATCGACGCCATCGCTTACCAGGACACTTACTCTTGTCTCCACATCTGTTGTGAGGGTCAATGTGCCGGCCAAAGGCGCTTTCACGGCCTGAGTAAAAGAAGGTCCGGAGAGGATTGTGAGCGCAGTGGCATGATGGGCGAGGAACAGACAGGCAAGTGTTAAGGGAAGGATCGCCAGTCGCAGTCGTGGGGTTCTCAAGGCAAAAAGAGAATTTTGCCCGGCATTGGATTCAGGATGGTAAGGAGATGGGATTTCGGAACGGCAATGGCTCGAACTGACTTTAAAAGCGGTTGGTGGCTTGTGTTTGGACCCCAAAAGTGTTTTTGCAAAATCCGACAAGCAATTCGATAACCAATTTCTCCAACTGAATCCCCCGCCCCTTATCAGGGCAACCACAATAGATATATACATGTTTCCGACTCGTAGACGATTCCTTCGAATAAAAAGTTACAAGCTCCTGAGTTATTCCTGTAAAAGAATAGACGGTAAGAAAAGTACGACAAATTTCAGATCGAGCTAATAATTTATTTTTTTAAGGCGAGTCCTTGCGGGAAGCTGGATTCTCTGCCTTTTAGATTTCGCTTTTTGTAAATTAAGGGCCCATTTGAGACGCTGATTGCTCAGAGTCTCATGACGGCAGACCAAGGTGCGAGGCAGGGGTGCAGATCATCCGAGATCGCTGGGGTATTTTTGAGTCTCGTGACCTCGTCGCCTACAATTCCTGTGGATTTTATGTCGTCTTTTCGATTTGTTTTCGCGATTCGTCCGTGGTGGTTCGGGTGGACTGGAGGGGTTTGATTTGAGTCTCGTGACCTCGTCTGCTACAAAGGTTTTTTCAGAACGCAGTGATTGGTTAAAGTGCAGCATGCGTGTTGGTACACAGATTGGTGAAAGCGCACACCAGCGACGGACGTATTTCCTTCCGCGTCTCCCTCGTGAATATTACCAAGGTGACGCGGTGGTGCATTGGACGTTGACGATCGTTGATCACGTGACTGGCTGGTTGTCGGATTTTTTCCACTCCAACTTTCGGGAACTGATGTTGCATGCCGCGGTGCGGGAAGGTTTGTTTTGCCCGGTCTATTGTTTAATGCCTGACCATATTCATCTATTGTGGATGGGGCTGCGTTTAGAGACTGACCAACGGAACGGAATGGCGTTTCTTCGAACGCACTTGAAACCGATGTTAGCTCCCGCACGGTTTCAGCGACAGGCTCACGACCACGTGCTTCGGGCGGAAGATCGAAGAAAAAACGCCTTTGCCAGGGGTTGCCGTTATATTTTGGAAAATCCGGTCCGGGCGGGGATTGTAAAGGGAGTTGATGATTGGAAATTTATGGGTGCGATTGTGCCCGGGTATCCGAAGCTCGACCCGACAGAAAATGATCATTGGAGAAAGTTCTGGAAGTTCTACGCAGCGGAAAAACGGCCAGACGCCGGAGATATTTTACGCCCGCCGTTTAATATTCAGCCGTCGGATCGGCCGCCTTGGAATGGAGAGGTTTGGTGAAGGTAGATGTTTTTATCGTAGAAGACGGAATGTGAAGGCCGTTATTTTTTATCTTATGGAAGGGAACGAAGGATAGGAGTCCGATGTTTGTGGGGTGCTGGATGGTTGGTTCATCGGTTGATCGACTGACCGATTGATTGGAGCCTCGTGACCTCGTCTTCTACAATTTTAAGTGTGAGCGTCGTTGCCTTTTTTCCTGCAGGCCAATGCCTGACGTTTCGTCGCTTTAATTTTAAGTCGGATTAATTGGAGTCTCGTTTACCTCGTCTTCTACAATTGAATTTGAGGGCGTTACGTTGTTTCGGAGGGTTCTATGCGTTAGGGCGTCGTTTCAAATTTTTGAGGCTGAGTGAATGGAGTCTCGTGACCTCGGCTTCTACAATGGGCGGAGGCTATGGCAACAGGATCAGGCGATAGTAGCGGGGGCCGGTGAGGCCGCCGGATTGGGAGCCGTCGTCGGTGTAGGTGAAATTGCCGGTCGTGGAGGTGACGGTGCCGGTGAAGGTGTTCCAAACGGGCGGGAGTGTGGAACTCCATTGGACCTGATAGCGGGCGGTGGTTGGACCGGTCCAATTGAGGACGACGCCGGTTGGAGAATAGGTGATGTTACTGATGGCAGGCGCGTTGGTGGAAACGCTGGGTGAACCGGCAGGGACGACCTGAAAGTACTGGTACGGTGACGGTAACGGGATACAATAGGTCGTGTAGTCACTTGTTGCAGTAACGGTAGCGATGTCATCCCAACCTGGAGCGACGATAGTGGTTCGCCCTTGAACAGTGTAAGCGTTGCCAGGCTGCGACGTCCACGTGATGCAGTATTGGCCATTGCTGAGACCGCTGCTGACGATGGTGATATTGGTCCAAGGGACGGTCAGTTCGGTAGCCTTGATGGTGTAGTTTGCGGGTCCACCGGAGACATCGATGGCGGAAAGGAACCAATCGCCGGGGGTCAGTCTCACTGGAGTGGAGTTGGTGGTGACAATAATCAATTCATTGGTCGTGCCGCCGTTTGCACTGATGTAGTCATAGGAGCCGGCATTGGGCAAGGGGAGGCCTTTTCTGGCCACGAGCGTCATGTCCGCGCTCGGATTGAGAATCTCGAAGCGCACCTGGGCGGCGTTAGTGGAAACCGAATAGCGATAATAATCGGTTGCGGGAGCAACTCCGGAGTTCGTATTGGAATAAGGGATAGTGTTGAACAGGGTAATGATCCGAGGAATGGCATTGGTATAGCCAATGGCCACGATGGTGTACGTTACGGGGCCCGGATCGGCATTGAACACACCGATATACCATCTCCCCGGGCTCAAGGGGACAGGGTCTGAGTTGGTAAATACGTTAATGACTTCGTCGAAGGTGCCGGGGTTGAAACTACCATAGTTATAATTGGTAGGACTCGGGAAAGGCAGGCCTTTTTCAACGACGAGATTAGCGTTTCCACTCAAATTGGTGAGCATGAAGGAAACGGCGGTGTAATTGGTGGTGACATCAAAATAGAAATATCTTGGTTGAGCGCCCGCGGCGTCGGTACCGGTGACTGGGAGGCCATTAGTGAGCCGCGTGACGTCGAAATCGACTTCAAAGTCAAAGGTAACTGTTGTAAGACCAGCATTTGAAATACCCAGATAGTAGGTAGCCCCCGGAATCAGGAGGGGAGCACTGTTGGTGTCGAGCGTACGGATTCCCTGGGTGGTGGTAGATAAGAGGGTGACGTCTCCAGGGTTTCCTGTCGGCGGACCCGTCTGATTAAAGAGAACTGAAACAGGGCCGCTGGCCGCAATGAGCCAATTGGTGGCGAAACTAGCCCAATAGGGCACCTTGACGGTAAAGTATTGGACTTGTCCAGGAGCAACGGTATTCGTTTGAGTAACGCCGTGGACGATGTCGATTGGTTTGGGCACTGCGTGCTCAAAAATGAATGACAATTCCCAACCCAGCAGGGTGGGGGCAGCATTTGTGCCGCCGCCAGGACCGACTCGGTTGTCCCAGATTTCCAACGTCCAATTGCCAAAAGCTTGTGAGCCAACCAGTGCGTCCAGGGATTGCTCGGGCAGGACAAACCTTGCACCACCGACTTGAGTCAATTCGAACGTATCCAGCAGCAGTCCCGAAGAGCACGAGGGCGACACTATTTTAAAATCAGTTCCATTTTGCTGCGCAGTGAAGCCAAGAGAATTGGTATTCCATGAAGTGGTTCCGGAAATTGTTTTAACTGGCGTATTTGCCACAAGGATCTGGGCTGAAGGAGTCGGAGCTTGCGTACAGAAGGACCAATTTAGAAGGTCATGATTTTCCCACGCCGCACCGGTGAAGGCGGTAAAGCCGACCCAACTTTGACCACAATTATCGAGGGCTAACGCAAGATTGACCGGAATGTTGGCGAGCAATAGCACATTATCGAGCCAAACGCTCATTAGAGCGCCGTCGTGGGTGATATGGGCTTCGTGAACAGCGCCGTCTTTCATGTTGATACCCTTCATGTAAAGGTCCACCTGACTTATGTAGACATTGTTCACAATAATGCCCACCGAGTTATCACTCAGGTCACATTGGGTGTAATCGGTACAATTAGGCCAATTCCAAAAAGTATTAAAGAAGACGGTTACGTAACTGGAGGATGCGCCGGGCGAACCAAAGTTAAGGTCAGTACCGCTATTATTCTGCAAGGTGAAGGTTATTCCGTCCCCTCCCCCACCGCCGAAGGGGCCGGTGAAGCGGAATTGAAATCGAGTATCAAAACCTGAGGCGACCGATTGCTTGTCCTTCAACCAGGCGGTGCCATTGTATCCTCCTGAAGCCGGAGTGAGCCGTAAATCGCCGGCAGCGGTCACGGCAGAGGAACCAACGAGCGTCAAGTTTGGAATCGACTTAAAATTGCTGAACTGCGTGCAATTTGTCGAACGTGAAAGCCAACTAAGGGTGTAGTTTTTCCCTGCAACAGTAGGCAGCGCCCGATCCAATCCGGCTTTAAGTAGAGCTAAATACTTGTTGCCGGTATGCGCGGAGGAGGGATCATCTACGACCCTGACCTGGTTGCTCAGAATTGTCCACCCATCGAGTGATGCCGGTGGTGAGTAATTCCCGGCAGCGGAAGGTTCGAAGCCACTGAGGAAGACTTTCGTCGAGGCGGGACTACCGTTATCCGTAAAAGGCGGCGTGGCAAATTTGATGGGAGTGGTCGTGCGGTTCGTATCCTCAGTAAAGGTGAGGTAAAGATACTCGGAATGACTTGCCGTGAGCGTATATTCCCAGGCAGTGGATGGAACGGGATTGCCGCCTTCGTTCATGACGATGGTCAAAACTGTGGAGGTGCCGGGACCAAAGGACACATTGAAGGTGCCCGCCCCACGGACTGAGCCAGAATCGAAAATGAGTGCACCATCATAGTAGATGTGCATGGTATCGGGCACATCGAAAAAGTTGTAATCGATTTGGATGCTTCCCGAGGTCTGACCGGTATCGACGCTATTAGTGGACGCGTCGGGACCGCCGGCTGAAGAAACCGGCACGATATTGGTAGTGTTTAAATTAGAACCCATGCCACTGGCTGAGTCTCCTCCGCGATTCTCCTGCAGCAAGATACGAGTTCCGTCGGGACTGACGAGGTGGAAAACGAGATCGGAAATGCGTGGATGATCCACGCGCAACCCTACTTCGACAGAGACGATGCGGTCATCGTTGGTTACAAAAACGCTGGAAGTGGATACGGCATCATCGGCAATGGCCATGGGCCCGACCGAAAAGAATTTGGTAGGCACGATGCCGTTCAGATCATAAATCGTTTGAGCAATCAGATAGACACTTACCGGATCCGGGCCGTTATTGCAGAGCACGACGGTGTAAGTTCCGGGATTGACCAGAGGATTACTGGTGAGATCAAAGGTAACCTGGTTGGTATTGGCGGGTGCGCTGTTGAGGGTGGTGGATTTGCAGCCTGAGTCCGAGCATACGGTCATGGAAACCGGGCCTACGCCAGAAAGGATATTTCCGTAGACTGTTAGATTCGTGATTCCCTGAAACACATCCAGAAATTCAGTTACGCATTGGCCGGGCAAAATTGTTACCGTAGTTCCCTCGGTCAGGTCCTGCTGTTTCTCGAGCCAAACGGTAAAGTTAACGTTCGTACCAAGATGACCGGGTGCATTATCCAGCTCGGTTAAGATCCATTGAGCGCCGGCCTGTTTTCCTCGGAAAGCAGCGAGAGAACCGGGCCCATCACTATGTTGCGCTCCCGGAATTCCACCCTCACCCGAATCATCGTAAATAAATGATTGGTTAATGACCGTCCGGTTGGTGGAATGGTTATTGAGCACCGCAAATCGTCGATCCGAGCTATGAGTCAAGGTGCCAATGAGATCGCCCATCAACTCATGGGTTAAGACATTAGTGACCACCACGCGGCGAACCTTCATATCGGGCCGGGTATTAATGGCGAAAATCTGAACGGCTCCAGGCACCTGCGGATTACCATCCGGGATAACGGCTGGAACATTGATGCCGCGCAATGTCCGATTTCCAAATTGATCTTCCGAATCGAAAGGTAATTCACTGAAGACGCCAAAGAATCCGTATTGGGCGGCCTCCTGACTTTCCGATTTGACCCCGATGTAATAGATGCCGGGTGAGGCATTGGAATAGACGAGGGTTTCACTACCGCCTCGACCCAACGATTTATCGGCCGCGTTCACAGCGGCCGTGGTTAGATTGGTGAGATTGAAATCACGGGAAACGAAAATGTCGACATCGGACTCACGGGTGGCGTTATCGATACTGAACTCACGCACACCCATGCGCGGGATCGACAGGGTGGGTGGCAGGAAAGTGAGGAAGGCCGCGTTGGTATAGGTTGTGGAATTGGTGACCACATAGAAATGCCATTGATTGGTAACGCCAATGGTCAAGCTTCCAGAGACTGGACCCATCAACGGGGTGGCATTGGCAATAACTACCTGGTTGAGCCCGAGCAGAGGTGAATTGGCCCCGGTGCGTTGATTTTGCAGAATTCCGCCGGCGTTCCCAGGGCTGGCCGAGAATTGATTGGTCAGGGCAGTGATATTGGCGAGGTTGGTCGTAACCAGGGGATTGTCGGTGAGGGTGAGCGCTCCGGGGAGCTCCCCTGCCCCACTGGAAATCACCAGAGCATAATCCTGGGCGACATTGTTCGTGTGAGCGGTGACGGCGTTCACGTTTACACGTTTGCCGATGACGGTAACGGAATAATTGGTCCCGAGATTGGGCGAGAGATACACGTTCTCGACGTTGTTGATGACGTCCACATTTGGAATGGCATTAGTGTCCCACGGAAGATTGGAACTATTTCCGGAAAGGATGTCGTTGCCGTAGAAGATGTCGCCGTTATCCAAATTGGTCACGACGAGGTCAAGGTCATTAACCAGTTTGGTACTCACGACTGGATTGCCGGGCGGGTCCGTCCAAACCACTGTCACGCGCATTGGCAAGCCCTGAGCGTCCGGGGTAACTGAGACGTTGTAAGTGTGTTTTTGACCGGTGGCCAGGGCGTTAGTAGGACTTTGATCGAAATAGAATAAGGATGAGCTAGTTAGTGTTTTATTCGTGAGATCGTTTGGTATGCTGTTGGAGAGATTAATGAGCCCCCAGCCCTGCTGGTTCAAGCTCGTTTGCACCTGCAAATCGTATAAACTTCCTGCCGAGCGAGCGCCATTGATCAACAGGGCTTTCATTAACGCGGGACTGTTCGTGATTTTCAATCGTTCCTGGAAAAACTCCTGCATGAGCGCAAGGGTACCGGAAACGCTGCCGGCGGACATACTCGTGCCGGATTCATAACGGTAGTAGGGTCCCAGTTGATCGTTGAGGCTCCGCAAGACATCCAGGTAATTGCCCAAATCGTTGGTCACGACGATATCGATGAGCAAATCGAAAAAGACCGGGACATTGGTGGGATTACCAATGGAAAAATTCCAGTTCTGACCGACGGGAGTCAACGCACCGCCGTCAGGAGGAGTAGAAACCTGATTGATCATGGTGAAAGCGCGGGCGTTAGTTTTACTGGCAATGCCGGGTTCCTTGAGGACGTAAATGGGCAGATCGATGTCGGCGAACACGCTAATGTTCAATTGGACGGCGTTGTCGGGAATGAACACGGGACTACTCCACAGGCCATTGGTCGGAACGAGGAGAAAGGCATGGCTTTCGTAAATGTGGCTGGTGGGATTGTAATAGGCGGCTTGATCCCATTCGGTAGAACGCGTGGAAACCACAAACGTTCCGGGCGCAACGACATCCGGCTTGAACCTGCCGAAATCACCCTCTATGCCAATCCCGACGTTGCCGCGGCTGGAGAAACTGGCAACTTCCTCACGGCTATCGGTGGATTGCTGCCAGGGCTTGTTAGTATTACACGTGACGGTATTCGAAACACCGTAAATGGTGGTGCATTTGTAAACATCATTCGTGATGTTGCGCAATTGTTCAATGGCGCCCACAGTCAGGACGTTTTTGGCGGTCGCGGGAGACATGATGCTATCGACCTGCCCCCCGGTACCATTTTCGTTGCCATTGCCGGCGTTACCGGCGGCAAAGACGTAGAGAAGCCCCTGGGAACCGGTTTGACCGGGCAAGGCATCACGAACGGCGGCATCATAACTGGCGGCGGCGAGATCGTACTCGTTATCGCCAAAATAATGCCAGCTATTATTGCTGATGAAGGCGTTGGTTCGGGCGGCCCGCTCCTGGAGGTAGGTGTCGCTGGAGAAAGGGCCAAACTCCAGGTCAGACAGCATGGAGAACAATTTGGCGGAGGGAGCCATGCCGCGGAATTGTCCGGCAGAAGGGGGCATGATAGAGCCTTGGGCGTCGATTACGGTAGTGGAATTGGAGCCATTACCGGCGATAATTCCGGCCACGTGAGTGCCGTGACCGCTGGAATCGACACCGCTGAGTGGCACATCAAACGCGACCCGCCCTTTGAGATCGGGATGGTTGGCGTCGACACCAGTGTCATTGATATTAACGAGAACGTTACTGCCGCTTAGTCCGAGGTAATTGTCGGGCACCACAGAATCGATGGCGACACCGTTACGCTCACGGGTGAGGTCATTTGCGTGCACCCGTTTGCGGCCGAGCTCGACTTCCTGGACGCCAGGCAACTGAGCAATGGCAACGAGGGTGTCTACGGGTGGCTTAACCCGCAGCATAGTGCCGAAGGGGGTGGGCTGCTCGGCGACGGCTTCGACGCCCAACTTGCCAAGCTCGTCCCGTGTGGCAGGCTCGTTACCTTTGAACAACAAAACATTGAGAGTGGTTTCCTCGGGTAGATTTTTTTGACGAACCGCGAGGTCCAACAAAGCGGGTTTGAGTTTGTAATAGGGCTCGTAGGCCAGCACGGTTTGAGTTTGGGGAAAACCGGCGAGGGCCTGGGCCGAGGCATAAGGCAACTCGACAAGGTAAGCGTTATTGGGAACGTAAGCGACGATCGTTCCACCCAAGGTTCGAATTTGAGCACGGAAGGTCTCATCGAGAGGTCCCTTAGACTGCACGATATAGGTGCCGGGATCGGATTGAGAGCGCAGGTGGTCAGGGATGGGGAGACTGATGGGCAAGGCGGTATCCAGCAGGGCGTTTTCCAGGAGGAGTGCGCTCTCGCTACGGACCAGCTCTCCGAGCGGCCGCGTGGTATTGCTGAGTCGATTAGCAAAACGAGAAGGAGGATTGGTTGAGCCGGAAACCAGGTTCGGCAAGGAGCCGAGGACGCCGGGTTCACTGAGGAGATGAAACGGGGCAGTGCGACCCGCGACACGTCCGGCAGCGACGGCCGCGGCAGAGGCGCGATTGGTGGTATTTTTGGGAGGAGCCGCTTTTTCCTCCAAAGCCCAACGATTACCGAGGCGCCAAAAGTACATGGCTCCGATAAAACAAAGCACGCTAACCGCGAGCCAAAACAAAGGTCGACGCCGCATAAACATACTACAGAATAACCTTCAACTTGCTGAAGGCACGGTAAAAATTAATGTGACACATAGTGGGGCAAGCGCCCGGATTCCCTGCGCACAATGCGCTTTCCCCTGGTGCAATCCTGCCCATTTTGATCTCCTATTCCGCAGGCAAGACATTATAGCTTTCTATGATGGCGTGCGGATTAGCTGGGGCGCCTTCGATACGCACGACGGTTTTGGTGACCACTTCGGCGGTGATCTGATAATTCGTGCATAAGCCCTGGTACGCGCCGCTGGTTATCAAAGAATGTTCCGCCGGTTTTAAAGACTGCCCATAGGAATATATCACAAATTTCGGCTGGTCCAAATCCCCACCTTTGAGGAGGGACATGATCTGCTGGGGGATCCACTCGTAAATCTGGTCATTTACGTAACGAAGTTGTTTAGAAAGGTCCTTTCTCTGGTCGAGGAAAGGAGAAGCCACGGTCAACTCGGGAGCGGCCAAGATTTCACCCACGTGGTGGAAGTTCGTGCCGGCAAAATTGGTGCGGGCATTGATAATGCCATTCACGATCCGCGCCAGAGGCGGATAATTATTGGGTTTAAAGACATCGTAGGCTCCGGCGGGATCCATTATGGTGTAATTGGCATTGGTAAAGGTATTAGTCGCTACAATGATATTGCCTAGGACGGCAGACCAGGCGGCGATATTGGTTTGATTCACGGAAAGTTGGCTTCGCGTTGCATTTTCGTTAGGCGCCGTGGTAAATAAGTCAAAAAGCTTCCAGTCGGAAATCGGGAATGAAAGGGCGGCATCCGAGTTCGTGGTGCCTTTACCGTCGTAATTGGTAATCATCTGGAAATTGCCGCTCCATCTCTGCCAGTCGTTTGTCTGGATGCTGGCGGATTTCATGTAAACGGTTTGCCAAGGAGTACCGCGATGGACTCGCCCAAGCCACCCTACATTAGCGAATTTATTGGTGGGGAAATCCCAATCATCAGAGCGGGTAGTCAGGGGATCTTTAACATTAAGCGCAACCCAGGTCGGAGGCGGCGCCGTGGCCTTTGACGCAACCGCCCAAGGTTCATACCTAGTATTTAACATTCCTATATTATCCAGCGACTTAGGTGGAGTTAGTTCGAACTTGTTCGTTATCTGTCCCTCCAAATCGCCTGCGGTATAGTGGACCAATGGATCATTTGCCTGCCAACTAATCGTTAGATAAACGGTCCGGGTCGGATTGTAAGGAGAATAAAATTGGTTTGTCTTGTTGTATACGGCTCCCGCGAAATATTCAGGGCTGATATCATATTGGGCTCGGAAAAAATCGACAGCAGCCTTTTCGCTCTCACTCGGAGTCCAATTCTGGGCAACTGCCATGCCCTCGCAGACACGTATTTGGTTCATGACTCCGACCGTCGGCGCCCTATTTCCTGAGCCTCCACTGAAAAGGTTCGTACACCAATAGGAACCCTCCTGGACTGGATTAGAAATGTTTTCGCACTGACCGTCACTTTTTAGAGCAGCCGTTATATCGACGGGTTCGGCTTTGGAATCAAGATTGACATAATCGATTAAACGCTGCGCATCTTGATCCACAATGTAGAATCGAACCCTGCCGCGCACTCGCAGCCACCAATGCGGAACAGGAAAACCTCGATTTCGCTCGAAGTTTCCAGTCAGAGGAATAAACCTCTTGGAAGAATCCAAATACGTGGAGTTGGTCAAAAATAAGAAGTGATTAGTTTGCGGGCGAAATAGAGTTTGGAATGAGCGACTGGCATGATTGACATCGGGAAAACCAGGCCAATCAGTAGGATTTAGCGTTTTAACAATTCCTGAGTTCGTCGAAATGTTATTAGTCAACAAAACATTAATCGTTCCGCCATCCTCATTTGTAAGAATGGCGGTCATATCTACGGCTGCGAAAATCTGAACCTTCCTGGCGATGTTAGTGAGGTAGGAATTAAATGCTTCCAGTCCAAACGAATTTGAAATTGCCACAGTAAACATCTGGTTCGTTTCATCCACGGGACCGGCAGTGGCGGAACGACGGAATTCAAGTTTCCGAGTGATTTTCATTTCGGTTTGCATTGCAAACTCATTGAAATTTGGAAACCCTTTCTTTGCGCCAATCACCAGCGGAATGCCATAGATCATACTATTTGGTTGTATGGCAGCTAAGTCTCTCGAGTCACTGAGATCTTTCCAGGCAGACCCTGAAATTGATGAGAAAAACTGAGATGAGTTCCCAACCTCCTGGTACCCCGTTATCCAAACTTGTGTGCCATTCGTGTCCGTCCTTAAAAACTGGGGACGGAACACACTAGGAAGGTACGGGTAATCAGTTGCTCGCGGAAAAAGGCGATTTGTGGTCGCATCATACATGTTCGCCGCAACTTGGAGCAAGCGATGCACGCTCGGTGTATAAAAATTAGTCGGATAGATCTGAATCCGCGTTGTGTCAAAATTTAGTCCGGAGCTGGCGAATAATCGGTTTGCCGCATTGGTGAAGAAGTCAACTGGTCTCCAGCCGAAGAAATTCGTAACACTTTTGACGCCAGTAAAGTTATTGGCCTGAACCAGGTTATCGTAATTGAGGTTCATCCGTCCGGTATCGATGGCTGAGTCGGTTCCAAGCTGGGAGAGCAATCGATAGAACGTGTAGCGATCGTAGGAACTCTGATTAGTTCCAGCCATCCACAGTCGATTAGAGAGCGTGTTTGCACCAAAACCGGTGACTTTGCCGGTATCAAACAACTCCTGCATGTCGTAGATATGCTTGAAATTTTCTGAGCCATCCCACGGTTTGTCCGTGGCGGTTCGATCACCATCCAAATTGGGCCTGCTGACACTGGTCAGCAGAACCGATGGATTTAAATAGCCATCAATCAAATCCGAAGTAAATGCGTCAACGCCAAACGGTCCGTATCGATTCTGAACGGACGCGAGGTTACGATAATCCTGATTGTAGCGGTAGCGGAGAATGGAAAATGCATCATCAAATCCAACTCCACGGTTACCAGCCGATCCAACAGTCGGATCGTAAAAATATGGCGCATACCCGAAGAAATTTGGTGCCTTCATCGGCCATATATTGGTGTTTAGGTCATAAAAAAATGAGGCGAGGTTCAGCTCCCAAGATCCGACACCTTCGTTCCTGATCAAACCATCAATTCCGACCATCTTCGTCTGCTGTTTCCGGGCATAATTATGCATGTAATTAATGTCGAGCGCCTTGCCCGCAGGAATGACAACGAACGCGTATCTCGCAACCGCACGATTGGTAGGAGAATGGGGATATCCCACTGGGAACGCGTTGGCATTGACGTCCAAGGCTGGCATGTAGCCGGGGCGGTCAACTATGCCTATCCATTCAGGATCTCCTACGAAGCGATTGCTTAAAATATTCAGAAACCCAGCGGTTGGATTTCCATTAGTATCGTAGTAAGGGGCATTAGGGAACGGACTAATCACCGGCAGATAACCATTGGTGTCATACCGGCCATTGCGATTCAGGTCCAGGTAATAGCGGAACTCCATTCCGCCGGTGAGCCGGTTAGTGATATAAACCGGAACTCTGGGAAAGTAGAGAAGATGGGACAGATTCTCGAGAGCATCATTTCCGGTGAGCGGATTTCCGTTCGGGTAATTGTAGCTGACATTCGTCAGTGAACGGTTGCCGGAAATGTAACCGGCGGAGCTAATATAATTTGTGGAGACAAGGATGTCGTAGTTATTGGCGTTGGTGAAACCGAGGATCATGGCCATGGCCTGGGCGAGAGCAGTCTCCTTCGCGGTATCCGCAGCACCGGCGGCGATGGCCTGGTCGGTATGGGTGGTGGTGGCCCCGCGTTGGTTGAAGCCAATCACCAGAAAGGTCACGACCATGAAGGTAATGACCGAGAGAAGGATGAGGGTGATGACGAGGGCGACACCGGCCTGCGTCTTTGCCTGGGCGAGCTTCCCTAATTCTTCCCGAGTGCCGAAGGCCAACCGATTATTTCGAACATCTAATTTCATTGGTACACCGAGTAATCTGCGTTCCGAATTGGGATGCGCTGGCGCAAGACATGCACCTGCGCGACGTGATTGGATAAATATTGCCGCTGAGCGGGGGCATTCGCGGAACCGATGGCTTTGAAGCGCTCGAAGACTTTTGGTTCCAGAATTCCCAATTCCAATTCCACGAACGCGGGGACCGCATTGCTCATGAAATAGACATCGTGCTGATCCGCGAAGGAATTGCGGATGCTAGTGCTCCCGACCCGGACGCCCGTGTAATAGGCACTGTTCGTATGGAAGATCGCGTTGGTATTGAAATTGTCATAGAAGAGCGGATACCCATTCGTCGCGTACGGGATGACGCGCAAATGCACGATGCCGTCGGCGACGCGGGTGCAGTTGGTGACCGACGCGCTCAAGAAATTCCCGGCCAGGGTAGTGGCACCGAACGGTGCGGTCACGTTCGTGGTGATGGCGTAACGATAAAGCGTGCCGACGCCGGCATTCGGAGAATCCGCGGCGACTTCATAGCCGATGCCGGTCCAATCCTGACCCAGGCGAGTCAGGAAGAAGAAGCGCTGGATAAAATTCGTACGCCGCATGGCAGTTCCGGGCAATTCCTGATAGAGCGGTTGAAAACTGCCGCTGTTTACCTGGGCAAAATTTAATTGGTTAAAGGTCGAGGCAGGCGTGTTGGCGGGTGACGGGAGATCGACGAAAAAGTTCGTGGTTAAGGGCGCCTGAGCGGGCATCATTTCGCTGATTTCGCGGACGAGCATGCCCATGACCGCACGGCCAGAGCCCATGACATCGCTGTCCATCATGCTCTGCTTAAAGGCGCGCTGGGTTTGGGTGAACATCATAAGCAGGCCAAGGATGATCAAGGAGAGCAGCGCGACGGTAACCATGATTTCAATCAAAGAAAATCCGCGATGCTGATGAGCCGGAGCTTCCGCGGGCACTGCGTTTGGAACCCGGGTAGAAGAGCCAGGCAGTAACTGAATGGGATTAGTCGTTTTCACTGGGCCTTCACGTAAGTTCGCGGTTCAAAAAAGTGGAGCAGATAAGGAGATGGCGCGCTGGGATAAGGGGCTGGCAGCGGAAAGCCAAATTCTGTGATGCGGGCGAGGTTACCGCCCATCATGGTGCGATAAGCCTGGCGGCCTTCCCCGGTGTTGCCGTTGGGGAGCAAGGGCCAGCGGAAAAGGAAACGGACATCGTGCAAATTGGTCTGGACGTTTCTGGCGAAAATAAAATAGTTGCTGCGTGATACCTGCTCAGCGGCGCTAACGTTTGCGTTCGTGTTCAACCATTCCCGGTTAAAATCGCTGAATGGGACGATGTCGGCAGTGACACGGTAACTGAGAGTTAGATCCTGGACATCACGATTGGTTTGAGGAAATTTTTCGCTGGCGGCCCCGGACATGGAGCGGACATACGCGACTACGTGGTTGCTATAATATCCGGTGCTTTTACCTGCGATGATGGGCTCATATTTAGGGGTGCTCAGCAGCCCGACGATTCGATAGCCGTTGGTGATGGGGTACGAGGGCGTCATTTGGGCGTTTCCGCGCCACGAGCCGAAATAGGTATAACCGTAGGTATAAGTGGCGCCTAGTCCGGTGCTCAGAACTTCGGTGATGGTATTGGTAATCGCAAAAACGTAGTTCGTCAGGTCATCCAAGCCTTTGTTACCGTTCTTCACGGCATCCATGAGCATGGTGTAGTCCTGGTTAATGGTGGTTTCCTGCCGGTTATCTTTCTGGACCTGCATGGCAGTAGGGAGAATGCCGATGATGGCAACGAGCGCGAAACCGATGACAGCGAGACTGATCGCGATTTCGATCATCGTGAAAGCGGCGCGGTTGCGATTGCGATAATGATTCAGCGTCATCGAATTGCTTCCTTCTCGATATGTGCGCGGCCGGTAATGGCCTCGATCACCACGACTTGAGTTACGCCCATGGAGAGATTTCGCACGATGGTGGGGTACTGTTGAATTGGCTGCTTGCTGGTGGGGTCGAGCGGTGGAATGACATTGGCTTTGACCAAGGGAACCAACTCGTTGGTGCGGATATTATTATTTTTGTCCACCAATTGGCCGAAGGAGTTAAAAGCAAGGTAGGGAAGATTTACATATTGTTCGAACCCGGCGGCAGGTGGGGTAAACTCCGAGGGAAACGGCAAATTCGTAGTGGTATCAAATCCATAGATGTTATAAGCGACAACACCGTTAGTTGAAAAAGGAAAGGCGTTGATTCGGGGACCAAACTTTTCCAGAGGAATCATGGCGCCCTCGGGAAGCGTCTTCCACGAACCCCAGTAATGAGGGGTTTTCTTTCCGGGCTGCTCGCCGACGTTGCGAAGGGAGAGAAAATTGTAACCAATGAGTTGTTTCGCGAAAAGATTGGAGGCTTTCTGCTGATCATTGGCCGACCAGTTGTTGAAGGCATAGGTGGTGGCATTGCCCCAAAAATTTGAAGGGACGAAGACCATAAAGACGGTGGTGCGCTGGCTGATAGCAAGCTGGCGAGCGCGACCAACATCATCCAGAAGCTGACGACTGGCAGCCGCGAGAGGATCGGGGGTAAAGGTATGCAGCGTGGGAAGAGCAATGGCAGCCAGGATGCCGATAATGGCAATGACGGTGAGCAATTCAAGCAGAGTGAAAGCGAGGGTTCGCTTTCGCAGACGATTGCAATTTTTGAGATTGGTCGTGTTCACAGGCTATTGCTGTTTCCAACTCACCACGTTGTCTTTGTTTACGCCCTGATTGGCTTTGGTTCCTAGAGCAATTTTCTTGTCGAGACCGGCGGACCAGACCATCACGGGGGAGTTGAGTTCGAAAACATTCGGATTAACGGCGGTATTTTTGATCAGGCTATTGATCCCTGCATTGGCATTGACAGGGTCCTGGGACACAGCAATCGAAGAATAGAAACTATCCCGAGCCTTCTCATCCGCGTTCAGGTCAAGAGTAATGACGTAAGGCTGACCCCAAGGATCGCGATAGACGCCATCCGGGTTGACGCCCGGTTGACCCTGAGGGCTCATCTGCGCGGATAGATAAGCACGTTTGTTGATGTTTTTAATGAAGCCTTTATTAGGTGTGTCCAAGCCATTGGGGTATTTCTCAAGATTCATGAGAATAGCAATGACTTCGGAGTTCGACCGGACGAGAGTATCACTCGGAAAAACCGGGACAGGTACGGGCAAGTCATTCGCGTCTTTGAAAATGCCGCCATAGGTGTAGTCATTCCCGGTGGCGATTACGCGGGAATCATTGGTGCCGGGAAAGCGATTGTAATCGGATTCGTAGCTTTGGATGGCAGTGACAATTTGGCCGATCTGGAGTTGGGCCTGCTTCACCTGCGCCCGCTTTTTAGCGGTTGACAAGGCCGGCAAGATCATCGCTGCGAGAATAGCGATGATGGCGATAACCACCAACAGCTCGATGAGCGTAAAGGCGCGCGGTCTGCGCGGCCGACGCAGTGAGTTGTTTTTCATAAGATCGGATGGGTTAAACCAATGATGAGGTGGTGTTAGCTTTCGCGAAAATATGGAAAGGGAGGTGGTTGAGTGTGCAGTCGGTGAATTCCAAGCACTCAGTCGCCGACCTTTTTTAATGAGGGCAAGACGGGCGATCCGCTTTTCCGAAAGGATTCTGAGCCGCGGAGTCCATTCGCGTTCTTCGCCTTCGGCCCAGTCGATGGGGACTATTCTCGGCTCCGGTTTAATTTTTTTAAAGAGACACATATATTACTTTCCCCTCACAAAACAATCGGCTTATCGCGCCAGTTGCAGATTCGATTGATTTTGCCGCCTACTTTGACATCCACCCACAAATCGAAACTTTCCGGGTTATTCGTCGGGGTAGAGGAATTATACCTCCAGGGATTAATTTTGGTACCAGGCGTTTGGCCGGCGAGCATGTTCGGGCCTTCGACACTGGTACCGAGAATCGTTACCGTCCGCCCCCCAACCGGAATGACGAGGTATTGCCCTACTCGCAACCCTTTGCCCAGGAAATTGACGGCTCGTTCTCCTTCATCCCCATTTCCTTTGGTGGAATTGGCAAAACCGCTAACGAAAAAGACGGAATTACAGGTGGTGGAATTTATCTGAGCGGCACCGTCCAAAGTCGTGTAAATGCCATTCGCATCCACCTTGGTGCCCAGCAATTCGTAATAGAGCGGGTTAACCATGGGGTTGTTGGTGCCGGCGGGTGGATAGAAACCTTTTTTGGTTTTATAGACCTGAATGGCGGTGATGACCTGGTTCAACTCACTGCGAGATTTACTTAAGATTTGATGGCGTTTGGCGGCGCCGGTAATAGGAATGATAAGCCCGGCCAGGAGTGCGATGACCGCAATCACCACGAGCAGTTCGATGAGCGTGAAGGCTCGATGCTCTGGTGAGGTGTTAAAAGTTTTTTCCATAGTGGCTCTACCTTTCCCGCAACTCTGCCTCCATTCGCTCGCTAAGCCATTGTTTAATCATGCTCTGGTAATTCAAATAACGCGAACGGGCCATGCGCTTAATGCGCGCGAGCATTCGAGGATCGATTCTTAAGGTGATGGTGACGGATTCCGCGGATTCGCCATTGCCGGAAACGGCGCCTTCCATGAGGCGAAGGTCCGGGCGGTTCTCCGACCAAAACTCGGCCTCGTCCTCTTCATTATGAAAGATGGGGACATCCTCCCAGCGAGCGATGGTGCGGAGCGAGGAGGGATTGGCAGGCGAATCCGGAGCGGATTGTTCGCCGTCGCCTACGTTCCTAAGTTGACCGATCATATTCGGTTAAGATTTAACAATCATGCCGCAGCTCTCATCGCAATCAGGTGTTATCAGCGTCATGGTTTCAATGCTTACCCGTGGGCGAGGGTTTGCTCCATTTTGCGTTGATAGAAGTATCGTTCTTCGGGTTGCAGCAGACGGGCGTGAATGACGCGGATCTGCTTGCCGTTCGTGCGATAAACTGTGAAGACTCCCGAGCCGCTGACGGACATACCAATGTTAAAAAACCTGGTCTGCACCGAAAACCGGGGGGAATCCGGCAACAGCTTAATCGCGAAGGGATCTTCAAACGATTCTTCAATTTCCCGTTGCGTCAAAGAGCTATCGAGATTGAAGGGCAGGTTATTCCAATCAAACTCCATTGAATTTAATTGTAAATAGAAAGCCCATGCAATGTCTTTACTTTGTATTTACATGGTGGGGACAACAGTGTCAACAGATTTTGAATTATCTGTTTGTAATCGGCCACAAAATGACAAAAAAGGTGGCCAGAGTCGAGGGTTTATAACGCAACCTACTTACACGCAGCAGGTTCAACTGAGCTTCGGGTCTGCTTTCGAGTGGTAGAACGCAGATGGGACGTTCCCTGAAGAAGGTAAATGGCATCCAAGAAAGACTTTGAGCCGAATAGTCTGTCACGCCGCAAGAGCAGGTTATCACCGCAAAGACGCAGGTAGTCACAATTCAATTCCTGGCAGAGGGGATTGGGATATCTCTTAGGCAAAACACGCATGATATGCAGAGGCGCAAACGTCACCGACCGCTGCGAGCGAGTTCAGCCGAGTTGCTGGAAAACAAAGATGGGGCGAAGTGGCGAAGGAGGCAATGCGCTGGCCTTCGCAACGGCCCCGCGTGGGTTATCGGCGTTGGAAGGAGGAACGAACCTATGACTCGATTGCCGGGATTGGATAAAATGAGTGGCCGTGCGGAATCGGTCAGCTTCCTGATACTCGCGCTCGCGTCGCTGGTGCTAATCGGCATTGCGGCAGCGGATGGAAGTCGGTATGCGAACGCGCCGAAGCAGGACACGTCGGGCTCCGAAACCTCACTGATTGCGCACAGCGAAAGCAATCGAATTTCGAAGACGGTGACGAACCAGGTGATGATGAAGCCGCAAACTCCGGCATGGATAACCTTTCCGAGAACCGGATTCGTTGGACCCCAGTGTTAAATATTCCGCTTCGGAAGTCCTCAAGATCGGAGCTTCGGGTGAGGAGAATCTGGACTGCTGCCGGGGCATTACCGGTTCTGTTGGGTTTAACAGCGCACCGGCAGCAGTCCAGATTTCTAACGCGGGCGAGCGGATAATCGCGGCGGGACTTTTTAATTTGGGTTGGTAACATAGCAGAGAATGAACACTGATTCGGCCACGAGAAAACGGTGGCTTCAATTGCTCTTGTACGTCGGGCTTTGGACGTTTATGGCGCTGCTGTCGGCGGTGGAGTCATACGTGGCACAGATGGCTTTTGACAAGCCGATCACGTGGGAACTGGCGCTACGCAGATCGTGCAAGGATTGGTATTCGTTCGGATTTCTGGCGGCGGGGATTCTTTGGTTTTGTGCAAAGAACCGGCTCGAATCGGGGAAAACCGGGAAATGGATAATCAGGCACCTGGGAGCAGCCGTCGTTTTTTCCGCTGCTTACGTAACGATGTCCTCCTGGTTACTCGCGGGTGAACGATCGGTTCAAACGGGGGAGATGTTACGGTTCACCGAACTTTGGAAGAAGCTGGCCATCCATTACAGCGTGATGAATCTGATGATGTACTGGATGGTGGTACTGGGTCATTTGGGGTGGCATTATCACCAGCAGTTTCGGGAGCGCGAGGTGCAGAGCGCGCAATTACAAAGAGAGCTGGTGCAGGCGAAGCTGGATGCCCTGCGGATGCAATTAAACCCGCATTTTTTATTCAATACGCTGCATGCGGTGTCTGCGTTGATCCATGAGAATCCAGAAGCGGCGGACCGGGTGGTGGTGAGGCTGAGTGAATTGCTGCGTTTAAGCCTGGACCAATCCAAGCCGCAGGAAGTGCCGCTGGCGCAGGAAATGGCTTTTTTGGACCGTTATTTGGATATTGAGCAAACTCGTTTCGGGGAGCGGCTGAAAATCGAGAGGCAGATCAGTGCGGAGGTGCAGGATGCGCTGGTCCCTTATTTGATTTTACAACCACTGGTCGAAAATGCGATTCGGCACGGAATCGAACCACGAGAGGAGGCCGGACGAGTGACGATTCAGGCACAACGGACAAACGGAACCCTGGAGCTGAAGGTAACGGACAATGGCAATGGAGTGGCGGAGGGAGCCTCGCCGACGCGAAGGCAGGGAATCGGACTCGCAAACACTCGATCGCGGCTGCAGCACCTTTACGGCAGCCAATACCGGCTGGAACTTACCAATGCGACCGGCGGAGGATTTCAGGCGCGAATAGCAATTCCCTTTCACACCGATGGCCAAGGAGGCTGAACAAAGCGGAGGACGGGTGATTCGCGCGTTGCTGGTGGACGACGAGGCTCCAGCGCGCGCGCGGTTGCGGCAATTGCTGAAAGCGGAAGAAGATTTTGTCATTGTAGGGGAATGCGCCAATGGCCGGCAGGCGATTGAGGCGGTCACGAAAGAACGGCCGGACCTGCTTTTTCTGGATGTGCAGATGCCGCGGCTTTCGGGATTGGATATTTGCAATACGCTGGCCAGCTCGGGGGCTCCAATGCCGCTGGTCATCTTTGTGACCGCATATGATCAGTATGCCTTGAAGGCTTTCGAGGTGCATGCGATTGATTACTTGCTAAAGCCCTTTGACCGGGAACGATTTCAAAAAGCGCTGGAGCACGCCCGGAAACAATTGAGGCGGACACAGGGAACAACAGACGCACGGCTGGAGGCGCTGCTGACGGATTGGCGCGCGCGGAATCAACGGGCGGACCGGCTGGTGTTTAAACAAAACGGGCGGGTGGTTTTCGTGCGAGTGGAGACTATTGACTGGATTGAGGCGGACGGGAACTACGTTAAACTACGCGCCGGGCCGGACTCGCATCATTTTCGCGAAACTTTGGCGACATTGGAGGAGCAGTTGCCTGCGGATAAGTTTCTGCGGGTCAGCCGCTCCACGATTGTGAATTTGGATCGAATCAAGGAACTGCAGCCGTTGTTTTATGGAGATTACGCGGTTATACTGCATGACGGGACGAGGCTGGGAATGAGCCGAAATTATCGGGACAGGCTCGAACTAATCCTGGAACGTCGAAAATAAGCTTGGGTGCGACGAATAGCGGAGCTAACGCTTCAAACCGCTTTTGTAAACTTCACACCGGCTCGCAAAAGTTTTTGGACGGCGACATCGGATTTCGACTCGGCATAGATACGAAGAATCGGCTCGGTACCGGAACCGCGGAGCATCAACCACGAACCATCCCTGGAGATAAATTTCACCCCATCGTACGCTTTGACCTCAGCGAGCGGTGAGTTCAGGAGTTTAGCGGGAGGGTTCTTTTGCAAGAATTCCATCAGGGAGGCGCGCTTTTCCAAAGGGAAATGTGCATCGATACGGTTGTAGCGGTGCGGGCCGAATTTTTTCTCGAGGCCGGAGAGGAGGGTATTGATGGATTTTCGTTCGGTGGCGAGCATTTCCAGGAGCAACAATCCGGCAGCGATGCCGTCGCGCTCAGGAATGTGGCCTTGAAAAGCGATACCGCCGCTTTCCTCGGCGCCTAGCATCACTCCTCCCTTGAGCATTTCCGCGGCGATGTATTTGAAACCGACGCCGGTCTCGGTGAGTTCCATGCCGAAATAAGCACACATTTTATCAACCATGGAGGTGGTCGTGAGCGCTTTGACTACCCTGCCCTGCGCTTTGCGATTGACCACATAGTGGTGCAGCAGGAGGCAGATGAGTTGATGAGTGCTAAGATAATTTCCGCGGCCATCCATACCGCCAACGCGGTCGGCATCTCCATCCGTGACCAGGCAGATATCGTGAGGATGCTTTTTGAGGTAGGCGGAGCTGCGGGCGTAATTTTTTTCGATGGGCTCCGGGTTGATGCCGCCGAAAAATGGGTCATGATTGCCATTGAGCGTGGTGACGCGGCAGGTGGTTCCGGCCAACAATTGATCGAAGCATCCGGCACCGACACCGAAAAGCGCTTCGTGAGCAAAACGCAGGCGGGAATTCGCAATTAGTTTGAAGTCCACCAACTTCTTTATGGCGGCATAATGAGCGGGACGGATATCCTGGAGTTTAACAGCTTTGCTTTTGAGCGCTTCGGCTAAGGGACTGCTTTTGACCGGATTGCGGTCCAATAGAGCCTCAACGCCCTGGCAGATGGAAGGTTCGGCGGAGCCACCGTAATGTGCCTTGAGTTTGAAGCCGTTGAAAATCGGGGGATTGTGGCTGGCGGTGAGCATGACTCCGCCGACGGCGCGGGATTGCTTTACGGCAAAGGAAACGGCGGGCGTGGGAGTGGGCTCAGGGGTTAAGGTGACCCGAAAATCGTTGCCGGCAAAAACTTCGGCGACACGCTGACCGAATTCATTGGAAAGGAAGCGGCGATCGTAGCCAATCACCACCGCTTTCTCCGTGTTTGGGACAGGATTGGCGATCCAATAATCTGCCGTGGCCTGGGCGACACGGTCCACGTTTGAAAAGGTGAAATCTTCGGCGATGACTGCTCGCCACCCGTCGGTGCCAAATTTAATTTGCGCCATGCGAATCGTTTTTCAGCCAGGTTTCACTGCAATTGCTGACAGTGTTCCGGCGGCGCGATACTTTTCAGTGCAGATGGGCTGATGTCAACTCAGAGAAAAGCGCAGAACAGGCATCCCACCAGAGAAGATACCCGTGATAGGCTTGCAGGGCAGAGAACAACCGGCGGCAACCTGCTGTTGTTATGCTGTTTCCACCAATTCGAATTTTTTGCAGTCGAGGCGCATTTTTTTGACGGCGCGTTTGAGGCTTCGTTGGTTGAAAAGGGCAGTACCGCTTATAAATGCGTCAGCGCCTGCCTGGGCGCATTCCGGTGCGGTCTTGAAATCTATGCCTCCATCCACGCCGATGTGGAACTTAAGTTTTTTCTCTTGCCGCCAGGCACAGGCCTGCTGGATTTTGGGGAGGGTTTCGTAAATGAAGGATTGGCCGCCGAAGCCAGGATTCACGGTCATGATGAGCAATGAATCGATATGTGCAAGGTAGGGCTGGACGAGAGAAATTGCGGTGGGAGGATTGATCGCGAGGCCGACTTTGCATTGGAGCGCCCGAATGCGCCAAATCAGCGGAGTGACTTGAGCGCCGAGTTCCACGTGGATGTTAATTTGATTTGCTCCGGCACGGGCGAATGGCTCGAGTAATATTTCCGGTTTGGAGCACATCATGTGGACATCGAAGAAGAGCTTGCTGAATGGGCGCAACGTCTTAACCACGGCCGGGCCGAAGGAGATGTTTTGCACGAAATGGCCGTCCATAATGTCCAAGTGCAACCAGTCGGCGCCGGCGGCGTTTACTCGCTTTACCTCCTTCTCGAGGCGACCGAAGTTGGAGGCCAGCAGCGACGGCGCGATAATCATGAACACACCCTAGTCGGGTAAAAAAGGAAAGTCGATTTGGGAATACGGCGATGAAGCTGTGCCTCAGTTACTCGAAAAGAAAACAAAAAAGACGCCATGTGTGATGGCGCCTTGTGAATCAAAATTTGCGGGCTAAGCGGCGGCTGGCGCGGGATTGCCTAAACCAGGCAGCTTCGGGGGAGCTGGTTTGATGGGTGCCTCAGGCAACGGTGTGCCGGCTGGTGCGCCATGAGGAGGATCGACCTGAGGAGGAGGTGGCGGTGGAGTGAACTTACCCGTTCGCACTATTTCCTCGACCTGCTGGCCATCGAGCGTTTCGTACTCGAGCAATGATTTGGCAATGAGCTCCAGTTTGTCACGATTGGTCGTGATAATCTCCTGAGCGGTGCGGTAAGCGTGATCGATGATACGTTTGACTTCCGTGTCGATTTCTTCGGCAGTGGACTCGCTATAGACCTTAGCACGCGCCATTTCCCGACCGAGGAAGACATACTCATCATTATCGCCGTACTGGACCATGCCCAAGCGATCGCTCATGCCCCATTGCATGACCATGGCGCGCGCCATGTTGGTGGCCTGCTGGATATCGCCGGCCGCGCCGCTGGAGATATCGCCGGAAACAATTTCCTCGGCAATTCGGCCAGCCATAGTCACGGCAATCATGTCCGCCATTTCCTTGCGGCGACGGTTCAAAATATCTGTTTTGGGCAACGACATGGTGGAACCAAGCGATTGCCCACGGGGAATGATAGTAACTTTGTGGAGTGGATGCGTATGCTGAAGCACCACGTTGACGAGCGCATGGCCCGCCTCGTGCCATGCAGTAAATTTCTTATCTTCATCCGTCATGGCTAAGCTGCGGCGCTCGCGTCCCCAACGTACTTTGTCGCGGGCTTCCTCCAACTCTTCCATGTTAACCGCTTTTTTGTTTTCGCTGGCAGCGAGGAGAGCTGCTTCGTTCAGCAGGTTGGCGAGTTCCGCACCGGAATAGCCAGGCGTGCCGCGGGCGATGACTGAAAGATCAACTGCGGGTGCGAGCTTCACATTCTTGGCGTGCACTTTGAGAATGGCTTCACGGCCGCGCACATCAGGAAGGTTGACGGTGATTTGGCGGTCAAAACGTCCAGGGCGCAACAGTGCGGGATCCAGAACGTCGGGACGATTGGTGGCGGCAATGATAATGATGCCTTCCTGGGTATCGAAACCGTCCATCTCCACCAGCAACGCATTTAAGGTTTGCTCGCGTTCGTCGTTGCCGCCGCCCAGGCCATGGCCACGGCTGCGACCAACAGCGTCAATTTCGTCAATGAAGATCAAACAAGGCGTGTTCTTGCGAGCCTGTTCGAACATATCACGAACACGGCTGGCGCCCACACCGACGAACATTTCAACGAAATCCGAACCGCTGATGCTGAAAAATGCGGCATCGGCTTCGCCAGCGATTGCCTTGGCCAGAAGTGTCTTGCCGGTTCCGGGGGGACCTACCATTAAAATGCCTTTAGGTATTCGACCGCCAAGGCGTTGGAATTTTTTCGGGTCCTTCAGGAACTCGACGAGTTCGGAAACTTCCTCGATGGCTTCATCGATTCCGGCGACGTCCTTGAAGGTGGTTTTATTTCGCTCCTTCGCAAGGAGGCGGGCCTTGCTCTTGCCAAAACTTAAAGCGCCTTTGCCGGCCATTTTGATTTGGCGGATGAAGAAGAACCAGATGAAGGCAGCGATGACCACGATGGGGAGCACGCTCCAAACGACGCTTAAGAGCATTGTGTTTGGCTCGCGCACCTCGACCATTGGATTTTCCAGTAATTTTTCTTCAAAACGAGGGGTTAACCTTGTTTTTGTGCGGAAGGCGACCAATTCATCCTGGTCACCTTTTTTGATGCGGGTGCCCTTTTCAGGGTCCGTGCGGTAGTATTTGCCAACTATTTCCGTTAAAAAAGGATTTTGGGGGCTATAATTAATAGTTGCCTGTGCAAGCTGGTTGGAAGCAACGAGCAGTTGGAATTTGTATTGGCTTACTACTTCGCCCTGCGATTCCATGCGTTCACGGAAGAGCATGAGTAGAATGATTCCGCCGAAGATTGCGATCCAAACGATCCAGGTGCGTGGTGGCACGCGGAATTCGCCGCTTTTCTTGGCGTTCTTGTCGTCGTCGTGTTTGTGGTCGTCAGACATTTGGTAAAATTAGTAAAAAACCGGCTGCGTTAGCGTAACATACGTTGCATAGCCGTGCAATGTGGCAGTTAAGCCCGTTCCCATTTCCAAAGCAAGCTACGATTGGTGGCTGCCTGGACCTTAAAGTGCTCGGAGATCCGGAGACCCTGGACCCAAAAGATTTCACCGTTCGCAGTAGTGGCAACCACCAGCAGGCGACGAGCTTCCCTTGCAATTTTGGCGTTAGTTAGCAAATCCTGGAGCTTTACGGCATTTGGCATGCCAATCGGCCAAAAACGGTCACCGGCGCGCCAATGTCTTAATATAATGGTAGATCCAACACGGTCGGCGTCAAAAACTTCCTGGCCAGGCGGTTTTGGAGTTCGCCAGTCTGGATTTAGAGGGCCGATTGCCCAGGAAAAATCCAGTCCCCCAAAACGAATGTGTCCATGTCTTGCCTGGAGGTGAACACGTTTGTGAGATCGCCTGAAGGCCGGCACACGGTTGGCATTGTTATTGAGTGCCACACGACCGTTCTCATCTCTGGATACAGCTTGAAAAGGCTTAAGTCCTCCAAAGGTGATTGGGACATCCGGTGAGCAGCGAAGGTATTCGATTATGAAGAAGTCTGGAGGCACATCCAATTCAAGCAATTGGAGTTGCAGGGATCTTCGCTGGATAGCGATTGGCAGTTCCTGAAACGGAAGATTGGATACGTTTTTTCTAAGCCCTAAAGGTTTTGTATTTTTCTGCAACCACGCTCTGGCCAAATCGTCGGTTAAATGTTGCTCGGCCGAAAGGATCGACATCGCTCGGAGTACCGTTTGGTCAATTCCTGCCTGATAACTTTTCCGCAGGAGCGGCAATAGTTCGTGACGCACGCGATTCCGCAAGATGGCGGAGGAGGAATTGGTTGCGTCCTCGCGATATGAAATGTGATGTCTTTTGGCATAGTCGGCCAGTTGAGATTTGCTGAAATCGAGGAGAGGTCGGACCAATTGGCACTTTGGATCCATCGGTGAGGGGTTGACATAACTCATCCCACTCAGGCCTTCACCGCCACTTCCTCTGAATAAGCGTACGAAAAAAAGTTCCACCTGGTCATCGGCATGATGAGCCAAGGCTATGTGAGTGAGTTTTTTAAGGCGGGCCGTTCGGGCAAGAAAGCAATGGCGCAAATGCCGGGCTGCCATTTCCAGGGACACTCCGGCTTTTGAAGAATATTTTCGTACTTCGGCGCGAGCGGAGATTGCCGGAATATTGAGGGTAGTGGCAGCTCTTTTTACGAGCCGCTCATCGGCATCGCTGCTGCGCCCTCGCAGCGAGTGGTTGACATGGGCTACTGTCAGGTTCCATCTCCACTCAACGGCAAGGGAGTGCATGATATGGAGCAAGACCATCGAATCGAGCCCTCCGGAAACTGCGAGCAAAATGCGAGCATCTGGTTTAAAGAGGTTTTTTTGCCGAATCGTGAGCTCGACCTGAAGCGCCAACTTATCCACTGCCCCAGATTACTGTGACTGATTGGGCGAGCAAGGCGATTGCTCGAGCCAGCTTTGCTAAATTAACGGAGGGCGAAAGTGCGTCCCAGCTCATCCAGCTTGATACGCTCGGTCGCAAGGCGGACTAAAGGTGTGACATTCCCCCGTGCCGAGGCGATTACGAGTTGTTCATGCTCAAGCACCATAACGCAGCAGCGAAGATTGTTACCAGAGCCACTCTTTGCCGGCATGTAGACTCCAACGAGATGATCGTTCTGCAGCACTCCGACTATTCTGGTCCAACCGCGTGCGGTCATGGATTTGTCAGCGGATGCCAAAACGTCTCCAGGATTGAAAGCACTCGATTCTTTTTGCCATTTGTAAATTCCGACTTCACCTCCCCGCATGCTGGCCAGAGCGGCCTGGGCTTCTGGTGGCATGTGAACGAATTGCGAACCAAAACGGACGAGTCCCGTGGTAAAATAGCCGACGCGCATAGCAATTTTCTTATCCCAACGTCCTCCTGCGCTGTGCATAACGGTGCGCCGCAAATCGGAAGCCTCCGAACTTAACCGGAAATAGCCGGTGATGCCTATGACAGCGAGGGCAAAGGCGGCCAGGAGCGTGCAAAGAATAATAGTTCCCCGGCGTGGCCAAACTGAAGGTAGATGTTCGGAGGGATACATGGGATTTAAAGTAAAAGAGCGCACGAACAGATTTCGTGCGCTCTAATTAAGTTACTTACTATGCGTAGAGCCACCGAGTTTCTGCAATGGATCGATATGAAGTTTCTCGCCTAGAACAGCAAGTTGCTCCGGGCGGATGTCGCCTACGACGTTAACGAAAACGGCCTGATGGTTCCCATCCATGACAGTCACCGCAAGTCCCTGGACTGAATTGCCTTCGCCATTTTTTACATACACACCAACGTCCTGATTTTCCTTTTGGGCCGTGACGACTCGTTCCCACCCTTTTGAATCGAGTGATTTCCTTAGCTTTGCGGCTTTGTCCCTCAGCTCTGAGCGATTTTCATCGTTCAAGCCAACAACGGTGACATGCACCTGCTGAAGGCCGTTCAAAAGCTTCGCAACATCGGGTTCTTCTTTTTGAATCAGGCGCGCCGCGAATGAAATCAGGTTACTGGTAACATTAACTTCAACGAATTCTCCGCCTTTGCTCGCCCCAGCAAAATTGCCAAAATCAATTTGCCCGGGTGGGAGCGACTCGGCAGGCGAGTTGAGGGTCATCAACGAACCCGCGAGAACTACGGCTAGACTGCATCTACGTGATGGTTTCATATGTATTCTTTGCTTAATCGATTTGTTTGTAAGTCATCGAAGGGAATACACAGAACACCGAAACAAAGTTTCAAAATTATTTTGAAACCTGATTACATTGAATGCAAGGCGATGCGGTTACCTTCTGAATCCAGGATGATGGCGCGATAACCGTAAGAACCGATGCCATGCCTCGGCTGGAGGATCTTGCCGCCATTGGGTTCGACCGCCTGAACAGCCTGATCGAGGCGTCCCTGGCAATTAAAATAGAGAAGAACGCCGTGATCGGCCGGCCTGGTGCCATCACCATCGGAACCGGGAGTGAGGCATCCAGAAACCTCGGTTTGCTGTTCGTGCGGCAAGACCGCGAAAGCAATGTTGCCGAATTTTTGTTTACTGATGGGTTTCCCCAGCACAGCCGAATAAAATCTGACTGCGCGCTCGAGTTCCTTCACCGGCATATCAAACCAAACAACCTGATTCGCCATATCAATATTTAGGGCTGCACTTGTTAAGTCAGCTTGCCATCGACGAAATCTTTTGCAAGCCACAGCGGACCACTGCGGTTTTTTGAAAATACTTTCCATTCTGCGGTTCTCCGATTACAACCCCACACCGATGAACACAGTACGCGCCCTAAAAATGGTAAAAAAGAACGTAAAAGATACGGTGGAATCAGTTCTGACTGAATCCGGAGGCTTATTACGATTAGCTCCATGCTGGGTGCCAAGATCGTTTCTACAACCGGGCAAACGATTGAAGCTCCATCCTGATGATCTGTATGCGTACGGATTGAACCGCGGAGGGATTGATGAACGTTGGTTTGCGTCCACCACGCCCGCAGCCAACGAAAATCGGACCCCTGACGAAGGCCTAAGTTATGTGGTAGCCGGAAAGCAACGATTTACCCTGCAGCAAGCTGTCGCAGAATGTGGCGCTACCCTAATCGGCAAGAAAATCTGGGGCAAGTACAAGAAATGGCCAGTGTACTCGAAATTTTTTGATAACATGGGCCCAATCCCGCACCACATGCATCAGAGCGCAAAGCAAGCGAGGTTGGTTGGACAGGAGGGAAAGCCAGAGTCCTACTACTTTCCTCCACAGCATAATAATTTGGGGAACAATTTCCCATACACATTTTTCGGTCTCGAGCCGGGTACCACAAAAGAGCAAGTCAGACGATGCCTGGAAAACTGGAACAAAGGAGATAATGGCATTTTGGATTTATCCAAGGCGTATCGACTACAGCCCGGGACGGGTTGGCTCGTCGGACCCTCGATTTTGCACGCGCCAGGTTCGTTATGTACCTACGAACCTCAATGGGGCAGTGATGTGTTCGCAATGTATCAATCGCTGGTTGAGGGACGGGAAGTCCCCTGGTCATTGTTGGTCAAAGATATGCCCCGAAATAAACATCGCGACCTCGATTGGATAGTTGAACAACTCGAGTGGGAAGCAAATGTCGACCCGAATTTCAAAGACAATCATTTTCTAAAGCCGGTGTCGGTCGCGGACACGGAGAAACAAGGTTTCGTGGATCGTTGGATCGTTTATGGAAAAATCGATGGAGAACAGTTGTTTAGCGCCAAAGAGTTGACAGTCGACCCGGGAGCAAAATGCGTCATTCAGGACAACGGGGCGTACGGGTTAATTTGTGTTCAAGGATTGGGCAAAATCAATCAGCAACCGCTCAATAGTCCAAAATTAATTCGATTTCACGAACTCACCGAGGACGAGTATTTCTGCACCGAGGACGGAGCGCGGAATGGGGTTACGTTCGAAAATAAAAGCGCAACCGAGCCGTTGGTTGTCTTGCGTTATTTTGGTCCAGAGGTAAATCCCAACGCACCTGAAGTGGGCAAACGCAATCCAAAGTAAGTCACCCCAAATGCCCGCGCATCAAGCGACGGCGAGTTCACGCTCGGCTTTGCTCTTGGTATCGAGGCATTGTCGAACCATGTGGGCAAGTTTTGGAGGCAGATAAGGCTTCGCCAAGAAGACCGTATCGTTGCGGCCGAAATCACGTCCTAAAACCTCGGAGCTATATCCACTGGTGAAAATGACTTTCAGGTTCGGCTTTCGTTTCTTTAATTGATCGGCCAGGTCCCTGCCACTCATACCTTCGGGCATAACCATATCGGTCAGCAGCAGGTCAATCTTGCCGTTGTATTCATCCCAGACTCTAAGAGCTTCAACTCCGGAAGCAGCTTCAATCACCTTATAATCATAGCTGCAGAGCACCTCTCGCACTAATTCGCGCAGCACGGCTTCATCTTCCACCAAAAGAATCGTTTCGTTTCCACCTTTCACTGGACCTGGTCCCTCGGAGCGTTCAACCGCAATTTCTTTCATTTCGGCGACTGCGGGTAAATAGATTTTAAAAGTAGAGCCTTTACCTGGCTCGCTTTCGACTTCAATCCAGCCCTGGTGCTGCTTGACTATGCCGTAGACGGTCGCCAAACCGAGCCCGGTCCCCTTCCCTACCTCTTTGGTCGTAAAAAATGGTTCGAAAATTCGTTCGAGTGTGCGGCGTTCCATGCCGCAACCCGTATCAGTTACAGTCAGACAAACGAAACGTCCCACTCGTGCGTCGGCGTGGCGCTTGGGATAATCTTCGTCGATGTTCAAAGTCAGCGTTTTTACGAATAATTTACCACCCTTGGGCATGGCGTCCCGAGCGTTTACTGCCAGGTTCATTACCACCTGCTCAATCATCCCCGTATCAGCTTCGATACGAGGGAGGTTTGAGGAATATTGCTGTTCCAATCGAATGTCCTCACCGAGCAATCGCGGCAGCATGTTGGCCAAATTCTGGAGGACAGCATTCAGATCCAAGACCTTGGGTTGGATCAATTGCTTGCGGCTGAAGGTGAGCAGTTGCCGTGTCAATGAGGCCGCGCGTTGGGACGCGCTGGAAACCTGCTTTAAAGCCGTTTGAGCAATGGCGTCACTCGAGCAGCGCGAGAGAAGACAATCAGCATATCCCTGAATGACGGTAAGAATGTTATTGAAATCATGCGCGACGCCCGCGGCGAGTTGTCCCACCGATTCCAATTTTTGCGCGTGTCGGAATTGGGCTTCCAAATTCAGCATGTCCGTAACATCGGCCCCATAACAATGAACTACACTGCTGGCTGTGACTGGAAAAAATGACCACGTGATAGTTCGGCCATCGATATTTATTTCTTCCCGCAAACGTTTCTGTCCGTTAGCCAGGCACTCTTTGACAATTTCAGAGGCGTGAGCTGGCAATATGGAAAGCAGTTCCTCGCGCCCCAGTGCCTTAGCCATTTCATGGGCTGCATCATTGGCGTAGGTTAATGTTCCATCCGCGGAGAATTCCAACACTGGATTGGGATTCACTCGGGGGAAGGCCGCCAGTTTTTGAATTTGGGTTTCCGCGAGTTTTCGATCCGTGATATCAGTAAGGGTTCCCGACAGGCCGATGACGGCGTCCTCCGCATTAACCGCTCCCTGGGCGAAAACTTCTACCCATCGGACCTTGCCATTCTTGGTTATAAACCGTGTCTCATAACGGCAATATTCCATCTGCCGTTCAGTCAATTTTAGAAAAATCTCCTGATCCTGGTGCCGGTCGTCCTGGTAAATGTATTCGAGGAAAAACGTTCCGATGGTAGCGGGCACATCAAAGCCCGTGACCGAGGTCCAGGCAGGATTCAGGAAGGTCCAGTTCCCAAACGCATCAAGCTGGAAGATGACTTCTTTGATACTCTCAACCACGCTGCGGTACTTAAATTCACTTACACCCAGAGCCTGCTCAGAGCGTTTACGTTCGATACATAACGCGATACCGTGGGCTACAGAGCCCATTTCCAGGGCAATTTGATCAGTAAAAGGTTGTTGAGAAAAGACGGTCATCAACCCGACGAGTTTTTCCTCAAGGACGAGGGGATAAGCCGCACAGGAAGCCAACTTTTCCTGGCGGAGCCAGGTTTGATCGGGAACGCGAGTGTCATTGGTAGCCTGCTTAATTATTGCGGGTTTGGCTTCAGCCAGCGTCAGCAAATCCAGATTTAGCTTTGGAATGCCGGGAGGCAGGGGTTTGCTCTCGCACAAGGGACCCGCAGAGGCTTGAACTTCAAAATCCTGTTTCTTGGGATCGTAAGTGGAAATCTGCGCCAGACTAGCGTTTAAATACTGGGCCATGGCCCGGGCGCAACGCTCAAGGATTGCATCCAGTGAATCACGACGTGTCAGCACAAGGCCAATTTCAGCACCGAAGGCGGCGAGTCGCGCCTGTTCGAAAGCAGCTAAGGCAGTGGCACGTTTTCGCTGGAGCGCATAACGGATGCTGCGTTCCAGGGCGTTGGCCTGCAGCTCGGTTTTGACGAGATAATCGGCGGCACCAGCCTGCATTGCGGTAACGTCAACTTCGTGTTCTCCGGCCCCCGTAAGCAGAATCACTGGGGCCTGGCAACCGCGTTCGAGAGCTGCGCGAAGCAATTCCACACCGTTGTGAGCTCCGAGCCGGTAATCCACCAAGCATACCTCATGTTGGTTTAACAACATGGTTGAGAGACCTGCCTCAAATGTCTTTACCCAGTCCAGCGAGAACCGATGAGGCATCTCCGCCAATAAATCGCGAGTGATGATGTAATCATCCTCATCATCCTCGACGAGCAAGACTTTCGTGAGCGAAGAGTACACTTGTTTTGGATTACTTGCTGGCCGGCAATTCAACGGTTTTGAACCAGTATTGGCCAAGAGCCTCCATTACACTCACAAGGGCATCAAACTGCACCGGCTTATTAATGAAAGAATTAGCTCCAAGGCTATAAATTGATTCGATGTCGGTGTCCGCCTTGGATGTAGTTAATACAACAACGGGAATCCGGCGGAGATCGGGGTCTCCTTTGATCGCGCGCAATGCCTCACGGCCATCCTTTCGGGGCATATTCAAATCGAGCAGAATAAGACCGGGGCGCGGGGCTTCAATCCCTTCGTATTTACCGACTTTACCAAGGTAATCCAGCAGGTCCTCTCCGTTATCAACAAAACGAAGTTCTGCCTTCCAGCCGCACTCTGCCACTGCGTCCTTCACGAGTAACCGGTCATCCGCATCGTCCTCTGCCATTATGATTATGTTAGCATTCTCGTTCATTTTGTTGTCTTCTCGTTGGACTGCCGCATTGGCAGCGTTACAATAAACGTCGCACCCTGACCCAGCTGACTCTTCGCCGTGATTGTTCCATGGTGGCGATCAGTAATGCGCCGGCATACCGCCAGGCCTACGCCCGTGCCTTCGTATTCAGTTCGCCCATGCAATCTTTGAAACACCGCAAAAATCTTTTCGAGGTACTTCTCCTCAAACCCGATCCCATTATCGGCAACGGTGATTTCACACATTTGCTCGCCACTCACAGTGGTGAAGCAGCGCGAATTCACTTTCACCAAAGGTTTGGCACCTGCTGTTTGGAATTTAAGCGCGTTGCTCAACAAATTGAGCATCAACTGACGCATCTGCATCGGATCCGCATCGATTGTGTGCAACTGGCTCAATTCAATTTGAGCCGCTGATTTTTCGATTCGGACTTCAAGATCACCAAGAATCTCCTTGGTCACGACATTCATGTCCACAGCGACGAAAGGCTCAGAACTGCGAATCACTCGCGAGAACGCCAGGAGGTCATTAATCAATGTGCGCATACGAGCCGCCGCGCTCTGCATACGCTCGAGGTAATCCTTCGCATCATCTCCGATGAGTCCGTCACATTTAACTTTGAGGCGGTCACCGAAAGCTTGAATCTTGCGTAACGGTTCCTGTAAATCGTGGGAGGCTACAAATGCAAATTGTTCCAATTCGGCATTGGACCGGGCCAGTTCGGCGGCTTTTTGGGCCATGGTTTCTTCCGCGCGTTTGCGTTCAGTGATGTCTTTGAAAACTACTACCGTGCCCGTGACTCGCCCATTCTCCTGAATTTCAGTGCGAACGAATTCCACTGCGAACGCGCTCCCGTCTTTCCGCATAAAGATGCATTCGCCGGCATTGTTCTCCTGCAGAGCCAATCCGTTGGTTTCCTGCTGAAGACCGAAAATTTCATTCTGAGTCTTACCGATCAATTCCTGAACGGACCAACCAGTGAACTTGGCAACTGCAGGATTCACGAAAGTTGCCTTACCTTCAAAATCCAAACCGCAAATGCCTTCACCTGCCGCATTCAAAATCATTTCATAACGACGCTGTAATTTCTGCAATTCTTTGGTGCGAGCCTGCACGTGCAATTCAAGAACAGTTTTCGAACTCTCCAGGACCTGTCGCTGTTGGGAAAGAGTCTTCTCGGCGCGTTTGAGCTGATCCAGTTCGGTCTTTAATTGATGATTAGATTGCTCGTAAGTTTTAACTCGCTGTTCGAGTTCAAGAAAAGAATTGCCAAGCATTGATTCGGATTTGCGGCTTTCAGCTAACTGAACCTGCAAACCCATAGTTTGCTTACGCCAATCCTCCTGTTGTTGACTCAATTCTCGATTCAGTTTGCGGCGTCCGGCCGTTGACCCAAACAGTCCGCCTGCCAAAAGGAAAGTAACTAATACTCCGGCGCCTGCCGCAAGATACACAATCTCCTGGTTCTGTCCGAGCACTGACCCTCCCCGAGCTGGACGGGGCGATACACTAAGGATGAGCCAAATACTTGTCACCAAGCCAAGAAACAAAATCACCCAGGCAAATAGCATCGGACGCCGGGACTCGGCGTTCTTCTCATCCCCGACGGGATTAAGCAATGCATTGGCGACTGCTGCTGTCTCGTTCATTAATTCCTTCCTGAGTTGGTGTGTTTGCTGGCAGCTGAACCCACCAGAATCGGTCAGGACTCCGATTCCCATCCTTCGTTACAGCACGACCCAGACCATGCAGCATCAATTTGCGATTTTGCGAGCTTTCTCCGGCCGACCAGACTCCACTTGCATCCGAGTCTGGTTGGGCTACTTAGCAAATATGCAGCTTTGTATTGGGAAGGTATGCAGCTATTGCCCCCCGGGGCATTAGTCAACCCCGGGTAAAATTTTGCCTAATCCTTTGCTAATTATCCGCATTTACAATCGGAGCCCGATGTCTTTCAATTTGGCAAATGTGCATTAGTTTAGGACACCTTTCTATGGGCTTATTCCGTTTAGAACGCCCGAGAATTATGCCAGTCCTGCGAGCCAGATAATGTTAGGCACAATGGCCGTCGCGGACCTTCAGCTTCAAACGATCGGAATTATCGCAGGAAATCGGTCTTTACCTCTGGAATTTGCACGGCAGGCCAGAAAACAGGGCATAACCAGAATCATCGCCGTGGCGTTCGAGGGAGAAACTGAGCCAGAACTCGCTTCACTGGTGGATGAAATTGTTTGGGTAAAAGTCGGGCAGCTCTCAAAAATGATTGCTGCGTTCACTACCCGAGGTGTTCAGCACTGTATTATGGCGGGGCAGATAGCGCCTAAGAACCTTTTTGAAGTTCGTCCAGACCTGCGCGCTATGGGCTTGCTGTTTCGGTTGAAGGAGAAGAATGCACACACTGTTTTCGGTGCGATAGCGGAAGAGCTGAAGAAAGATGGCGTAGAGCTGATCGAGGCAGTTCCATGGTTTCGGTCGCTAATGCCAGGGAAAGGGTTTCACCTTGGTCCACAGCTGACAGACCAGCAGCGGCAAGATATTGAATTCGGGTTTCAAATAGCCAAGGAGATTTCTCGATTGGAAATTGGCCAGACCGTAGTGGTCAAAGAAGGTACGGTACTCGCAGTGGAAGCATTTGAGGGAACCGATAATTGTCTGCTCCGAGGGGGGGCCCTGGGAGGCAGCAAAGGAGGAGCGTTGGCTGTTAAAGTTGCACGGGAAAAACACGATCTCCGGTTTGACATTCCGTGTTTAGGTCCGAAAACTCTGGAAGTTTGCGCTACAGCAGGGATCTCAGCCCTGGTGTTCGAAGCGGGCAAATCGTTATTGCTTGAACAAGAAATTTGCGCTCGAGTTGCCTCGAAACATAAGATCTCAGTAACTACCATGGGACCGGATGGGATATGAATTGATTTGACCTACCGCCTAAGTTGACGAAAAGATTTTCCGGCTAACAATAAATTCAGTAAATGCTAACTTCACACGAATTGCTCGGTTTCATGTCACCGAAATTGGCGGAGGAAATTATCACCTACGCTTACGAATCGGACAAACCACTTTACCGAACCGTCATGGGGGCCGTGGCAGAGGCTCGGAAAGTACGACCGGTCTTCCTCGAACGCCAGCCTCGAAGTCAAAGGCATACGACCATGATGACTACTCTCGCTCGACCCTCGCTGGAAATGGTGACGGCAAATCTGCTGCGCACGTGGCTACTCAAGAAGCATAATACAATGCTGGTCGATTTTCTCGACACTCTGGGCATCGCCCATAAAGAAGGCGTCGTGGAGGATTTACCTGACACAATGGAGGAAGCGAAATTGAAAGCCGCGGTCGATGTACTCGTGGCAAAGCACCCGCCTGAAGTTGTGGCAGTTTATTTAAACGCATTCAGCGAAATGAACGAGGTTGATTGGCCGACTTTAAAGTCAATGTTAGCGACAGATCCAAGGCTGCAGTTAGGCGGCTAAGGTAACGAGAGCCTGGCCGTTTTTCTGGCAGCTGATGAATCCGAACAACGGGCCGGACCATTGGCAAGCAATGCTCAACCAATCGCACTCACGTTTTCTTGCATATTAGTTCAACCACACTGACTGACCTTGCAGGAAAACGCCACTTAGGGGGCTCAACTGAAAGAAGCGGCTGTTCCACGGGCGTAAAGATAGTGGGATTTAGTGGACTGATTTCCTGACGAGGATTCTCAGGGGCGATTTGAAATACCCTGCCTGTCTGCACAGTATGCCCCAGTATGGCGAACGTGGCTTCGATTTCGCCCGAGTAATTGCAGTTGGCAGCATGCAAAAAGAATTTATCCCCGATTCGACTAGCAGCCACATCCAGATTGGAAGGGGACGTGTTGACGGCGATTGCCTGGGTTCCGTTGTGAGCCTTAAACAACTGCATCACAGCGCCGGCGGGTAAAAGGTAACTAATGCCCGAGGGCACTTGATGCAGCAAAGCATTGGTTGTCCAGCGAGTACCGTTAAAATCAGCCGCAGTGGCAATCTTAACGCGATCTCCGTGACGTTGGTAAAGATTTAAAATAATTGCGTGATAAACTCCGCTCAGCCATTCGGTAAGGATTGGGTTTGCATTATGTGGAGCAAGGCTTAGATGACCTTCAGTAATCGCGATTCCGTGATTTGATTTAATCCGCTCGAGAGCATTTTTGAGCTCAAGCAGTTTTGGCTGCACGCGAATACTCGGTAATTCCGACAATTCTTCCCAGGCCCGCTCGGGTTCGCTCTGGTAGCGGAACCCGCGAAGGACGGTATCTTTGCGCACGGGCGTTTGGCCCATCATGTGGACGGCAACGTAGGAAAGATAAGAACCTGCACGCTCCAACAGATCGTTCGTCCAGCCATTATCGCCCCAGCCTATCAATTCCAATGACTTGTCGCGCTCGAGCATCTTTCTTGCGAAATCGATGGTGGTCGCAATTGATTCGTCTTTTTTAAAACAGGCATTCCCGTAGGACGTTTCATTTCCAAGCTGCCAAAGCTTAATGTTAAAGGGCTCTGGGTACCCATGGGATTTGCGCTCTGCGTTACTGGAATCGTTCGCATAGGAGACCCAATCGGCAGCTTCCCTGGCATCGCCTGACCGATTGCCTTCGGGACATTGCGAATAACGTTTTTCGCCGTCACTGAGGAAGTTCACGCAGTAAAGAGGTTCAGCGGAAACGCGACGGCAGAAGTCTACAAATTCGGCAGTACCTACTCGGTTCGTTTCTTTTCCTCCCCAGACATAATTGCGCATTAGGGGTCGCCGATCCACAGGTCCAACACCTTCTCTCCACTTGTAATAGCGACCGAAAAGCCCACCAAAACGCATCACCCCAGGGGCCAGAATCGCCGTCGTTTTAACAAAGTCCGAACGCCAGGCATCTGTTTGATAATCCCAGGCAGCCTCTACAGATGAATCTGTCACCCCGAGAGGTTCCATAAATTGCATGTAAAGGCGGGGCGAAATATCGAAAAGCGGCTTGGGATCCAGAACCAACCCGCTGCCCGAGCTGGTGGCACTTGCAATTTGGGCTTCAGCCTTTGCTGATGCCGCGTTCCGGACGGCAAGGCTCGTCGCTACTGCCGCGGACATCTTTATGAATTTGCGGCGCCGCATGCAGTCTAGAAAACGTAGGGGATTCCTTCTTCAAGAATGCGCAGGCGTTTGCTAACGCGGTGTTCGGCAGCTAATTCTTTCAGCCAGCGAGGGGGCTCGTCCATGTCTTCAAAGGATAACCGAAAGGTGCCGTAATGCATGGGAACGAGCCAGCGCGAGCGAAGGTCTTTAAACACTTTAATGGCTTCATCTGGTCCCATGTGCACGTGGCGAAAGGATTCAGGGTGGTAAGCGCCAATAGGAAGAAGCGCAATCTCCGGTCGACAGTTTTTACCAATGTCACGAAACCCCTCAAAATACGCACTGTCGCCAGCGTGATAAATCGTACGGCCCTGGTGTTCAAGAACGAATCCGCCGTAGCCCCGATGGTTATCGCGCAGATTACGAGCACCCCAGTGTTTGGACGGAGTCAGAGTTACCTTCCAATCCAGATGGCTGAAGCTTTCCCACCATTCAAGTTCTACAATGCGGCCAAAGCCGAGATTATGAGCCAGGTCTCCCATACCCCATGGCATCACCGCGATGTTGGGATTCGGCAATTTGCGAAGCGTGGGTTTGTGGAAATGATCGTAGTGAGCATGGGTAAGCAAAACGAGATCAATCCTGGGTAAATGCTCAATTTTCAAGCCCGAGCGCTTGATCCGTTTCAACAGGAAAAGCCAGTTCGCAAAGTTTGGATCGATGAGCACGTTCAGGTCATTAAATTGAACGAGAAATGAAGCATGACCAATCCAGGTAATCGATACCTGCCCTACTTTGAGGCGAGGGAAAACAGGTTCGTGACATTCCCCGGTTCTTCGAGTCAGCAGTGCCTTCCAGATCATTTCTCTGAAGAAGGTGCGCGGATTAAAGTGTTTGGCCGGTGTGAGATCTTTGAATGATTTTGGCAGTGGCTGCCGGGAAACGGCTGGACGGTAGGGGATCGGTTTCGCCATAAAACTTTGACTGAGTTACTGATAGCTGCGGATTGCGGAAAAGACAATGCGGTGTATCGAGATATTCGCGATGGGATTCCGTACTTCAAAGAATCGAACTGCCGGTTATAATAACAAAATAAGTGAACACGATTGAAAATCGTAAAAAGCTGGAAGAGCAGTTTAAACAATTTCTCCATGCTCGTCCGAAACTCGGGCGAGGGGCCTATATTGCATCGGGAGCCGTAGTCCTGGGAGATGTGACCCTCGGGGATGGAGCCAGCGTGTGGTACAACGCCGTATTGAGAGGGGATATTAATCGGATTGTGATCGGCCACCACACAAACATACAAGACAACTCAGTTATACATTTAGCCGACGATTACCCGTGCATCGTTGGAAACTACGTGACTGTGGGCCACAAGGCGATTCTGCATGCCTGCACAGTAGGCGATGAAGTATTAGTCGGAATGAATGCCACGGTCCTGGATGGGGCAGTCGTGGGCGAACAATCCCTGATTGGAGCCGGCGCATTGGTGACGCCGCGAACGCAGATTCCCGCAGGGTCATTAGTCCTAGGTTCGCCCGCGAAAGTCGTCCGTCAGTTGAGTGTCGAGGAGCGAGACAATCTTAAAGATTGGGCCGAGAAATATGCTGGGTATGCCGCTTATTGCCTGGAACGCCGAATTAACGTGTCGGGTCCCTTGATTTTCTGAAGCTCAGGCAATGAACCAGACTCGCTGGACAAACCAGAAGCCGCCCATGAGAGCGACCAGCAGGGAGAATGCAGGGACCCATCTTTTAAGGAAAAGCGGATGAGCTCGTAATTTCCAAATGACCGGTAGCGCAAGGCCGGCGATAATGATTTGGCCTAACTCAACACCAAGGTTGAAGCTCAGCAATGGAATAGCTATGCCAGGGAGGTGGGTGCCCACACCTAATTCGCGCAGGACGGAAGCAAATCCAAATCCGTGGATAAGTCCGAAAGCAAAAGTGAGAAGCCATCGTCCACGCGAGTCATCCCCCCGGAGTAGATTTTCCAGACCCACATAGACAATTGAGGCGGCAATCAATGGTTCAACGATACGGCTGGAGATTTGAATGACACTTAAACTTGCCAGAGCGAGGGTGATCGAATGGGCAATGGTAAAGCAGGTAATGATTTGCAGTGAAGAAGCAAAATTGCGAGTAACTATTAGAAGCCCGAAGAGGAAGAGCAGATGATCATAGCCCGTCCAAATATGTTTTACCCCGAGCAACAGAAAATCGGCGAACCGATGATTGGTCGCAGCGATTTTTGGATTTTGCTCAGCCAAATCGATATCCATAAATATGGAATCAGCATTCGCATGAAGCATGCGTTCCGCCAGAACGGCACCCTCTCCATCCTGAAGTGTAAAGAGTTGACGATGGCCGGGGGGCAGGAGCGCCAGCCATTTAGACCGGAAGACCAGATTGGTAAATGCGCCAACTGAATAGCTAAGCTCGAGCACGGCATTATTATTGGTATCGTAATGGCAAGCCGCTTTCGTAGGATTTATTAAAGCGCTATCCAGTTTAATTTCGAGGGCCTGCCCTGCAATTCGCTGTAGCTCGAGAGTGGCATTCTCCAATTCCGTCTTTGAAAACTGGAGGTCTCTATTGCTATCGACATCAACAAGCTCAGCTAAATCCAAAGCAGAAAAAATAAGTGCAACATCCAAGCGGTTCGTACCAAGCACCACGGCGGCAGTGCTTAAACCTGGGTCGTGGGCGAGAGCACTGGTTACTACGCAGAAGTGCAGAGCAGCAATCAGCAAACGTCGCATACCACATTAGAGCGAAGCATCGGAGCAGAGTTTCAGAAATTTGGCTTCATCAATAACTTTGACCCCGAGCTTTTGAGCTTTTTCCAGTTTTGAGCCTGCATCTTCTCCGGCCAGGACATAGTCAGTCTTTTTGCTAACGCTACCGCTAACCTTACCCCCGAGAGCCTCGATTTTTGCCGCTGCTTCTTCTCGTTTAAGGTTAGGGAGCGTTCCGGTGAGCACAAAGCTTTTGCCCTGAAAAGGCCCAGCGGCAGCGTGCGGTTTAAAAAGCGCCGATTTAAAATTTACCCCTGCAGCCCGCAGGCGCTCGAGAAGTTTACGGTTCCGCTCGTCTCCGTACCATTGGGTGATACTGTTGGCAATAACAGCGCCCACGTCCTCACAATCTGTCAAAACATCAACACTCGCACTAAAAAGATCTTCCAGAGTGGCAAAACAACGCCCCAGAGCCTTTGCGACACCCGCACCGACATGCAGAATTCCAAGTCCATATATGATCCGCCACAGATCACGCGTTCGACTCGCAGCGACACCGTCCAGAAAGTTTTGAGCGGATTTTTCACCCATTCGCTCCAGTTGTGAAACTTCAGCCAACTTAAGAGAGTAGAGGTCCGCGACATCAGAGACTAGTCCACTCGCGACCAACTGTCTTACCCGAACCTCTCCCCCTCCCTCAATATCCATGGCACCACGACTACACCAATGTTCGAGTCGACCGCGGACCTGGGCCGGGCAATCTGGATTCAAGCACCGCCACACTGAACCCTCATCACCTTCGGCTGCACCAGGGGCTCTTGCGATTTTGGATCCACACTCGGGACATTGATTGGGAAAACGGAAAGGAACTTCATTACCATTTCGTTTGGTTAGAACCACATCCACTACCGCAGGAATGACTTCGCCGGCTTTTTCAATGGTCACAGTATCCCCGATGCGAATGTCCTTAATCTTGATATAATCCTGATTGTGGAGCGTGGCGCGGCCAATAGTGCTTCCAGCCAAAAACACGGGCTCGAGTTCAGCCACCGGAGTGAGTGCACCCGTGCGGCCGACCTGAATGCTAATAGCTTTCAGTTTAGTTTCGGCCTGTTCTGCAGCGTATTTGTACGCAATTGCCCATCGTGGCGCTTTAGAGGTGAAGCCAACCCGGGCTCGCTGGGCAAAGGAGTTGAGCTTGATAACTGCGCCATCCGTTTCATAAGCGAAGTTGCGTCGGAGCTTATCAAGTTCATCGATTGCTTTAACCAAACCATCCGCTGAATCGCAATGCCAGGTTTTCTCTGGCGTGCGGAACCCGAGCGATTTTAACCAGGCCAGGTTTTCGTAATGAGTTTGAGGTGGAGGCGTAGCGGCTTGGACGTGACCGAGACCATAGAGAATTATATCCAAAGGACGACGTGCGACGATGCGTGGATCTAACTGTTTAAGGGAACCAGCAGCCGCATTCCGGGGATTGGCAAACGTCTCCTCGCCGGCTGCTTTTCGTTCAGCATTCAACTTTTCAAAGCCGACCCGGGTGAGATAAACTTCACCGCGGACTTCGATTAGCTCAGGCAGTTTTGAAATCCCGGAACCAGGCCGAAGTCGAGCCGGAATGCTGCGAATGGTTTTGAGATTGGTCGTGATATCATCACCAGTGGTACCGTCACCGCGAGTTGCACCGCACGTAAACAGTCCATTTTCGTAACGAAGATTGATAGCCAGCCCGTCGATTTTCGGCTCCACAATCCAATCCAGCGTTTCTTCAGGTAAAAGCCGTTGAACACGATTCACAAACTCACGTAATTCTTCCTGGGAGTAAGTATTATCCAGGCTGAGCATGGGTTGCACATGTTGGACTGGTTTGAACGCTTTAATCGGCTGACCACCCACACGCTGACTGGGAGAATCAGAGGTAATCAGCTCGGGATACGATTTTTCGAGCGCAAGAAGTTCGTGATACAGTCGATCGTAATCCTGGTCCGTGATAGCAGGCTGAGCCAGGACATAGTAGGCATAATCATGATGACGGATCTCATCGACCAGCGACGCGTGGCGGGTACGTGCTTCAGCTAGTGTCATGGCAGCAAGAGTATTAAAGAACTAGAAGCAAAAATGCACCGGAAAATTGAGTTTTGACGCAACCGGGAGCCAATCTGTTAGGCTATCATGGCATGGAACTCAAATACGTCCAACTGGACGACGCGCTTTATCACTACGTATGCGAATGCAGAAGCGACAATGGTGACGTTCTGTTGGGAAAACTTCGCCAAGAGACTTCTGCATTGGGCGCGATTAGCAAAATGGAGATTAGCCAGGAACAAGGAAGTTTTTTGAGTATCCTGGTCGCGAGCATTGGAGCAAAATCCGCAATCGAGATAGGAACATTCACCGGGTACAGCTCCCTTTGCATCGCTCGCGGTCTGGGAAAGAACGGGAAATTACTTTGCCTGGACCAAAGCGAGGAATGGACATCTATCGCGCGTCGCTATTGGACGGAGGACCAGGTTGACAAACGCATTCAACTGCGGATCGGTCCGGCAATCGACGAACTCAAGCGGCTTGAGGCAGGACTAACGTTTGATTTTGCCTTTATTGATGCGGAAAAGACTGAGTACGATGCGTACTATGAGTTACTGTTGCCGCACATGCGGAGCAATGGCTTAATCTTATTTGATAACATGCTGTGGGGAGGGCGGCTTGGAAAGGGGCGCATTGAGGAACCTTCAGGTAAGGCGATCGACGCCTTGAACAAAAAGTTGGCGAAGGACCGCAGGGTTGAAGCGGTGTTGCTGCCATTTGCGGATGGCATTCAAATGTGCCGGAAGCTCTGAAGGACAATAGCATTGCGTACTACAGAAAAGCTCTTAATTGAAATTCGATGAACGTTGTTAAGCCCTACAAGCAAGGTTCATGGAGAAATTCCCGCTATGGATTTGCCGCTTTTTATTTTCTTTTTTTGATGACGGGCTGGCTTTTGTTGCGGGTTGTGCTTTTTGCAGCGTTCCGGCCATCCGGCATCTCCACCGCCGAAGCCTTGGAAGCATTCGCCGTGGGATTTCAGCGCGATTTCTTTATGGCGATGCTCGAAACATTGCCATTATTGCTGTGGTTTGGAGTGATTTCGAATCAAAGATTCGCCTCGACGGCACACCGAAAAATAATTCTGACCGCAAGCTTTTGCATAATTTTTACGCAGTTATTTCTCTTATGCGTGGAGTTTTTCTTTTTCGAAGAGTTTAAATCCAGATTCAACACGGTGGCCGTGGATTATCTGCTTTATCCACAGGAAGTATTTGTAAACATCTGGGAATCATATCATGTGGGCCTGGTCGTAAGTGTCTGTGCAATGATAAGTTTTGGATGGGTGCTGATTGCAGGCAAACTTTTTTCAGGTATGTGGGAGCAGGCAGTTTCAACGCGAGCGCGCTGGTTGGCAATTCTGGGCGTCGGAATTCTGGCGCTGCTTCTTTCGACAACAATAAATTTCAAACGCGCGCGCGTCAGCAATGATCGAACGCTCAATGAATTAGCGAACAACGGCGGGATATCCTTTGCTGCGGCAGCCAAAACACGCCACTTGGAATATTCAGCTTATTACAAAACCCTGCCTCGTGATGAAGCCTATGAGAGAACCAGGCGAATGCTCTCAGGTAGCAATGTGGTCTTCGAAACAGCAGGAAATACAATTCGACGCAGAATTAACGGCGATCCAGGGCGGCCAAAATTCAACGTAGTGATTTTACTCGAGGAAAGCCTGGGCTCCGAATTTTGGGGCTGTTTGGGCCGGGCAAACACGCTTACGCCAGAAATGGATAAACTCGCAGTGCAGGAAGGGATTTTGTTTACGAACCTCTATGCCTCGGGGAATCGCACAGTGCGTGGTATGGAGGGAGTTTTATCCTCGTTTCCGCCTTTGCCTGGCGACTCTATCGTGAAGCGAGATTTGACCGATAATGTGGAAACGGTTGCGCGCGTGCTGAGGCGTGATGGCTATTCGACGGTATTCCTCTATGGCGGTCGCGGTTTTTTCGATGGGATGCGCTCTTATGCATTACGAAATGGTTATGATCGCTTTATCGAGCAAAAGCATTTTTCGAATCCCACCTTTACTACAGCATGGGGAGTTTGTGATGAAGATTTATTCAACCGCGGGATTGAGGAACTTCGAGAATTAAATAAATCTGGAAAACCATTTTTTGCCACTTTTCTTTCGGTTTCAAATCATAAGCCGTATACCTATCCAAAGGGACGAATCCCCGAAAATCCCGATGCACATAAACGGGCACACGCCGTAAAGTATTCGGATTATGCCCTCGGACAATTTTTTGAAAAGGCGAAGAAGGAGGCGTTTTGGACGAATACGGTCTTTGCAGTGGTTGCGGATCATGGGGATAGAGTCTATGGCAGGCAGAGCATTCCCATTCATTCCTATGAAATACCGCTCGTCATTTTAGGTCCGGCGGTGGTAAACGAGCCGAAGCGAATTGGACAAGTCGGCGGGTCTCTCGACGTAGGTCCTACTTTACTCGGATTAATCGGAAGACCTTACGATTCCCTTTTTTTTGGGCGCGACCTGCTGAAGGTCACCGCGGGAGAAGGTCGAGCATTACTGAATCATAACCGTGATATCGGCATGCTGGCTCATGATCGTCTGGTAGTGCTGGGATTGATGGGAACAACCGAATATTACGCCGGCGATCCAAAGAAGGTAGATGTCAGCCTGATGAAAGCCCCGTCAGAGGTGGAGCGAGAAATAGAACAGGATACGATATCGATTTACCAGGTGGCTGATGAACTCTACACGCATTCTGCATACCGTATTGATCCACAGCCAACGGGAGCCTCTAGCGTTTCTAAAAGGTGAAATAACCGAACTTCGCCCGATGACAATCGGTTTTGGAGCAGGTAAGGTGAGACATATGCCTGAACCAGGAAAAGGTGCAGAAGCGAATGATGCGGGCAAACCAGAACAGTCCAAATTACCAGAAAGCGCTCCCCCAAAAAACTCGGGTGCTCAAAACGCCAAACCATTAACGGCAGAAGAGCAAATGGAGCGATACGAGGAGTCCCTGAAAGAAACAGATTGGGGCCACCAACCTTGTTAGCACGCGAGCTCGGCTTAGCTGCGACGAATGCTTTCAGGAAGGGGGGATGTGATGGGTAAGAGGAAGAAGATCTTAGTGGGTGTCCTGGTGGGGGGTGGGGGGAGCCGGTGTTCAATAAACGGCCTTTGAGCGAGTGGGTGGAAGTGTCAAAGACCAATGAATTGGCGGCTTATCTCGCGATCCGGCAGATTGGGACCAATGCCCTGCCCCAGGTAATTGATTGGCTGCACGTGGACAAACAGGCGTGGAGGCGGCGGGTGTTCTTTTCCATGCGTAAACTGCCAAAACAGGTGCGTCCGAAGCCCCTGCAGAGGTGGCTTATTCATGACCCCTCGGCGGATAAGACTTTTGCGGCATTTGTCGTCCTGGATGCCCTGGGGGAGCAGGCGAGCCCGATTGCGCCGGAGCTTTTGAAGATGAGCCGGAGCCGTTATGCCACGAATTCCGCGGAATTGGCCATAGAGGCGCTGAGTTGCCTGGGGACGACCGGGCTGCAACAGCTCAGGGAGATTCTTCGGGACCCGAAGCATCCGCACCGTCCGGCAGCCGCCATGGCTATTGGTGAAATGCTCGGAGATGAACCGGAAGCACGGCAGGCCGTGCCCGAATTGATTCAGTGCCTCCAGGCCTCCGAGAGTAATCTGGTCTTGCAGGCTTCTGATGCCTTGAGTTTCCTGCCGCCCTCAGCAGAATCGGTCCAAGCCGTGCATGCTTTAAGTAACAACTTGAGCAATCCGGACCCTACGGCCCGATTGGCGGCAACGAACGCTTTAATGTCGCTGGCACCCCAAATGTTCACGAATTCGGTCGCGAGCCCATGAATTTCCCGGGAGCGTCGGGCATAGATGTTGCTAAAATAATGACCCTCCGAGCAGCCCTGGATTCGATGGATTTCGGGAATGCTCGAGGATGTTTATGGAATCGACAGCGCTGAACCTGGAGCCGACGGAATACCACCAAGCGATGGCGGAATATTTGCGTTCTGCAGAACGCGAGCTTTGGAACTGGTTTTCGTCGTCACAGGCAAAGACTAACTACACGGAAACGCTGCGGCTAAGCCTGCTGAAGAATACCTATCGATTGGATGCGGAGGGACACCCGGAGCTGGCCCAAACGGTGGAAGAGGCGAAAACGGCGCTGGGTCTGGATTTTCCGGTAACCGTTTATCAGGCGCAACAATCAGAGCAGCTAAATGCGACGCTGTTTTACATTCCCGGCGAGGGGCACGTCGTTATTTCAGGACCGCTGCTTTCGACCTTAACACCAATAGAACTGAAATCGGTGCTGGGACATGAACTCGCGCATTACCTGCTTTGGCAGCAAGCGGGAGGAGACTATTTAGTCGCCGAGAGGATTTTGCAGGCCATCGCCGAAGACCCGAGGGCCGCAAGCGCACATGAGTTGAGCGCGCAACGTTATCGTTTATATACCGAAATTTTTGCGGACCGAGGGTCAATGGCGGTGACAAAAGATTTGAATTCGGTGGTCAGTGGTTTGGTGAAGGTCTCCACTGGCTTGCATCAGGTAAGTGGGGTGAGTTACCTGAAACAGGCCGACGAGATTTTTGCGCAATCCAAAATCCGGACGGAGGGGATTTCGCACCCGGAGACATTTATTCGTGCGCGGGCGTTGCGATTATGGGTCCAGGGAGAACCGGAAGCCGAGCGGCAGGTGAAATCAATGATCGAAGGCGACTCGAATCTGGAGCAACTCGATTTGCTTGAGCAGGTGCGCCTGACGGACTACACCCGGCGGTTACTGGCTGAACTTCTCAGGCCAAAATGGTTTCAAACTGATTTAGTGCTGGTCCACGCGCGACATTACTTTGCGGATTTTAAAATCGACCCGCCGGCGAATACATCACCCCTGGAGGCATTGGCGAGCGCGGATGCCAAAATACGCGACTGTTTCGGTTACATTTTGTTGGATTTCGTTGTGGCGGATCAGGAATTGGAGGACTTGCCGCTGGCAGCAGCGTGGCAAATGGCTTGCCGGATTGGTATTGAGAGCCAATTCGAGAAGATTCTGAGCAAAGAACTGAAAGTTAAGCCACGTGAAATAAAACGGTTAAAGCTGGAAGCAACCGAACGACTGGAAGCAGGGGCCGGCAGACTCAGCGCCAAAGAAGCAGAGCCGATATCATGAATACGCCTGAGCCTCCATTCCTGGTTTTTTTGAGAAGCGGGCTGGAACGTGGGTCCTTTGAGACAGATGACGCGCTCATGGCCCTATTGCCGTTGATGCGCCAAACTCTTGCGGCACACGAGAAAGCGCTGGTAGCCCCATTGGAAGGGCTTGCTCATTTGGAGATGGACCCGGAAAATCATCTTAAGTTCCAGATGGAGCACGCGCAGGCACCGCGGCGTGAGAATCGAACGATTGAGGAAATCCAAAAGCCAGTTAGCCGCGCGGTCCAAGTGATCGGCGAGTCGCGTCACACGATCGATTTGGATGGAGGCGGCTTCAACCTGGCCAGTTTGGATATAGGCCAGGCCAGAGCAACAGTTACTAAGCCGGTATTCCTGACGGGATATATTTCCTGGGAACATAGACTTTCCCACCACGATGAGGTTACGGACATTTTTTCCCTGGGCTTGCTGCTGGCCAGTGTTGCTTGCGGACTCGATTTTACGGATCCCGACGATCTGGAATTATTTGTTCGCTCACGGAACAACCTATTTGCCCTTAATTCACGACTCCACCCGGTAGTGGCTTCAGTCATCGTGCAAATGACGGAGTTGAACCGGCATCGGCGAGCACAGGATCTAACTTCATTAATTCGAAGGCTGGAAAATTATCGCGAGCAACAAGCAGATCTGGACCTGAAACGCATCCCGGGACTGAAGGAATCCGGAGCCACAGGCTGCCGAAAACTCATCCAGGCACATTTGCGCGATCGGCTTTTTGACATGTCGCGCAGGAACCGGTTGATCCATTTTAAACCGACGCTGCAGACCTTGAATCTGACGCTGGCTTCGGTCCCGCTGGTATTGGATTACCGGAGTATTCGCCCGGAGCAGCTATTCACCTGGCATCCCGCGCTCGCCAGCGAATTGATTGGGGGCGCGCCTATGTCCCTGGGGAAATACCTTCGGTTTGAGGACGCGCCGTACATCCCGGGAGTGCTCGACAAGATTATCGGAGAGGCACGCCGCGACCGGGCGGAGTATGGCTTTGCCCAACTGCGGGTCGTGTTGGTTTTTTTGCGGTGGCACAACTTAAAGGAAGAGCCGCGTGAACGCATCCACTCGCCGCTCTTGTTATTGCCTGTTCAGCTCACAAAAAAACGAGGGGTGAGGGACAGTTACGTGCTGGACCCGACGTCCAGCGAAGCGGAGGTGAACCCGGCGTTAAGACATTATCTGAAGCATCTCTATAATCTGGAACTGCCGGAGACAGTCGATTTAAAGGAGACCTCCCTCGAGACCTTTCATACCGAACTTCAGAAGCTCATTCAGGCGAGCGAACCCGCGGTCATCCTCCACAAGGTCGACCGGCCGCAGATTCAATTGATTCATGAGCGAGCGAGGCAGCGCCTGGATCAGTATCGCCGGAGACTCAAGCAGCGCGCACGTGGTCCGCGGGCATCGCAGCCCATCGATTACAGCTACGACCGTGAACAGATGCGGCCTCTGGGCTTGCAGTTATTTAAGCAACATATCAAACCGCAACTCGCGCCGTTGCGCCAGGTTGCTGGTGCGCCACCGGCCCCACGTAGCCCCAATATGGTTTTTCGGCACACCGAGCAGGAGAAGCCATCAACGGGGACGGAAAGCAGCGGCAATGTTTTCGAAAAAGAACGGCGCATGTTCTCGTTGAGAGAAGGCGAGCAGGAAACCGCAGGTAATCCCTATTCCTGGGAGTTTGATTTATGCGCGCTCACGCTGGGGAATTTTAATTACCGTAAAATGACCCTGGTCCAGGATTACTCGAAGTTGATTGAAAGTGAATTGGAGAGCCAGGCATTCGAGCGAATTTTTTCGATGGAGCCGCGGTCCCCGGAGGAAGTCGCGGTGGTGCCTTTGCCCTTATCGGAACAGCACGTGGTGATTCCCTGTGATGCCACTCAGTCCCTGGCGATCGCCCGGGCCCGAACCGGAGGGAGCTACATCATCCAGGGACCACCTGGAACCGGCAAATCCCAGACCATCACGAATTTAATTGCCGATTATGTGGCGCGAGGCAAACGCGTTCTGTTCGTCTGCGAAAAGCGAGCGGCGATCGATGTGGTCTTCCATCGATTACGGCAGCAGGGATTGGACGAGTTGTGCTGTCTCATTCACGATTCCCAAACCGACAAGAAATCGTTCATTCAAAATCTGAAACAAACCTCGGAGCGATGGCTGGCCAACCCGGAACAGGACAGCGAGGCAGAGAAGAAGCGAGCGGCATCCGTGCGAATGCTGGAGCAAGAGTTAACTTTCCTGAGTGAGTTTTCGGCGAGCATGAGTCGGCGACGGGAAAACGCAGGTCTACCCGTGCGCGCGCTGCTGGAACGTCTGATTGAAATTCGGTCGCACCTGGTGGAGCTCGAGCCGCAGCAAGCCGAACAGTTGCCTCCGTACCAGCAATGGCTATTACATCGGGAAACCGCGGAACGGATTGCGGCAGTGCTCGTTGAGTTAGGTGAAGAACCATGCCTGGCGCGGCACCCGTTTCGCTGGTTGAACGGAGCCATTTTCGAGGCCGAACGGCCGTTGGAAACACTTCGTCAGCGCCTGGAGCGAGCTGAAACCTTATTGGATGAGGTAGACGAGGCATTTTCTCAGAGTGGTCTGGCAGAGGAACAGTGGGACACGATCGAAGAGATTGAAGCATTGCTCGTTTTTGTGCTGCGCGTCCAACCGCTCGCCGAACGCAACTTGCTCGGATTGCTCGAGCCGCAAAGCGAACCAGCGAAGGAATTCACTCGGCGCGTTCGCGAACAAGAGCAGAAAATCCAGGCCGCAAGCAAAGCCAAAGCAAAGACAGTCCACTGGCGGCAAAAACTGCCGGCAGACGAAACCCAGACAGCCCTGGAACAGGCCCGCAAATTTCAAGGGTCCTTTCTGGGGATATTTAACCCAGCCTGGTGGCGGTTAAGGCGCGTGCTGCGCGAGCGTTACGATTTCAACCAACATGCCGTCAAACCCGGTTGGGTGCAGATACTGGAAGAACTGGCTCGGGAATGGCAGACGGCGGAAGAGTTGGAGGCAAACCGGGCAGCGGCGCGGGTTGATTACGGAAAAGAGGAGCTTCCCCAACTCAGTGGGGAATTGATGGGACTACAGCAAAGTGCGCCCGAGGCTCCGGCGGTGGAAGCACTGCGCCAATTACTCCTTAAAACGCCGGATGCCCCGGCTTTGATTGCCAGGCTGGCGCGATTACAATCCCCGTTTTCGGATTTGCTCAAAGAACTCCGAGAATTGCTGATGGATTATCGGCAGCACGGCTTTACGGTACTGGGCGAGGCCATTCGCGATATTCGCGAAGCGTCTGATTTGCTGCCGGAAGTAGCGCCAGCGTTAAGTGAGTTAGGACGCGCTCCGGAAGAGTTCAGCCGCGCTCTGCGCCATTTTCCCCTCTTGCTGCCAGAACTGGAAGCCGCCATGGCGCAAAAGACCCTCACGGAAATTTACCGGGGTGAGCGTGGCTTGAACCGATTTGACGGTCGTGTTTTGGCGCGACGCATGGAGCGATTGGCGCGAGAGCATATCGGGTGGCTGAGTCATAATGCAGCAGCCGTCCGAGCGGGTGTTCGGCAGCGTTTTATGGAGCACGTAAAGATCTCCTCCCTGCCTGCGGCACAACTCACGCCAGAACAAAAAGTATTCAAAAAGAATTATTCCGCGGGCCGCCGGGAGCTGGAGCACGAGTTCGAAAAAACGATGCGCTACAAATCCATTCGCGAACTGGCGAGCGGTGCGACGGGCGAAGTCGTGCGCGATCTGAAGCCGATCTGGCTGATGAGTCCGCTGAGCGTTTCCGATACGCTGCCCCTGGAACCAAAGCTGTTTGACGTGGTCATTTTCGACGAGGCCAGCCAAATCCCCTTGGAAGAGGCGGTCCCCGCGCTTTACCGGGCCCAGCAGGTGATCGTGGTCGGCGATGAAATGCAATTGCCACCCACTAATTTTTTCACGGCAGCCCGGGAGGGAGAAGATGGCGTCGTGATGGAAGAGGAGGGCGAACGGATCGAAGTGGCGCTGGACGCAGATAGTTTCCTCACGCAAAGCACACGAAATCTCCCTTCCACCATGCTGGCCTGGCATTATCGCAGCCGGTACGAGGGATTAATCAGCTACAGCAACGCCGCCTTTTACGGGGGGAATTTATTTACGATTCCCGACCGCCAGGTGTCCGGGGCTCAACTTGGTGAGATTCGCGTCCAGGAAGCCGCGCAGGGAGACGCCCATGTAGACGCGTTGCTCGCGCGAAACATCAGCTACCATCTGCTCGAGCAAGGTGTTTACGAACAACGCCGTAATCCGGCCGAGGCAGCCTACATCGCACGCCTGGTGCGCAGCCTGTTGCAGCGCGAGACCGGCTTGAGTATTGGGATTGTGGCCTTCTCAGAAGCGCAGCAAAGCGAACTGGAGGATGCCCTGGAGCGCCTGGCTGATGAGGATGAGGCTTTCAAAGCCCGGCTGGAAGTGGAAATGACCCGGGAGGAAAACGATCAGTTCTGCGGCCTATTCATCAAAAATCTCGAGAACGTTCAGGGAGATGAGCGGGACGTCATCATTCTAAGCATCTGTTATGGCTATGATGCCGACCAGCGCATGTTCATGAATTTCGGGCCGATCAATCAACGCGGCGGAGAGAAACGCTTGAATGTCATCTTTTCGCGGGCGAAGCACCATATGGCCGTGGTGACTTCGATTCACCACGATGACATTACCAATGAATACAATGACGGGGCGAACGCGCTGAAGAATTTCCTGCATTACGCCGAAATGACTTCCAAAGGCGACGCCTCGGCAGCGCGCCGCGTGCTCGAGAATCTTAACCCACTGACGCGTAAATCGCTGGCGGCCGAGCCGTCAACCGGTGCATTGCATGCCCAATTAGCGGAAGCGCTGCGCAAACGCGGATATTTCGTCGAACTGAACGTCGGCCAATCGCGCTTTCGCTGCGACCTCGCGATTCGCTGCCGGGACGAGCGACAATATCAGCTCGGGATTTTGGTAGACTCCGAGCAGCACTACGGCAATCCAGACCTGCTCGAGCGTTACTTGATGCAACCGGCCGTGCTGAACGCCTTCGGCTGGCGAGTGATTGTCGTGCTCGCCAGAGATTGGTTCCATGAACCGGAGGCCGTGATACAACGAGTCGAACGGATATTAAGAGGCGGGTCGGAGGACATCTCCGCACAAGAATCCGCCGAAATCGATGCAGCAGAAGAAGCGATCCGTAAAGAGTCATTGCCGGAAAAACCAATAGAGCCGAAAAAGATCGCGCCGCAACCCGACGCAAATCCAGCGCTTACGCCCTCAGGACTGACCGAAAAATCGGACTCCAGTGCCCAGCGCGTTCGAAAATTTGAGTTCATCAGCGGCGCTTCCAAAAAGTTTTGGGAGATAGCCGTCACGGGCAAGTCGGTGACCGTCCGTTTTGGCCGCATCGGCACTGCGGGCCAGGAACAAAAAAAGGTCCACGCCGATGAAGAGCGAGCGCGGCGTGAGGCCGAAAAACTAATTGCCGAAAAGGTTCGCAAAGGCTACGTGGAGCGAGGCTAAGTAGGCCGCGTCGAGTGCAGCGCGATTGTTAGAGTGGATTGCTCGACAGCTCATAACCAATGCTCCGACATGCATCGAGAAAGTTGTTTCTAAAGATTACGGCATCAAAACCACCCAACTTCTTCTGCTTTTCGAGCAAGATGGAAGTTGATTCGTAAATCAAAGACAGAACATAGGGCACTACCTGTTCGGTTGAAAGCAAGGTCAGGAGGTGAAAGTCAGGTCTGACGCTGAGGTGGCCAACATTGAAGCTGTCAGGAATGGCTGGGAGACCGAAACGGGAGTGGCCGGATACGCGCTTTTGGAACCTGAATGGAAAACGTTCCTTCCCGTCAGGTCTGGCGTGTGACTCAACAAGTTCGAGGTCTATTAATAGGTGCTCCATCGCACCGCCGTACTGGCCCTGCAGCCGCTTACTCAGTTCATCGAACGGCTTATGTAAAGCCTCTGCCACCTTGGCGGTGGCGCGGTCATAGACGTTTGCATGAATGCCAACTTCCATACTCTCGCACTAACAATCAGCTCACCGACCGCCGCCTCTCCGGGGTGCCCGAACTCGTCGCCGACCTACTAGGCGGCGGTTCGGTGGAGGGACGGGTTCGGCTCTTCTTTGTCCTCTTGTGCGCGCGAGGGGGTGGATAGACCGTCATCTCGATCCCGATCCCGAGTTCTCCGGCCAGCGCGATCAAGACCGGCGGCAGCAAATCACACTGCACCGCGATGTTGTTTCTGCAGACGCGAAGATAATAGGGAAAGTCTAGTCGCAGGTCGCGAACCTTGAACCTCTGCCGCAACAGCTTCAGATCCGCTTTGTAGCGCCGGAGGAACCTGACGGCGTCTGAAACCTGCCCCGGAAGATCATCCCACTCCCTCGCGCTCACGTCGCTCTGGAATCCCGCATACCCAAAAGGCTTGCCCTTGTTGCGCCCGAGCCGCTGCAGCGTGTTCTTGTCGTGCGCCTCGTAGAACGGAATCCGAGATGCGGACAAGAAGTCTGTCAGCGTTTTTCGATTACTTGTGACCCTCAGCACACACATAGCTTTTTGCCGAACGGAAAACCTCAGGCGTGCCGGCCCATTGAGCAAGGAAAAACAGGAATGCGCAACGCGGCATTGTCTGAAGTGGATTGTTGGTTAGGCAAAGTGGTTGCTGCCTCTGCCATCTGTGTCCTTATCGTGATACGAACTGCCGGAGTCGTGCAAGCAGTCCAGAGCCGTATGCCGTCTCCACTGCTGCGTCGAATCGGTCAGCAACACGCAAAAACTCCTGTCCCCACCCACTGCTGACACTAATCTCCTGAATCGGTCCCGTCGGAAGGAACATCAACTCAAGGGCTGAACGCTCCGGCATATCACCAGCCTCTATACGCGCGATGAAACCGTCAACCTCGCGTAGCGCCGCTGCCTCGTCCTCCCAAGACGACCACGCGAAATCATTGTCAGGGCGTGACAAATACTCCCGTGCCTCGCGAAGAACTGCGATGAGCTTCTTGTGTCTGGGATTGGTGCTCACGATGTGCGAAACGCCACCGAACAAAACAACTGACTCGCGCCGCGCCAGCGAGTTGCGATATGCAACAGAAGCGGCATCGCGCCGTGGAGTGCAGTGACCTCGTTAGGCTTGGTCATCGGTTTGCATTAACTACGTCGCTCCAATAGACCTTCGCAAGATCTTTTCTGTAGCTCTTCTCCGGCCAGCAGGTCACCCCAATCCGCATCTGTTTCGGTCTCGATTTGTAGCGCTCAATGGGCACGGTAAACCTCGCGCTAGCGTTCGGCGAAAGCTCCCGCAGGTCAATGCCGGTACCGCACGCCCGCCAAAGGCTGAGCGGACCCCTCCACTCTTCACCCAGGAACTCAATTTCATAAGCGGGGCTTTGTAAATTATATCCAGCCAACCAGACCGGATGCTCTAAGCCGGTGGTGATTGTGAACTCACCAAAACGATTACCCTTCACGTTAACGAATCGCTCGAAGATGATGCCAACGTCCTGCGTTTGCCGGTTGATTTTGGGCACAGGCGTCGTGCATCCGCCCCAGATGAGCACGAGAATAGTGATAATCGATATACGGGCTGGTCTCATGTGCTTAACGCCTTCTCAGTGGTTCCGGGGCAATGGCTTTCAATTGCAAACCCCAGCGTCGTCCCGACGCCGTTGGGCTGTCGCTCAGTGTATCTGGACGGCTGGTTCATCAAAGCTGGGCCTGGAGTCATGGACACCCGGAAACGTAGTCGTGAAATCAATCTTGGTCCCGTTCCTGATAAATTCGCAGCTCATCAGATTGCCCGGCGCATGCGGCCGACCATACCAATACCACTGCCAAAGGACGCGAGACGCCAGCGCGATGACAAATTGTCCTGAGTCAATTTGGCAGGCCTGCAGGTGCCAAATTCGCAACGTCTCGTCCTCGTTGAAATGCAATACGAGACAGTCGCCTTCCGCCTCTGCCTTAATAACCGTGTGGTAGTTGTCGTGGGGCTTGCCGAACCAGACACCCCAAAAGCGCAGGGTTCCGCTGTGAACGTTTGGAAGCATTTGCTGGACCTGGGCCGCGAGCTCGGAGGCGGTGGCCGGCTTCGGAGCGCCTTTCTCTCGCCCGCCAGGAAATTGTGAAAGGATGCTCATACGCGAGACGCCCAACGCCGAGCATCAGCAAGCCGGCGCCAATAAATGTTTAGTTTGAAAACAAAAGATAATCGCCTGGTTCGATGCATGCAACCCGCCCTCACCTCCAGCACGCTCGTTAGGCCGTTGTTCGTTCATAACTTCGGCAGCATTGTCCAGACTACCCATACCAAACACGCAACAAAGCCCATAATCGCTAGCCGACGATGCGAACGCCAAAGTGTGAAGGAGCAAAGCAACGCGAGAACGCCGCTGATAACCCCGGCATCAAAGAACAGACGAACTCGCATCTGCGTCGCCAGTTTTCCAGGGAACGCGAAGTCGAGAAACCAGCAAAGGAGAGTGTAAGCCATGAAGTAGATGACGACCGTGGCTGCTGCTACTCGCTGAAAACGTTGTGCCTTGGCGGTCATCGCGAGTGAAGGACCTAACAATCAACATCACTGGCTCGGCGCCAGTGCCTACTAATATGAAACAGAACTGTCATCGCCGCGTCCAGTCCCCTGTATGTTTTAGGCCGCATGTCCGTCCCTCCGCAAAACACTGGTGAACAAATTTGGTCTATGCTGCTCCAATGCCTGAAGCAACTGCTCTCCGAAAACACAAACCGTCTCCTCCCACGGGTGGCCGAAAAACCCGAAACTAAAATCTTCTGCCAGAAAGATGTGATAGTCGCCATCGGGAAAAACGCTCCTCTCGAACTGCTCGCTGCCGGAACGATGCGGAAAAAACCTGAAACAGGTGTGCTGCCAGTCGAGGACATACATGCGTGCGTCAGGCGCAACGACCCTACGGAAGATTGCGAGTGCCTGTGTGTCCAAGTCGTCAACAAACGTGGCTCTGTCCGCGATGGAATAGGTAATGGACGGTGAAGGCTCGCGGATGCCTGGCCACTGGCCTGCGCGAACGCTCGGGCGAAACTGGAACTCGCTGTAAAATCTGTCCCAAACTTTGTCATACTCATCCCTCGCTAATTCAATCCAAGCGCTCATTCGTGATTGGCGTCTGGTGCGGCCTAACGCCCTTTCGGGTTCGCGTTGCTTGTTTCTCATCGTTTTTTTATCCCGAGTAACTTTAGTGACTGAGCCACCGCCTCAGTATCAGCCCGCCCATTAACCCCCGCGCGCAGCCGCTCTATTAGCGGCTCTCGAATCGGGGAGTCTCCAGCCATAAAAAGCACATCGAGTTCTCGGAAACGGATAAACCAAGGCTCCCCTTGTTCGAGAACGAAGCGGACAAGGTCGTGGACGCACCTGTCGTATGTGCTGCCTGTTTGGGCGTTGAAGCGCAGGTGGTAAAGTCCGGCTCGCAGTCGGTCCGGGTCATCAGATGGGCCGTTTGCGGACAGCGCCTCAAAAGCATCGTTCAGAATCCGAATCCCGAAATTAACGTTGATGTTAACCGAGTAATTCCGCGGCTTGCCGTATGAGCTGCCGGAGCGGTGAAGGTGGATGAAATCGACCATGTGTGAATGTGGCCGAGTCCAGAGCATCTTCTTCGTTCTCGTGAAGTTGAGCGACTCTAGCCGCGCAGTGAAGTCTTTACACGCCCTTTCCAAGCCACTCCGCACAATCTCGGTGGCGTCTTCTGGAATTGGCTTCATGCTATCGCGAAAGCGCAAACTCGGCGACCGGCGCTGACAGCGCGGCGAGGTGAATCATGTTGTAAGACCAGTGGCTCACGAATCGGAATCGTTTGGCGCCGATTCGCTGAAACTTTGTTGCTCGGCTCTTGTGTGCGCAATCAAATCATCGCGCCAAACTCTGATCGCAGTCAAAAGGCTAGCAAAGGTCACTTCTGCGGGAGCAAGCAACTCAGTAAGAACTCCGGAGATGGGATAATCAACGCGTGTGGAGTATCCAACTTCATCGAATAGATGATCTATAGCCTTCTGACGCCGCCCATCATCGAATACCCATTCCTCACGATGCTTCCAATGATTTGCGGCAGCGTTAACGATCTGAACCTTTGAAGCACCGGAAGGTGTTTTCGCGCCGTATTTGAATGTTTCGTGTTTTCTTTTCCCAGCGCAACTCGCGGTATCAGTCATGTAGGTCTGAAAGGCGGTTAATCCAAAACCGAGGAAATGCTCGATCTGATCAAAACAGCCGAAGGCATCAGCTTCTTCCACGGACTCAGAATGGTTACACAACAGCCGGAGCTTGCCGTCGAGAAACTCGGCGATCTCTGCAAGATTATCGAAATCCGGGTCATAGATGTCATGGCCGAGAAAGAGATACATAGCTTAATCCGAACTAGTCTTAGGCCTCATATTTGGCGCAATATAAGACATCATCAGGAGACAATATTTCCTGCCAAACAGCGTGTCTACTGGTTTCCAGGCGGAAAATGAGCGTGGCGGGTTCATCGAAGGCGGTCACTTTCGTTTCGCTTCTTCGCGTTCGAGAAATTTCAACTCAGCCGCAGCGCTGTCATATTCGGTGAACAGACGAACATTCGTTGCACGGCATTTTTCGAAGTAAGCCTTGGCCGTGGAGGTATCCCCGACGAAAAGATGTTTGGAGCCTGCGTAGAACCAGGCCTCACAGTGTTGCTCGCTGTCCTTCTGCTTGAGGGAGAGACTGCGGCGGCGAAAAACTGTTGCTCGCTCATTTGGCCAGAGAGGAAGCTGGCGATAGCCAAGGACCACGGTGCGGCATTCCCCACCCTGTGGCTTCGCATGTGTCGTTGCAATTCCCGCGTGGCCCCGGCGGAATCGCCCAAACGCGCCCGGAGCAACCAGACTCGGAAAGCGTCGTAGTCGCTATAATCCGAAGGGAGTGCCGAGGCCTTCCGGAAATCCGCCAAAGCATTTGCCCAGGACCGCAGGTTGTAATTTGCCATACCTCGGCTCGTGAAGGTTCGCGCGTCCCTGGGAGCGAGTTTTAAGGCCTGGTCGAAGTCGGCCATGCCGCCTTCCACGTCCCCGCTTGAAATCCTAATGCGGCCACGTAAACGATAGACCCCAGCCGAGCGCGGCCAAAGCTCGAGGAGCGCGTCGCAGGCTTGCAGCGCTTGCTCCAACTGGCCGGATGTGGCATAGATCTGCACGCGTTGGCAGGACGCCCAAAACCCGTTCGTCGTGAGTTCGATGGACCGGTTCGAATCGGCGAGTGCGCCGGCAAAATTGTTCTGGGCCAACTCCGAGTCGGCCCTCAGGCCATAGGCAGAGGCCAGGCGGTGGTGCGCCAAACCCCAGTCTGCCGCGGAGGCATAACCTGAGGCTGAATTTGTCAACAACTCGAGCACCCTGCTCAAGTCAGCGATGGTGGCATCGAGGTCGCGCGCCAGGAATTCGACCTCGGCACGCACGAAAAGTGCCCGGGTCCAGTCGGGGCTCAGTTCCAGGCCTCTGGGTGCAATCACTCAGGGCTCCGTGCAAGTCGCGACGGTCAAATTTCATGCGGGCCCGCCGGAGGTGAGCCTCGGCTGCATTTGGGCTCTGGAGCGCTGAAACATCAGATAGTTCCATCGCCCGCAGCGTCTGCGCGACTGCTGCGTTGTGCCTCTCGACCTCCTCCACGGATTCAGTGATTCCCGATACAAGCGCTGCGCATACCCTGGCTTCTCGAGCCATCTCCAATAGTCCGGACGCGAGCGGAGCCCAGGCGTCGGCTAGTTTGCTAATTCTCTTTTGTGTCGCGACCAGGTTCTTAGGATTTACGACAGGCAATCGAATCGGCCCTATATCGTGAGCCACTCTAAGGAGATTAGTGCCCGCCTCTAGAATCGGCGGTGCTAGCGTCTCCAGCTTAGTCTGCTCAACCCTGATGCTCTGGCGGTCGGCCTGCCACTTCGCCACGAGACGGTCATTCTCGCATTTGTCGATTTCAAGAGGCCACTCCCACGGGAACTCCTTCCCCGCGGATTCAAGCGCTCGCGCAGAGTTTTTCCATCTGTCTAATTGGGAGACCAATGCCGGCACATCACGCCCGAGGCTTTCGACCTGGCGGCGCACATCAGCCGACGACCCGTTCGTAAGGCTTGCTGCCCGGGCGAACCAGGCATCGATCCGCGGGACGGTTACCTCGGTGATCGTGGCTAGCGACTCGAGCGCCACCACCGCTTTGTGCGACTCCCGGAGGCCTCGTCCGGCCTGGCTTGTGGAGGCACAAACGGTGGCCAGCAGTGCGTTCAAAATCGCCAACAGCAGCCACCAACGCAGCGCTACAAGGGGTTGCTTATCTCTTTGTGCTTTGCTCATCTAAGGATTGCTGGAACGAACCATCGCGCAGTCCGCGCAGCCGATTGCGTTGCTCAAGGTAAGCTTTAGGCAAACTCGGCAGAATGAGCAGTGCGAGTCCGGCAAAGAAAGCAAGTGCATGCCAGCGAGAACCGCCGGAGCTGGAATTTAGAAAAAGCCAACCCGTGGCTACCATGGCTAAGAAACCGAGCACCCGCCCCGCAACTGCTCCGATGCGATACCATCGAGGCATCGGCACATTCCGAAACTGGTCAGGCGGTGAGGTGCTCATTGCAGCTAACGAAAAGCTGACTGATGGCGAGGAGCGCGCCAGAGAAACACGAATTGGAAAATGCGGCTGATCGCGCTCCTCCTTATCCGGTCAAGCGTCTGGTTGGACTCGCTGCTCGTCTGCAACCGCATACTCAGTTCTTTTCGACTATGCTCCTGGTCGACGCCTTGGCGGCCCCAGGGTACGGAACCCACGTGATCGCGTAGAAGAGCACGGCGTCGCCATAGAGAAACCCGGTGACGTATTGGCTGCTCACCTGCACCTGATCCCCAAACAGTTCCTCACCGCCCTGTTCAAGAAGTCGCAAGAAGTCCGGCAAAAACTGAAGTTGCCGGGCCAACGTGCCCAGGCGATTGGTGTCGCTGACGGCCTTTGCGGCTCCGATTCCCACTCCGGTCGCAGTGGGCCCAATCCCGAGGACCAGGGGGCCTGAATCAATATCTCCGAGGTGAGATGTCTTTTTCGACTTGGGCCACTCCCGGAAGCCCGCGATGAACCAAAGATTAACCCAGTGATGGAGGGCATAGTCATTATACAGCCGTTGCGCAGCAGATGAGTCCAGTTGCTGCAGCAGGCAGATCTGCATCGAGAGGTCGCAACCGCGAGGAAGCCCGCCCGGGTAGGCGACGGGCAAGCCGGTGCCGGGGTCGGTCGCGTGGCTTCGGACCCATGCAAGGTGCTTTGCGGTCAGGGGTCCTGTCCCCGCAAGCCCGCGGGCCCGATCATGCAACTCGAGGGAAACCAGCGCCATGATGGTATCAAAATACCAGGTGTAGGCCGGGTAGGAAGCGAGCGGCTTCCCTGAGCGCACAGTTAGGATCCGGCTCAACAGCAGCGAAATATGGTCATGCAAACTGCGGTAGCGCTGGTCATCCGAAATGAGCGCATAGCAGGCCAAGGTTAGATTGAGTGTGGCAAGGCGGGTGCCTTCGTTCTGATAATCGGGAAGCCGCTCCAGGTCACCGCCCGGGGGCCTGATGTCCTCAATCACAGTGGAGATGAGCAGGTCGATTAACTTCTGCATCTGCGCCGCACAGTGCTTGCGTTCATTGGTATCGCCAAGCCCGAGGTTTGCGTAAGCGAGCGCCGAAATGGCAAACGGATATATCCGCCCTTCCGGGAATGCGCTGCACTCAAGCAACGCCCGCCTGGAATATACGTTGGGTTCCTCGAGCCAATCGTCGAATTGCTCACGCAGCCTGCTCGCATTGACCTGGAGCGCCTCTTCGGTACATAGGGCTGAGCGACCGACCCGCCTGGCGGCGGTCTTGAGCATAGTACACAAAATCGCTACAACCCAGTTCATTCGTCAGATACACGGGTCTCGCTCATGCAAATCATCCAACTGTCATGCAAGCGTCAGTCCTCACTTTTTAATATGTCAGGGTATTGGCTGTTCGCAGTGTTCTTAGCAGACTGGACAGGTAAGTCCAGCACCCCATTTGAAGTCTCTGCCGAACGCCCGCGTTCACTCACGCCGGGGCTGGCTGACGCATGGTTGCGATCCGACGAGCGAGCAATTGTGCAGTTTTGCCCTTTGACGAGGGACCTGCTGCAAGTCTGAGTTGGCAATACTGAGAACCGATTCCTTTAGAATCGGTCTCAGCCAGACCCATCGGCAATCTCAATCATCGCTGCGTTGCAATAGGTCGCCTTCTCAAAGTCCCGGATGTTCATCGAGATAATCTCGACCGCCGGTAGCAGCTCCTTGAGCGTGCGGATTACTCTCTCCGAAAGCGCCTTTTTCTGCTCCGTCGTGCGACCTTCCATGATGTTGGCGAACACGTGAACAAAATGCTCTTGGGCGTCCACGTTGACGAAGTGCTTGTACGGATGAAGTCGAACTTTGATTCCGCCGACTCCGCTGCGCGCAAACAGCCCCGTTGACTCTGCCGCCGCGTACACCACCCGCATCAGCTCGTCTGGGTCTGCCAGACTCAGGATCGACTCGGAGCAGTCAATTATGAAGTGAGGCATCGCCGTATCTCCGAGGGATGGAATGCCGTTAGCATTGAGGCATAACGACCCAGATCAGTGAGCTTGTAAACGTCAAAAAACAGGGGTCGGGGGGAAGGCCCGGGGCGCTCCGAGAAAGTGACAGCGACGACTCGTCACTGAAGGGACCGACCGGAACCGCTCCTAAAAGCTACTCAAACCAAACAAAGGCTAATCAAACCCAATCAAAGTAAATCAAAGTGAAATGTTTTTCTCCTGCTGGCACGCCTTGGCACGGGTTCGTCACGGGTTTGTTCACGGGTACACCAGTCAAAAAACCCAATGTTTACGCGGGTTGTCACGGGTGTCACGGGTAAAACACCCCCAGGCCCCCCTTGATCATCTACAGCCTCCGACCGGGCACACAACGGTCCGAGCTAATCCGAACCTGCCCGAGGACATCTGAGTCCAACCGAGCTTATCCGAGGTGGGCATTTTTTTTCGCACCTCATTCGGCATTTTGCAATCTGCATTCTCCATTTAACCGTTCCCACTTAAGTCACTCGTTTTGCAAGGTTTGCGCAATTTTGCAGGTTTTTGCGGGTTTTTGCACATCACGACTCCTGCAAAAGAAATCAACCTTGCTCTCAACGGTCTCTGTTAACTCTGTTCCTGTTTAAAAAACAGAACAGAGAACCCCTCACCCTTTAATCCCTCTCCCCGGGGCCCCGGAGGGAGAGGGAAATTATTTTTTTGGTCTGGTAGGTGCTCCATCGCACCGCCGTACTGGCCCTGCAGCCGCTCACTCAATTCATCGAACGGCTTACGTCTCTGCCACCTTGGCGGCGTTCCGGTCATAGACGTTTGCATGAATGCCAACTTCCCATCAGGAGACAATTGTTACCTCATTCTGCCTTTTGCATTCCGCGCTCTACATTTAAGTAACCGCTCCCCAATCAGATCTTACATTTCGAAGCCCATTGTACCGACGACCCTGCAACGAAGGTTGCCGAGAGTATCCGTACTAATTCGGATTGAGTGTAAGGGGCAAATCTGGGACACTATTCACTGCCCGGCGGCAATAATTTTCAGCGGGATACCCCATCCCCAATACCGCCGGGTTTTTTCTTTTAAATTGCCGCTTTTCCAACGCCCGAGAGGACGGGGGTCTATTTCCTGCGCCTCGGTTTGTAAGGTGGTTTTAGGTCATTACCGGGGGCGTTGCCTTTGGTGGCCATGGCGCGCCATTGCCAGTCACGGACTTCAGGCATGTCCTCACCATACCGCTGGATATACTCGCGGTGCTGCATGAGTTTTTCGCTGAGATGCTGTTTGAGGTAGGCAGCGCTCGCGCCTAACTCGGGAACACGGTCGATGACGTCACCGACCAGATGAAAACGATCGAGGTCGTTCATCACCACCATGTCAAATGGCGTCGTGGTGGTACCCTCTTCTTTATATCCGCGAACGTGAAGGTTTTTGTGATTGGTGCGGCGATAGGTCAGACGATGGATTAGCCAGGGGTACCCGTGAAACGCGAAGACCACAGGTTTATTACTCGTAAAGAGCACATCGAAATCTTTATCGGACAAGCCGTGAGGATGTTCGGTGGCTGGTTGGAGTTTCATGAGGTCTACAATGTTGACCACGCGCACCTTTAATTCCGGCAAATGCTGGCGGAGGATATCGACAGCAGCGAGGGTTTCGAGGGTGGGAACATCGCCGCAGCAGGCCATAACGACGTCCGGTTCGCCGCCGCGATCGTTGCTGGCCCATTCCCAGATGCCGAGGCCATTGGTGCAATGGCGGACGGCGGCATCCATATCGAGCCATTGGGGAGCGGGCTGTTTGCCGGCTACGATGACGTTGACGTAATTATGGGAGCGAAGGCAGTGGTCGGTGACGGACAGGAGCGTGTTCGTGTCCGGTGGAAGATAAACGCGAATCACTTCGGCTTTTTTATTCACCACATGATCGATGAAACCAGGGTCCTGATGGCTGAAGCCATTGTGGTCCTGCCTCCAGACATGAGAACTCAACAAATAATTCAGGGAAGCGATGGGCCGCCGCCAGGGAATGCAACGCGAGACCTTGAGCCATTTCGCGTGCTGATTGAACATGGAATCGATGATATGGATGAAGGCTTCGTAACAATTAAAAAAGCCATGGCGCCCGGTGAGCAGGTAACCCTCCAGCCAGCCCTGGCAGAGGTGTTCGCTGAGGACTTCCATGACACGGCCATCGGCGGAAACCGATTCATCGGTCTTGAGGATATCTGCAACCAGACAACGCTTATCGACTCCGAAGACAGCATTCCATCGATTGGAGGCGGTTTCGTCCGGGCCAAAAACGCGGAAGGAACTGGGATTACCTTTGAGCACGTCGCGCACCAACTCACCCTGAATCCGGGTCGCCTCGGCCTGAACGCACCCGGGAGTTGGGACCTTCACGGCGTAGGCGCGGAAGTCCGGCATTTTCAGGTCGCGCAAGAGTTGACCGCCGTTCGCGTGCGGGTTGGCGCCCATTCGTAAATTCCCCTCGGGTGCAAGAGCGGCTAACTCAGGAACGAGCTTGCCGGCGCGATCAAACAACTCGGCCGGAAGGTAACTCTTCATCCAGCGCTCCAGGATGCGGATATGTTCCGGTCGGTTCATGTCGCCCATCGGAACCTGATGCGCGTGGAAAGTGCCTTCGACTTGTTTGCCATCCACGATTTTTGGGCCCGTCCAGCCTTTGGGAGTTCGCAGGACAATCATGGGCCATTCCGGACGTTTTTTCAGGCCTTTGGTACGGGCATTTTCCTGCAGTACCTTAATTTCAGCGAACACTTCATCGAAGGTGGCAGCCAATTTTTGATGGACCAGGTTAGGATCGTCACCGGAAACCAAATAAGGTCTGTAACCATAACCCTGAAGTAACTGCGACAATTCATCCTCAGGTATGCGGGCGAGAACGGTTGGATTGGCAATTTTATAACCATTGAGATGCAAGATGGGCAAAACCGCTCCGTCGCGAATAGGATTCAGGAATTTATTGGAGTGCCAACTGGCAGCCAGCGCTCCGGTCTCGGCTTCGCCGTCACCGATTACACAGGCAGCAATCAAATCTGGGTTATCAAACACGGCGCCAAAAGCATGAGTCAGGGAATAGCCCAACTCACCGCCCTCGTGAATGGAACCGGGAGTTTCGGCTGCGACGTGGCTCGGAATTCCGCCGGGAAAAGAGAACTGTTTGAAGAGCTTCCGCATGCCATCTTCATCCCGCGTAATATTGGGGTAGAATTCGCTATAGGTGCCTTCGAGATACGTGTTGGCCACGAGCCCTGGTCCACCGTGACCCGGACCGGTGATGTAAATGATATTTAGCTGCCGTTCCTTGATGACGCGATTGAGATGGACGTAAATCAGGTTCAGCCCGGGTGTGGTGCCCCAGTGACCGAGCAGGCGAGTTTTGATGTGATCGCGCTTGAGCCGTTTTCTGAGTAGAGGGTTATCCAATAAATAAATCTGGCCGACCGAGAGGTAATTTGCGGCGCGCCAATAGGCATCAATGCGGGCGAGAGTTTGGGCATCGAGCGGTTTCCGAGTGACTTGGTTCATAACGGTCTCATTTTTATGGTGTTGGTGGGGGAGATCTATCCGAGGAAGCTAACAACTTCAAAACGGAGTCGGCGATGTATCGTTCTTCGTCGGTGCGAATGATCCGGACGGTGACTTTGGCGTGGTCGGGTGAAATGATGGGGGCGCCCGACTGATTGCGGCTGGCATCGAGCTGGAGCCCTAGAAAATCGAGGCCGGAGCAAATGCGCGTGCGAACATCCGCGGCGTTTTCCCCGATACCGCCCGCAAAGACGAGGGTATCAAGACCGCCGAGCGCCGCGGCAAAAGAACCGAGCCACTTTTTCGCCTGGTAACAAAACAGCGAGACCGCTTCGACGGCACGAACATCCGTGCTAGCCGCACCAAGGAGGTCCCTCATATCGGGGCTGGTTTCCGAAATACCGAGCAGACCCGATTCTTTGTTCGTCATGAGATGAATCTGTTCGCCGGTCATGCCTTCGACGCGGGAGAGATAGGTCAGGAGCCCGGGATCCAGATCGCCACTGCGGGTGCTCATAAGAAATCCTCCCGTGGGAGTAAAGGACATCGAGGTATCAATGCACCGGCCATTTTTGACGGCGGCCATGCTGGCGCCGTTCCCGAGGTGCGCAAGGATGAGACGGTCGTTGACGCTGCCGGGAGCGAGACGCGAGAGCTCCTGCATGATAAATGAGTAGGAAAGACCGTGGAACCCGTAGCGCTGGATTCCCTTGGCTTCGAAGCGACGCGGGATGGGAAGCAGTTTGGCGACGCGCGGCATCGTACGATGAAAGGCGGTATCGAAGCAGGCAAACTGCGGGACGTTGGAATATTCGTTATGAATGGCTTCGATGAGCATGGTGCCGGAAGGAAGGTGATCCGGCACGAAGGGACCGAGCCGATGCAATTCGTCCAGCAAGGCGCGCGTGACCAACTGGGACTCAGTGAATCGGCTGCCGCCATGAACAACGCGATGGCCGATCGCCTGAACGGCATCCCAGCGGACGGTGTTTTCCAGCAGTTCAATCAACGGGGGCACGCAGGCCGCGAGGTTTTGGATTGAAAGCGGGCGAGACTGAGTTTCGCCGGTTAGCACGTGCGTGGTCTTCAACTCGCCGTTGGGCAGACCGACCCGTTCAAATTTTCCCTTGAGCACCAACTCGAGCAGGTTCGCGACGCGGTACAGCGCGAATTTAATACTCGAGGAACCACTGTTAATTGCCAGAACGTGATTGGGTTGTGCGCTCTCGGACCCCGCAGCCATGGACGAAACTGTAAGCGAAGTCATCGAGAACGCAACGCGGCAATCCTTGCGCGCCCATGCGGATCGCAAATGCAGTGGATTAGGCACTAAGAGGCCTCATGTTTCCCGCCTTGACGCCGCTGCGTGAGGCTCCAATCCTGCGGGATGCTTCCCAATTTTTTACGTGGTTCGGGCGCCGGACGGCAGCAGTTCTCACGGCGAACGTTTCTGCGTTCTATGAGTTTGGCGGCGGGCAGCATGGGATTTGCTGGTGCGATGGCTGCGCCGAATCCCATTCAGGGATTTGAACGGGCCCCGACCGACCCGAGCGCATCGAAGGGTTGGAAGCCGATTTCTGACCGGAAAATTCGGATGGGAATTGTTGGTTATGGCGTCTGTAAGTTTGGGGCAGATTTTGGATTTCAGAACCATCCGAATGTGGAGATCACCGCGGTGAGCGATTTAATTCCCGAGCGCTGCGCGGAGTTGGCCAAGGCATGCCGGTGCGAAAAGACGTATCCATCACTTGAGGAATTGGTCAACGATCCGCGAATTGAAGCTGTGTTTGTGGCTACCGATGCGCCCAGCCATGCGAAACATTGCATTGATGTGCTGAAGCACGGCAAACATGCGGCGTCAGCGGTGCCCGCGGTTTTCGGAAGTTTAGAGCAGGCGAACGAATTATATGAAACGGTAAAGAAAACCGGGCAAAAGTACATGATGTTTGAAACGTCCTGCTTTCATGAAGACTTGTACGCGATGCGGCAGATTTATGAGAAGGGCGGATTTGGTCGATTGCTCTATTCCGAAGGCGAGTACTATCACTATATGCCCGAGCCGATTGATTCGTACAAAGGGTGGCGAATCGGTTTGCCTCCCCAATTCTATCCGACGCATTCGAATGCCTACTATGGGTGCGTCACCAAAGGCCGATTCACGGCAGTGAGTTGCCTGGGGATACCAAGCAAATTGGGTCATCTGCAGGCCGCGAATAATCAATACAAGAACGGGTTTGGAACAGAGATCGCACTCTTTCGGACAAGCGAAGGCGGCATGGCACGCATGGCCGTGAGTTGGGACACTCCTGGTTATGGAGGGGAGATGGGACGCATTCGAGGGGACAGAGGGACGTTCTATGGCAAATACGAAGGTTTGGAAAAATCGCTGCCGGAATTGAAACGCCCTCCCCTTCCTCCCGGTGTTCCGGCCGGTGGCCATGGCGGGTCCCACGGTTACCTGATGGATGAGTTTGTGACGTCGATTTTGCAGGAACGTGAGCCGTTAGTGAATGTGGCCGTGGCGCTAAACCTGACGGTGGCGGGGATTGTGGCGCATCAATCCGCAGTGAAAGACGGGGAGTTAATGAAAATACCCATATTCAGTTGAAAAGAAGCGAGTAAGCTTGAGCCGACCATGCGCTCAAGAACATCGCTTCGTTATGTTGTGATTTGGTCGATTATTACTTTCGTTCTCTCCGTGCGGTTATTGCTGGCGCAACCGGAAGCACCGGTGCTGAAAGCCAGCCAATCGTATGGAAGCAACCTGGTGGTGGAGCTTGGTGCGCAAATCGGCCTTTTTTATACGTGGCAGGTCTCTTCGGATCTTTTGCATTGGATATCCAAGGCAACGTTGTTCGCGGAATCCTCGAACTTGAGCTGGACGAGCGCGATTGCAACCGCAGGAGCGCAGGGGTTTGTACGAGCCAAAGTCAACGAACCGAACAAGACGATCAAATCCGAATACCATGGCTGGACGAATGCGGTCACGTTGAACAACGGCCTGGTTGAAGCAGTAGTAGTTCCAGCGGCGGGACGCGTGCTGCAATATAGATTTGTGGGAGAAACGAACGGTCCTTTTTGGGAGAACTCGCATCTTTATGGTGGTACGGCGACTCCGACGAGTTGGAACACCGAAGGCAGCTTTGGAGGAGACAAGGCCTGGCCATCACCGCAGTCAGATTGGGGATGGCCTCCACCTTCCGGGTTTGACGGGAGTCCGTATCAAATCTTTTTAACCAATGGGATTGTCACACTGATTGGAGGCGTTGACCCTGTGTATCAGATTCGAGTGAGCCGGGTGATCTCACTCGATTTTGAGCAACCGCTCATGCGGATCAAAACGGTATTCCAAAGGACGGGCGCCACGGCGTGGACTAATAAATCACTCGGGACTTGGGTGATCACGCAACTGCAGGACCCAGTCGGGTGCTATGTGCAGACACCCAGCGCGACGATTTTCACCAATGGCTTTTATCAATTGGGGACGGGAATACCAGCTAACTTCACAAACGCGAATGGATTGATCTCCTTTACACGAGATGCGGCGGCTGGGCAGAGCCATAAACTTGGATTCGACGCTGATTCGCTCGTATGGATCGGGGCAAACCTCGGCTTACGCATCGATGCGCCGCGGGTGAGCGGTTTAACGGCAGCCTCATACCCGGACGGAGGCTGCAATACGGAAGTGTACACCAATCCGGGCACCAATGCGGCGTACGTGGAATTGGAATGCCTGGGACCGCTTTACCGGCTTGCGGTTGGGGAGCAAAAGGAATTTGTCACGACCTACCGGCTCTTTAGGCGAGTTGAGGATGACCCTGCCGTAGAAGCTCGGAGAATTTTGGCTGCGCAGGATTAAAAGTCCCGGGGTAGGAGGGGTTCAAAAAGCTGGATGCTGCTGTGCGTTTTGGTTAATCTATTGGCGGTTAAATTCGATGAACGCTTCGATCGTTTGCTCACATTTTTTCAGTCTGTCGCGATATTGGTTGGCAGGAAGTCTGATATTTGTTTTTTGCGCAATAGCAGCAGAGGCCCAGACACGCATCCTGGTGAAACCGAAAACAGCGAGGACAGGAGAAAAGTTGCGTGAACTCCACCAGGCACGAGGGTGCAAGGTGTTTCAAACTTTGCCGAGGATGGGAGGGCTGCAAATACTGCAAGTCCCTGGGGGAACAAAGAGCGCGACCTTGATTCGCGAATACAAAGAGAGCGGGCTGGTGCAATTTGCGGAAGTTGACATAGTGGGTCAGGTGGCTGCCCTGCCGAATGATCCGAAGTTCCTCGATGGCACCTTGTGGGGATTAAGCAACACCGGACAAGCGGGAGGCGTGGCAGGAGCGGATATTCATGTTACGGAAGCGTGGAATCTTTTGAATTCAGCGAGCAACATCATCATAGCGATTCTCGACACGGGAGCGCGTTACACCCACGAAGATTTAACGGCGAACATGTGGACCAGCCCGGATAATGGAAGCCATGGGCTTAATGCCCTGGCCCACAATTTCGATCCAAGTGACGATGCAGGTCACGGAACACAGGTGGCGGGTATAATTGGCGCAGTGGGAAATAATGGGAAGGGCGTGACGGGTGTGGCATGGAAAACACAGCTCATGGCGTGCAAGTGTTTCAATAATTTTGGTGTGGGCAATGTTTCGGACGCGATCATTTGCATGGATTACGCGGCAACGAACGGAGCGAAAATTATTAATGCGAGTTTCGGATTTGCGGAGTCCGCCGCGCTTTCGAACGCCGTGGTCAGCTTGCGGGAGGCGGGTATCATCCTGGTCGCGGCGGCGGGCAACAGCACACAAAACGTCGATACCCTACCGACTTTTCCCGCGTGCTATCCGTTAGATAATGTGGTCTCAGTTGGTTACAGCACACGAGGCGACCTGCTGGCAGCGCCGTCCAACTACGGTGCTACCAATGTTCACCTCGTTGCGCCCGGAGAACAAATTTATTCAACCTTTGCGGCGACCGATTCATTTTATCTGGCGGGCAATGGATCTTCCTTTGCGGCACCGTATGTTGCGGGTGCGCTGGCGCTGGTGTTAGCAAGATTTCCGGCGGAAGATTACGGATTGGCCATTCGACGATTGCTGGATGGGACCGATGCGCTGCCATCGCTTGCTGGCAAATGCAGCACCGGGGGAAGGTTGAATGTTTTGAAAGCGCTGAGCCCGCCGCTTCAGCTCACTGCCCTGGGCCAGGCGAGTCCATTGCAATTGCTGGTCTCCGGAGGTCCGAACCGCCGCTGTGTCATTGAAAGCAGCGGCGATATGAGCCAATGGAGCCCGATTCACACCAACACGACCAGCGTTGGGGGAACTTTTACCTTTGTGGATTTTCAGGCGAGCAATGCACCCATGCGATATTATCGGGCAGCCAGTACGCCCTGATTCCCGCGGAACTTAAATATTCGATTTCGCCAGGGCTGCGGTAATGCGGGCTTCGTCATAAACGCAACCTGCCCAGGTGCCGCCACTCGCCTGCTGCAAGGCTGCCCACAATCGAGTGTCCTCAGGTAGCGCCGGATGGGGAGCCAGATCCGCGCGGGTTTTCCTTTGCGCCAGCGTATAGATCGCCTGATCCGGGGTAAATCGACGATTCGCGTCGCCGACGAGCTCGATCAAACCCTCAACTTTTCTGGTATCGATTTCGATGCGGATGATGTCGCCATCCAGCACTTTGCCAATGGGTCCGCCCCCAAGACCCTCCGGTCCGATGTGACCAATGCATGCTCCGGTGGAGACGCCAGAGAAACGCGCATCGGTCAAAAGGGCGACGTGTTTGCCGAACGGGACATGCTTGAGGGCACCGGTGACTTGATACGTTTCCTCCATGCCGGTACCAAGCGGACCAACACCGGTCAGAACCATCACATCGCCGGCACGGATATGGCCGGCTTTGATCGCCCCGATGGCATCCTTTTCGGAAACAAAAACGCGCGCGGGACCTTCCTTTCGATAAACGCCATCGGAATCAAGCAACGAAGGGTCAATCGCGGTGGCTTTTACGACTGAGCCTTCGGGGGCAAGGTTACCACGCGGAAAAACCAGGGTGTTGGACAGCCCACGTTCGCGGGCCAAATCGGGAGGCAGGATGACGTCCTCAGGGGCAACGTGATCGAGCTGTTGCAGGAGTTGTCGAAATTGCGTCCGACGTTTTGATTTCTCCCACCAATCCAGATTTTCACCCAGCGTTCTTCCACTGGCCGTGAGCGCACCGGTTTCGAGCAGGCCGAGTTTTCGCAAATGCAACATGACTTCAGGAACGCCGCCGGCCAGAAAAACGCGAACCGTTGGGTGGTGGACGGGGCCATTCGGAAGGACACTGACTAAACGAGGCACACGGCGATTGATCGCAATCCAATCATCGACCGTGGGAGGTGGCAAATGCGCGGCATGGGCGATAGCCGGGATATGGAGAAGCAAGTTGGTTGAGCCGCCAAAGGCAGCATGCACCACCATAGCGTTATGAATACTCGCACGCGTGAGGATCTCGCGGGTGCGAATCTGGCGGCTGTCCAAGTCAGCCAGGGCACGCGCGGAACGGCGCGCGAGATCAAACCAGACGGGTTGTCCGGAAGGTGCCAGCGCGGAATGAGGAAGCGAAAGTCCCAGGGCCTCACTTACTACTTGAGAAGTGGCAGCAGTGCCGAGAAATTGACAACCTCCGCCCGGAGAAGCACACGCACGGCAGCCCAGATCTGCGGCTTCGCTCAAGGTAATCAGGCCGTGGGAAAATCGAGTTCCGAGCGTTTGCACCGCTCCGGCGTCCTCGCCGTTCGTGGGTGGCAGAGTGACTCCGCCAGGGACAATAACGCAGGGAAGATCCCGAAGGCCGGCCAGAGCCATCATCATTGCGGGGAGGCCTTTGTCACAGGTGGCGATACCGAGCACGCCGGCTCTCAAGGGCAGCGAGCGCGCCAGGCGGCGGAACACCGTGGCAGCATCATTGCGAAAAGGAAGGCTATCGAACATTCCGACGGTGCCCTGAGTACGGCCATCACAGGGATCCGAACAGAAACCGGCGAAGGGTATGGTGCCGAGCTGGCGAAAAGTTTCGGAGGCTGCCTGAACCAGAAGCCCAATTTCCCAGTGGCCGGTGTGATACCCGAGCGCGATGGGCTTGCCATCCGGAGCGCGCACGCCGCCCTGAGTACTAAGGATCAGGAATTGTTTGCGAGCCGCATCGGCTGAGTTCCAGCCCATGCCGACATTTTGAGTCAGGCCAAACAGATCGCCGCTGGGGGCATGGCGCAAGAGTTCCTCGGTAAGAGGCAAGCGGCCCTCCGGCCCAGGAACGCTGGTTTGGATTTGGTAGATTTCCGGAGAGTCGCGTTCCAGTAAATCATCACCATCATGCATCGAAGTATTCAATCAGGTGAAGCGCTTCGGACAAAGGAGAATTATGGGGAACGAGCAATTGGATATCGACTCGGGAATATTTGGTCTGTTACAACAACGGCTGCCGTATGAGACAACAACGCTGGCTTCGCATCATTCCGGTCGCGTTGATCATGTACACGATTTCATACGTCGATAGAACCAACATCTCCCTCGCCCTGGACCCGTCCATTTCATCGATGATGAAGGACCTGATGATGGACGATAAGCTAAAGGGAGAGGCGGCAGGGATTTTCTTTTTTGGCTATCTGCTTTTGCAAATTCCGGGAGGGTACCTGGCATCACACTGGAGCGCGCGGAAAGTAATTGCGATTTTTCTGGTGGCGTGGGGCGTGTGCGCGGTGTTTTGCGGGCTGGCGAAAACTTTCCATCAGTTCGAGGTAGCGCGGTTTTTCCTTGGAGTTGCGGAGAGTGGTGTTTTCCCGGCGACGACGGTTTTGCTGGCCAACTGGTTTCCGCGGCATGAGCGGGCGCGGGCGAATGCCTACTGGAATTTGTGCCAACCGTTAGCGGTAGCCGGATCGGCGCCTTTTACGGGGTGGCTGCTGGGGCATTATGGGTGGAAAACGATGATCATCATGGAAGGGGCATTGCCTTTTATTTGGCTGCCGATCTGGTGGTTTTTCATACGGGATCATCCGCGAGAGGCAAAATGGCTTTCGACGGAGGAACTAAACTATTTGGAAGCAACGCTTAAAAGGGAGGCGGCTGACCTGGAGCCAGTGCAAGCGGTTTCGTGGATGAGTCGTTTGGCGAATCCGTCGATCGCGGTGATGCTGGCGATTTACTTTCTGCATAATTGCGCGGCTTACGGGTGTATGACCTTTTTTACGACAGGACTGAAGGGACGGGGGTATAACGGGACTCAGTATGGAATTCTATTTGCGATTCCCTATGTAGTTACGGCGGTGTTGATGATCATTAATTCGTGGCATTCGGATAAAACTCATGAACGTCGCGGCCACGTGGCGGCGGCGTACATTTTGAGCGGAACGACCCTCATTCTGAGTGTGCTGCTGAAGGACCATTTTTGGATTTCCTATGGGCTGATGTGTCTGGCCATTCCTGGACCATTTGTGGCCATGGCTCCGTTTTGGGCAATTCCGAGTGAGACATTGCCTCGAGGTGCGGTGGGTTTAGTGGTAGGAATGGTAAATGCTTTCGGCAACCTGGGCGGCTTCGCTGGACCCTATATTGCTGGCTGGTTAATGAACATATATCATAATACATCGGTTGCATTTAGTGCTTTAGGAGTTGGAATGCTGATCGCGGCGGGGTTGGCGTTTCTCCTGCCGAAAGCAGCGCAGCAGTTGCGCGAGGCGGCAGCCGAACTCCCGGAAAATAAACCCACAGTAAAATCAGTTCCTTAGCATGAAGCTCTGTCGATTTCAGAATAAAGCAGGTGATGTGCGCGTTGGCCTGGTGTCCAATTCCTTGAGCGTACTCGATGTGACTGCAGCCGGAATTCGCAGCATAGAGGAATTATTGGAGTCGGAGCACGGGCGGTCGTACCTGGAGAAGCTGGAAAAAGCGAATTTGCCGCGCGTATCGATCGATGATTTGAAGCTGCTCGCGCCGGTGGAACGGCAGGAGGTATGGGCCGCTGGGGTCACTTACTTGAGGAGCAAGAAGGCGCGGATGGAGGAAAGCGATTTTAGCGCGACAGCTTACGACAAGGTGTATGAAGCCGAGCGGCCCGAACTCTTTTTCAAATGCCAACCACACAAGGTTGTGGGGCCCGGAGCGCCGATCGGCATCAGGCGGGACGCGCGTTGGAGCGTGCCGGAACCCGAACTCGCGCTAGTTTTCAATTCTAAGGGGGCTTTATCCGGTTATACGATCGGCAATGACATGAGTTCCCGGGATATTGAAGGGGAGAATTTGCTCTATCTGCCTCAAGCCAAAATTTATTCGCGTTCGTGCGCATTGGGGCCCTGGGTGCAGATTGGTTCGACGGAGGCGACGGCGCGGGAGTGGAAAATTCGGGTGCAGATTCGGCGAAGAGGAAAGACGGTATTTTCCGGAGAAACATTGGTTGGGCAATTGAAGCGGACGTTTCAAGAACTTGGGAAGTTTCTGTTCCGCAGCCAGGAGTTTCCTTATGGCGTAGTATTATTGACGGGAACCGGGGTGGTGCCGGCGGACAATTTTACGCTGCAGAAGGGTGATGTGGTGGCGATCGGGATATCCGGGATAGGTTCGCTCGTAAATACGGTGACGGTGGTGTAATTAGTATCGGTTTCATGGGTTCAATTTTCAACTTCGTCATGCGTTTACCTGGTCTAACTATCTGCCTGCTGGTTTTGAGCCTTCGCCTCTTTGCCGCTGACGAAGAAACGCCGGGACCGGATTCAAAGCCGCAGCCCGATGCGCCCAAAGGTGAGGTGACGAAGTATAGTTTTAACCAGAGCAAAATTTTTCCAGGCACTGTCCGGGATTATTGGGTGTACGTGCCTAAACAGTATGACGGCTCGAAACCAGCGCCGGGCATGATTTTTCAGGACGGGATCCAATACAACGCACCCGTAGTTTTCGACAATTTGATTCATAAAAAAGAAATTCCGCCTTTGATTGGAATCTTTGTCATGCACGGGCGAGTAAGGGCATCGTCGACCAATGCGCTCGATCGGTTTAATCGGAGCTATGAATACGACGGATTAGGCGATAATTACGCGCGATTTTTGTTAGAGGAACTGCTCCCGCACATTATTAGGGAGCAAAAGCTGAACTTGAGCACGAACGGTAATGACCGAGCCATTGCGGGAGCGAGCAGCGGCGGGATTTGCGCGTTCACGGCAGCATGGGAGCGTCCGGATGCATTTCGAAGAGTGTTCAGCAATGTAGGCACCTATGTGGGTCTGCGCGGCGGCAATATTTACCCGACGCTGATTCGCAAAACGGAGCCAAAGCCGCTCCGGATTTTTCTGCAGGACGGGAGCCATGACCAAAATATTTACGGAGGCGACTGGTTCCTAGCGAACCAGGAAATGTTATCAGCGCTGGAGTTCGGGGGATATGATGTCGCTCACAAGTGGGGTGAAGGCGGCCATAACAGCAAGCAGGCAACCGCGCTTTTTCCTGAGGTGCTTCGCTGGCTTTGGCGGGATTATCCGGCGCCGATTAGGGCAAACCCCGAGAATAAATCCCGACAGCCATTAAATGATATTCTAATCCCCGGTGAAGATTGGCAGGCGGTCGGTGGCGGTTACCGATTTACGGAGGGCCCGGCAGCGAACGAGAAAGGTGAACTCTATTTCACAGATATCCAGGCCAGCCGCATTTATAAAGTGGGGGTTGAGGGGGGAATTGGGTTGTTTAAAGAAAATAGCAATCGAGCCAACGGCCTGGCTTTTGGGCCGAATGGTAAACTTTATGCCTGTGAAAACGGCAAAAAACGGATCATGGCCTACGAGGAGAACGGTAAGGAACAGTTAGTGCTCAAGGACGTACCATCAAACGATATTATTGTCGCTCACAATGGGAATATTTACTTCACGGATCCCCCCGACCAGACGGTGTGGCTGCTCAACACGAAGAACGAAAAAAGGGCGGTGGACACGGGCATTCCTTATCCCAACGGAATTTGTCTTTCACCGGATCAATCGCTGTTGTACGTGGCCGACACGTCTGGACAATTTGTGTATTCCTACAGTGTTGAAGAGGATGGGAGTCTCACAAATAAACAACGCTATTACTGGTTGCACATGAGCGATGGGGCAACCGGTAGCCAGGCGGACGGGATGACTGTGGATACCGACGGCCGGGTCTATGTTGCAACCCAAATGGGAGTGCAAATCTGCGATCAGGCCGGCAGAGTAAATGCGATCATTCCGCGTCCGCAAAACCGATATCTTTCCAATGTGAAGTTTGGCGGACCGAATTTGGACACGCTTTTTGTTACGTGCGGTGACAAGGTTTATAAGCGAAAAACCAAAGTGAAAGGCGCACTGGCTTTCATGCCGCCGAACAAGCCCGCTGCACCACGGCTCTAGGTTACTTTAGACGCCGAACAGGCGGTCACCGGCGTCGCCCAGGCCAGGAACAATGTAGCCTTTGCTGTTCAAGTGTTTGTCAACGGCGGCCGTAAAAATGGGAAGCCTGGGGTAATGCGTTCGGAGCCGCCGAATTCCTTCCGGTGCCGCAACGAGGTTTACCAGTCGCACGTGTTGAGCGCCGAGTTCGGTCATGAGATCCATGGCAGCGAGGGCGCTGCCACCAGTGGCCAACATTGGATCAATCAGGATGACTTCGAATCTACCCAGGTCGGGCGGCAGACTCTTGTGATAGAACATTGCGCGCAAAGTTGTTTCCTCGCGTTTTAATCCGATGAAGCCAACACGCGCGTGAGGAATCAGTTGAAGGATCGAGTCGAGCATGCCCAGGCCTGCGCGTAATACGGGAACGAGAACCACCTCGCGTCTTAATTTTTTGCCTTGGGTTTGAGCGAGCGGAGTTTTTACCTCGACCGATTCCAGCGTGAAGGAACGGGTTGCCTCATAAAGCATGAGGGCAGCCACTTCGCTGAGCACGCGGCGGAATTCCTGAGGACCCGTTCGCTTATCGCGGAGGCGCGTTAAATTATGCTGCACCAGCGGGTGCTCGATTATGGTAACGCCTTTCACCGCAGATTAGCGCGCGAAGGTGGGTGAAATAAAGTAAAGCTGCCCAGTCTGAAGTTTTGGCGCGTCCATGCCCAAATCAACTTTAATCACTGGCGTTTCTGATTTTCCCAACAAGCGAAAAATGTCTGAGAAATCGTAATGCTGCTGATATTCAATGAGGTTGGCCTTGGTAATGCCGGCAATCGTCCGAGCACGCTTTATGGCGTCCTCGAAATTTCCGAGTTCGTCGACGAAACCCAAATCCAGAGCTTCCTTACCGGAAAGCACTCGGCCATCCGCGTAATCGGCCCAATTGGTAGCGAGGGCTTTGCCCTCACCTTTATTGCTGGTTGCGGCTTGACCCCGACCCTGGGCCACAACTGTTTTGAATCGGCCGTAGGTCTCGTCGATCATGTGCTGCATCATTTTTCGTTCTTCGGGAGGAATTTTGTCGGGCTCGCGTTCGCCGCTCATCATATCCTTGAACTTGCCGCTTTTATACACTTCCGGGAGCAGGCCGACTTTGTCCATCAAGCCGCGGTAATTCCATCCGTGCATGATGACGCCAATACTGCCGGTGATGGTGAGTTCATTGGCAACAATCCAGCGACACGGAGCGGAGATGTAATAGCCACCGGATGCCGCGAGATTGCCCATGGAAGCCACGACTGGCTTGCCCGATTTTTTTTGAAAATCAGTCAGCTCGCGATAAATCTCATCAGAGGCGAGCACTTCTCCGCCGGGGGAGTCCACTTTCAGGATGACCGCTTTTACTTTATCATCGTCCTCGGCAGCCTTGAGTTGGGCCTTGATGACTTCGACGAGGCTGAAGGCACCTTGTTCTCTCGTTCCGCTTGAGATAATTCCGTTGACCTCAACAACGGCAATTTTATTCGCAGCATCATTGTCTTCGGTCAGTACTTCCTCAAGTTTTGGTCCAATGGTGCGGGGATGATGCCCTTTTGAGCCCATGGCGGATCTCGCGAAATTGCTGAGATTGCTCATGAAACTGATGAGCAAAAGCACGAGTAAAATGATGGCAAAAATCATCCAACCGCGACCCCCTTTTTTGGGAGGCCGGCCACCGTAAGGGGAGGTCAGCACTGGAGGTGGCGGCAATGGGGGCGGAGCCGATTGTGTGTAGGGAGGAGGCGTGAAAGGTGGAGGTGGTGGCACCGGATTATCTCCCGGTATCGGCGCGGCGTGTTCTTCCATAGCTTGCGGAAACTAGCCTAATACGAGGGCGGCGGCAAGCGACCTCAGAAATCGAGGATTGTTTTACTCAACACGCTTCAGAACTTTCAACAACCCATCCAGTTGGGCGTGACTATGTTCGCTGGAGATGGCAAAGCGAAAGTAACCGCCCGCCGGTCCACTAGGATACTGCAAAAACGGAGGGTAAATGGAGTTTTTTAGCAGGGCTTTCCTCATCCCCGCGGATTGGGCTGAATTGGTAGGGACCCAGCCGATAATCGGGCCAGGATGCGGAAAATCAGATCTGGGGAGCTGTGGGGGAGCCTTGGAGGAGGACGCCCTGCCCTTCTTTTCTGGCGAGGATGAACTCGGAACGGAAGGCGCAGGACGGCGCAATCCTGCTTTAACGCGTCGTGTGTTCTCGGTGAGGCGTTTAAGAAAAGACTTATCGCCAGAAAGCAGCCGGAGCGATTCCAGCGCGGCACATGCAAGCGGTAAAGGGAGCGGAGTTGAGCCAATGAACATGGGGCTGCGATCGATAATCGCCTGGCGTAGCGTTCGTTTCCCCAGCACGGCGCCACCATAAACACCAAACGCTTTGCTGAGGGTTATGGTTTGAATGATGCGGCTGCGAGACACCCGTTCATATTCCAACGATCCCTTTCCAGTTTGCCCGAGTACTCCGGCAGCATGCGAATCATCAACCAGTAGCCACGCATCAGTTGGCAGCACCTGCAGATAGCTGGACAACGGAGCGGCAGCGCCATCATGAGAAAACATGCCATCGGCTTTCCAGCACATTGGGATCCTAAGCTTAGAATTCCACGTGGACAAGTTGTCGC
>JADMIO011602842.1_pt1 | contig 82171 bp, 73 predicted proteins | sample 8958161 | NCBI WGS metagenome assembly JADMIO01 (sample SAMN16585339, study PRJNA669376) | soil metagenome | isolation source: Crop rotation soil | place: USA: Cullars Rotation, Alabama | collected 2011
GAATTTCGCTACCTTAGGACCGTTATAGTTACGGCCGCCGTTTACCGGGGCTTCGATCAAGAGCTTCGCTTTCGCTAACCCCATCAATTAACCTTCCGGCACCGGGCAGGCATCACACCCTATACGTCCACTTTCGTGTTTGCAGAGTGCTGTGTTTTTAATAAACAGTTGCAGCGGCCTGGTTTCTGAGGCTGCCATCAGCTTCTAGGAGCAAGTCCTATAACCAACAGCAGCGTACCTTCTCCCGAAGTTACGGTACCATTTTGCCTAGTTCCTTCAGCAGAGTTCTCTCAAGCGCCTTGGTCTACTCGACCTGACCACCTGTGTCGGTTTCGGGTACGATTCCTATATCACTGAAGCTTAGAGGCTTTTCCTGGAAGCTTGGTATCAGTCACTTCGCTGTACAAGTACAGCTTGCTATCGGCTCTCAGCATAAAGAGTCCCGGATTTGCCTAAGACTCATGCCTACCACCTTCCACCTGGACAACCAACGCCAGGCTGACTTAACCTTCTCCGTCCCCTCATCGCATGATATAGAAGTATCGGAATATTAACCGATTTCCCATCGACTACGCGTTTCCGCCTCGCCTTAGGGGTCGACTAACCCAGCCCCGATTAACGTTGGACTGGAACCCTTGGTCTTTCGGCGTGAATGTTTTTCACACTCATTATCGTTACTCACGTCAGCATTCGCACTTCTGATATCTCCAGCATGCTTCTCAACACACCTTCACAGACTTACAGAACGCTCCCCTACCACTTGAAACAAGTTCAAATCCGCAGCTTCGGCTTCTAGTTTGAGCCCCGTTACATCTTCCGCGCAGGCCGACTCGACTAGTGAGCTATTACGCTTTCTTTAAAGGATGGCTGCTTCTAAGCCAACCTCCTAGCTGTCTATGCCTTCCCACATCGTTTCCCACTTAACTAGAAATTTGGGGCCTTAGCTGGCGGTCTGGGTTGTTTCCCTCTTGACTACGGACGTTAGCACCCGCAGTCTGTCTCCCGGATAGTACTCACTGGTATTCGGAGTTTGCATCGGTTTGGTAAGTCGGGATGACCCCCTAGCCGAAACAGTGCTCTACCCCCAGTGGTATTCGTCCGAGGCGCTACCTAAATAGCTTTCGGGGAGAACCAGCTATCACCGAGTTTGATTAGCCTTTCACCCCTATCCACAAGTCATCCCCCGGCTTTTCAACGACGGTGGGTTCGGACCTCCAGTGCCTGTTACGGCACCTTCATCCTGCTCATGGATAGATCACTCGGTTTCGGGTCTATACCCTGCAACTATACGCCCTATTCAGACTCGGTTTCCCTACGGCTCCCCTATACGGTTAACCTTGCTACAGAATATAAGTCGCTGACCCATTATACAAAAGGTACGCAGTCACGGAACAAGTCCGCTCCTACTGCTTGTATGCACACGGTTTCAGGATCTATTTCACTCCCCTCACAGGGGTTCTTTTCGCCTTTCCCTCACGGTACTGGTTCACTATCGGTCAGTCAGGAGTATTTAGCCTTGGAGGATGGTCCCCCCATATTCAGACAAGGTTTCTCGTGCCTCGCCCTACTCAATTCATCTAGCGTGCCCTTTCGTGTACAGGGCTATCACCTACTATGGCCGACATTTCCAGGTCGTTCCACTAAAACACACTAGACTTAATGGGCTGATCCCTGTTCGCTCGCCGCTACTGAGGGAATCTCAATTGATTTCTGTTCCTACGGGTACTGAGATGTTTCACTTCCCCGCGTTCGCTTTGCAACACTATGTATTCATGTTGCAATTCCTACCTTACGGTAAGTGGGTTCCCCCATTCAGACATCTCCGGATCACAGGATTGTTGCCGCCTCCCCGAAGCTTTTCGCAGGCTCACACGTCTTTCATCGCCTCTGACTGCCAAGGCATCCACCATGTGCACTTCATTACTTGACTATACAACCCCAAACGGTCGTCACAAATCCCAACTTCTGATTTATGGCTTCAATTTGAAGGCTTGTTGATTGAACAACAGTACAGCTTCAATGGTTATTTGACCAAAACGCTTGATTCAGTTTTAGGTAGACCATCTCTGTACGATGATGATCTACAATTAACTACAACTCAATTTTTCCAATCTATTAAAGAGTTTGACTTTACAGTCTTCTACGCCTTCGTCAGGCCGCAGATATTTCAGTAATCATTCAACACTAAGTGTCGACTAATCAACAGAGGTTAATAATTGGTATCGAATACCGGTATTAAGCTATGTTGACTAATTCAACTTCTACCACTTTCCGACTTCACCAAATTAATGGTGGGTCTGGGCAGACTTGAACTGCCGACCCCACGCTTATCAAGCGTGTGCTCTAACCAACTGAGCTACAGACCCGTTCGCGGGGTACAACGCTAAACAATGCTAACTAAAGCATATATGGTGGAGTCTAACGGAGTCGAACCGTTGACATCCTGCTTGCAAAGCAGGCGCTCTACCAACTGAGCTAAGACCCCATTCTTTTTTACAAGAACTCGGGAATGCTGACCCAATATAAAATAATCAATCAACCTCTCGATTGAATGCTTATCGCATACTGCGTCTATGTGAAGAACAACTTGTTGTGGATTCTTGCTGGCCCGATGGATTCGTTAAGGAGGTGATCCAGCCGCAGGTTCCCCTACGGCTACCTTGTTACGACTTCACCCCAGTCATCGGCCACACCGTGGTAATCGCCCTCCTTACGGTTAGGCTAACTACTTCTGGTGCAACAAACTCCCATGGTGTGACGGGCGGTGTGTACAAGGCCCGGGAACGTATTCACCGCGACATTCTGATCCGCGATTACTAGCGATTCCGACTTCATGGAGTCGAGTTGCAGACTCCAATCTGGACTACGATCGGCTTTGTGAGATTAGCATGCCCTCGCGGGTTAGCAACCCTCTGTACCGACCATTGTAGCACGTGTGTAGCCCTAGCCGTAAGGGCCATGATGACTTGACGTCGTCCCCGCCTTCCTCCAGTTTGTCACTGGCAGTATCCTTAGAGTTCCCACCCGAAGTGCTGGCAAATAAGGAAAAGGGTTGCGCTCGTTGCGGGACTTAACCCAACATCTCACGACACGAGCTGACGACAGCCATGCAGCACCTGTGTTCTGATTCCCGAAGGCACTCTCGTATCTCTACAAGATTCCAGACATGTCAAGGCTAGGTAAGGTTCTTCGCGTTGCATCGAATTAAACCACATGCTCCACCGCTTGTGCGGGCCCCCGTCAATTCATTTGAGTTTTAGTCTTGCGACCGTACTCCCCAGGCGGTCAACTTATCGCGTTAGCTGCGCCACTAAGCCCTCAAGGGGCCCAACGGCTAGTTGACATCGTTTACGGCATGGACTACCAGGGTATCTAATCCTGTTTGCTCCCCATGCTTTCGCACCTCAGCGTCAGTATTAGGCCAGAAGGCTGCCTTCGCCATCGGTATTCCTCCAGATCTCTACGCATTTCACCGCTACACCTGGAATTCTACCTTCCTCTCCCATACTCTAGCTTGCCAGTATCGAATGCAATGCCTAGGTTGAGCCCAGGGATTTCACATCCGACTTAACAAGCCGCCTACGCGCGCTTTACGCCCAGTAATTCCGATTAACGCTCGCACCCTCTGTATTACCGCGGCTGCTGGCACAGAGTTAGCCGGTGCTTATTCTGCGGGTAACGTCCGACTTCCATGGGTATTAACCACAGAGCCCTCCTCCCCGCTTAAAGTGCTTTACAACCAAAAGGCCTTCTTCACACACGCGGCATGGCTGGATCAGGCTTGCGCCCATTGTCCAATATTCCCCACTGCTGCCTCCCGTAGGAGTCTGGACCGTGTCTCAGTTCCAGTGTGGCGGATCATCCTCTCAGACCCGCTACAGATCGTCGCCTTGGTGAGCCTTTACCTCACCAACTAGCTAATCTGACCTAGGCTCATCTGTTAGCGAGAGCTCCGAAAAGCCCCCTTTCTCCCGTAGGACGTATGCGGTATTAGCGTGCGTTTCCACACGTTGTCCCCCACTATCAGGCAGATTCCTAGGCATTACTCACCCGTTCGCCGCTATCTAGTTAGCAAGCTAACTAAACCGCTCGACTTGCATGTGTTAAGCCTGCCGCCAGCGTTCAATCTGAGCCATGATCAAACTCTTCAGTTTAATTTGTTTCATAGATGCTTAAGGCATCCAATCTTTGGCTCATCTTTCACTAGCTATATGTCACTTAAGACATCATTACTTCAATCATTACCTAAAATGAATTGCGAGTAATTTCTACCAATTACTAAATGATAATTTATCTCATCGTAACCAGCAAAAATCCACACAAGTTGTTCTTCACAAGTTCTTAAAGAGTACTTCGTAAAACTAGTCCGAAAACTTCATCTTACCCGCCGCGCCTATCGTCTAGGTCGCCGCAGTGAGGAGGCGTATTCTACAGAAGTTTTTCTAGTTGTCAACTTGATTTTAAATGTTTTTTAATTCGTGAAATTCACATCATTAAAATTTTAAAACCCGCTTATCAAACCACTGAACTTCTATTTTCTACAACCTTAAATATGGTGGCGTGGCCCAGGATCGAACTGGGGACACATGGATTTTCAATCCATTGCTCTACCGACTGAGCTACCGCGCCGTAGGGTGTGCATTAAATCGAAAAGGGCTTTTCAAGTCAAGCAGATTAACGGGGGTTTTGTTCGATATGATGCATTCTTGTTCGTTTTTCGAATAAAACCGAATCAATCACGCATTTTAACGATCAAATCGGGGCATTATCTAAGCCTAAATGTGCCAAAGCGCGATGAATTGCTCCACATCCAGGTTGAAAACTGGTTACGCCGAGGGCTTGCTCGCGCTCTGTGACAACTCGAACCAAGTGATCAGCTACTCCACGCCCACGATTTGCATAGTGCACCACAATATATTGCAACAGTCTTTCAGAACCACAACCCGTAACCCAGATTGCACCAATGATTTTGTCATTAAACTCGGCCGTATAAAGTTTTGCGTGGAAATTGGTGGTATACGACTGAGCACTGCGCTCCAATGCCTTGTCTAGCATCTCAACAGCTTGTGTGCCATCAGCAAATTCAGGACTGATGTTATAGAGATTTTCAAGTTGATCGCGTAAATCGTCGTTCAATGTTTGATAAGCATGAATAGTTAAAGGCATAAGGATTTCTCTCAAAATCAAATGATTCTGGTGCAATGATTCAATTATACAGCAGTTGCGTTATAATTCGCGCTAATCCATATTTTTACTCTGAGAATCCGTATGACCGAGCAGAGCGTGACTTCAAGCGTTGGGCGTATCGCTGATGTCGTTCGCAATACCAATGAAACTAAAATTCGTGCGCGCGTAAATTTGGATGGCACGGGTGCTGGCGTCTTGAACACTGGCGTTCCATTTCTCGATCATATGATTGATCAGATTAAACGTCACGGCTTGTTTGATATTGATATCGAATGTAATGGTGACTTAGAAATCGACGACCATCATACCGTTGAAGATTGCGGTATTACCTTGGGTCAAGCATTTGCTCAGGCACTTGGTGACAAAAAAGGCATCCGCCGTTATGGGCATTTTTATGCACCATTAGATGAAGCGTTGTCACGCGTCGTCGTTGATATTTCGGGTCGTCCAGGGCTGTTTATGGATATTCCATATACACGCGCTCGTGTGGGCTCATTTGATGTAGATTTATTCTCGGAGTTTTTCCAAGGATTTGTGAATCATGCACTCATGACATTGCATATTGATAATCTCAAAGGCAAGAACAGTCATCATCAGATCGAAAGTGTATTTAAAGCATTGGCGCGTGCACTGCGCATGGCATGCGAACAAGATCCTCGCGCAGCAGGCACAATTGCATCGACCAAAGGCAGCCTATAAATGACCCGTATTGCATTACTTGATTATGGGATGGGCAATTTACACTCGGCGGCAAAAGCATTGGAACACGTTGGCGCAACGGTTGATGTGACCAATGATCCTGTGCTGATTGCGCGTGCGGACAAAATCGTTTTTCCGGGTGTCGGCGCAATGCGTGATTGCATGGCGGGCATGCGTGAAGCAGGTGTGGATGTTGCGGTGAAAAATGCAGTGTTTAATAAGCCTGTTTTAGCCATTTGCGTCGGTATGCAAGCGTTGATGCAATCTTCGTCTGAAAATGATGGTGTGGAATGCCTAGGAATCTTTGAAGGAACCGTAAAGCGCTTTCCTGATGTCGCAGGACTGAAAGTGCCGCATATGGGTTGGAATCAGGTTACGCAATCCGATCCAGCGCATCCATTGTGGCAAGGCATTGAGCAAGATAGTCGTTTCTATTTTGTGCATAGTTATTATGTTATGCCTGAAGAACTTTCATTGGTGGCGGCAACCTGTGAATATGGCCAGCAGTTTGCGTGCAGCTTAACTAAAGAAAACCTATTCGCCGTGCAATTCCATCCTGAAAAAAGCCACACTGCTGGCTTACAGCTGCTCAAAAACTTTGTCGAATGGCGAATTTAGGTTCGCCCATCGTCTCTTTTGCAGCAGCAAATAATTCGTTTACAATTTTATCTCTGTTTATCTGTTGATCTCCTTTAAATTCATTTGACTTGCCACACGCGGTTGGTTATAAAATATGCTGTGGGTCGCTTTATTTTGATTAAAACAATATTAAAAAATCAAAAAACTAATAATTAAATTAAAAAAAGAGAAAAATCATGGCACAACTCATGACACCTCCTCCTCTTGTAGGTCAACAAGATTATCCTCTTTTAACCGACGATTTCGATCTAGCTTGGACACATCGCGGACGTTTTGGGCGATTATCCTATATGGCATGGGTCACGGTGCTCGCTCTTGCAATTACGGTCGTGATCACTTTACTCGCGAGTATCGGAGCGCTTGCTGGAGTCACGTTCAATAGTGAGGCTGGCTTAATCTTTATCCTCGCGGGAACGTTATGCTTAATCCCGTTTCTGTATTTCATGGTTGTTTTTCAGATTCGTCGTCTTCACGATCTCAATTTAAGTGGCTGGTGGATTGCCATTCCCCTTGTGAACACTCTTTTTTCTCAGGTGCTGATCGCAATTAGTCATAGCGTCAACTTGGGTCTAGTCCTAACTGGAATTTCTTTAATTATTAATATTGTGTTTACGCTGTATTTAATGATTGCTGAAGGATATGAAAGCCTGAATGACTATGGGTTTCCTCGCGAAACTTTGCCATGGGAAAAAATCACAGGCTGGATTTATGTTGTGCTGACGGTGATTGGTTTGGCTGGTTTTGCATGGACGGCTATTCCAGCTTACCAAAACTACCAAAAACAAGCCGCAATGATGCAGGCCTCCATTCAACCTTCATATCAATTCCCGCAAACCGCAGATATTCAATAAAACGATCACTTACCATGCGTGATTATCGTGATATCACGCATGGCAAACATCAATTCTGCATTTTTTATTCAAATATTCCTTGCTGCGATGGCATAATAGCGACCTTCATTTTTAATTGAATTTGTCCTTTATGTTACTTATTCCTGCAATCGATCTTAAAGATGGTCAATGTGTACGCCTTAAACAAGGTCGTATGGAAGACGATACCGTGTTTTCTGATGATCCTGTCGCGACCGCAACACATTGGGTCAATGAAGGTGCACGCCGCTTACATCTAGTTGATTTAAATGGTGCTTTTGCAGGAACACCGATTCATAAAAGTGTTGTAGAGGCGATTGCGAAAGTGCATCCAACTTTACCCATTCAGATTGGGGGCGGCATTCGTTCATTGGAAACGATTGGTCATTATCTTGATGCTGGCGTGTCTTATGTGATTATTGGCACAAAGGCTGTGCGTGAACCAGAATTTGTGGAAGAAGCCTGCAAGCAGTTCGCGGGTCGGATTATCGTTGGGATTGATGCGAAAGACGGTTGGGTTGCAACGGATGGTTGGGCGAATGTGACCGATGTTAAGGCAACAGATTTGGCAAAACGATTTGCTGACGCGGGTGTTTCCAGCATTGTCTACACTGATATCGCTCGTGATGGCATGATGCAAGGCGTGAATGTCTCGCAAACGGTTGCGCTTGCTGCGGCATGTGGCTTGCCGGTGATTGCATCAGGCGGAATTACTAATCTTGATGATATCCATGCACTGAAAGGTCAAGCAGGGATTTTGGGTGCGATCACAGGTCGTGCAATCTATGAAGGCACGCTAAACCTGAGAGAAGCGCAAGCAATTTGGGATGTCTAAGAGTTAAATGAAACGACCGCAGGGGATGATGTATCCATTACACATCCTCAAGCGCAGCAGACAACAATGTTTCAACTTGCCACACGCGATACAAACTACAGAATACGTGACGACGTCCGCCTACCTTCAATTCAAATGCAGGTAAATCAGGCACTCCAAGCGCGGTTGCACCATTTTGGTTGCGTTCCAGCCAAGCAACTGCCGCCGTAGAATCACTGATCGCGACATCAGGCAATACTTTACTAAAGTGCGGCAGAAAATCCATATCTAAGCCTTGCGACCAGACCCCTTCGAGCATTTCTAAGGCGCGGTTTAATCGTGGCTCATGTTTGAGATTCACTAAGGTCTTGGCCATCGCCATGACGCCTGCTGCATCTGGACGACAGAATGGTGAAAAAGGTACACCGACCCGTTTAGATAAGCGCATCGCCAATCGCCAATCAAATTCATCACGGTATTGATACGGGATCGGGAAAAATTTTACTTTAACGTTGTAATAACCGACCATTTCCTGTTGTAAATAACGCAACACCAAATAAGTAAATGGATCCTCCAATGCGCCGTAGAACTTGAGCACAGGCCGCATCGCTTGAATATCTGCAAGTAAGACAGGATCACTAACCAGATGCTCGCCCCACTCCACATGATTAATGAGAAAAACTGGTTCACTGGTCAATAGATTTTGATGATGCAGTCGCCGGGTCAGACGTAAAAAATCATCAATAGCTAAATAATGCCGCCCTGCAAAGGCAATATAGGCTTCGCTTAACGACTCATCAGTGAATTCAACATTTGGCGTTAAAATCGTATTCGTTGCATCCACCGATTTTCGCTGAACAACCATCTGATGCACTAAGGCCAGTTTTCCACTTTGATTTTGCCAGATCATGTGAAAGACATTTTGCAATAAACGCAAAAACTCAGCACCTTGTAGCGGTGTTCGGGACAATATTTCCTGTGCTTGCAACATCAACGTTGCATTAGGTGCAATATAATCTTCTTGAAAAACAAAGCGATGTTGCTGCGCGAGTACAGCCGCGTCATGATGGGTATAGCGTAACCATTGTTCAGCAGTTAAATTTTGCGGTGGCTCAGCAGCTTGAGTAGAGATAATGATTTTTAGAGGGCGTAGTCTTGGAATGAGTAGACTATCTAATTGGGCTAAAATTTGAACTAGAAGATAACTGTACGCATCATCCAATCGCAAAAACACGGTGAGCGTTGCTCGATTTGCACGCGCCGACGGTCGTCGTGAACGAGTGGGGCGTTGTAGCAACCAGCGTGATCGTATCGGATCAAGCCATCTTCGCGTAAGCGACATTGTGATACCTAAGTCTCTAGTGATGGGTTTGTTTTTAACATAAAAAACGACGTTTCGCCACGTTCTAAAAATGAAATGTACTTCTGATTTTCACGAATGCCAATCAAAAGCACATTTCTCTACACTTTTTATTTTGCACATATTTTTCTTCTCTTGCGCTTTTAAAAGGTAAGAGAAGAAAACCTGAACTCAATTAAAACAAATCGAGATCAGTCGTGGCGCCTGTTGATGCACTCGACACCAAACGCGCGTATTTAGCCAATACACCGCGGGTGTATTTTGGTGCTGGGCGAACCCATGCGGCGCGACGTTTTGCGATTTCTTCTTCGCTAACAAGCAAGTTCAGTTCACGCGTTTCAGCATCAATCACGATACGATCGCCCGTGTGAACCAAGCCAATCAAACCGCCTTCAAACGCCTCGGGTGTAATATGACCCACCACAAAACCATGCGAACCGCCACTAAAACGACCATCCGTAATCAACGCAACGCTTTGACCCAAGCCTTTACCCATGACGGCTGAAGTTGGTTTCAACATTTCGCGCATACCTGGGCCGCCTTTCGGACCTTCGTCTTTAATAACGATGACGTCGCCAGCAACCACTTCACCATTCAAGATGCCTGCCATTGCTTCGATTTCACCGCTATAGACGCGGGCATTCCCTTCAAAACGCAGACCTTCTTTACCTGTGATCTTAGCAACAGAACCCTCTTCAGCCAGGTTCCCTTTCAAAATCACCAAATGCGAATCAGCTTTAATGGGTTTATCAAACGGCATGATGATTTGTTGGTCTGCTGGGTAATCCTGAACATCTGCCAAGTTTTCAGCCAACGTTTTGCCTGTGACTGTTAAACATGAGCCATCCAACATACCGCGATCAAGCATACGCTTCATCAATGGTTGAATGCCGCCAATCGCGACCAATTCGCTCATCATGTATTTGCCTGATGGACGCACGTCAGCGAGCAATGGTGTGTCTTTACCGATACGTACGAAATCGTCTAACGTCAAATCAACATCAACAGTACGCGCCATGCCAATCAAATGCAGGACGGCATTGGTTGAGCCACCAAGCACGATGACGATTTTAATCGCATTCTCAAATGCCGCTTTGGTCATAATGTCGCGTGGTTTGATGTCAAGACGTAGCAAGTTCATCACCGCTTCGCCTGCACGTTGGCAGTCATTGTGTTTTTCTTGTGACACCGCATCTTGCGCCGATGAACCGGGCAAGCTCATGCCAAGTGCTTCAATTGCTGATGCCATCGTGTTTGCAGTGTACATGCCGCCGCATGAACCTGGGCCAGGAATAGCGACTTCTTCAATTTGTTTCACTTGAATGGCTGACAGTTCGCCTTTGGCGTGTTGTCCAACGGCTTCAAATACTGAAATGATGTCTGTGTGCCCTACGCCCGGCTTGATCGAACCACCGTAGACAAACACAGATGGGCGATTTAAACGCGCCAAGCCCATGATGCAACCTGGCATGTTTTTATCACAGCCGCCAATCGCGATTAGACCGTCAAAACCTTCACAGCCTGCAACCGCTTCAATCGAGTCCGCGATGATTTCGCGCGATACCATTGAATATTTCATGCCTTCGGTGCCGTTTGCGATACCATCAGAAATCGTAATGGTATTAAAGATCACGCCTTTGCCACCAGCCGCATTCGTGCCTGCTTCTGCTTCACGTGCCAAGCCGTCAATGTGCATATTGCACGGCGTGACCATTGCCCATGTTGAGGCAATCCCAATTTGTGGTTTTTTGAAATCTTCATCACTAAAACCCACCGCACGCAACATCGCACGCGCTGGCGCAAATTCGATGCCGTCAACCACTTGTGAGGAATGTTTGCGGATGTTCAGATTATCCTGATCTTTGTTGCTGTCGTTACTCATGGAATGTTCCTTTTTGTGCCTGCGCCAATAGCGTGGGTAGAGTGCTTGGCAAATTGGGGATAATTCTATGCCTTAAGCGAACTCAGGGAAAGGCATAACATTGTAAGATCAGCATAACGACTCTCATTTATCGAGTAAAATATATTAAATATATCCAAATAGGTCTAAAAACATATGATTTCAACAAACCTGAGATCGCTTAGACACTTCGTAGCCGTAGCCGAAGAACTCCATTTCGGACGGGCGGCTGCGCGTTTATATATGACACAACCGCCCTTAAGCCAAAGCATTCAAGCGCTCGAACAAGAGTTAGGCCTCACCTTATTCAACCGTACCAATCGCAGCGTGAGCCTGACACCTGTGGGCGCATTGTGGCTGCCGTATGTCCGTCAGATTCTTGATCAAACCGAAGCCTTGCCACAAGTTGCCAAAAGATTAGCGCGCGGCGAAATCGGAACTCTGCGTCTGAGTTTTGTCAGCAGTTCGGTCTATGGTGTCTTGCCTGAGCTAGTCAGCCGCTTTTCAATGGTCTATCCAGATGTTGAAATTACATTAAAGGAAGCGACGAGTAATATTCAAGTTCAAGCTCTGTTAGACCATGAAATTGATGCTGGGCTGATCATCGCCCCGACGCATCGTGATTTTCCATCAGGGCTTGACTATCATCCTCTCTCATCTGAACCGCTCATTATTGCCATACCGCAAACATGGTTCGATGAGAAAAGTGAAATCGGCAATGCCGAAACAGTCAATCTACGTGATATGGCACATTTACCCTTAATTCTGTTCCCTCGTGAAAGTTCTCCCGCCTTGCACGATCTCATTACTGGATATTATGCACACCTCGGCATTGAGCCATTGTTGGGTCAGCAGGCAATTCAGATGCAGACCATGATTGGACTAGTATCGGCTAGAATGGGTTTTGCCTTGGTTCCCGATTCGATGCGGACATTGCAACGTGCTGGCGTTGTGTATAAAGCCTTGACTGGAGACGCGCCAATGATGGAAACAGGTCTGGTTTTACATGCGCGTAATGCCCCTCCTTCTGCACACAACTTGCTCCAATTGGCGATACAAACCCGTAAGGACATTGAAAATCAATCATAAAGTCTTTCGGAAAGTCTCACCTTCCACAAGACGAACGTAAGACTTCAAAGCAACAGATCCCCCAGTCAGTTATAATCACCACCATCTCTTCATGTATTGAAAACAACGACTGTGAATCTAATTTTCGCTGGAACACCTGAATTTGCCGCAACGGCACTGCAAGCTTTGATTGATGCAGGACACAACATTTGTGCGGTTTATACCCAACCTGATCGACCGTCTGGACGCGGGCAAAAAATGACGCTATCTGCCGTGAAAGCACTCGCGCTGACACACGACATCCCTGTGTATCAACCGATTCATTTGAAAAGTAGCACCGAAGAAGGTCGCGCAGCACAAGCAGAATTGGCGCAGATTGTTGCCGAGTCAAACGTCGATGCGATGATTGTTGCAGCGTATGGTTTGATTTTGCCGCAAACGGTTTTGGATATGCCGCGCTTAGGCTGTCTAAACATTCATGCGTCATTGCTACCACGCTGGCGTGGGGCTGCGCCGATTCATCGGGCGATTTTGGCGGGGGATGCAGAGACAGGCATTACCATTATGCAAATGGATGCAGGACTCGACACGGGCGATATGTTGTACACCGCGACATTACCTATTGAAAATAATGATACCAGCGCAACACTGCATGATCGCTTGGCAATATTGGGCGGCGAAGCGGTTGTGCATTCATTAGAAAAATTAGCGCATTATCAAGAAAATAGAACTAAGCAAGATAATGAACTCGCAAATTACGCAGCGAAATTAACGAAAGCCGAAGGCAAAATTGACTGGACGCAATCGGCGGCGACGTTAGATCGCTTGGTTCGCGGATTACAGCCGTGGCCTGTGGCGTATACGCAAATCGGTGATGATGTGTTACGCGTTTGGTCGGCGGAATTGTTGGAAACTGCGGCAAATGTAGGTCAAGCAGGTGAGATCATTCATATCGATAGACTGGGTGTGACGGTTCGTTGTGGAGATGGGCATTCGTTACGCCTCACCCAACTGCAATGGGCAGGTGGTAAACCACTGAATAGCGTACAAATCCTTCAAGCGCAAAAACTTCAAATTGGACAACAATTACAATGAGCCTTCCTCCTAGATCTGCTAAACCGCGCAAGTTTCATAATGCGCCAGCCAATGCAAAACCACGCCCCGCCGCGCTGAACTTGCGCGCGCAAGTGATTCGCGTGATCGTCAGTGTGCAAGAAGGTGAATCGCTGAATACACTATTGCCCAAAGCGTTGGAAAAAACACTCGAGCGTGATCGCGGTTTGTTTAATGAATTGGTGATGGGTACGTTGCGTCATTGGTTTGCGTTGGATGAGGTGTTGCAACCGATGCTGGCGCGACCGCTGACCGATAATCGCGTGCAAGCGGCGCTGCATTTGGGTCTGTATCAAATTTTCCAAACGCGAATTCCACCGCATGCGGCAATTAGTGAAACGGTGGATGCTGCCAAACAACTCGGGCAAGAAAAAGCCAGTGGATTGGTTAATGCCTTACTCCGTCGTACTTTGCGTGAACAGACTGAACTGCAAGCGGTTTTTGATCAGCATCATGCCCTGCCCGATTGGTTCGCCAAGCAACTGAAAAAAGACTGGGGCGATGAATGGCGTGGTTTAGCCGAATCGTTACGTCATAGTGCGCCGCTGTTTTTGCGTGTGAATAAACGCCAACGTTCGCGCACTGCTTACTTGAACGCGCTTGCATTGCAAGGCGTCAATGCCAATGCGACCGATGCCAATACGCCAGAAGCCATTCAACTGCTGCAACATGTGAATATACCGAGTTTGCCGGGTTATTTGGAAGGTTGGTTTTCGGTTCAGGATTTAAATGCGCAGCGTTGTGCTGCGTTGTTTAATGATGCGGATTTTAAAGGTTTGGATGGCAAAGTGGTTCTCGACGCATGTGCTGCACCGGGTGGTAAAACCGCGCATTTGTTAGAACAATACACGCCGCAAAAACTGATTGCGCTCGACAGTGATTCGTATCGTTTAAAACGCGTTCGCGAGAATCTCAATCGTTTGGAACTGTTTGATCAAACCCGTGTGACGGTAGCGACTGCTGATGCCAGCGAATGGATTGCTGAAGCGCCAGTTGATGCTATTTTGTTAGATGCACCGTGTAGTGCGACGGGGGTTTTGCGTCGTCATCCTGATATTCGTTTGTTAAGACTTGAGACAGATATTGCACAAACTGTGGTGCTGCAAGCGAAGTTACTGGATCATTTGTGGACACAACTGAAAGTTGGTGGACGTTTGGTTTACATCACTTGCTCTCTGCTTAAAGCTGAAAACGAAGATCAAATCGCTGCATTTTTGGAACGTACACCGAACGCGGTTGAGAAACCGATTGCTGCGGATTGGGGCATGACGCGTCCGCTCGGTCGTCAATGTTTCCCTGAAACAGATGGTGGTGATGGGTTCTATTTTGCGGTGTTGGATAAGGTTTAAATGAAATAAATCAAATATATTGCCCCTACGATAGGGGTGATATATTCTTGGGATAGTAAGTTAAAAAAATCATTTGGACTAAAAATGGACGATACAAAACCTGCTGGCGAAAAAAGTATCTTCGGTGCAATTATATTTTTCTTAGTAGGATTCCCGCTGTTTTTAATCAGCATGTTCTTTGTTCTCTTTGCAATATTCTCAAGTAAAGATAAGGGATTTGATGAAGGAGCGTTGGGGGTCGGTGTGATTTTTGCAATATTCGCTATTGGTGGACTGTTATGTATGCAAAGAGCAAGGCGCTACTATAGAGAAACAGCGCAAGTTCTACCTGATATCAACCCTGTAATCATAAAAACATTACAGATTTCGTATACAACAATGTTACTCCTCAATTTTTTAGAATCTTATTTTCAAGAATACGACTCCATTATTAGCATTCTCGATTTGTTATTGTTGATGTCGCCATTTTTTGTTTGGGTTTGGCTCAAAATTAAGCCCAATAAAGTGCAATAGTCAAAAATACCATGAGACAAGCCTTCAACCTACTGGCAAACATTGACTCAGCAACAAAATATTTGATAGAGCGATTTTAAAATAACAATAAGGATTTAAAATGCATTCAACCTCTTTAATAACACCAATATTCAGTGTGCTTTGGTACTTAATTCCCTTCATGATTTTAGTCACTGTTCTCAAAACACCTTGGTTCAAAGGCGTCATGGGCGAGTTTATTGTCAATCTCACTGCCAAGCTCTTCTTGGATAAAACGAAATATCATTTAATCAAAAACGTCACTTTACCAACTGAAAATGGAACTACCCAAATTGACCATATTATTGTTTCGAAGTACGGTGTTTTTGTCGTTGAAACAAAGAATATGAAAGGTTGGATTTTTGGCAACGCTCATCAGAAAACTTGGACTCAAAAAATATATACGCATTCAAGCAAGTTTCAAAATCCACTTCATCAGAACTATAAACATCTGAAAATCCTAGAATCATTTCTGGAATTAAACGATCAACAAATCCATTCAGTTATTGTTTTTGTCGGCGACAGTACATTCAAAACGGATATGCCCGAAAACGTAACCTACGGTGGTGGCTATATCCGATTTATAAAATCAAAAACGCTACGGGTTTTATCTGATGTTCAAGTCAAAGAAATTACCAAGAAAATAACGACAGGCAGACTCACTCCTTCGTTCAAAACAAACCGAGAGCATGTAAAGCATGTTAAAAACATTATTGCTGAAAAAGAAAAATTTGATGGTCAGACTTGCCCAGCATGTCAAAGCCCAATGATTTTAAGAGAAACAAAGAAAGGTGAAAATATTGGCAGGCAATTCTGGGGATGCTCTAACTTTCCAAAATGTAGGAAAATTCTAAATATCAACTAACAATTGGGTTGTAGGTCAGCTAGAGTAGGCTTGAGTTTATGCCAGTTACATCGACACACAAGCTGGGACAAGCCCACAGCCTACGCGTTATTTCCCCCCCACAAAATCATTCCTCTTGTTCTCCCCCACATATCGGTTTAGATTTAAGCATCGACTGTCATAAAAAATAATGCTGCAATCTAATAGGGAAGGAAATCCCATGCCGAACTCAAGCAAACCGTCACTCGAACAACAAGACCAAAATAAGCAAACCGTGATTGCTTTCTACGAAGCAGGGCTGAATAAAAAAGACTTTGCCACTGCTAGTCAATATCTCGGATTGCATTACAAACAACACAACCCACGCGCAGCCGATGGCGCCGAAGGGTTTAAAAATTTCATCAATTTCCTCAAAGAAAACGTACCCGACTCACATAGTGTGATTAAGCATATTTTCGCCGACGGAGATTTTGTGATTTTACACGTCCATAAAACAACGAGTCCGAGCGACCGAGGCGTAGCCATCGTTGATATTTTTCGGCTGGAACATGGAAAAATTGTTGAGCATTGGGACGTGACACAAGAAATACCAGAAACAACCGCAAGTGGTAATCCAATGTTTTAAAGTTAATAAAAAAAGGGAAGAAAATCCCATGCTAATGATTGAAAGAAAATTCGTTCATCGAACTTTAAGTTTTTTATTCAGCTGCCTTGTGTTGGCGGGATGCGCACGACAGCAAACGAACGATTGGCAAGGTTATGTCGAAGGCGAATACGTCTACATCGCCACATCTCAAGCGGGACGACTCGATCATTTATCAGTCGAACGTGGACAGCAAATCGCGGTCGGTGCGCCATTATTTAGTCTCGAATCTGCTAATGAACTCGCTGCGCAGCAACAGGCCCAAAACCAACTCAAAGCGGTAGAGGCACAACTGGCTGACATTCAAAGCGGTAAACGTCCGCAAGAACTCGCCGTGACGCGCGCGCAACTCGCACAAGCACAAATTGCCTATGAGCGAGCCAAAATCCAACTCAAACAGTTTGAGTCCCTTTACCCTGCTGGTGGCATTTCCAAACTACAACTCGATGACGCACGCGCCGCTGCCAAAACCACTGCCGCGCAAGTCGATGAATTGCAAAGCCAATTAGCTGTTGCACAATTGGCGAATCGCACTGAACAAATAAGCGCGCAACAAGCACAAGTTGCCGCAGCAAAAGATGTCCTCGCACAAGCGAACTGGAGACTAGCGCAAAAAACCGTGAATGCAACACGTGCAGGTTTGGTCTTTGATACGCTCTATCGTGAAGGTGAGTGGGTCAATGCGGGCAATCCAGTCATCCGCATGTTGCCACCCGCAGGTGTGAAAATTCGGTTCTTTGTGCCTGAATCAACTCTTGGGCAATTGAAGGTCAATCAAGCCATTTCGCTGCATTGTGATGGTTGTGCGGCTGATTTACCTGCGCACATTTCATATATCTCAACCAATGCTGAATTTACCCCACCGATTATTTACAGCAATGAAACGCGCGCCAAATTGGTATACATGATCGAAGCCAAACCCAATCTTGCCGATGCACCGAAGTTGCATGTTGGACAACCGCTGTCGGTGAAATTGTCATGACAGATAGTGCAAGTGAAAGCTCAAACCATGATGGCGAACTCGTCATTGATGTGAGCGGCATCAATAAATCCTTCGGCACCAAGCAGGTGGTCAAAGACCTGTCGCTGCAAGTCAAACGCGGTGAGATTTTTGGTTTTTTGGGGCCAAATGGTAGCGGGAAAACCACGACCATCCGCATGATGTGCGGTTTGCTTACGCCTGATTCAGGCAGCGGTTCGTGTTTGGGTTTTGACATAATTAGTCAGAGTGATGAGATCAAACAGCGCGTTGGTTATATGACGCAGAAATTTTCCTATTGGGATGATTTGAGTATTCGTGAAAATTTGGATTTTGTCGCGCGTGTTTACGAGATGAAGAATCGTAAAGAAGCGGTTGATCGTTCGCTGGAAAAACTCGGCTTAACCAGTCGCGCGGATCAACTCGCAGGCTCGCTGTCTGGTGGCTGGAAACAACGACTGGCACTGGCTGCGTGTATGTTGCACGAACCGAAACTCCTTTTACTTGATGAACCTACGGCTGGCGTTGACCCGACGGCGCGGCGTGATTTTTGGGAAGAGCTTCATTTGCTGGCGGCGCAAGGGATTAGCGTTTTGGTCAGTACGCACTATATGGATGAAGCCGAGCGTTGCCATAAATTGGCCTATATCGCCTACGGGCAATTGCTGGCGAAAGGAACAGCTGCGGAAATTGTTGCCCAGCAAAACCTAACGACTTGGGCAATTCATGGCGACAATCTAGTGGAACTATCACAAAAACTGCGCGACCAACCTGCGGTTGATCAAACCGTGGCATTTGGTACGTCTTTGCATGTTTGCGGTAAGGATGCAGTACAACTGGAAAAAACCTTACGCCAAGTCGTCCAAGAGTACGGACAAAACCTACGCATGGAAAAAATCGACACCAGTTTGGAGGACGTGTTCATTTATATGATGAAACAGTCGGCGGATAATTTTGGAGTCGGCGCATGATCTCATTCATTTCGAGACCAATATCTAAGTTCACTGAGCGGAGTCGAAGTGGACATCTCAACGACTATCTCTTAGCGAATCCGCACATTTCGACTCCGCTCAATGAGCTATGTTTGGTGTGGAGTCATTTGCCATGACACGCGGATTTTCGATCCATCGTTGGTGGAGCATCGTGCTTAAGGAGTTCTTGCAGCTCATGCGCGACCGCGTGACGCTGCGCATGATTACCATGATTCCGATCATGCAAATGCTGCTGTTCGGCTACGCGATCAACAACGACCCCAAGCACATGCCGACTGCGATTATCTCATCGGATCACAGCGAATTTACCCGCAGTTTTATCGCAGCGATGAAAACCTCCGATTACTTTGATATCGTCAATGAACTGCCCAATGAAGAAGCAGGACGTGCTGCATTGGCACAAGGCCAAGTGCTTTTTGTCCTCAATATTCCACCCAACTTCACGCGTGATTTAATCCGAGGCGCACGGCCTGCATTGTTGGTGGAAGCGGATGCGACTGACCCCACCGCAACCGCAAGAGCGTTGTCTGCACTTCCACAACTCGCGCAATCGGTCAGCGACAAGGATTTAAACGGCCCATTAACCCGACTGAAAAGCGGCGTTCCTGCCTTCGATGTGCAAGTGCATGCATTGTATAACCCTGAAGGTATCAGCCAATACAACGTCGTGCCTGGACTGATGGGCGTGGTGTTGTCCATGACATTGGTGATGATGACGGGACTTGCCATGACGCGCGAACGCGAGCGCGGTACGATGGAAAATCTACTCGCCACGCCTGTCACGCCGATTGAAGTGATCACGGGCAAAATCATGCCTTATATTGCGATTGGATTATTGCAGGCAACTATTATCCTGCTAGGCGCGCGCTTTCTGTTTCACGTGCCATTCGCAGGAAGTTTGGTCGCGGTTTATATGGCGGCGTTGTTGTTTATTGCGGCGAGTCTGACAGTGGGTATTACCCTCTCCTCCATTGCCCAGAATCAATTGCAAGCGATGCAACTCACAATTTTCTATTTTCTGCCGAATATGCTGCTTTCTGGTTTTATGTTTCCCTTTGCAGGGATGCCGAATTGGGCGCAATTTATTGGCAACTTATTACCGCTGACTTATTTTAATCGCTTGATTCGCGGCATTTTATTAAAAGGAAATGGCTGGGTGGATTTGTGGCCGAATGTTTGGCCGTTGATGCTCTTTACCGTGATTGTCATGTTCATTGCCGTACGTTTTTATCGGCGGACATTGGATTAGATCATGTAGAACAATTTTCATAATTTCTGCTCATGAATCGATTAACATGAGGTTATGTCATCATTTTCACTCCCAGAATTAGATTAAAAACATAAGGTATCGCCATGATCGACCGTAAATATCAAAGATTTGTGTTTGCATTTTTCATGTCATTATTGATGTCGTGCATCATGTCGTTTGTGATTAGTGTTTTTAATATGGGTTTTGTGAGTAATATTTTCCATATCTGGCTCAAAGCATGGGCATTTGCATTTTCAGTGGCATTCCCAACCATTATATTGGTCGCACCACTGGTGCAGAAACTAGTCGGTTTGGTGTTAAAAGATGAGTAAGGAAATAAAGATGCTCAATACTGGCAAACGCAGTGCATTAAAAAAGTCTTTGGCGCAAGCCAATAGTTACGCCGAATGGCTCAGTATTGCGACCGAACTAGATACGATCGAAGGGCTCATGGACTGGCGCAACAGTAATGCGTCAGAGTTTTGTCATGAACAACTGATGCGTGATCATATTCGGCAGATGCAAGCATCACGACAATCGAATGATTTGGTTGGTTTAATTGGTTTATTACAAGAAAGTGTCTACCGCCATACGGGCGAGTTAAATAATCCAGAACTCTATCAATACGCACGTTCTGGCACGAAACATATCGTGACCGAATATTTGGATGAAGTGGAACGCGTGATGCGCACGCTGTCGGAAAGTACCATTCCCAATATCTCCGAGAGTCGTAAATTGGCGCTGTTTGAACAAGCGGCAAAGATTTATGGTCGCCCTGCATTGATCTTGAGTGGCGGTGCGGTATTTGGGGTTTATCATTTGGGTGTTGTTAAGGCATTGTGGGAACAAAATTTATTACCCACAGTCTTGGCAGGTTCGAGTATGGGCTCGATTGTTGCTGCAGGCGTTTGTACCAAAAGTGATGCGGAATTGGATCTATTTATTAAAGAACAATTAGAGAGTATTCATCTGGATGCTTTACGCTGGCGCACTCCTCGCGCCATCCGCGAAAAAGGTTCGATGATGAATGAGCAGCAATTATTGACGCATATCGTCGCCAATGTTGGCAGTATGACCTTTGCAGAAGCCTATCACCATAGCGGACGGATTCTGAACATCACGATTTCTCCGACTCGCACTCACCAAAAACCGCGTTTATTGAATTACCTAACAGCGCCTGATGTGCTGATTGAATATGCAGCATTGGCATCATGTGCCGTCCCACTGCTCTTCCCTCCTGTGGCGTTAAAAGCGCGTGACAGAAATGGCCAGCAGGTGCCGTATATGAGCACTGAAATGTGGATTGATGGCGCATTGCATGGCGATATCCCACGTGAACGTTTGGCGCGATTGCACAATATTAGTCAAACCATTGTCAGTCAGGCGAATCCGCATGTGATTCCTTTTATTACCCATAAAAACCATCGTGGCATGCGAGCATTTGGTAAACAAGTTGTGGCATCTGTGATTCATCATGGCAGTGCGGAGTTATTCGATATTGGTCGTAACATCACACACAAGACACCACTCAATACCTTGCTCAATCAAGCTCATGCCATCGCATCCCAAGAATATCTAGGTGATATTAATCTCCATTTTCCCTTCAAGCCTGCAGCTTATCTCAAGGTCCTTTCAAATCCAACGCCTAAAGAGCTGATGAACTATATCCGTTTAGGCGAACAGGCAACGTGGCCACGGATCGCGATGATTCGAGATATGACACGGATTAGTCGGTTGTTTACGGAGTGTATTGAGGTGATTCAGAAGCGGGTTGGCGCATAAAAAAACGCAGGATGGAAATAAATCCAACCTGCGCTCTGTCACCTAAAACCCATTAGGCGTCTGGCGTTGTATCTTTAGAAGTAATCTTTTGTTTAACTTGGTCTAATTCAGACTTCGCCTTGCCGACAACTTCATTGAGCTTGCTTTCAGCATCAGCAAACTTTGACTTAGAGACGTCAACTGCTTTATTGGCAAATTCAGTCGCCTGAGTTTTTACATTCGCAAACTCTTCTTCGGCTTTCGCTTTAGCAGTTTCTGCAAGTTCTTTAGCACTTCCTAACGCTTCATTTGCTTTTTCTTGAGCTTCGGCTAATGCTGCGGTTGCTTTTTCTTGCACTTCAGATACTGCGGTTTGAATCTTTGATTTAATCGAATCAAATGTACTCATGTCTGTTCTCCAGAACTTTTAATAAATCATAAATGGATCACGCGAAATCACAGAACAATATAACAGGCGGACGCCCTATAGGACGCAACGTTTATCAGGATAATCGTATTTTTTCGTAAAGACATCGAAAAAAACGTTGGCTGAGATTTCCCCAACCAACGCTTCATATGAAAAATAAAAGTTCAGACTAACGCTGATGCTTTCTCACCCAATCACCAATATTACGAATTGAATTCGTGCATTCAGGCGTAAAAGGCGCAAACAGTGGCCACGCATGCCACAGACCATGACCAATTTCCAAGGTCACATCAACGCCTGCTTCGCGTGCATGAATCACAAACGCACGACTATCATCTTCAAAGATTTCGGTGTCCGCGACCATCACATAGGTCGGTGGCAATCCCTTTGGATCACCCAATAGCGGTGACATCAGCGGATTAGTCCGTGATTCTTCGCCTGCATAATGACGTGCACAACCCGTTTCGGTCGTGGCGGTTTTGGCGATCACATCGCGGAAATCATTTCGAGTATAACTATCGCCAGCCATGCGAATATCTAACCACGCTGAGAGCAAAAATAATTGATCAGGTAAGCGCACCGCTCGTTCGCGGAGTAAATAACACAATGCCAGTGATAAGCCACCACCCGCTGACTCACCGCCGAGCAACATGGTTTTTCCTGCATGTACATTCAGAAATTTCGTCCACACATCAGCCGCATCATGCAGACCCGCTGGAAATGGATGCTCAGGTGCTAGGCGATAATCAGGTACCCACACTTCGCAATTCAGCTCCAACGCTAGGCGTGCAGTAAATGCGCGATGGGTCTGCGGACTACCCGCCACATAACCGCCCCCATGTAAATACATCAGTGCACGTTGATTGCTACAGCCTGTTTGCGGACGAATCACTTCGACAGAAACCGCACCGACTTGCACCAAACGAATGGTCACACCTTTGGGCACGGGCATATAGCTCAAACCCTTCGCTACTGCACGACGAACCGATGACGGTTTCGCCTCACGTTTTGGGGCTTTTTTGAGCTGCTGTGCCATGGCAAAACGTGCAACTCTGGCTTGAACACTCGGCATACATCACCTGTTTAATCATTCTTTCGATTCAAATTGCTATTTAATAATCTATGCAGCATGGCGCTTGAATCACACAGCTATGCAGCGTCAGAACCATACTATACAATCTTGACAATTAGCAATGTCAATTTAAGAAATTTAATTGAAATACTCGCCAAACTGATCATCGCAGCACGACGATTTCTGCCAGTGAAATCATCGAAAAAACACCCTATAACTAAGCACATCTAAGGAGAGAATAACAACATGTCCAACCTGACCACTCGTATCAAAGCCAAAGCACAACTTGCAGCAGTCAAAGCCATTACCCTCGTCATCCCAGCTCCACGTCCGTTGGTCTTTGTCGGTTCAGATTCAGCATTGAAGCTTTGCGCAACCATTTCACAGTTGGGTATGAAGCATGTATTGATCGTGACCGATGCGGTTTTGCTCGGTTTAGGGGTGATTGCTCCAATTGAGAAAGAGTTTGAAAAATTCGGCATCAAAACCTCCGTATTCTCTGGCGTCACGCCTGATCCGACCTTTCAAGTGGTTGAGGATGGGTTGGTGTTATTGAAGTCTTCAGGCTGCGATAGCGTATTGGCAATTGGTGGCGGCTCGGCGATTGATGCCGCTAAGGTCATGGCGTTGTCCGCAGCCAATCAGAAATCACCGAAACAACTGATCGGCATTCTGAAAAGTCGCAAGCCTTCTCTGCCGCTCTTTGTGATTCCAACCACAGCAGGTACAGGCTCCGAAGTGACGATTGGTGCTGTACTCTCTGACAATCAAACGCATCAAAAAGGCTTAGTGATCGACCCTAAAGTCGTGCCACTGGCAACCGCGCTCGACCCAAAAATCATGCAAGGCATGCCGCGCACTGTGACTGCGGATACAGGTTTGGATGCATTGACGCATGCGCTGGAAGCGTGGGTGAGTACTTTTGCGACGCAAGAAACTGATTATTATGCTGGGGCTGCCGTTCGATTGATTTTTGAAAATCTACCCGTAGCTTGGGCGGATGGCAAAAATCTGCAAGCACGCGAAGCAATGGCGCTTGCCTCGCATTATGCTGGATTGGCATTGAATCAGGCTGGACTAGGTTATGTGCATGCGATTGCGCATCAGTTGGGTGCGCATTACGGTGTACCGCATGGTCGCGCGAACGCAACTGTGATGCCGCATGTGCTTGAGTTTAATCGCCACGTTTCGGAAAAACGTTTGGCGGCACTCGCTGTCCGCGCAGGACTGGTCGATGAGAACTTTAGTGATAAACAAGCTGCTGAAATCTTTATTCAGCACATCAAATCATTACTGGTCGATCTCAATATTGATACTGAAATTAAAGGCATCAATCGCCAAGACTTCCCTAGCATGATCAAAGCCGCATTTGCCGAAGCGCATGGTATTTACGCGGTACCTAAATACATGAATTATGCGGATGCAGAAAAAATATTGCTGGCGCTGTAGAAAAGTGGGGTGAATGTTAATACCGAAACTTCACCTCGACCAAATGAAAACCAAATTGGCTTTTCACTGGGCCGTGCACGACATGTTCAGCTTTAGTAAACACAACATTATCAATCGGACGTACTAACTGCCCTTTGCTAATCTCCCCCAACTCACCACCGCGCTTGGCCGACGAGCACGTCGAAAATTGCTTAGCGAGTTTGGCAAAGTCTTCACCATTGGCTAGGCGCGTTTTCAGTTGTTCGCAGAGCGCACGATCTTTGACAAGGATATGGCGGACGATGGCTTTCGGCATGTTTGGACTCTGTACGACTCATTGAAAAAACAAAAAAACCGCCTACTGATCAGCAGGCGGTTCATGATACAGCATTGATTAAACTTACGCAGTCAAAGCCCTTTTCACCGTACTCAAATGATCACGCAACGACGCTTTTACAGGAGCATTATTCGCACCGATCAACACATAATTCGCAGGGTTAAAACGCAGAATTCGCATACGATATTCTGCATTGAACCCTGGATAGAGCACGTTGTTACGACCATTCGGGCTGAGATACCAACTCGCGCAACCTGACTTCCATACGGTATGTTCGCTACGCTGATCCATGGTTTTCACAAATCGCGCTTCTACGCTAGGCTTGGCAGTAATGTATTTCAAATTCATCTGCTTACGCAGTTCAATCGCCTGCCATACATAATCAATTTGCGCCTCAGCATAAGCAATCACTGAAGTATGTCCCGGTCCTGTGAATGGCCCGACCAAGAAATACAAATTTGGGAAATTATTGGTCGCTATCCCATCAAACGCTTCTGCGCCGTCTTTCCACTTGTCATTCAATGACGCATTGCCCAGCCCTTTTACTTCAAAAGGCGCGCCTGTGTTGCGCACTTCATAACCCGTTGCGAAGATAATCACATCGAGTTCATAGAAATTTCCATCAACAGTCTCAATACCTGTCGGTGTGATCTGTTTAATGCCTGACACTTCCAACGTCACATTGTCACGCTGCATGGTCGGATACCAATCACTCGACACCAGCACGCGCTTACAACCAAACTTATAATTTGGTGTGAGTTTTTTAAGTAAGGCAGGGTCTTTCACTTTACGTTCGCGATAGCTGTTTGAAATTGATGAAGGCACCGATTTAAACGCATCGTATTTCAAAATCAGGAACGGCGCAGTCGCTTCATTCAACCAATAATTACTTAAACGATTCAACTTCATCTTGAGTGGCTTATCGCGGCTTTCTTGCTTGTCTGCATCGGTCAAATCAGGATTTGGACGCGGCATAATCCAATTGGCAGTCCGTTGAAACACTGCGAGATGCGCGACATCAGGCGCAATCGCTGGGCCAACTTGCACGCCTGTTGCACCTGTACCAATCAGCGCAACACGTTTGCCTTTTAGCTCAACGCTATTATCCCAACGTGCCGTATGAATAATTCTGCCTTGGAAATCTGCCGAGCCTTTGATATGTGGATCAGCAGGATCAGCAAATGGCCCAGGTGCCGCGACGACATTCTTGGCACGGACAAGTTCGCCGCCTTCAATCGTCAGTAGCCATTCGCCTAGTTCAGCATTAAATTTCGCATCGACGACTTTAGAGTTAAAGCGCATGAAGGGATACATGCCATATTTATTCGCACAGAAGCGGATGTAATTTAGAATCTCACCTTGATTGGCATAGGCATTCGACCATTCCGCAGATGGTTCGAAAGAATATGAATACAGCTGTGATTTCACATCACAGGCGCAACCTGGATAAATGTTATCGCGCCATGTTCCACCGACATCGCCTGCTTTTTCGAAAATACGGAAATTGGTAATGCCTGCTTTTTTCAAGCGAATACCCATGCCGAGCCCTGAAAAACCCGAACCAATCACCGCAACTTCAAGCACCTCTGTCGGCATCACTGATGCGGATTTGGCTCTAGCGCTGGCTTTCGGTGTAGGCTTCGGCTTAGTTGCAGCGGGTTTCGCAGGCGCTGCTTTCGGCTTTACAGTAGCTCTTGGCTTCGCCGCTGGCTTTTTCGCGGTTACCGAAGATGCCGATTCCTGAGTCGGTGTTGGTGTTGGTGTTGCGTCCTTCTGGTCTTCTGGCGTTGTCATCATCATTCTCACTTGTTTTTTTACAGGCTAACACTCATCAGCAGATTGCCGATGGTATCCCGCATATCATCATTTGCCAATACAACGATCTAACTCAAAGCAGAATCATCCAATGACCATACTCAAATTGAGCATATCTAATATCTATTCACATTGATATTGACCATCTATTCATGCACCCGTCATCAATCTGACCGATCATGACCTCAAAGATTTTTTCAGTAGACGATCAAGCGACTGGATTAATTCTAGCCAAAAAACCACGTGATCAAAAAAACCGTTTAAACCGGGAGATTGATGGCTTATACGTTACTCAGTAAATGCTTTTTTATTGATTAAATAGCGAATAATTATCATCTTTTTCTCCAAAAACAATTCTCGATGAGTATTTGACTTATTTTTGTTCTATTGTTATGTTCGATTAAAGAAATCTCTCTATTTTTGTCGCGTTTTTTATGGAAGGAATCACAAAATGGAAACTAATAAAGAAGAATTCATGAATCTACAGAGCAGTGAAGCTGTGGTCGCAAAAATGGCATCAACAATCTTTGCCTCACTCATTACTCAATCCCCTTTACACAACTCTAATGAAGATGAACTGGTTGAAAAATCAATTGCCCTAGCGATTAAGATTGCCAATCGTGCAGAAAAAATCATCCAAAGTGATTCAGAATGGCGTAAAGATGACAAAGGCTCAGCGTTCCTCGCTTAACTTACGATAAAAGCAAAAGGAAAAAACAATGATTGCAACGCCTTTGTACGCAGGAATCCTTGCTTTACTGTACTTTGTATTGAGCTATCGCATCATTGTCTTACGAGGGCATGGGGTCAGTTTTGGTGATGGCGGCAATCTCGTATTACTCCGACGTATTCGTGCGCACGGCAACTTCTCAGAATATGTACCTTTTATTCTGATTATGATCAGCATTCTTGAACTCAGTCATTTGCCAAATATCCTTTTGCACATTTTAGGCATCACGCTCGTCGTCGCACGTTTACTTCATGCTTACGCACTCTCATTTAGAGAATCGTTTAAATTTGGTCGTTTTTGGGGAACGGCTCTGACCTTTTTACTCATTTTGGTGTGTGGTTTATTATGTATTTACCAATCATTAAGCGCACATGCGCTGCTGCCATTAAACGTTTAATCGTAAAAACTAAATACGCATGCCAATGGCATGACGCATGAGAACGTAGACGAATAGGTAGCCTCAATGTCTAAATATTTAGTGATTTGTTCTATACAGCAAGACCTGATCGCAGATGCTTTATACGCTGATATTGAAAAAGGTATCGCCGCCGTCTACACACAGACGTTTGGCTTACAAGCAAAAACCAAAGTGTTATGGATAACAATCCCTAAGGGACAAGCCTTTCTAGCTGGCAAGCCGTCACGTTGCGCGACGATAGCAGCATCCGTTCGCGATGGTCTACCCAACGAACAGCGCACTGCGCTTCTGCATGCCCTGTTATTGCAATGGAGATCTCAAACCCGCTGCAGTGAATGTGATGTCATTATCAGTGCAGTAGATGTCTCAAAAGTGAAAGAAATCATGGCCATTAATCAACGACGCTTTCGACCCACGATACGACCATTTATGCTAATCAAAATATTGACCACACTTGTGAAAAACAAAGTTGCCAAAGGTCGCTTCGAAATGAGCATCAATCAATCAGAGAAATAATGGGGTTGGTATGCCGCTTTATACGATTTCGACGAAAAAGCCACTGAGTGAGCAAAACAAACTGCATATTGTTCGTTCGATCACGGACACGCATTGCACGGTGACGGGTGCACCCGCAAGTTATGTGCAAGTTGTTTTTGCGCAAGGTATTCCTCTGCCACGCAATGTGGCTTTCCATGTGCTCGGTTCAATCCGCAGCGGTCGCTCGGAGAGTACAAAGACATCAATCAGCACTCAAATTGCAACCGCTTTGTCTGCACTCGATGTAAAGAAAAGACGAACTGAAGTTGTGCTCATTGACATTCCTGCGCGCTGGATCATGGAAGGGGGTGAGATCATGCCTGAACCTGATGAAGAATCAATACATTAGTGCAAATCCCTAGAATCAGAATCGGCATATCAAACTAAACAACCGTTCTTGATAAAAACTCTGTAAACAAACGCTCAAACGACTCGCCAGTCCAAAAACAAGCATTCCACTCAAATAGCGTTTGACAGGGTTCGGCTAAAGAGTGAAACTAGGAATAGTTCTCATTTATATTTAGGTTATCTGTTCCTGTGCGCCTCTCTGATTTGTCCAAAAACGCGACTGCGATTATCTTATCTGTTGAAGATTCACATCTCAATGATTCTATTGAAAATCAAGTACCAACAGACAAGTTTGATATGATCGCGCACCGACTAAAAGAACTCGGTTTTGTTCCAGGTGAGCATGTGCGTCTCATCACGGCTGCGCCTTTTGGTGGTGATCCTATTTTAGTTCAGATTGGCTTTACCCGTTTTGCTTTACGTAAAAGCGAAGCGAAACGCATACTCGTTGAGGCACAACCCGCATGACTACGATTGTGATGAATGATGCAGATAACGTCAGTCGTTTGGCGGAGCATATTGCGCTCGTCGGTAACCCCAACTGTGGCAAAACTTCTTTATTTAATCAGCTCACTGGCGCAAGGCAAAAAGTTGCTAACTATGCGGGTGTGACTGTCGAACGCAAAGAAGGGGTCATTACTCTTCCTTCTGGTCGTCATGTCCGCGTTTTGGATTTACCAGGTGCATATAGTTTAGATGCAACCAGTCCCGATGAAGCCGTTACGCGTGCTGTCTGCTTAGGTGAATTGGCAGGCGAAGTACTGCCTGATTTATTGATCTGCGTCTTGGATGCGACCAATCTACGTCTGCATTTACGCTTTGCCTTAGAAATACGCCGTCTTGGTCGCCCGATGCTCATCGCGCTGAACATGATGGATGATGCGGCACGTCGTGGAATTAAAATTGATGTTGCTAAACTCTCAGAACGTTTAGGCGTGCCTATTGTTGAAACCATTGCCGTCAAAAGACATGGTTCGGCCACGCTCATTGAGCAATTGGAAGGTCAGATTCCTGCATTGCCGATGCTCTCAACCACAACAAAAGAACCAGAAGATATTCATGCCGAAGTGCGTGCATTGCTTGCCGATACGGTTGTTATGCCTCGCTCAACAGATCAACGTGATGATGCGTTAGACCGAGTCTTACTCCATCCCATTTTTGGACTAGCGATTCTTGCCGTACTGATGTTCTTTATTTTCCAAGCAGTGTTCACTTGGGCAGCGCCGTTTATGGATGGCATTGGCTTTGTGGTAACCACCATCAGTGATTGGACGACTTCATTCCTGCCTGAAGGCATGCTGCATAGTTTATTGAAAGATGGCATCTTTGCAGGGCTCGGTACGGTATTAACCTTCCTCCCGCAGATCTTGATTTTATTTTTCTTTATCTTGGTGTTAGAAGAATCTGGCTATTTGCCACGTGCGGCGTTTTTACTTGATCGCTTGATGTTTGGTGCTGGTTTGACAGGTCGCGCGTTCATCCCCCTACTCTCCAGTTTTGCGTGTGCAATTCCGGGGATTATGGCGACGCGTAGTATCAGTGATCCACGTGATCGTTTAACCACGATTATGGTCGCGCCGCTGATGACTTGTTCAGCACGATTGCCAGTTTACGCATTATTGATCAGTGCGTTTATTCCTGTAAAAACAGTGTGGGGCTTTTTCAATTTACAAGGCTTGGTGCTGTTTGCCTTGTATTTTGGCGGCATCATCAGTGCGCTGATTGTGGCAATGGTCATGAAGAAGTTTCGCGTCGATCAAAGTGATCACGCCTTACTCATGGAACTTCCAAGTTACCGCATGCCGAGTTGGCGCAGCGTTGGGATTGGTTTATACGAACGCGCGTCGATTTTTATCAAGCGTGTCGGTGGCATCATTCTCGCACTGATCGTGATTTTGTGGTTCTTGGCGTATTTTCCGCAGCCTCCTGCTGGTGCGACCTTACCACCGATTGATTATAGTTTTGCTGGACAGTTGGGACATATCATTGCCCCGATTTTTGCACCGATTGGCTTTACATGGGAAATTTGTATTGCGCTAATTCCTGGCATGGCAGCTCGTGAAGTGGTAGTTGCCGCGCTTGGAACAGTGTACGCATTGTCAGGTAATGAAGACGCAGTCAGCCATCAACTGGGTAGCTTAATTTCAGCGCAATGGTCATTGCCAACCGCGTTGTCTTTACTGGTTTGGTTCATCTTTGCACCGCAATGTCTGGCAACATTGGCAACTGTTCGACGAGAAACAGGTTCTTGGAAATATGTCGGCATCATGACGGTGTATTTATTTACGCTGGCATATGTCGCTTCACTGATTACGTACCATGTGGCGGAGGCTCTGCTATGAATAATGCGATGAGTGTAGTCAACGATGGACATGCAATGATGGGAAACGTCGTGCAAATCTTGGTGATGGCTGGATTACTCAGCTGGAGCTTATTTTTCATGTTACGTCGCATCGCGCCCAATCTGGTGCGCAATCGCCAATACCAATTAGCAACCACATTCAACACACGCGGCTGGACGAAACTCGCGCAATGGCTTGAACCTGCTATCACCACTGGTGGCGGATGCGGCAGTGGCTGTAATACTTGCGGTTCATGTGCATCGAATCCGAACAAAGCAGTAGAACAACCTGTGCAATGGAAAAATTCAGCGCCATCAAAAAGCTCAGGTTGTCACTGAGTTTTTTGATTCAACAATAAAACTTAATGACATCCTGACAAAGCTCGAAATCTAACGATGTTTCGTCCTTGCTCTTTCGCGTCATATAAAGCTTGATCTGCGGTATTAATCAACTTATCGAGACAAAATTGCATCTGATATTCGCAAGTATTGCTTGGTAACATAGTCGTTAAACCAAAACTTCCTGTGACTTGAATCGAATCCTCGCCGATTTTGACACGCTCCGCTTCAAGGGCTTCTCGATACCGCTCAGCGACAACAACAGACATTCTGGCATCACAATTTGGCAAGATAATGAGGAACTCCTCACCCCCAAAACGCCCCACATAGTCTGTCGTCCGCGCGCATTTTAAGAGCACTTCCGTTGTCGCCAACAAAACTCGATCACCCACACTATGCCCATGTGTATCATTAATTTTTTTAAAAAAATCTAAATCTAGGATAATGATTGATAAGCAGTATAAGTTACGCTTCGTCAACGCAATCTCATGCTCAAGGATTTCATTCAAATAGCGGCGATTCCATAATCCCGTTAATGCATCAGTGCGTGATAACTCTAAAATTTTCTTTTCTTTCAGCACCAATCCTTGCATAAGTGAATGACCCATCATATAGATCATGACCGCAACTGGCGCACTCAGCAAAACTTGAATGAGCGTAAAAAAGATGGGCACATGCTCTGCTTTAACTTGATCCACATATAGTGGTGCATTCGGCAAATACCCTAGACTCACGGCAACTGCTAATCCAACTACTTCGACCCACAACAGGAAAGCTGCGTAAAACACATGCTTGCGATTGAACAAAATAATGCCAATTAAGGGGAGCATGCCCAGTAACAGTCCTGTCACAATTTGGGTCACACCATTCAATACCGCATACACCATCAACGGCTGACCGATCAAAAAAATCTGAATGTTATTGGGCAATGTTGAGTGCGGATTAACGCTCCGCATATATAAAATAAATAAAAGAAAAACAGTCATGAAAGCAATGCTAATAAAACCAAATTGCTCTGCGAAGTGAAGCGCGTCTGCATTCATGATTAGGGCAATTGTGGGCAGACTTTCGGCAACAAAAGCAGAAATAACAAAACTTAGGTAAAGTAATGACATGCCAACATTGACCATGATTGCCTTATCATTTTCAGGCAAATCAATGACATAAAAATACTTCTTTACCGTTGTGGATATATCCATATAAGCCTCAACAATTCCTCTCAGCTTTGAAATTTGCTTTTAATCAAATAATTGTTAGGACATGACATTTTTCAGCATTTGAAATCGCGCACCTTGAAAACAATCCTAAAACAACCTCTTGTGCACCGCTGTAGCAACTCTGTGCTTTTTGGTATCAACCAAAACTGCTATTTATGCGATATGTATCACGTTTTTAACATATCCACCGTAGCATTGCACTGCTAATATCCACACACTCTGTAATTAAATTAAATACTGCTCACGATACTGATACATGACTTCACGCCCAGCCCGAAAACCTCGTCTACCGACCCCCGTGACTATTCCGCATGATGCCGAATATTTACAGGTTTTCCGTGACAACTTAGTCGCTCAAGCCGTGAGTCCACACACTCGAAATGCTTATTTAAGTGATTTAAAACAAGCTCTTAATTTTGATGACACCCCGCTGCCAGAATGGTCAGAAAAACAAGTTGCGGATTTTCTGTTAACGCTGACCCACGCAGCACGCAGTCCGCGTTCAATTGCCCGCTGCCTATCGGCACTCAAACAGTTTTTTAAACTACAACTCGCGCTGAATGTCCGCTCAGACAATCCAACTGCGCATCAAAAAGCACCTTCACTCGGACGCCCATTGCCCAAAGATCTATCCGAAGCTGATGTGGATGCTTTACTAGGTGCGCCTGATATAGAAACAGCCATTGGGATGCGCGATAAAGCGATGCTTGAAGTGCTGTACGCCTGTGGCTTACGGGTTTCTGAGCTGACCGGGCTGACGCTAAACGGCATTAACTTGAAATCAGGAGTGATCCGCATCAAAGGCAAAGGCAGTAAAGAACGCCTTGTACCGCTTGGTGAAATTGCCGTGGAGTGGATTGCACGCTATCTGCACAGTGCACGACCTATACTTGCGCAAGGCTTAGTCACTGATGCGCTGTTCATTACCGTCCGCGGTGGTTTTATGACCCGACAAAATTTTTGGTACATGATTAAACACTATGCCAAATTAGCGGATATTCAAAGTGACCTATCCCCGCATACTTTACGTCACGCTTTCGCCACGCATTTACTCAATCACGGCGCAGATTTACGTGTGGTACAAATGCTACTGGGACACAGTGACCTCTCCACCACGCAAATCTATACCCATGTCGCACGTGCGCGACTACAAGAGCTTCACGCAACCTTTCATCCACGTGGCTGAATGCGGAAAAGCGACACCATTAATCGGTTAAACAATACCTCTCACAAGCACGCTACAATAACCACGCCCTGAAATTTGCTATGATAGATCAACGTGATTGATGGTAAATTTTCAACATCTAAGGATATTTGCATGAAATTGTTATGGCCTGTTGCTGCCACACTTTTGTTCACCATCAGTGGCTGTAGTAACGCATCCTCCGACCCCGCACCTGCCAAAACTGCTGAGCAAACCAATGCACCGCAACAAACTACAGCACCACAAGTAGTCAGAGGTGATGCACCAGAATCTGTGCGCAAAGCCATTAGTGCCAGTTTGCAAAAAGCAGATCTTGATGCACCGATTGCATCAATCTCCAGCACCGAAATGCCTAATCTGTATTGGGTTACATTCAATGATGTCCCTGCGGTATTTATGAGCGGCGATGGTCAATTCTTACTACAAGGTGAACTTGTCAGACTGGGAGACAAAAAAGTAACGAACCTTTCTGAATCCTTAAATGCTCAGGAAGCAAAACGCTTAATTACCTCTGTCCCTGATAAAGATCTGATCATCTTCTCGCCGTCTACTAAACCAAAAGCCGTGATCTATGCGTTCACCGATGTGGACTGTGGATACTGCCGTAAACTGCATAGTGAGATGGATCAAATCAATGCGCGTGGTATCGAAGTCCGTTATCTTGCTTGGCCACGCTCACCAGCTGATGTTGCGATCAATGAAGCCGTTTGGTGTAGTGAAGATCGTAAAGCAGCCATCACCACCGCTAAGCACGGATTACCTGTTCAAGCACCTGCCTGCAAAAGCCCAGTCCTTGAGCAACGTCGTATCGGTATGCAGCTTGGCGTCAATGGCACGCCTGCAATCTATAGTGCTGATGGTAAATATTTAGGCGGCTACATCCCAGCAGATGACCTCGGAAAAATCCTGAAGGTCGATCGTAAATAATACGAAAGTCCGATCCCTCCTCCGTTGAAAACAGCTTGAATCGCGTGCTCCTCCACTAGAGAAAGCACGCGTTTTTGGCTATGATAGCGCTCTTTGAAATTTGCACGCGAGGCGACACTTGTGAAACCAGTCAAACTGGCAATTTTGGGTCTAGGAACCGTAGGCGGCGGCGCAGTGCGCTTGCTACAAGACAATGCTGCGGAAATCGCACGGCGTACGGGGCATGAGATTCAAATTACCCATGTTGGTAGCCGTCGTCCACGCCCTGATCTCGCCTTAGATGGCGTCAAACTCAGCGATGACTTGCTCAGTATCGTCAAGCAAGATGACGTCGATATTGTGGTTGAAGTGATTGGCGGCACAACATTGGCACACGAAGTGGTCATGACTGCGATCAAACACGGCAAGCATGTTGTCACCGCAAACAAAGCATTACTCGCTGAATATGGCAATGAAATTTTCCAAGCGGCTGAAGCAGCTGGCGTGTATATCGCTTTTGAAGCAGCGGTTGCTGGCGGTATTCCAATTATCAAAGTATTGCGTGAAGGTCTGTCGGCAAATCGTATTGACTGGCTCGCTGGTATTATCAATGGCACAGGCAACTTCATTCTGACTGAAATGCGCGAGAAAGGTCGTGCGTTTGCCGATGTGTTAGCTGAAGCGCAAGCACTTGGTTATGCCGAAGCGGATCCAACGTTTGACGTCGAAGGTATTGATGCTGCGCACAAACTGACATTGCTTGCGTCATTGGCATTTGGTATTCCACTGCAATTTGAAAAAGTCTACACCGAAGGCATTACTAAGCTAACCGCAGAAGATGTGACTTACGCAGAAGAACTCGGCTATCGTATCAAACATTTAGGTATCGCGAAGCGTACTGATTCAGGCTTTGAGCTACGTGTTCATCCCACATTGATTCCAGAGCATCGCTTAATTGCCAATGTGAATGGCGTGAAGAATGCCGTACTCGTGCACTCAAATGCAGTTGGCCCAACTTTGTACTACGGTGCTGGTGCTGGTGCGGGCCCAACCGCCTCAGCGATTGTTGCTGACGTGGTAGATTTGGTACGTGCACTCGGCAATGAAGGTGCCGGACGTGTACCGCATCTGGCATTCCAACCAGAATCGCTGGTCAACACACCAATTCTCGCAGCAGATCAAATGCACACTGCGTATTATCTGCGCCTAACTGCACAAGATCATCCAGGTGTATTGTCTGACGTAACAGGTATTTTGAGTCGCGCAGGCATCAACATCGATGCGATTCTGCAAAAACCTATTCAAGAAAAAGGCAATGTGCCGGTCATTATCTTGACCCAACCTGTTCTTGAAGCGACTATGAATGGCGCAATTCGTGAAATCGAAGCATTGGCAGCAATTGAAGCGCCTGTGGTTCGCATTCGCTTAGAAACTTTAGATGGTTGATCCTGATGAGATTGTGAAAAAGCCCTCGACGAAATCGGGGGCTTTTTTACTAGAGATAAAATAGTTCATTGAGCGGAGTCGAAATGAACGGGAATTATAAACAAAATATGGAAATGCACTTTGACTCCGCCCAGTGACCTTAATGCTGGGACAAATCCAGATCAAAACAAAACACCATAAAGACTCTGATCAACAATTCCTGTAAATTTTACTCGACTAAACGCACCATAATAGAGACAATAATCAGCTCATATTTACAACACTCATTCAGATCCTATGCAATACGCCTCAACTCGTGGACATGCCACAGCACAAAACTTCCTAGAAATTCTATTGGCAGGTCTAGCGCCTGATGGCGGATTGTATTTACCCCAATCTTATCCGCAAGTTACAGCGGACGAGTTGAATGCGTGGCGCTCATTGTCCTACGCAGAACTGGCTTTTGAAGTGCTCAAAAAGTTCGCCACAGACATTCCAGATGCCGATTTAAAAGCGCTGGTTGATAAAACGTATACCGCTGAAGTCTATCGCAATGCCCGCGCTGGTGAAGATGCAAGCCAAATTACTCCATTGCGTACATTAGAAGACCAAGACGGTCGAAAACTGATTCTGCAAGCTCTGTCGAACGGCCCAACGCTCGCGTTCAAAGATATGGCAATGCAGTTGCTCGGCAATCTCTTTGAATATGCGCTCGATAAACAAAAAGAAGAATTGAATATCTTTGGTGCTACATCAGGCGATACTGGTAGCGCGGCTGAATATGCAATGCGCGGCAAGCATGGTATTCGCGTGTTCATGTTATCACCGCACAAAAAAATGAGTGCATTCCAAACTGCGCAAATGTTCAGCCTGCAAGACCCCAATATTTTCAATATCGCTGTTGAAGGCGTGTTCGATGATTGTCAGGATATGGTCAAAGCTGTGTCTAATGATCATACATTCAAAACCACACAAAAAATTGGTACTGTGAACTCGATCAACTGGGCGCGCGTTGTTGCACAAGTGGTGTATTACTTCCGTGGTTACCTCGCTGCAACAACAAGTAATGACCAAAAAGTATCATTCACCGTGCCATCTGGTAATTTTGGCAATATTTGTGCGGGTCATATCGCTCGTATGATGGGATTGCCAATTGAGAAACTGGTCGTTGCAACCAATGAAAACGACGTGCTTGATGAGTTTTTTCGCACAGGGATTTACCGCGTGCGTAAATCTGCCGAAACATGGCATACCACCAGTCCATCTATGGATATTTCCAAAGCATCTAACTTCGAGCGTTTCATTTTCGATCTCGTCGGTGGTGATGCGGAACGTGTTGCAGCGTTGTTCCATAAAGTGGAAACGACAGGTGGTTTTGATTTATCGGGGCAAACGGGTAGTGATGGTGATGAGTTTAAGAAAGTCGCGCAATATGGCTTCCAATCAGGCAAATCTGTTCATGCAGATCGTCTGAACACCATTCGTCAGGTTGAACAAAAATACGGCATCACCATTGACACGCATACAGCGGATGGCATTAAAGTTGCACTCGAACATATTGAACAAGGCGTACCAATGATTGTGCTAGAAACTGCACTTGCCGCCAAGTTCAATGAAACCATTCAAGAGGCCTTAGGCCGTGATGCAGAGCGTCCAGCGGGCTTTGAAAATATCGAAGCACTGCCACAACAATCGACATTGATGACGACAGACGTCGCAAAAATGAAGGCTTTTATCGCTTTGCATACCGGACTTTAAAACTCTGCTATATTGTTAGAACATGATCGTTCGGAATGACAAAAACGCTCATTCCGAACACCATACAAAAGAAATTTATAAAGAAAATAGAAATAACGAGTCGTCCAAAGAAGTAAATTGGAGTGAAGGGGTTCCATGACGATACTAAAAAAGGACTTAAATATTTTCAGGTTTCTGACTGAACCTGAAGATTTACTCAACAAAAAGCTAGAAGACCATCGTACGTTTAGTGCAATCATGTTTTTTATGACGGCGATGATCGGGACTTCTCATTGGGTTTGGGATTATGTCACCGATCCGATTGGCGCTCAGCATACAATTGGCTTACGGCTGATTTTTTTATCGCTCATTGTCTACTCCTATGCATTTATGCATGTCAAAAACCGGCGCGTCCTCGAATTCGCTTCCGTCATGGCAGGTTTACTCCTACTCCTAAACTACGTCGAAATCTTAAATAGACTGGATACTGGGATGGTCTATGGCATTGGGGGATTTGTTTTTTTCTTATTCTTACCCTTGTTAATGTTCCAAGGTTTTTCGATACGCGTCAGTATTATTAGTACATTTTTATTTGCTGGCTTCCCACAGATCCTTGCATTGCTTGGTATCGCACACAACTTTGAGCATGCGCAATACGCAGTTCTGATTTGGCCAGCCGCGATTGCCATGATGTTGACGCATTACGCCTTTGTGCTGAACTATCGTTTTCGGTTTGATTCCGAAGCGGCACTAGAATTTGCTTCCAACACTGACCCACTTACAGGTGTCAGTAATCGTCGCCACTTCATGCCCATGGTTCGCCGAGAAATTGCCCGCAGTCATCGCTTTCAACACCCCGTGTCACTCATTGTTTTGGATATTGATAACTTCAAATCTATCAATGATTTTCATGGGCACTCGACTGGTGATGCGGCAATTTGTGCGCTGGCCAATATTTGCCGAAAAATGGCACGACAAATCGACTTTGTGGCACGCTTAGGTGGAGACGAATTTGCAATCTTACTGCTTGAAATTGGCATTGACGATGCGTTCACAGTTGCTGAACGCATCCGTACTGCGATAGAAAGCACAACGATTAAAAGCCTTGACTGTGAGGAAGTACATTTCACTGTCAGTATTGGTGTCGCTGAGCAACCACAAGGCAGCTCATCTGAAGAAGGCCTCATTGAATTGGCAGACGCGGCCATGTATGACGCAAAAGAGTCAGGTCGTAACCGAGTCGTTTGTGCCAAAGCCCACATTCCACAAACAACATTGACAGCAATATAAAAAGTTCACATCAAGTCTACCAAGGCTTTATTACGCAATAAATTGATATAAAACTCTCTTAGGATAGGAAATCTGATGGAGACAAAAAGAAAGCGTTTTCTACTCCTCCATTTACTTGCGGAATCCGAACCTCTTTTAAAGAAAAAATGGGAGGATCACCGCACACTCAGCTCGCTCATGTTTATTGTGGCTGCTTTTCTCGGCCCTTTAGAATGGGCTTCTGACTATGCAACCGATCCAGTCGGTGCGATGAGCACCATCGGATTAAGACTAAGTTTCTTATCACTTCTTTTCTTTCCACTCGCGTTGAAGTACATCAAAAATCGTCGTGTCATCGAATTTGCATCCGTTAGTGTTGGTTTGATTGGACTTATTACATTTGTCGAAATCTTAAATCGACTTGAAATGGGTATGCTGTTTGGCTTCGGCGGTTTTACGATGTTCTTGTTTATGCCGTTGTTAATTGCTCAAGGTTTTTCATTGCGCGTAAACCTGTTCGCAACCATTTTATATGCCATATTCCCTTCATTTTGGAATGCGCTAGGCTTCGTTCGGGACTTCGATGCGCTTCATTATGCAGCGCTTATTTTGCCAACAACCATCGCCATGATTCTTGCCCATTGTGCATTCGCACATAATTATCGGCATAGGTATGAATCTGAACTCGCGTTGCAATCGGTGTCCAACTCCGACCCTCTGACCGATCTTTATAATCGACGTTATTTTGAACCACTTCTCAAACAAGAAATGTTTCGTGCGAATCGATTTGTCCATCCTGTATCACTCTTAATGCTTGATATTGATCATTTTAAAAGTATTAATGATACACATGGTCATCCAACGGGTGATATCGTCATTAAAACCATAGCCAATATCTGTCGAAATACCGCGCGTAACATCGACACGCCAGCACGAATCGGTGGTGAGGAATTTGCCATTTTGTTGCTTGAGGTAAGCTTAGAAGGTGCGCTTGCTGTCGCCGAACGAATTCGTAAAGCAGTCGAAGCCACCATGATTCGAAGCTTAAAGGGAGCACCTTTATCATTTACGATCAGCATTGGCGTTGCCGAACGACCACTCAATATGCTGTCCGAAAGAGATTTTATTGCGTTGACGGATGCGGCACTATATCTGGCGAAAGCTTCTGGTCGTAACTGTGTGAAAAATATTGCACCTCCTCCTCGCTATTTGCGTCAGCAGTAATGAGCCTTTCCAACCTAAAAAAGATGATTTTTAAAAGAAAACTCATCTCTACTTTCCAACGTTTTTTGCATTTGCATAATAAAACAAACCAATACATCTCCATGTGTGCCATTGTCTAAAATCAAGCGTAGAATGAAATGATCTCTCACGACTCAATGGACGAGTCGATTGATAGTCCAATGTGTCACGTCTGTTCTTTATTCAGCTTACACCGAGGTCATCATGTCAGTACAAGATCAACATAATCTGCATAACAGTCTGCAGTCCATTAGCCTAAAAAATGGCGATATTAAAAAAATATATTCACTCCCTGCGTTAGAAACTGCGGGCATCGGGCCCATCTCCAAACTACCCGTCTCGATTCGAATTGTGCTTGAAGCGGTGCTGCGCAATGTCGATGGAAAAAAAATTACCTTAGAACACGTTCGCCAACTTGCGAACTGGCAACCGAATGCCAATCGTGCTGATGAAATTCCATTCGTTGTTGCGCGTGTGGTTTTGCAAGACTTTACTGGTGTGCCCTTGCTTGCTGACTTAGCCGCAATGCGGAATGTCGCCTCTGAGATGGGAAAAAATCCAAAATCGATTGAACCGTTAGTGCCTGTCGATTTGGTCGTCGATCATTCAGTACAAGTCGATTTTTATGGGACCAATGATGCCCTGCGTAAAAATATGGAACTCGAATTCAAGCGTAATAATGAACGCTACCAATTCATGAAATGGGGTATGCAAGCCTTTGATACATTTGGTGTTGTTCCACCTGGATTCGGCATCGTCCATCAAGTCAACCTCGAATACCTATTCCGCGGCGTCCAGCAAAAGAATGGTGTGCTTTACCCTGATACATTGGTCGGTACGGATTCGCACACCACGATGATTAATGCCGTAGGCGTCGTCGGTTGGGGTGTCGGTGGAATTGAAGCAGAAGCAGGCATGCTCGGACAACCCGTGTATTTCCTGACACCAGATGTCGTTGGCGTCGAATTGAAAGGAAAATTACGCGAAGGCGTCACTGCAACCGATTTAGTGCTGACCATTACCGAGATGCTGCGTAAGGCTAAAGTGGTCGGTAAATTTGTGGAATTTATTGGCGAAGGTACGGCGTCCTTATCATTAACCGATCGTGCAACCATTGCCAATATGGCGCCTGAATACGGTGCGACGATGGGCTTCTTCCCTGTCGATCAAGTCACCGTGGATTACATGCGCGGCACGGGTCGGCGTGAGGAAGACATTGATGCGTTTGAAACTTACTTCAAAGCGCAAAACTTGTTTGGCATTCCGAAAGCAGGTGAACTGGAATACAGCGCAAATCTAAGTTTAGATTTAAGCAGCATCGTGCCGTCACTCGCTGGGCCAAAACGCCCACAAGACCGCATCGAACTGCCGAACATGGCAGAAAGTTTCGATCATTTGTTCAGTGCACCTTTATTAGACAATGGTTTTAACAAAAATGCGGGTGATCTGCATAAACGTTATGTCACTAAACGCACTTATAACAGCGATGCCGAAGTCCCGCATAAATCTGACTATCATGGCAACATTATTCGCGGCGAAGCAGACATGATCGCCAATCGTCCGACGACGGATATTCACATTCCGCCGATGCCAAGCGATTCAGATTATCTTGATTTGGGTCATGGCGATGTACTCATTGCTGCGATTACGTCCTGTACCAACACATCCAACCCCACGGTACTGATCGGCGCTGGATTACTAGCAAAAAAAGCCGTCGAGAAAGGCTTAACCGTTCATCCACGAGTCAAAACTTCTTTTGGTCCTGGTTCACGAGTCGTGCCTGAGTATTTGACTGCGGCTGGATTGCAACGTTATTTAGACCAACTCGGTTTTAATGTCGCAGCGTTTGGTTGTACGACGTGTATTGGTAATGCAGGCGATTTAGCGGCAGAGTTTAATGATGCGATTGTTGAAAATGACATTGTTGCAGCGGCAGTCTTATCCGGCAATCGTAACTTTGAAGCACGGATTCATCCGAATATTCGAGCGAATTTTCTTGCCTCACCACCGCTTGTCGTCGCATTTGCGCTGGCGGGTCGAGTCAATATTGATATGACCACAGAGCCACTGGGCACAGGTCATGAGGGGCAGCCTGTGTATCTCAAAGACATTTGGCCGAGTGACGAAGAAATTAAATCCCTGCTGAAATTTGCTCAAAATCCAGATGTTTATCGCGAAAAATATTCCGATTTTACCAAGGACAACGACCTGTGGAATCGCATTCAAAGCGCACATGGCGATGTCTATACATGGCCGAAATCTACCTATATTGCCAAGCCACCATTCTTTGAAAATTTCAGCATGACACCGAGTCCGGTCAAAGAAATTAAGAAAGCCAAAGCGTTATTAATGTTGGGCGATTCGGTCACGACTGACCATATTTCGCCTGCGGGCTCATTCCGCGTGACGACGCCTGCGGGTTCTTATCTGACTGAACATGGCGTTCATCTGGCTGATTTTAATACCTATGGTTCGCGTCGCGGTAACCACGACATCATGATTCGCGGAACATTTGCCAATGTGCGGGTCAAAAACCTCATGTTGCCACTGAACACTGATGGTTCACGGATTGAAGGGGGTTTTACTCTCTACAACGGTTTGCAAACCACCGTCTATGACGCCGCGATGCATTACATCAAAAAAGGCATTCCAACCATCGTCTTTGCAGGTGAAGAATACGGTACAGGTTCCAGTCGTGATTGGGCAGCGAAAGGCACGCAATTGCTGGGCGTTAAAGCCGTGATTGCCCGTAGTTTTGAACGCATTCATCGATCTAATTTAGTCGGTATGGGCGTGTTGCCATTGCAATTTAAAGGCGATGATTCGATCGATAGTCTAGATTTGCAAGGGGATGAAACCTTCGATTTGATCGGCGTCAATGATCATATGACGCCTCAATCGAACATTACCTTGAAGATCACTCGTCATAATGGTGAAGTATTCGAAGTCGAATTATTGTCACGGATTGATACCGCGATTGAAGTGGATTATTACGCACATGGTGGTATTTTGCCCTTTGTGTTGCGGGAGATTTTGGCAAAGGCTTAAGAACAAATCCTCCCCTAACCATCCTTTTACTAAGGCTATGTCTGCGTTAACAGTTAAAATTGAAAAAGCTTAATGCTTGTCTCCTTCCCCTGAGGGGGAAGGTTGGGATGGGGGTGCTTTTGACTTTAAAATCAAAAGCACCCCCATCTAAAACTACGCTCACGCTTCGTCTTGCGCGGGGACTTTTTTACTTCGTAAACAAATTAAAAAATTCCTCCCTTTGCAAAGGGAGGTTGAGGGATTTGCTTTTGATTTTAAATAAATCAGCCTTCTAAGGTCTGCGATGACGAACTGATCGGTTTTGGTTTGATTTGCGCCAACGCCACACCCAGCAAGGTCAACACAGCGCCTATCGTATGATAAACATGCCATGCCTCACGCAAAAATCCCACGGCAATGATGGCGGTCGAAATGGGCATTAGATTCAGAAAAATACTGGTGCGATTCGGGCCAATCAATTGAATTGCTTTGATCCAGACCAGCGGCGCAACCAATGAAGCTAATGTGCCTGCATATACAATCATCCATAGATTATTCATCGTAATCGGGGTAAAGCCTTGATACATCATCAACGGCACGTGAAAAATCACCCCAAAACCAATTTGCAGATAAAGATTGGTCCACAAATCAAGTTTGATTTGCCATAGCCGCGTGAGCACACCATAAGCGGCATAACACACGACCGCAACCAGCATCAGCACATCACCCAGATGAAAATTTCCAGTGATTACATTCAGCGGATTCCCTTTACCGATCAAAATCAAGATGCCCACAAACGATAGAATACAACCCACCATTGCCCATTTGGAAACACGCTCACGCAATAAAATAATGGCAATGACCACGGTAAAAATCGGAATCATGGCGTTTAAAACACCCAGATTGGTGGCTGAAGTCGTATGCGCGGCTTCATACGCCAAACCTTGATACATCACCATGCCAAACAGACCCAGCACCGCCAGTTTGGGTAAATATGGAATCACGATGTGACGATCACGCCAGACTTTGAGTGCAGTAAAAGGCGTCAGAATCATAAACGCCAATACCCACCGATAGAAACTGATACTGAATGCAAGAATCACATCCACCGCCAGCTTGGTCACAATCAAATTGACTGACCAGATGGCGACAGCGATACAGGGTAATAGATAAACGTATTGGCTTTTCTTTATGGCATTCATCGGGATAAATTCTCTATTTCTTTACTATCGCGATTGTAAGGAATGTCTTTTTTAATAAAAACACCTTATAACGGACATACATGATGAATTTAGGACACGACAATCATTGCCATGAGCCAGTTACCCGTTCGCATTGCACCAGAAATTGTGGATTGTTTTTTTAATCAATATCCACAAAATGCTCAAATCGAATCCCATACGGTAGCTTGGGGTGAACTCAATTTTGCGCTAAATGGTGTCCTTGATCTGGAGGTCGATCAGAAGCATTACATCTCCCCGCCGCAATATGCCATCTGGCTGCCACCCTATAAGCCCCACAGTGCCTATAGCACGACATCAACGGGCTATGTCACCTTACCTGTCGCGTTATCTCACTGCGCCAAATTACCACAAGATGTTAAATTAATTGAAATTACACCGATTTTACAGAGCATTGTACGTGATTTTATTCAACGCAAAATTATTCGCCCTGAAACAGAAGCCGATCAACGCCTCGCCATGGTTTTGATCGATCAGATTCAGCAATCGACCTGTTATAACCACTATCTGCCTTGGTCATATCATGCCAAGCTGGAACCGATTCTGAAGCAATTTCAGCAACATCCTGCAAGCCTGATTACCTTGCAACAATGCGCCGCTTTGGCAAATATTTCAGAACGACATTTGCTACGTTTAAGTCAGCAAGAGCTACAGATGAGTTTTAATGAATGGAAAAATCGCGCCAAGTTGTTGATTGCCATTAGTATGCTGAATCAACAATACAGTATTAAACACATTGCCAGCCATTTGGGTTATCAATCATCATCCGCATTTATTAGTATGTTTCATCGTTTAACAGGGAAAACCCCTGAACAGATGCGGCAGAGTGATATGACGGAAACGCGCTGAAGTATATATTCCCTCGCAAATCCTCAGCCGATTAACTAAGATAAAAAAAACATCGACTACAAACAAAAAGCCCCTCTTGATTAAAGAAGGACTTTTTGAATAGCAGGTTTAACAAAATGCTAAACGCATGATGTAAACGTGAATAAAATCAATCTACCTGTATCCAATAAATTAGCTTGCCTTGGCCAAACTTGGAATCGTCGCATGAGCCGCTGCCAACGCATCAATACGATGTTGTGGTGAATAGGCAATGCCTTCCGCACGTACAAACTGCACATCAGTCAATCCAACAAAAGCAAAAACTTGCTTCAAATACTTCTCTTGGAAATCTGCAGGATTATCTTCACCAAACGCACTACCACGACCGCTGGCAATCACCACTTTTTTGCCACTGAGCAAACCTTTAGGGCCTGTTTCACTGTAGCTAAACGTACGACCTGCGACGAGTACGCGATCTACCCAAGCCTTCAAAGTTGAAGGAATCGAGAAGTTGTACATCGGTGCACCAATCACCACAATATCTGCATCGATAAATTGTTGTAGCGTTTGTTCAGCCGCCGCAGTTTCAGCAGCATCGGCTTTAGCCAAACTTGCACCCGTGAGATGAGGAATCGAATCTTTGTCCAAATCACGATGCGTAATCGTCAAATTTGGAATGGTGTTATTCAAGTCAGCGACGATGGCTGCAGTGAGTTCACGTGTAACTGAATGGTCGCCAAGTGCGCTTGAATCGATATGGAGTACGTTCATTTTTGAATCTCTCTTTTAAGTGAGTGAGGGGGCGGACTTTTTAGTGAGTTGCCGCAATGAAGTCACTATAGTCGTTTTATTTATATCGACCAATCCCACAAACTAAGACGTATCGTTTCACATATAGAACGATTATAAATGTCGTGGCATACTACAATCATTGCCTACCAACAGAATCAGCGCAGAGAAAACCCTCATGGATAACCTCAACGATTTATATATGTACGCCATGGTTGTCGAGCATGGTGGCTTTAGCAAAGCTGAGCGCGCTCTTGGGATTCCAAAGTCGCGTTTAAGTCGACGGATTACTGAGCTTGAGGCAGATCTTGGCGTGCGTTTGTTGCAACGTGGCTCGCGTCACTTTGTCGTGACTGATGTCGGGCAGCGTGTTTATCAGCATGTGCAATCCATGCTGACTGAAGCACAAGCCGCGCGTGATGTCGTCGCCGAACTCCAAATCGAACCACGTGGCGTGTTGCGCGTGAGCTTACCGGTGGATATTGCAGAACAGCAAATGCCACGTATCTTGCCTGAATTTATGAAGTTGTATCCTCAAATTCAATTGCAATTGTCAGTCACCAATCGACGCATTGATCTGCTGAATGAAGGGATTGACGTTGCACTTCGTGTGCGTGAGTCACTAGATAATGATGGTAATTTAGTGATGCGTAATTTTGGGCAAACGACTGCGGTATTGGTGGCTAGTCCAGACTATCTGGATCGCATGGGTAGACCGCAACATCCCAATGAGCTGATCCAACACCAGACGCTGAGCAGCAATGAACGCGAATACGATCAGCAATGGACATTGCATGGCCCAGAGGGGAAAGAATCCTTTGCGATTAAGCCGCAATTGATGGGTTTTAGTTTTGCGTTGCTAGGTTCGTTAGCGGAGCAAGGACAAGGTATTACCCTCTTGCCGCTGTTGCGCTGTGTCGATCAATTAAAGTCTGGCAAGCTGGAAATCGTCCTACCCAACTGGCGTGTTCCCCAAGGCATTTATCATGCGGTCTTTGCCTCACGACGCGGGATGTTGCCAGCGGTGCGTGTGTTCATTGATTTCCTTGCCGAGAAAATTCCGCCAATGTTGCAGGAGCTAGAGTCGAAGTGTACTGAACATGATCAGATGAATCCGATACATACTGATTGAATGGCCAAGTCTGGGATGAACCCGCAAGGACTGCTTTAGGCATTTTCAGAGAGTGTATCCACGTGTATCGTCAATACAGTTGGATACACTCTTGAATACAGGTCTTAGGAACAACAAAAAGCCCTCACGAAAAGGGCTTTTTGCTTTTAACGATTAACTTGCAATTGTTCCAAAACGACCACTATTAAAATCTGCAATCGCTTCATCAATTTGTGCTGGTGTATTCATCACAAAAGGACCATAACCCGCAATCGGCTCATTCAATGGCTCACCGCTGAGAATCAAAAACTTCGCATCGGTATTCGCTTCAATCGTGAACTCTGTACCCACCTGATCGAGTACCACCATTTGCGCCTCGCGGGCAATCTGGCTGTTATTCACCTGCACAGTGCCTTTCAAGACAATGATCGCAAGCGTATGTCCTTCATTCACCGTGAACGGAACATGTTTACCTGCATTCAACTGCACATCCCAGACATTGATCGGTGAATAGGTTTGCGCTGGGCCAGCATGCGCTTGGAACTCACCTGCAATCACCCGCACTTGACCTGCATTGTTCTGCAAATCAACAGTAGGAATTTGTGCATTCAAGATGCCTTGATAATGCGCTGGCGTCATTTTGTCTTTCGCAGGCAAATTGACCCACAACTGCACCATCTCAAACTCACCGCCCGTTTTACTATATTCAGGAGAATGAAACTCCTCATGAATAATGCCACCTCCTGCGGTCATCCATTGCACATCACCAGCACCAATCGTACCGCCACCACCGCTGGAGTCACGATGAGACACTTCGCCTTTATACACAATCGTGACGGTTTCAAAACCACGATGTGGATGCTGACCGACACCACGAGGTGTGTTGGTTGGGGTAAATTCCGTTGGGCCTGCATAGTCCAACATTAAAAATGGACTCAATTGTTCGCCTAATGTGTTATAGGAAAACAATGTTCTGACAGGAAAACCATCACCGACCCAATGCTGACGTGGGCTGCTATATGTACCGAGTACTTTTTTCATCATATCCTCCGAGTGACTATCTTTAAAACATCACTGTATGGAACAAGCATACAACTAGAACGATAAGAGCACCAGATAGCTAAAATGCACATCAGCATTCTATTATTAGAACAATGATGCTCTTGAAATTTGCAGGTCAAAAGCAAATCCTCCCTAGCCCTCCTTTTTCTAAGGAGGGGACTATTTTGGCTTCACCAAAATACAAAAAGCTCCTCCCTTTTACAAAGGGACACTTCGTCTTGCGAATCAGCGATTCTCATGGGAGGGATTTTTCTTTTGACTTTAATCTCTAATTCAAAAAAAACCGACATTCACTCTACGCCGCCCAGCCAAAAACTCGTTAAGAAACGTATCCGAATCTATTGCACTGCCGTCAACTTACTGTATAAAGAATAGAGATAGCCTGGAGAATCTGCCATGAGTTCAATCCCATCGACACCTCAATCTGACCCTCATGCACCTTTACGCGAAGACGTACGTTTGCTCGGTATATTACTTGGCGACACGCTACGACAGCAGGTTGGTCAAGGGCTATTCGATCGGGTTGAAATCATCCGCAAACTGGCTAAGCAAGCGCGTGACGGTGACAATAATGCAGGCAGAGAACTCAATCAAGTGCTCGAATCTCTAACGGATGAAGAGCTATCTCCTGTTGCACGCGCATTCACTCAGTTCTTAAATCTAGCGAACATTGCCGAGCAATATCATCGTGTCCGCCGTCGCCGCGCTTGGCAATGTGTGGAAGATAAAGCACCACAAAAAGGCTCCATGGGCGAACTGTTCCCGCGCCTTGCCGCAAAAGGGATTAGTGCAGAAGCGATCTGGCAAAGTGCGCAAGATTTAGATATTGAACTGGTGCTAACTGCGCACCCCACAGAAATCAGTCGCCGTACCCTCATTCAGAAATACGATGACATTGCCGATAGTTTAGAAAAACTTGATGTGATGAAACTCACGCCATTTGAGCGTGAGCAACAACTTGCAAAGCTCAAACGCGACATTATTGCTGCGTGGCATACCGATGAAATTCGCCAACACAAACCAACCCCAGTTGATGAAGCGAAATGGGGCTTTACTGCGATTGAACAAAGTTTGTGGTACGCCGTTCCTGAATTTATCCGTGAATTTGATAACAATATTTTTGAGCACACAGGTAAGCATTTACCCTTGACCAAAACGCCAATTCGATTTGCTTCATGGATGGGTGGTGACCGTGATGGTAACCCGAATGTCACCCATTCTGTTACCGAAGAAGTGCTGCTGTTATCGCGCTGGCAAGCAGCAGATTTGTATTGGCGCGACATTGATGCATTGCGCTGGGAATTGTCGATGGATGTGTGCAGTCCTGCCCTCCGAGCCGCGCTGGCAGAACAAGGCATTACAGAAAGCACGGAGCCATACCGTGACATTTTACGTGAGGTTCGTCGCCGTTTAGGACGGACTCGTGATTGGGCAAATGCCCGTTTGCGTGGGGATATTAATATCGACAATGAAGGCATTTATTTGCATGGTTATGAACTCATGCAACCGTTGACGTTATGCTATGAATCCTTGATTGCGTGTAACATGGAAGACGTCGCAAATGGTGAATTGATTGATATTATTCGCCGTGTTGCTTGCTTTGGTGTAGAACTATTGAAGCTCGACATTCGCCAAGAATCAGGGCGTCATGTTGAAGTATTGAATGCCATTACAATGTATTTGAATGAAGGCTCCTATGCTGAATGGGATGAAGAGAAGCGCCGCGTATTCCTACTCCGCGAACTGAAAAATCCGCGCCCATTACTTCCCAAAATTCTCAATGTCGCGCCAGATGCACCCATCTTGTCAGCTAATGTGCAAGAAAGTTTAAGAACCTTCGATGTGCTGGCCGAGCACCCCGGTGAAGCACTCGGTGCGTATGTGATCTCAATGGCACAACGTGCCAGTGACGTCCTTGCCGTTTTGCTATTACAACGGAAAGCAGGTGTACAAAAGTTACTCCGAGTTGTACCGCTGTTTGAAACGCTTGACGATCTTGATCATGCTCCCAGCATTATTGATGCGCTGTTTTCCATTCCAGAATATGTCGCAGAAATTCAAGGACACCAAGAAGTCATGATCGGCTATTCGGATTCGGCAAAAGATGCAGGCTTCCTCACCGCCAATTGGGCACAATATCGTGCGCAAGAAGCGCTCACTGCAGTTGCCAAAAAGCATGGCATTAAACTCACGCTGTTTCATGGTCGTGGCGGGTCAGTCAGCCGCGGCGGCGCGCCAACACATCAAGCGTTACTCGCGCAACCCCCAGGTTCAGTCCAAGGTTCCATCCGCGTCACAGAACAAGGCGAAATGATTCGCTTCAAGTTCGGGATGCAAGGCATTGCCATTCGAAACCTCGAACTATATGCCACCGCGACATTGGAAGCGTCTCTATTGCCTCCGCCTGCCGCCAAACCCGAATGGCGCACGCTCATGGACAGCATGACCCATGTTTCGCTTTCAGCATATCGCAAAACTGTGCGCGAAACGCCCGACTTTATTCGTTATTTACGCACTGTCACGCCAGAGTTGGAATTGCAATTATTACCACTCGGCTCACGTCCAGCACGGCGCAGCACCAGTGGAGGCATTGAATCACTGCGCGCGATACCGTGGGTGTTTGCATGGACGCAGATTCGCCTCATGCTCCCCGCTTGGCTCGGCACAGGCGATGCGTTGAATACAACGATTAAAGATGGTTTTGCCAATACCATCCAAGAAATGATTCACGATTGGCCCTATTTTTATGCGCTGGTGGATATGCTGGAAATGGTCTTAGCCAAAGCCGATCCAGCCATTGTGAGTTATTACGAATCGCATCTGACCAAGGACGCAGCGTTACTCGAGTTAGGTGCGGAGTTAAGGCAACAACTCAGCAGCACGACTAGCACGTTATTACATGTGACCAACCGTCAGCAGCTACTAGAAAATGCACCAGTTCTACGTCGGTCAATTAACGTTCGCACGCCGTACATCTTGCCGTTGCATATGCTGCAAGCCGAACTCATGCGTCGTCGCAGAGAAAGCGAAGGAACCAAAGTTTATGATCATGCGCTGATGGTGACGATTGCAGGGATTGCGGCAGGGTTAAGAAATACAGGGTAACCCTTACTTGTAATAGCTCATTGAGCGGAGTCGAAATGTGTGGCGAAGAACAGCCAGATACGGATAAGCACTTCGACTGGCTGAGAGAACTAATGACTGTTAAATTTATTCCTGATGCAAAAAATCACATGCCTATTGAGAGCTTAGAACAATGTAATTTTCCTGAATTTCAGGTAGTGTGACGGATTCATTATTTGCTTTTTTAGCATCCGCAAAAGGGGTCACCATGATCGGTCCAATATTAGGAAAACTAGCCTTCAAAATGCATGGCTGGACATACGAGGTCAACCCTGATGCGGTAACTGATCCTAAGAATGTATTCGTTGGATTTCCACATACAACGAATTTCGACACCATGCACGCCATGGCGATCCTGCAAATTTTACAGCTGAATTACCATATCTTGGTCAAGCAAGAATGGTTCCGCTACCCGCTGGTTGGTTCTTTTATGAGGGGCCTTGGTTGTATCCCTGTTGACCGCGAGAAATCTAAAAACGTTGTTCAGCTCATGGCGGAAGAATTTGCCTCACATGAGCGCTTTACTTTAGTTATTGCGCCAGAAGCTACACGTGGAAAAGATGGTGAAAAACGACCATTTCGCACAGGTTTCTGGCATATCGCCAAAGCCGCTAATGTACCAATTGTTTTAATGGCGTCTGATAGCAAAGCGAAAATCGGTCGCGTTTTTGCCAAAATCTATCCGAGCGATTCGATAGAAAATGACTTATCAGAAATTAAGCGCCTATATGCGCAATACGGCATCGATATTATCGTGCCGACCAAGACCGCGTCATAAAACTGCATAGCATTGAAATACGAGAAAGTCGCGGCATAAAAAAACCCACTCAGTCCGAGTGGGTTTTTTTAGTACATCAAGTTTACAACATTGACGCCTAGAATTTGGCGTCCCCACGGGGATTCGAACCCCGGTACTCACCGTGAAAGGGTGATGTCCTAGGCCTCTAGACGATGGGGACTGGACTTGTGAGTAACCAACCGCAAACATCGGCAAGTCACTAAAGCGGCGCAATTCTATCGCTTTAACACCCATTACGCAAACGTTAATTCGTCAAAACACACTAGGCGGCTATTTTCTACTCTTTCTTTCGTAAAATTCATTCAAAAACTTGAATGCCAACCAAATGATAAAAGCTTGTATCTACTTGCTGTGACCATAAAATACTTGTAGAGTTAGGAGGTCACGGAACTGACTGCTCTACGCAACAAAATGCAAAAAACAATCAATGGATAATGGATACCAGCAATGCTCCTCTTAATGACTCCATGGAGCAAATAAACTCCATGAATCCGAAAAAAAATTACCTTAATTTTTTTAATGTCCTGAAAGAACCGACTCCGCTATTAGATAAAAAAATGCGCGATCATCGCTATTTGACTGCGGTCATGTTTGTAATGTCTGCGCTTCTTGCGAGTGGTGAATGGATATGGGATTACATCACTGACCCGATTGGCGCACAAAATACGATTGAACTTCGTCTCATATTTTTAGTACTACTCATCTATCCATTTATTTTTAAACAAATTAAAAATCGCCATGCGATTGAATTTATTGCAGCATCTTCAGGACTCATTGCAACTGTTATTATTGTTGAAATCTTGAATCGACTACAAAATGGCATGAGCCAAGGCTTAGGCATATTCATCTATTTGTTATTTTTGCCTGTGGTCATGTTTCAGTGTTTTTCATTGCGCGTGAATCTCATTAGTACGTTCTTATACGCCGCAACACCACAGATTCTTGCAATGTGTGGCCTTGTGCGCGATTTCCCCTACGCACAATACACCGCCATGATTTGGCCTGCGGCAATTGTCTTAATGATTACGCATTATATTTTTGCACAGAACTACCGCAGACGTTATGACTTAGAGCAAGCGCTCGAACTCGCCTCAAACACCGATGCCATGACTGGCGTGAGTAACCGTCGACACTTTATCCCTTTGTTACGTAACGAAATCATCCGCGGACATCGTTTTCATCACTCCGTATCCTTGATGATACTCGACATCGATCATTTTAAAGCCATCAATGACGCCCATGGGCATCTAACTGGTGATCTTGTGATCCGAACACTTGCGGATATTTGCAAAAAAACTGCTCGACAACTTGACGTCATTGCAAGATTAGGTGGCGAAGAATTTGCAATTTTGGTCATCAATGCGCCACTACAAAACGCCCTGATCGCAGCAGAACGTATTCGCGCGGCCGTTGCAAATACGACATTGACCAGTTTTGATGGATTTGAGTTTTGCTTTACTGTGAGCATCGGCGTCGCCGAGCAACCGAAGGACAACTACTCCGAAGAGAATTTAATTAATTTAGCCGATGCTGCGCTCTATCAAGCCAAAGAGTCGGGTCGTAATTGCGTCATGGCATCCACACCGACTTGCATCAAACCATTGGCAACGTATATGAATGAGCTCCAACAAAGCTGATTAATCTGACATTAACCCGCCAACTGCACCTTATAGCACTCATCGAGCGCTAGTTCATAATAAGCAAGCCCTTGCCATGCCGCATGAAGTGCTTTTTGCTGTAACTCAGGATCATGATTGCAAAGCCGTTTAATTAACTCCATCGCCTCGTAAGGATGAATATCATCATAATGGGCATGAGCGCGCAACCATGCGACTGTTCTTGCGTTAATCACAACATCTTGGTGATTGATATAATTTTTAATGCCTTTGTATACCTGAACTGTCCAATCACTAGTCGCCCATTCAATCGCTAAATTGGTTGCTGCAATGCCTTCCGCTAAACCGCAGCGATAGTTTGTACTCCATAAAAAATGATTCACCGCATTCATGGCAGGGGGTGGACAAACTTCATTCAGTTGCTCCACAGAGAGCCCGAAACCTCCCGCCCAATCTTGGTACCAAAACAAATGACGCTCTTCAACCTTAATATTTTGAATTAACCAAGTCCGCGTATCGGTCACACCAGGAAGCCTAAAATCAGTCGCTTTCGCAAGATTCATCGCCATAAAGGACGGAAAATGAGCCACTAATGGATAGAAATTCAAGAGTGCATAACGCACACATGCCAAACTCAACTGCCCCGAAGCAAAACCCACAAAAAAAGGATGCTGACTGATACGATCTTTAATAGGCAATAACTGATCCCAAAATGCTTGAGACCACTCAGAATGTGGGGTGATTTCTAACTCTTTGACATACACTTTATTTTCTTGAGCACCCATCTGCATCGTCCTTCATTGCTTATTTTTATAGCAAAATACCAATCTATCATTTATATCATCAACACTCAAAAAAATAGCTGTTCTTGTATACATTTCGTTTCAATTTACCAAAACATGTTGCAGAGTTCACAATAATTTGTGGTTAAGCTGTAAGAATCAAGCTAACTGCTTGTAAAAGGCAAATAAATATAATTTAATGATGAAATACTAAAAATTATAATTCAATAATAGACATAAATAATAAAATAACTATTTGTATCAAGGACATACAGTATGAAATTAGATGGATCTAATTTATTGGTACGTAAAGAGATCACCCGACTGATCAATAGCCGTATGTATTTCTTAAAGTTCCCCAAAAAACTTGAAGAAAAATATAGTCATCAGTACAAATCTGAAGCAGCGCGCGAATTTCGTATTCGTGGACTTATCATCCTCATTTTGTACATTTACTTATCCTTCGGGATTTATGAAATTTTATCAGAAGAACATGTGAGGGAATGGTTCCAACTCTACAGTTGGGTTGGAATCATTATCTTTATCGCTTGGGGTCTTTCCTTAATCAAGCAAATTTCTCAATGGTTTGAACTATATACCTGTATTGGCTCATCACTTGCAATTGCCGTCACCTTCGCAATCACAGGGATTGTGGATGGCGGCGGTAATGTCTTATTTCATGCCGCCATGATGTATGCGGTAGTGATTATCTATGGCTTTGTCGGAATGCGCTTTTATACAGCCAGTCTGGCAGGTTGGTCAGGCGGCATTCTAGGCGTATTAATCACCTCTCACTTCAATGGTCAGCTTGAATGGACATTATTGCAACGCACGTATACATTCAGTAGCTTCCTCGGAATGTGTCTAGCTTACGCCACCGATCATCAGCATCGTGAAAACTATTTGCAAAGCTGTTTAATTGAGCTAACTCGGAGCAAGATGGTCGATCAAGCCAAACAACTTGAAACCCTATCTCAACAAGATGCCTTAACAGGTCTTGCCAATCGTCGCCATCTCGATGAAATGATCAAAAGCGAATGGAATCGTTCAATGCGCTATCGCACACCCCTCGCTATCATGATGATTGATATAGATTATTTCAAAAACTATAACGATAGCTTAGGCCACCCTGAAGGTGATCGCTGCCTCAAAAAAATCGCGGATGGGATTGCAAAAATTGCTGCAAGAAGCGGTGATTTAGCAGCGAGATATGGGGGTGAAGAATTTATTTTAATCTTTGCGATGACTGACCAAGCACATGCAATTAAACAAGCAGAGTTGCTCATTCATTTAATCCGAGATTTAGCAATTCCGCATCCATCGAGTAGCATTTCTGAATACGTGACCGTCAGTATCGGTGTTGCTTCCACAATTCCACATATGAATCAAAATCATACTGATTTTATTAAAAAAGCGGATCATGCACTTTATAAAGCAAAAGATGCAGGGCGAAACCGTTACGCGATCTCTGAATCACCCATGATTGAAAATTTGAGCATTCTGGCCTAATCAGTGATCAAGACTCCATTCATCAACCCACTTTCCACGATGTTTATCAATCGTGAAGTGGGCCGAATGGAGTCATTATTCCATCAATGTCGCACGAATATAGAGTTTGAGTAAATTCTCTGGCTCATCATAGACAATGCGATGTCCTGCACGCTGATCACGACGCATTAGCCGAATCATATTCTCCAAGATCTTGTGAGAAAATTCCTCTGGGCGACGCCCTGTCACCTCCGCCAAACGTCCCGCAATCACAGGCGCATCACTCGCCACAGGGTAGACGCGATAGCGATAACTTCCCCCTATCGCCTCAGGCACTAAATCCATGAATCGCCCTTCGATCTGTTCAAAAAAGCTCATCGTCAAGCGATACGCATTATTGCCCAAAATCGGATAATCATCAGGAACGGGTTGGTCTTGATCCAAGACCTGTAATGTCGTTGCAAGAGGCAACAGTTGTTTAAGCTGATAACTCTCAGCCATATGCGGATTGCCAACGCGAACTAAATTTGCGATCAACTCACCCAGTGAGGCATGACCAATAATCGCAGCACTCTTAGGCAATGCGCCCCACACCCCGTCAGCGCCTTGTAACAACGCCTCCAACACCGAGGAGTTTTCAAAACCTCCGCCTGCATGCATGTGAACCAAAAGCTTCAATGGCGATGGCAGAAACGTGCGCGCCATTGCTACAAATGCACCGACTTGAAAATGTAAATACGTGCCGCGATCATCCTCAATGCTGACTCCTGCGATGTCTTGTTCGGCAAGTAACGCTAACATTGCACACGTTGTTTCAGGATCTTCGGCAAAAGCATCACAACCATCAACAATGTTAATGAAGATCCGTGGTTTTCCGCCATGATCGCCCGTGATATTGGCGTTTAACCACTGAATGCTTGCTACAACACTACGACGGAGCGTCTCAATGTCATATTGACCCGCCATGCCTTGTTGACTGAGATAAATTTCATGCAGGGTATTAGGGACACCATAGGATTGCATTTTAATCATCGATGGGTCAGGTGTGAATTGACCGTCCTCTTTTGATATCCCAATCGCAGTAAAGACGAAACCACCTGTCATATCAATCTGACGATCCCGCAGATACATCATGAAATCATCATCGACTTCCAACTCATCGGGAATCGCATAATCGAGGGTGCCAAGCAGAATGTTTTCAAACCCAAATTGGCGTAACTTTGGCAAAATGGCGAGCTTGTCATCCAACGTCTGGCCGATACGATCGCCAAAAGGATTTTCACGCAAGGAAAGGTCAATAAAGTAAGGATTAATCGCGCGCAGTTGATCAATTTTATTTTGTGAGTCAGATGCTAAAGCCCTAACGTATTGCATTTTTTGATCAAAATCAGACATGCTCACACTCCTTGTGATTTTCAGGACATTTCTCGTCAGGTCATTTTAACGTTAACACATCATTAGTCAGAAAATTATTATTCATTCTCAAATAGCATGAGTTGACTCCGTGTAGCAGACGCTTTCTGTTTTAACTCATGACCTTCCAATAAAAGCAGCATTTCCTTCGCTTTCAACCCACCTGCAAAGCCTGTCAAATCACCAGAAGCACCAATCACACGATGACACGGTGCGATAATCGAAATCGGATTTCTACCATTTGCAGCACCTACGGCGCGCACCGCTTTGACATTACCAATCTGTTCGGCAATATCACGATAACTGCGTGTTTGACCAAAAGGAATTGTGAGTAGTGCCGCCCAAACTTGCTTTTGAAAATCAGTTCCAGCGAACTCAAGGGGAACATCGAAACGAGTTCTTGCGCCTGCAAAATATTCTTTGAGTTGGCGTTCGGCTTCAAGCAAAACCACATTGTCTTCATCCGCGCTCATTAAACCAAGACGAACACGTGTCGGTTGGTCGTCTTCCCATAAAATGGCTGCGAGGTTTAAGCCGTTCGCAACGAGCGTTAATGTGCCAACGGGAGAGTTCATCATCTTGTAAACGTATGACACTAGCTAACTCCCTTAACATTCAAAACAAATCCAGATTATGCTTCTTAGCTTCCGATATCTTCGGTGCAGCTTCGGCATAAAGTTCATCAATTGGCACTTCCTGAATCAACGATCGAGCCATCCGATGATCCGCATGAAGCCAATCCATCCGATGTTGAGGCGGAACTATCACAATAGAACGTTTCTCGTCTTTTGGCTTATGAAATCGCTTCATCAAGGGATGTCGATCCGCATTCATCGTCAATAAAGAAAATGAACACACTGTATGCAAATGATCTGACCACACATCCCAGATCGCCGCAACCGTGAATGGCTGCTGATCATGCCGCGCAATCCTAAAACGCACTGATTTACCCGACTCATAACAAGGTTCATAAAAAGACTGCATCGGTACTAATGCAAATTGCCGATTCGCCCATGCTGACTTAAAGCTTGGCTTGGTGGCAACTGTCTCTGTCCGTGCATTATAAGTATATTTAGAAAAACTGAGATCCTCTGCCCAATCAGGCACAAGTCCAAACATCGCTTGGCGCCATGCAAAACCTCTATTTCCCGCTGCCACAATGATGGGACAAAGGCTTGCAGGATAAGCCTCGTCAACATAATCAAATGGCGGCGCTGATAACTGAAGCTGAAGCACATTGTCAGAACTCATGGGTTTGTAGTTTGTGCACATAACCGCTGCTCAGAGAATGTTTAAGCATGATGAGGTAAATTAAGACAGAGTGCAATAAAGTCAATTGCAGAACAAGGCGTAGTCAATCATTGGTATAACCTTGTATTGAATTTAAAAATGTCTTTAGATGGCAATAATTCTATCGATGATGTACTCATCAATAAAGCTGCGACGATCGAACGCTGCGTCAAACGCGCACGTGAAGAATACGATAAAGATCCTGCTAGCTTCGCCACAGACTTTACCCGTCAAGATGCTGCGATTTTAAATATTCAACGTGCTTGTGAAGCTGCTCTGGATATGGGACAACATCTTATTCGTCGTGAGAAACTTGGCGTACCGCAGAGTGCACGGGATGTTTTCACGCTTTTAGCGCAAGGTTCGTGGATTGACCAGATCCTTGCTGAGCGCCTGCAGAAAATGGTTGGCTTTCGAAATATTGCCGTCCATGATTATCAGACTCTGCAATTACCGATTACTGTTGCGGTGATTACTACGCATCTTGTGGATTTCTTACAGTTTAGCCAACGTATTTTGCAACACGATGGCAACCCAAATCAGCTTTAAGATTTCCCCGAAAAACAAAAAAGCCTAGCATCTGATGATGACTAGGCTTTTTTAATTATGACGACATCAGAGTTTTAAGTTTCACTCTCAAATCGCAGCAGGTTTGAGCCTCTTACAACCAGCGTCATCCATTTAAGCCACCGCCTGCTCAACCATCACATCCGCAATCTTCTGCTGAAGTCGGTTTGCTAAGGTAATTCGAGATTTAAGAGTATCGCAAAGCAACATGAGCTCATCTACTTTAGCAACGATTAAGTGCTGCTCAGCAAGAGGTGGAACGGGGATACAAAATTTTGCAATATTTCCCATGCTTAGATTTGGTCGCGCATTGTCTACCTGCTTGTCGAACATATAACCAAGGCATGTTTCACTATTGAAAAAGTGTAGCAAAAAGCCAGAATCTAACCTTGTATTTAATATTCTGATTAGACAGACAGCCTGATTTATATTCGCTACAGTTTCCAGATCATAGACTGCAGTTCTTCCGATAGAAGCCCCAACAATATTCATTAAAAAGTCGCCCTTTCTTAGAATTGATCTTGGCTCAATGTCATTAAACATATGTTCAACATATTTAGGCGTATCAAGGAGTAATGTGTAGCTTCCCACATTTTCACTTGTAACGAACAAAACGTCTCTTGGATTATCCGTGTAACTAACACCCTGCCATTTCGGTGACGACCCCTTCGTGATTAAATTTGCTAGATCATTTAGCCTCACCCACTCCCAACCCTGCGGCAACTTAAACGGCTTTTCTTCATCCTCAATTACAGACAATGGCTTACTTTTCTTAATCTTCCCCTCTGCAACCAATTTCGCCTTTTCAGCTTGAATCCGCTTCAACAACTCACTCGCTGGTTCATCACTCGCATCTTGCGGAACAAGTTTGCCCATGACAGCAAGTTGCAACAAAGTCTGTTTCAGCGCATCAATACTCGATTCCGTGCTAAACAACATCTCAAAATTCGCAGCGATGCGGTGCCAGCTATCATTAAAATCATCAGCATCTTTCGATTGAGTCAGCGTGTCGAGTAAATAACTTACTAGCTTTTCATGCGCTGCAATGGCATCGGTGTGTTGATTTTCAAGTTGATCGCAGAGTGCCATGAGTTCATCGACTTTGGCGACGATGCGGTGTTGTTCGGCTAGAGGGGGAACAGGAACACATATTTGCTCCCAATTACCTTTATTTAAAATAGGAATAGTTGTGCTAAATGACCTTAACCATGCTTCTGAATAAAAATAAATGGAACGGCAAACAGTAAGAAGATATTTAGAATTAAACTCATATGGGGTCACAGAATTAATTTGTTGATTGAATGAACAAATTCTATCAATTAAATTACACTTTCCAATTGTGCCAATACAAACCATCAGCAAAGAGTTTGCACTTGCAATTCGCCCCAACTCTTCAGCACCATCAAATGAAAGCCCTTCATTGTTGTAATCAACTTGATTAGGATAAATATCACTTGGTTTGATAAATGGAATATCTGAACCAAAGCTTTCCAAATTAGATTTCTTAGGCGTGCCCCCTGTTTGAGTATACCCAATGAATCCTAGCTTTTCCCACTCCCACCCTTTTGGCAACTCAAACGGCTTTTCATCATTACCAACTTCAGATAAAGGTTTACTCTTCTTAATTTTTCCTTCAAAAATCAGCTTGTTTTTTTCTATTTGAATGCGTTTAAGCAACTCACTTGCAGGCTCATCATTTGCATCTTGCTGTACTAATTTCCCCCGTACCGCCAACTCCAAAATCAACTCGCGCAACTTCTTTACGCCATACACACTTGCTGCGTTGCCCGATGCACGTCCACGACCAGATTTCTTCTCATTATCCGCCGAAGACCATAGCGCTAAATGTTCAGTTAATAATTGCACCGCGCTCATTGCACATCACCCTGCAATGCCTGCGTCAAAATCGCTTTTAACTGACCACGCAGACACGCAATGTCATCTTGCATGGATTGATATTGCGCGAGCAAAACTTCAGGGTCATGAATCTCTAAATCACCAATATGCGGGTTCTTGCAATCAAGGTTGTAGTTTCGCGCTTTGATGTCGTCAATACTAACTTTCCACGCCTGCTCATTCTCGACTCGATGCGCAAAGCCATCCGCCTCATCGCCCCACCAAGACGTCTCAACGCTAAACTCTTCAATCCGCATCGGCTTGGTTTTGTTATAGCTTTTTACACCCTCTGGATAGGGATGCTCATAAAACCAAATCTGTGAAGTCGGCGTGCCTTTAGTGAAAAATAACAGATTGGTTTTGATGCTTGTATATGGTGCAAATACACCATTCGGCAAACGCACAATCGTATGCAGGTTGCACTCTTCCAATAGCTTTTCTTTAATGCGCGTTTTGATGCCCTCACCAAACAAGAAACCATCAGGCAAGACCAATGCAGCACGACCACCTACTTTCAAAATCTGCATGATCAGCACTAAGAACAAATCAGCCGTCTCCCGCGTGCGAAACGCTGCAGGGAAGTTCGTCTCAATACCGTCTTCCTCCATCCCACCAAACGGTGGATTGGTTATGACTACATCTACACGCTCTTTCGGTGACCAACTGATGAGAGGCTTTGACAACGTATTGTCATGACGAATATTAAAGGGCACATCAATGCCGTGCAAAATCATATTGGTCGTACAAAGCAAATGCGGCAGCGGTTTTTTTTCAATCCCGAAGATGGTCGCCTGTAGCGCATCCTCATCTTGAGCAGTTTGCACATCCTGCTTACGAATATGCTCAATCGCACAGGTCAAAAATCCACCCGTGCCACATGCAGGATCCATCACCTTTTCGCCAAGGCGCGGATTACTCATGCGCACCATAAACTCAGTCACTGCACGCGGCGTATAAAACTCACCCGCATTACCTGCGGCTTGTAAGTCCCGCAACAACTGCTCGTACATATCACCAAATAAATGACGTTCTCCTGACTTATTGAAATCAACCCCTTCTTGAATCTTATTGATCACCTGACGGATCAACTGTCCTGACTTCATATAGTTATACGCATCTTCAAACACCGAACGGATCACATATGCACGTTGATCACCGCCTTTGGCTTCAAGATTCTGCAATGCCGGAAATAAATCATTATCCAAGAAATCTTTTAATGCTTCCCCTGTTATACCTTCAGGATTAGCTGCCCAATTGCGCCAACGATATTTTTCAGGCAATGGTGATTGATAGTTATCTTGTAGCAACTCCCATTCACATTCACGGTCATCAAACACTTTTAGAAATAGCATCCAGACTAGTTGACCCAAACGTTGTGCATCGCCATCGACACCCACGTCTTTCCACATGATGTTTTGAATGGATTTAATGATGGAAGAAATGCTCATAGATTTAACAGACTGCTTTAAGATTTAAAAAGTTTAACTACATGAATTCAATAACGCACTCATGCATACAAATGCTGCTCAAGTTCCTGCACTGCCGCAAGATACCCTGATTTACCACCAAAAGCTGAAACCAGCTCACTAGCTGTACCCATGGTCTTGAAGGGATCAAGCGTCAAAATCTTGATATCTTCAATATGTTCAATGCCTGTATCCGCATATTTATCCAATAACGATTCTAATACTTGGCGCGCTTGCTCACCGTATTGTGCAAAGTAATTACGCTTTTTGACCTCAGCGGCGCGCTCACGGCGAGTCAATGGCGGCTGATCAAACGCCACATGACAGATCAAATCAAAAGCATCGAAATCCTTGCCAACTTCTTCTGCAAGCGGCTCAAGTAATACACCATGTTGCACTAACTCATTCAAGATAACCGCTTTACGATCAGCCTTACTCCAAGTCCGCAAGAATTCATCCAGCGACGCGTAATCCTTACGCACAGTATGGCGCGTGTAGTCCTTGAGAGATTCTGTAATGAGTTTTCCATCTGGCCCATAATATTGCACCCGTTCAGCAACCACATAAACTGCAACATCACTCAACACATATTTGACACGACCACCGCCACCTAGATCACCACCATCCAGACCGTCATCGTAACCATCCATTTTACCGCTTTCCCCACCTATAATAATTTTTTCATCGGGATCAAGCTCGTCAGGAGGGACAACAGACTCATCGCCTTTCGGTTCATAAATCATTACAGGTTCGCCATCGAAAGCAGGATCAGCAAATAGCTCCGTCGCCTTTTTGAAATCCATGATGGTGAACCAATACTTGCCGTAATCTTCATTGATGCGGGTTCCGCGACCAATCATTTGCTTAAACTCGGTCATGGATTTGATGTGCTGATCCAGCACAACCAGCTTACAAGTTTGCGCGTCTACCCCCGTCGTCATCAATTTAGAAGTTGTTGCAATCACAGGGTAACGTTCTTCAGGATTAATGAAGTTATCGAGTTCAGCTTTCCCTTCCTTTTCATCTCCAGTAATACGCATAACGTATTTTCGGCTTTCTTGCACCCGCGCAGGGTTGAGATTAACCAAGGCTTGGCGCATACGCTCGGCATGATCAATATCATCACAGAAGACGATCGTCTTGGCATAGGGATCAGTTGCCGTCAGAAATTGAGTGATTTTCTGTGCGACCAATTCTGTCCGTTTCTCCAGCACCAAATTTCGATCCATATCGGTGAGATTATAGATACGATCCTCAATCAATTGACCTGTTTTATCCGTTTGCCCTTTGTTTGGTCGCCAGCCTTGCACATCCTTATCAATGTCGATACGCACCACTTTATACGGTGCCAGAAAGCCATCTTCGATTCCTTGCTTGAGCGTATAGCTATACACAGGATCACCAAAATAATAGATGCTGGAAACATCTTTGGTCTCTTTTGGCGTTGCAGTCAGTCCGATATGTGTTGCTGAGGAAAAATAGCTCAAAACATCGCGCCATGCCGAATCCTCGGCAGCACTACCGCGATGACACTCATCAATCACGATCAAATCGAAGAAGTCTGGCGAAAACTGTTTATAAATATTTCGCTCTTCTTCGCTGCCTGTTACCGCTTGGTATAGCGACAGGTAAATTTCATAACTCTTGTCAATTTGCCGTTTGCTAATCTTAGTCATTGCCGCGCCAAACGGCTTGAAATCATTATTCTTAGTTTGATCGACCAAAATATTACGATCAGCAAGAAATAGGATACGTTTTTTAGCCCCCGACTTCCATAGCCGCCAAATGATCTGAAATGCAGTATACGTCTTGCCTGTACCCGTCGCCATGACCAGCAGGATGCGCTGCTGTCCTTTCGCGGCGGCCTCTACCGTGAGGTTGATGGCATTGGCTTGATAATAACGTGGGGTACGGCTTGTGCCGTCATCATAATAAGGCATCTCGACGGTATGGCGTGCGACCTCATCGTAGATTCCTTTCCATTTGCAGTACCGTTGCCAGAGTTCGGCAGGTGTAGGAAACTGGTCAAGCGCCAACTCTTGCTCAGTCTTTGCAGACTGACCAGTGCGGTCGTGCATCAGGAAACCGTCACCGTTGGAGCTAAAGACAAAAGGTACTGCAAGCGTCTCGGCATAGTTCAATGCTTGTTGCATCCCCGCGCCAACACTGTGTTTATTATCTTTAGCTTCAATCACAGCTAATGGAATATTCGCCTTGTGATAGAGGACATAGTCTGCGCGTTTTTGCTCGCCTCGAGTATGCAGTTTGCCGCGAACAATGATACGCCCTTTGGTAAAACCGACTTCCTCACGAATTTGAGTCAGCAAATCCCAGCCTACTGACGTAAGTGCAGGGGTAATGTATTTGCTACAGATATCGCGTTCAGAGAGGCTTTTTTTATCAACCATGAGGCACACATGTCCTTATATATTTTTAATTTTGAAGTGACTATCAAAAGATTTTCGTGAGAACAAATAGCTTATTGCAGAAAAATCCAGCAGATTACAACAAAGGTAATATTGATCAATACCATTACCCGACTATGACAGATAGATCACAAGTTTTCTACTTTAAAAATGATGTGTTGTAAGCTTCCCGCGTAATACAAATGTTCACCACACGAATTTGAATTAAGAACAAATGCCTTTCAACATTCAATACCTCTTATCTAGAAAACCCATTTTTTCCATGTCCTATTGACCTGCTCAACATAGTTTAGTAAATTTAATTTAATATTTACTAAACTATGAAAAATAAAATGAACGACTCAAGCGCCTTTGTAGAACTCGCATTAAATATGCTGTCCTGTAGCCAAAAAGAACTGGCGGCACGCCTGGATGTGTCCCCTACCCAGGTCAGCAAATGGAAAAAAGGCGAGCATATGTCTAGTGACATGGCAGAAAAATTTCGAATCTTGCTAAACATTGGTGTGATGGATCCTGCGTTTCTTGTTCAGGCTGGATCACTTGAAAATGCAGCTAAATGGGAGAAACTGATTCAGTATCTTGCTGAAATGGCGGATGAAAACTCTGAAACTGGATACTACAATCCCCCACTAACAGAGGAAGAAGACTTATTAAGCTGTCAAACCTTCAATGTACTGAACGAGATGGGAGTCACTCTTCCAAAGAAATTTCCAGCAGAACTAGACATTGATTTCAAAAATACCGAAGATGATGAAGCGATAGATACCTTCTGGAGTAACATTGAATCAAACCCATATTCCGATCTCATTTATAAAATCTATAAAGCGCTAACTGATGTTTACGGGTTCTACGCGGCTTATATCTCAGACTTAATTGATGATGACGATCTCGATCTATATGACACCTCTGCCGTCAATATTGAACCGTGCCTCTTGTCTCTTGCGGCATCTAAAGTTGAAGTGGATCAGAAATTTGCACCGAAATTTAGAGAATTCAAATACCAAACTAGAAAAGAATATCTGGAATGGCTCAATGTCGTTAAAGACAAAGCTTTCCGAGCTGGAATTCCTTTACGAGCTGAACTACTGAATTTAGTTCACGATGATCATGACGAAATTGGTCGTGAAGCAGAAGCAGAAAGCCTTGGATTTAACGATGCACGAATACACCCCGACATCTATATGAATGAGCTCTTGGTCGGGATGAGAATAATACATAAAGTATTACCTGCTATTATGAAGAAACTTGAAATCTATGATGAATTTACGTTGGATGGATAAGTCTTCAATTTAGATAAATTAAGACTTACTTAGACAACAAAAAAGCCCAGCATCTCACGATGACTAGGCTTTTTTAAGTTACCGCAATTCTGGGAAATGGTGGAGCCTAGCGGGATCGAACCGCTGACCTCTACAATGCCATTGTAGCGCTCTACCAACTGAGCTAAGGCCCCCATATGCAGGCGCACATGTTAGGGATTCATGTTCACACTGTCAATTGCTTAGGCTGGATTTTCACCATCCTGATCAGCAATTTTTGGTTCAGTCAGCTGAATATCCAGCTTTTGCCATTCTGAAGTCTCTTTCTTACTAACGCCGCCTAAGATTTCAACCGCCTGACGTAAACGCGCATAGGTCAAATCCGCACCCAGAATTGCCATGGACTCCATCACAGGGGTTGAACTCGAACCGCCTGCAATCGCGATGAAAAACGGAGGCATAAAGTCGCGCAGTTTAATTTCCATCTGTTCAGACAAGGTCATCAATGTCGCTTTAACCGTTTCTTCATTCCACTGCATGAGTTTTTCTAAACGCCACAGAGACAGTTGCAGCACTTGACGAACTTGATCTTGCGTCAGTTTCTTATGTGCAAACGATTCAGCGGTCAATGCAACACTTGCCTTCGGTGTACCATTGAAAAAGAAACTCGCCCAATCAGCAGCATCAGACAAGGTATTGATACGCGGTTGAATGGCGGCAGTTATTTTTTCCAATTGCTCGCGATTACCACGCCATGACAGGACTTTATCCAGCAATGCCGCAGGCGATAAATCGCGAATCCACAGTCCATTCAACCATGTCAGTTTTTCCACATCAAAGATTGGCCCGCCGAGCGATACACGTGAAATATCAAAGTGTTCGATCATCTCTGCAAGGGTAAACTTCTCGCGTTCATCAGGCATTGACCAGCCCATACGACCGAGATAATTCACCAATGCTTCAGGCAAAAAGCCCATATTACGATAATAAGTAATGCTGGTTGGATTTTTGCGTTTCGACAATTTGGATTTATCAGGATTACGCAGCAAGGGTAAATGGCAGAGCACAGGCATGTCCCAGCCGAAATATTGATAAAGCAACTTGTGTTTCGGCGCTGATGAAATCCACTCTTCGCCGCGCAACACATGGCTGATTTCCATCAAATGGTCATCGACCACGTTCGCCAGATGATAGGTCGGTAAGCCATCTTGCTTGAGCAAAACTTGCATATCGACTTGTTCCCACGGAATCTCAATCACGCCGCGCAACATATCGTCGATTTGGCAAATGCCTTCGGTTGGCACTTTCATACGCACCACATGCGCCTCGCCTGCCGCAATCCGCGCATTCACATCATCAGCAGACAAATTCAGACAATGTCCGTCGTAGCGCGGTGTTTCTTTATTGGCCATTTGCGCATTACGCACTTCGGTCAAACGCGCTTCACTACAGAAGCAGTTAAAGGCATGACCTTTATCGAGCAGAATTTGCGAATGCTTGGTGTAAATATCACGACGTTCACTCTGACGATATGGCGCATGTTTGCCGCCGACATCAGGCCCTTCAGCCCAGTTCAAACCTAACCAGCGCAATGAATCCAAAATCATTTTTTCGGATTCAGGCGTCGAACGCGTTTGATCGGTATCTTCGATGCGCAGAATAAATTCACCGCCATGTTGGCGCGCAAAGCAGAGATTGAATAAAGCAACATAGGCCGTTCCGACATGCGGAAAACCAGTTGGCGACGGAGCAATTCGGGTACGGACAGTCATAATGGCTTATTTACGATCTAAAAAAGAAAGGAGTGCAAAAGATTAGGGCGAATGATAGCAAATGTGGCGTAGTGATGCAGGGATTACTCATGCCTCCCTACTTAATTGAATAATGAATCATAAGACATCAAAAACTTTGGTAATTCGGCAACACTGCTCAAAATACCATTAGGCTTAATTGACGATTGTTCTAAATATTGTTGTCTGAATTTCCCTGTTTTGACGAGAATACCTGTCATACCATGCCGCTGTGCACCACCAACATCACTGTCTAAATCATCCCCGACCACAACAACTTGATCAGGCGCTACATCGGCATCAGCAAGTACGCGATTAAAGAAAGATGCCGAAGGCTTCCCCATGATTTGTGCAGTTTGACCCGTCACGTACTCCAAACCTGCGACATAGAAGCCAATATCTACTTTTAGAGTGTTTTGAGTTTGCCAAAAACGATTCTTATGCAAAGTAATCAGTTTTGCGCCATTGTGCATGGCAGTGAATAATTGATTAATCAAGGAAACATGCCACGCGTCGCCGATATCACCCAACACGATAAAATCGGGCTTCACTTCATCACGATCAAATTCGGCAAAATCCATTTCAATTGCTTGCGCAACGACTGGCCAGATTTTTAGTTTTCGACCGAGTTGTAATTGTAAAGTGCGTAGCTCTAACACTGCTGCAACAGGCGCGTTGATCAACTCATTCTCATCAAGACTAAAACCCATGTGTTCTAGTTGCTGATGCAAATCAGCTTGCGAACGTGTCGTCGTATTGGTCAAGAATCGTAAGGCATAACCTTGCTCGCGCAACCAATTTACCGCGTCCACAGCACCGTCAATCACTTGATGATCAATATAAAGTGTCCCATCAATATCCAATAAAACTAAGCGGATAGACTTCATGTTGGTGGCCTCAGCAAAAATATGACTAAACGTATTCAATCATTTTACTGCTTCTTATTCCTCAAACATCTTTCAATCACACATTCTCAGTCAAAATCTTTTCGGCTGATCAGAGGGTAAGATCATCAACCCAGACAAGCAGTTGCAACCATTGCAACCGCCACCAAACGATTCGGTAATTGATGAATCACACGGCGTCCGACAAACACGCCCAGCGCATACAGCGCGGTTAAAGTCATCAGCATGCCGATACAGAACAATGCAGGATTCAATGTTGACGGCATCTCAGCACCATGCGCCGCACCATGAAACAGTCCCAGTAGCGCCAACATGGCAAAGATACCCGGACGTGACTTTTGCCACAGCGCAACAGCCAGCACGACCAACGACACGGCAATGCCTTGTTCCGCCAATGCGCTATTCGCCCAAACTCCCATTGCCCCTAATGCAAAACCGCAGCAGAGGGCAGACATAAGCAATCCTGCACCCAACCATTGCGTTTGGCGTACCGTTTTAGCCAATAACAAGCCAAAGCCCAGCCCCATCAGCAAATGATCCATGCCTGTCAATGGATGCAACATGCCTTCTATCAGTGCAGAACCATGCCCCAAATGTCCAGGATGTGCCGAAGCCAGCGTCGAACATACACTCAGCATGATCAGGATCAAATATTTCATCGCGTACTCCTTATGCGGTCAATAAACCTTGTTTTTCAATAAAGGTAATGATCTCAGCTAAGCCGAAATTTTCTTTCATATTTGAGAATAAAAACGGACGTTCGCCGCGCATTCGTTTGGCATCTTTTTCCATCACTTCAAGCGATGCGCCCACCATTGGTGCAAGGTCGATTTTATTAATAATCAACAAATCTGACTTGGTAATGCCCGGCCCGCCTTTACGGGGAATTTTTTCGCCTGCCGCGACATCAATCACGTACAAGGTCAGGTCAGACAATTCTGGGCTAAAAGTTGCCGCCAAGTTATCGCCGCCACTTTCGATGATAATCAGTTCTAAATTCGGAAACTTACGATTTAAATCGGCAATCGCCGCAAGGTTAATCGACGCATCTTCGCGGATCGCCGTATGTGGGCAACCTCCTGTTTCGACCCCCACGATTCGGTCAGGCGTCAGCGCCTGATTGTTGGTCAGAAAGTTGGAATCTTCTTGGGTGTAGATATCATTGGTCACGACAGCCAGATTGTAGCGGTCACGCAAAGCACGACAGAGATTAAGCGTCAGCGCGGTTTTTCCCGAACCGACTGGGCCACCGATGCCCACCCGAAGTGGCGAACGTTCCGACATACATTCATTCCTTATGAAACACACGATTAATAAAAATTAATAAGAAACAACAACTAAAGATATCTGTAACATTAAGATCGAAATAATCTTGAATACTGCGCTTCGTGTCCAATCGAGAGCATAGCCAATGCAGGCAAACTGCTGCTCATCATGCAATCTTGTTGCAAAGCGCGCGCCACACCCGCTGGCACTTGCGCATAAAGCGACCATAAAATCCGCTGTCCGCTGATCTGCCCCAGCGGCACGGTTTTCACTGCGGCGAGAACAAGGTTTTCTAATTGGCTAAACGCATACGCCGTCAAACACTCTTCGGCTTGCAAACCCAATTGCACGCACAGCGAGGCGTAAATCGGCAAAAATCCCATTCGCTCATCCACCGTGACAGGGAGTTTCACCACTTCACGCAACCACGCATTCAGTGAAAAGCCCAACTGACGCACTTCTGCCAGTAATTCACGGCTTTCACGACTCGCGCAATATTGTTCGGCTAAAGTATTAAAAAGTGACGTGTTTTCTGCCGCACAGGCATCCATCATTTGGCGTAACATCACCAAATCAAAACGCACCAACATCAATTCCAACACATCTTCAAAATACACCAGTGCCGTGGCTTCATTACGAATAATGCCTTGGTCAATCGCCGATTCCACGCCTTGCGAATAGCAATAAGCCCCGACGGGCAATGCCGTCGAACTCAGCATCAGCAAGCGCAAGAGCGATTGCGGCTTATGTGTTGGCGGAGGATTTAGGGCAATATTCATAAATTAATGATGCACTTTGAGCGGTCGAAGGCGCGTTTCGTGGGCGTGTTGTGCATACGCACCACTTTCGGGTTCAAACGGATGTTGTATTGTTTGCACGATTAATCCCAAACCCTCAACCATTTCCGCCAGCACATGATCTGGCTCGAAATACAAAGCATCGGGTGTCAGCATCAGCGGCACATGGCGATTGCCCAAGTGATAGGCAGCTTTCAGCAAGGTAAAAGCATCGGGTGCAACGGCTTGCATCACAGTTTCGGGTGCTGCGACGATTTGCAAAACATCGCCTGCCTCGGTTGCGATATATGCACCACTGCGCAACACGCCTGTGCGTGGCAGGTCTACACCGATGTCGATTCCACTTGCCAATGTTGCACGAAAGCGGCTTTTTTGGCGGGTATCGAAGGGAAGCGCGAGGGTTTCGGCTTCAGTTTTTGGTGAGCCTTCCGTTGGGAGGCGGAGGGTGTAGAGGTTCATGGTTTCCTTGTAGGCTTGTCATCTGTAGCATCATTTATTCGAATCGCTTTAATTAAATTAGCAATTTGGTCAACGCCCTCAAAAGTTGAAGGCATTTTGTCAGCTGTTGCAACTATCGGAGAAAAAATTATATTCTCAAATTTTTCAAAACCTTCCTTATGCTTTTTACTTAATGTTTCAGCTCGTTCTGCATAACTCTCAATAAACTGACAAAGAGTCATCCTCAGATTAATTTGTAGAAGCTGTGATTTAGCAGAAGAAATGTTGTGCAATAAAATCCTAAATAAATATAATAAAAAAACCAATAATATAGCTGATGGTACAACTATAGCCAAAGCACTGTAAATAATATTTGGATTATCCTTTATAGTTAATAATTTTAATGACTCGCGCTCAATACCTATACCTACGAATATAAAAATCATTAAAAGCGTTATGCCTATTTGATTTAATAGTTTTTCATCCGATTTAGATGCTCTTAATGACTCAAATCCTTTATATAAACCTACGAAATTATATGCACTCTTATATGTATCTAAATCTCTTTTAAGATCATTGACCTCATCTTTCTTTTTTTGAAATCCAGACTCCCATAATTCGACAGCATCAATATGTCTAAAGGATACGTCTCGCAGAGCCAATAATGATTTGGTCTCAGGAGAATGATACATTTTTTTCACAATCTCTGTAGGTAAAGTAAATCGTGAAAAATTAATTAACGTTTTAGCATGATTGCTAAATGAATCAAAATTAATATTCCCAAAATCTAAAAGTGACATACACTCACGGTTATTTGAATTTACTAATTTAAATTGCACTTCAGAAACAATTCCATATAGAACCGAAAAATAAGCCATCAGTCTTTCTTTATCATCTGAAAAATCTCTAGTGATCTGATTATTAATATTGAATCCATCATAATCTCTTATTAAATCACAAATATTATCTAGCGTTTTCATATGCTCAGGTGTACTAAACATACCTCTAACCGCTTGCATATTTTCGATAAGTTCATACATGAACTCACCTACTCTAGGACTGTTATTAACCATAAACTCATGTGAATCCCGAAAAATTTTTTCATAACCATTGATAGATTCAGAATTATTAAAAGTAAACGCCATACTTGTCTCTTTGATATAAAAATTTCAAAACAAAAAATACCTTTGCGCCATTGGTAACACATCCGCTGGCTCGCAGGTCAAGAGTACACCATCCGCGTGCACTGCATACGTCTCAGGATTCACTTCCATGACGGGTAAATAATCATTCAACTTCATATCACTTTTATGCAAATTACGCGTATTCGACACCGCACTGACTTGCTTCTTCAATCCCAACTGATCATGCACCCCTTCATTCATCGCCAACTGTGACAAAAAGGTCAAACACGACGCATGAACACCCTCAGGCAACGCCCCAAACATCGGACGGAAATGCACAGGCTGTGGCGTGGGAATCGAGGCATTGATATCGCCCATCGGCGCAGCGGCAATCATGCCGCCTTTGATAATCATCGACGGCTTCACCCCAAAAAACGGCGGTCGCCACAACACCAAATCCGCCAATTTCCCCACCTCAATCGAACCGACTGCATGAGACACGCCATGAGTAATCGCAGGATTGATGGTGTATTTGGCGATATAACGTTTGATGCGTTTATTATCATTACGCGATGAATCACTCGAACCATCCAACAAAACCAACCCGCCGCGCTGCACTTTCATTTTGTGCGCGGTTTGCCAAGTACGAATAATCACCTCGCCGACGCGCCCCATCGCTTGCGAATCCGAACTCATCATCGAAATCGCGCCTAAATCTTGCAAAATATCTTCTGCGGCAATCGTTTCACGACGAATCCGACTTTCGGCAAACGCCACATCTTCAGCAATCGATGGATGCAAATGATGACAAACCATCAGCATATCAAGATGCTCATCAATGGTATTCACGGTGTAAGGACGCGTTGGATTGGTGGAGGACGGCAGGACATTCGACGCGCCAATCGCCTTTAAAATATCAGGCGCATGACCGCCGCCAGCCCCTTCGGTGTGATAGGTATGAATCGTGCGATCTTTGAACGCCGCCAACGTGGTTTCCAAAAAACCCGCTTCGTTCAACGTATCGGTATGAATCGCCACTTGCACATCAAAACGATCCGCGACCGACAGACAATTATCAATTGCCGCAGGCGTTGTGCCCCAATCTTCATGCAATTTCAAACCGATTGCACCCGCCCGAATTTGCTCCTCAATCGGTTTCGGCAAGCTGACATTGCCCTTGCCCAGTAAGCCAATATTCATCGGTAAGCTATCAATCGCTTGCAGCATCCGCGCGAGATGCCACGGGCCAGGCGTCACCGTTGTCGCACTCGTTCCCGCCGCTGGGCCAGTGCCACCGCCAATCATGGTGGTAATGCCCGACATCAGCGCAGTTTCCACTTGTTGCGGACAAATCCAATGAATGTGCGTGTCGACACCGCCCGCCGTTAAAATCTGTCCTTCGCCTGCGATGATTTCTGTCGCCGCACCAATCGGAATGGTTACATTCGGCTGAATATCAGGATTGCCCGCTTTGCCAATTTTCCAAATGCGACCATTTTTTATGCCGACATCCGCTTTACCAATACCCCAAAAATCAATAATCAATGCATTGGTAATCACCGTATCCGCGACTTCGGCAGCGAGTAATTGCGACTGCCCCATGCCATCACGAATGACTTTACCGCCGCCAAATTTCACTTCTTCGCCATACGTCGTGTAGTCGAATTCCACTTCGGCAATCAAATCGGTATCCGCCAAACGCACGCGATCGCCTGTAGTTGGGCCAAACATTTCAGCATAGGCTGTGCGTGACATTTTCATGCTTTCTTCCCCTTGCCGCCAGCCAGCGAACCCATCACCCGACCTTGAAAACCATACACGGTTTTTAATCCTGCAAACTCAACCAATTCAACCCGTCGCGTTTGCCCGGGTTCAAAACGCACGGCTGTCCCTGCCGCGATATTTAAACGAAAACCACGCGCTAACTCACGATCAAACTGTAAGCCATCATTCACTTCAAAAAAATGAAAATGCGAACCAATTTGCACAGGTCGATCACCCACATTAGTAATGTCCAGCACTTGGGTGACACGACCGCTATTCAGCTCAATTTCACCGTCTGCAATTAAATATTCACCCGCGATCATGCTAATGTCCTGCTGTTTTTGATGAACAATTTTGGATTCCGATTTTTAATAAACACGAATTTATACAATTGGTTGATGCACAGTGACCAATTTCGACCCATCAGGAAAAGTCGCTTCCACTTGCACCTCTTGCACCATATCGGCAATGCCATCCATCACATCATCCCGCGTGAGCAAGGTCGTGCCGTAGTGCATCAATTCGCTGACCGTTTGCCCATCGCGCGCACCTTCCAAAATCGCCGCCGAAATATAGGCAATCGCTTCTGGGTAATTCAGCTTGAGTCCCCGCGCCTTGCGCCGTTCAGCAACCAAGCCTGCGGTAAAGATCAGCATCTTGTCTTTTTCGTGAGGAGTGAGGTTCATATCAAAGTCTCTTCTTTCTGCTTGTTATCATCTAGTTTACAAAACCATCCCCCTCCCCTTGCTCAGCAGTGCTGCTCACCCCTTGAAGGGGGAGGAGCTAAGTTCCTTCCCTCTCAGGGGGAAGGTTAGGATGGGGGTGGCTTTGGCTTATTAAATAGGGTTCATCACTCACTCACGTTCGCCAAATCCTCGGCAACTCCTCAGACAAGCCCCACCACAATCGACGCAACCGCGCCCGAATGCCTGAAAAGCCATCCATCGCTTGCCGTGGGTCATCACCCAGATAACGTGCCACCAGCAAATGATCTAAACGGGTAATAGCGAGGGGCATTTTCATTCGCGTAATCAATTCGCGCAGATCATCAATTTGCATATCAAGTATTTGCTCATCACGCTGTCCTAACGGCGGAACCGCCCACAATGTCCCAACCAGCGAATGTCCCCCCATACCCAGCGGCGAGTTCAACCAACGATCACCGCCATGCAACTGCAATCGATCATCCAACAACAACTGTCCGTTTTGACGAATCTGCACCTGATTATGATATTGCCCCGTCAGAAAACGCTCACCACGCGACTGACGTCCAATGACCAAAAAATCCCAAGCGATCAAGCTACTGCTTTCAGCAAGATCAACCTGAAACTGGCTCATCGCGCGCGCGCCATCGTACAGCATAATTTCTTGCGGCAACCACTCCAATCGAGCATCCTCACCCACAGTTAAACGAATGCTTTGCCGCGCAATGCGTCCATCACTGCCATACCATTTCCCCGCCCCAGGTGTCGTCAGCAGTGCATGTGCCTCGTGCTTCACTTCAACCTGAATCGTCAGTTCATCACCACCCGCAATTCCCGCCGGCGGATGAATCAAAATGACATGACACACACCCGTTGGCTCAGGCCATAAAGCACGTTGCACGCGCAGTGGCCCATGATGCAAACGATGTTTTAAAACCGTTCGACTCGCCTGTGCTTCAAAGCCTAACTCAAGACGTGCACACCATGGCTGATAGATCGCATTGCCACTCATTACCTTGACATTTGCGGTCAAAAGACTTGCTCCATGCTGATAGAAACGCCCACATCAGCCTTATCAATAACCCACTTCGAGATCAAAGTAAAATGACATTTTTGGTCAGATGATTGAAATGATCCGCACTTAAATCGCCACCAACTGCCGAATATTTTTCTCTGCCATTTCTGAACCCACACCGCTGGCAATCACCTCACCGCGCGCCATCACCACATAACGATCCGCCAGCTCTTCGGCAAAATCATAGAATTGTTCAACCAACACAATCGCCATATTGCCTTCATCCGCCAATTTGCGAATGACTTTACCAATGTCTTTAATAATTGATGGTTGAATGCCTTCCGTCGGCTCATCCAAAATCAACACACGCGGTTCCGATGCCAGCGCTCGCGCAATCGCCAACTGTTGCTGTTGACCACCCGATAAATCACCACCGCGACGATGTTTCATTTCTTTCAATACTGGAAATAATTCATATAAATGTTCAGGCACATGCCGCGCCTTGCGTGCAGGGAATCGTGCCATGCCAATCAAAATATTTTCCTCAACGGTCAGCATCGAAAAAATGTCACGTCCCTGCGGCACATACGCTAAACCGTGGCGAACCCGTTGTTCTGGCGACAACCCCGTAATATCCTGATTTTCGAGCATCACTTGCCCGCCCTTAATCGGCAACAAGCCCATCAGACACTTCAGCAAGGTGGTTTTACCCACACCATTTCGACCTAAAATCACGGTACATTCACCAATCGGCGCATCAATCGTGACGTCTCTTAAAATATGACTGCCGCCGTAATATTGGTTCAAACCCTTCATCTGCAACATGGCATTGACGCTCCTCTCTGATCGCGCGTTTAACGCCCTAAATACTTTTCAATCACATCTTCATTGGCCTGAACCTCGGCTAATGTACCCTCTGCCAACACTTGACCTGCCGCCAACACCGTGACTTTTTCACTGATTTTTGCGATAAAACTCATGTCATGTTCGACCACGATCAAGGTATGTGACTTCTTCAACTCTAGGCACAGTTCGGCAGTACGTTCAGTTTCGGCATCAGTCATCCCTGCGACAGGTTCATCGAGCAAAATGAGCTTCGGCTGTTGCATCAGAATCATGCCTATTTCCAGCCATTGTTTTTGTCCATGTGAGAGCAGCCCAGCAGGTTTGTTGACCACATCGGTTAGACGAATTTGAGCCAAAGATTGTTCTAGTGCCAAATTAATTTCTGCGGATAATTTGCCGAATAAACTGCGACGCACAGTTTTGTCTTTTGGCGCAGCCAAGAGCAGATTCTCCAACACAGTGAAGTTTTCAAACACGGTTGGCTTTTGGAATTTACGCCCGATGCCTGCTTCGGCAATTTGCTCGGTACTCATCTTGGACAAATCCATGCTTTGACCAAAAAAAGCTGAACCTGTCGTCGGTCGTGTTTTGCCCGTAATGACATCCATCAGCGTGGTTTTTCCCGCACCATTCGGACCAATGATGCAGCGCAACTCACCTTCATCGATGTACAACGACAGATCATTCAAAGCGCGAAACGCTTCAAACCACACACTGATATTTTCCAGATACAGCGCGACACCATGCGCCATATCCACGCCGTCAGGCTTCATTCGCCCGTCTTGCATCTCACGGCCACCATTATTCATCCCATCAACACCAATGACGGGAATCACAGCGGGTGGAAGTTGATGAACAGCATTCGTCTCGATCATTCTGATTTCTCCCGTTGTAGGCGTTGAAACTTTTTAAATAAGCCAATCAAACCTTGCGGTAAAAACAGCGTCACCACCACAAACAATCCACCTAAAATCAACAACCAAATTTCAGGAAATGCCACCGTGAAATAACTCTTGGCAGCGCTCACGACACCCGCACCCAACAGCGGCCCAATCAACGTGCCACGACCACCCATCGCCACCCACACCACCATTTCAATCGAACTGGCCGTACTCATCTCACTCGGATTAATAATGCCAACTTGCGGCACATACAACGCGCCCGCGACCGCCGCAATCACCGCCGAAATCGTCCACGCCGCAAGCTTGTACCACAGCGTGCGATAGCCTAAAAATTGCAGACGGTTTTCACTATCACGAATCGCGCCCAGCACACGCCCAAATGGCATAGATAATAAACGGCGCAAACCCACATAACTCAGCAATAACACCAACGCCGTTAGCCAGCACAACACCACCCGCGTGGTCGGCGCTGTGACTGAATGCCCAAGAATCGTGGTGAATCCTGTAAAACCGTTATTGCCACCAAAACCAGTTTCATTACGGAAGAATAAGAGCGCCACCGCATAGGTCATCGCTTGGGTAATGATCGAAAAATATACGCCTTTGATCTTGGAACGGAACGCGAAATAACCAAAAACAAAAGCAATCAACGCAGGTACGCACAACACCAAAATCATTGCCCACGCAAAATGCTCAGTCCCTGTCCAATACCACGGCATCGATTTCCAATCTAAAAACACCATAAACGGCGGCAACGCATCACCACTCGACTCGCGCATCAAATACATGCCGAACGCATAACCACCGAGCGCAAAATACAAGCCATGACCCAGACTCAAAATACCCGCATAGCCCCAGACCAAATCCAGTGCCAACGCCACCAAGGCAAAACACATGATCTTGCCAATCAAGGTCAGCCAATACGCCGACAAAAACCACGCGGAATCTTGTGGTAATAAATGAAACCACGGCAAGATCAACAACACTGCAAACAACAACCCAATCAACACAGCACTTCGCGGCTTATCGGCGAATATGTGCAACGCTTTCTGCAACATAGCCCTTACTCCACGAATCGACCTTTAACCGCAAATAAACCTTGCGGACGTTTTTGAATAAACAGAATAATCAGCACAAGTAGACAAATTTTAGCGAGCACAGCACCCATCGCCACTTCCAAGAATTTGCCGCCAATGCCCAAGCCAAACGCTGCCAGAATCGCACCGAGTAATTGACCGACACCGCCAACCACAACCACCAAGAACGTATCAATAATATAGTTCTGCCCTAAATCAGGGCCGACATTGCCAATTTGCGACAAAGCACAACCCGCAAGGCCTGCCAAACCCGAACCCAACCCAAAGGCCAACATATCAATCCGCGATGAACGCACACCGATGGCGCGCGCCATTTGACGATTCTGTGTAACCGCACGAACGAACAATCCAAAACGTGTTTTGGTCAACAGCCATTTCACGGCAAGCACAATGACGATGGTAAAACCAATAATCACCAGACGACTGTATGGCAAGGTCAGCGAAGGCGAAACAACAATGCCGCCGCTCATCCAAGAGGCATTCGCCACTTCAACGTTTTGCGCACCAAACAGCATCCGCACCACTTGCATCAAAATCAAACTCACGCCAAACGTTGCCAGTAAAGTTTCCAATTGCCGACCATACAACGGACGAATCACAATCCGCTCAATCGCCATACCAACAATTGCGCTGACCAAAAACGCCGCAGGAATCGCCGCCAGCAAATAGCCGTCTGCCATAAACACAAAATGTTGATTAAAAAACTGCTGCATCACGTACGTGGTATACGCACCAATCATGATCAACTCGCCGTGTGCCATATTGATCACACCCAGCAAGCCATAAGTGATCGCCAAACCTAGCGCGGCAAGCAACAAAATGCTGCCCATACTCACACCCGTAAACACATGCCCGCCCCATTCACTGACCAATAAACGACGGTCAATGCTGGCTTGACTGGATTGCAATGCCGCTTTCAAGGCAGGAGAAATCGTCGGATCGGCTAATTTGTTATCAACCAGCACTTTGACTTCTGGATCGCCACTGGAAGACACTGCTTTTGCGCCACGTAGCTCACGGACAGCATCGCCCGACTCCAAATCTTTTTTCGACTGAATTCTGTTTAAAATTATTAATATATTCGCGTCAGTTTCAACTTTGAGGCGCTCATTCAACAACGCATCATCGATACTGGTTGGATCATCAGCAAAAGTTTTTGCCGCAGTCAACCGCACGGCGACATCCGAACTACTGATCGCAGTGCGCGCTTTATAGGTATCAATCACTGTTCGTAGCGCGTTATTCAAACTCACTTCTTCAAGTGTCGGCGGCGACGAACTAATCGCTTGACCTGTAAAATAATCCGTCAACGTCGTACCATCTTTCATCCGATACACTTTACCACTGTCATCGGTGTACAACTCCGCTGCATCCAATGCCGCCAGCATCTGTTCCAGCTCGCCTGTTGAGCCAGTCCAATGCAATAACAATTGGCTGCGCGCATCAAAATCGCCCTGTACAAATTGCTGCACGGCATTGACCGATGTTGTTGTCACTGCGGATGTATTCGTCGTTATCGCAGCAGCCACACCTGTTTCAGCATAAGCAATCGGCATCATCCAACCTGATACACACAACAGCAACGATGCAATATGCACTACTTTTTTGGAAGTCATGGCTCGCTCCAACCTCAATGCGAAATCTATATTTTTAGAAAACAATTAGTCATGTGATGTTCTGATGATTTTCAGGCACTTCAAACAACAAATAGATATATCACTCACAGCTAATGAATGTTTGTCTCCTTCCCCTGAGGGGGAAGGTTGGGATGGGGGCGCTTTTGACTTTAAAAGCAAAAAGTACCCCCATCTAAATCTTTCCCCTAATGGGGAAGACTTCAATGCAAAAGCATTGCAACTGTTACGTGTAGATAGCCTTATAAAAAGAGTGGCTGAGGAAGATTTATCTTGAATAAGATTTCCTTCACCTCAGCACACTCACCACTAAATAGTTGACTATTTAGGAATATAAGGACTCCATGGCTGAGCAACGATTGCGGTCGGTGTTTTATAAACCACGTTGAATTGACCATCGGCGCGGATTTCGCCAATCATGACGGGCTTATGTAAGTGGTGATTCACGGGATCCATTGTCAGGACATAACCCGATGGCGCAGCAAACGTTTGTCCTGCCATCGCTTTACGCACCGCATCGACATTGGTCGTGCCTGCTTTCTTCACCGCTTGCGCCCACATGTTGATACCAACATACGTCGCTTCCATCGGATCGTTGGTCACGACCGTTGCGGCATTTGGCACTTTGTTCTTCGCCGCCCATGCACGATATTTGGCAATAAATGCCGCATTGGTTGGATTTTTCACTGACATGAAATAATTCCATGCCGCGAGGTTGCCGACTAACGGCTTGGTATCAATGCCGCGCAACTCCTCCTCACCCACCGAGAACGCCACCACAGGCACTTGGCTTGATTTCAGCCCTTGATTGCCCAATTCTTTGTAGAAAGGAACGTTAGAATCTCCATTAATAGTTGAAATAACAGCAGTTTTCTTACCTACGGAGAATTTTTTAATATCGGCAACGATGGTTTGAT